>ERZ791920.110-NODE-110-length-113251-cov-5.577697_pt1 | contig 113251 bp, 76 predicted proteins | sample MGYA00510136_ERZ791920 | MGnify/ENA primary metagenome ERZ791920 (study PRJEB30046, sample SAMN00792066) | human gut metagenome | study: EMG produced TPA metagenomics assembly of the A metagenome-wide association study of gut microbiota in type 2...
TTAATACTGTCATTACCCATTTGATACCACATTTTATTCAGCAGAGCGACACTTCTGCGGATAGACCAGTTAGTCGGTGCAAAGAATGTTACATTTTCTTCCTCAAATACCTCTTCCATATTTGCAAGCCTGATAATTTCAATAAGATCGGAAAAATAATCATTTTTAGGATCATCTTTAGGGGATCTTGACTGGAGAAACTCCATTATTGTTCCATCATAATATGGATTACTTTTTCCTCCATCTATCAGATAACTATCGTTTGTACAATTACTCATAAATATAGGTATGGTAATAACAGCAATAACTAGCTGCCATATCTTTATCTTACTTTTCATATCCTTGTTTTTATAATTACGTATTTATTCTATTTACTCCCAAAAAAGATTGAGCTGTATATTCGTATTATTTTTCAGCACATCTCTATGTAAAGGCCATGTCCATGCACCTACATTAAAATCCGTACGCCTGATCGGATGCGCACAATATGCGATATTAGAAATTTTTCCGGTTCGTACCAGATCATAATAATAATGCCCTTCTCCAATCAGTTCTCTTTGTCGTTCCCAAAATATAGCATCCTGCAACTCTTTTCCTGAAGAGAAGCTTTCTGACGCACCGGCTCTATGACGAATCCGGTTCAATAACTCATTAGCTTTTGTATCATTGGTCCCTAAAGCCGCCAGTGCTTCAGCGTATAGCAATAACGCTCCGGCATACCGGAAAACAATCTGGTTTCCCGAATTAGAAGTTATACTATTGTTTCCATAATAATCAATATTCAAAAACTTTATTATTTCGGTACGATTCACACTGGAAGCCGAATACATATTTTCATCGAACCAATATGATTTCCGTAAATCTTCTTCCATATAAGGGAAGATCTTCTCTATATAGTTACCATCATAATAATACATGGGATTCTCGTTGGCTCCTTTATGTCTATAAACTACATTATTAGAGAATACAGCTATCGATGAAAAGACTTCATTGGAAGCATTGATATTTTGTGCTATTTCAAAAAGACCCTCGTTAGATCCTCCCTTGAACACATTTGAGATCCGGCTTATTTCTAACAGTTCATAAGCTCCGTCATTCTGTTCCAACTGTTCGCCCAAATTAACCACATTCTGATAATAAGTTGTTTTATTTTGTTCATCGAATTGAGCCAACCAGAGATTGATATGCATCATCAACGCAATGACCGATCCACGAGATGCTCTTACTCCTTTTTTTGCATTTGAATTATATGTCCAAGGTAAAAAACAGTCTTCAGGACTATTGCCTAAAGCTCCTGTTCTTAAGTCTTCTAGACAACTTTGAAGCACAGTAACCATGTTAGTTCGTGGCAAAGATGCTGAATTATACGCTATCGTATAATAGGGAACATCACCAAAAGCTCTCACCATAAAGAAATAAGCCAAATTTCTAAGAAAGACAGCCTCTGCTTTGAACATCCGGTATTCTTCTTCAGTAAGAGCAGAGACTTGATCTATCTCTTTAACCAAGATATTGGCAGTCTGTATAACTTCATAAAATGGTTTCCATTTAGTAGTCTCTCCAAAAGGGGTATTGGGAGAATTTCTTAACTCATTCATTTCATTTCCTGCCAAGTAAGTAACCCTTCTACCTTCATCATTATTATTATATGGCGAGATAGAGGCGCAACGCATATCACCACTTGCAGTAAGAAATGCACCATTGCCCATAGTTGCCTTTCTCAAATTAGAGTAAGCGCTCATCAAGAAGCCTTCCACATTGGCGGCATTGCCATCAATCCAGAATTCGTCACCGGGAAGTTTATCTTCGCTCTTTACTTCCAACAAGCCACAACTTGTCAGCAGAAACGAACAAGCCGCTATTATTAAAGAATATATTTTTTTCATAATCACTGATTTATCCGTTTAAAAATCAATTGAAATTCCCATTGTATAGTTACGACTATTCGGATATCCTCCTGATACATCATACCCCAAACTATTTACATTTTCCGGATTTACACCTGAATATTTGGAGAAGGTGTAAATATTATTTACACTAGCATTCAACTGTACCCGTTCTACTCTCAAAAAGTCCAATACTTTTTTAGGTAAAACATAAGAGATTGAAACGCCATTAATTTTCAGGAAAGATCCGTCTTCCATGAAGAGTGTCTGGTCCGGACGGAAAAAATTCACCTGATGATCGGCTGTTCCTCCACGAATGTAATCGAACGGATTGGGATACTTGGCATATATATGATCTTCTTTCCAGAAATCAAATGCTTCTATAGGCGTTATCGCCCCACTCCCATTCAAGTCTTTTGAAAGAGGATTTCCATAAGCAGCAAAGCGATCGGCTAATGCTTTATTGATAATATCCCTTTTTATCGTGAAAGAAAAGTTTGTGTTGATGGAGAATGATTTATATCTCAAGTTCGCATTAAATCCACCTGTCAACCGAGGTTGAGAGTTACCAACTACCACCTTATCTTTATCATCTATTATATAGTCTCCATTAACATCCACCCATATCGGGTCGCCAGCCTGCATATAAACATATCCGTTATTTTTATTATTAGCAGCTTTCATTCGTTCACCGGTAGCCGGATTTACCGGTACATCTTCATCTCTTGCATAAACTCCTTTATTCACCAATAAATAATTTGCTAATGCATTCGACCCTAAACGGTTGATTATTTTAGCGTCACTATTAATGATTTGCCTAGCCTCATTCGGCAACTTAGCGATCACATCCTTATTCATAGCCAATGACAGTGATAAATCTAACGTCCAGGGGCTCTGCTGAGGTAATGGTCGACCGCCAATTAATATTTCAAATCCATAATTCACCAAACTTGTTTCAATACTTCTTACTTTTTCAAATGCATTATGGTCAGCTAGTTCTATATCACTCAGTTGGTTATCAGTCTGTCTGTAATATAAGTCACCTGTAAAACGGAGTCTGCTATTGAAGAAACTCAACTCTGTACCCAAATTCCATGTAGTAGAAGTAACCGGTTTCAAGTTGTCATTTGGTAACAAACCGTAATCAATCGGAATTATAGGCATACCATTATATGTATCATTCCCTAGTAGATAAGTACCCCAAATGTCATACCGGGTAGCTCTGTACTTAGTTGTTCGTCCCCAACTAACACGCAATGCGCCTGTGCTCAATTGGTTCCAATTATCAGCAAAAGCTTCACGACTAAAGTTCCATTTAAATCCGAGTGACGGACTAATGGTCCATTTTATTTTCTTACCATATGTGGAATTCGCTTCAGGACGTATATTAGGAGTGAATATATAACGTTCACCTCGTGGACCTATCGAACCTAAATTAAAGCTTGGATCTATAATGAAAGAAAGGGTGTTTTCATCCTCTACAAATGAGGTAGTTCCCTCTGATTTACTATGCATCGATCCAGGTCCCCAAATATAATCACTACCTCCTCCTACTAATTTAACCGTATTATGACTTCTTTTGTTAGTCGAAATTTCTACACCAGCCCGAAGTCCTAATCTGAATATTCTAAAATCCAATGACCTGGCTAAAACGGTACGTGCATATAAATTATAACTGTTCTGACTCAAATTATACCATTCGGACCTATTATTATTTAATATTCCTGGCGTAAACGTCTCTCTTTCAGTCGTATTATATTTATATCCAAAGATCCCATCAAGTGTAAATTCATAAGGTAGTTTGTATACCATACGTATGCTCGCATCGTATGCAGTATTTACATTATTATCGTCCACAGAAAATGCTGCTAACGCTTCGCTGGCTGATATATACATAGACGGCGGAGGTAATAATGAAGAAGCTGACGATCCCTTTGCAACACCTGATTGAGTAAAAGCATTACCACTACCCTGACTGTTCAGTGTGAACGTTGCGGAAACATTGACATCCATCTCAAATTTATCATTCGGACTATAACCTAATCGCGCCTTAAGACCATACCGATTGAAATCCGTATTTTTCACAATTCCTTTTTCGGTATAATAATTACCATTAATCAAGTAATTGAATTTTGAAGTACCTCCAGAGAAACTCAAGTTATGTGTTTGATTATGAGTCACACCATAAAAACGTCCTTGCCAGTCTGTATTATTATTCCAATAAGGATTCAAGCTATCTGCCAATGCCGGAAAATTATGTATTTCATTGTGCCCGAAATAACTGGAAGTGTCATTCTGTAATATTTGCATGATACGCATATTCCTTTCAGCATTACCAATAGCAACATCTCTCAATCTTGGAGGAGTTTTAATCACATAATTACCCGAATAAGAAACTTTGGGAGGGCCATTACCTCTCTTCGTTTCGATAATAATTACACCATAAGCACCTTTAGAACCATATAAGGAGGTTGCGGCAGCATCTTTTAAAATTTCCATTCTCTGAATGTTTTCAAAAGGTATCATGGAAAGCGGGCTCACAGTAGCTCCTGACAATAAACCTGACGCATCGACATCAGAGTTCATGTCTATATTTTCCAAAGGAATTCCATCGACCACAAAAAGAGGTGCTGACGAACCTAGTACAAAATCTTCTCCTTGCTTGGTTATTGAAATATCCGAAATACCACGTAATGTAAAACTAGGCACCCCCCCCGGTGTACCATTCTGTATCTGTATATTCAACCCGGGAACACGACCTTGCAACAACTCCATGGCATTTGCCACCGGGGTATTTACAAGATCTTCTGCTTCAACAACCTGTACAGAAGCGGTCACAGCCGCCCTACTCTTTTTCTGATAGCCGACAACTACCGTCTCATCCAGCATGTTTTCCGATAAGCTCATCAATACAGTCATCTTAGACATTTCTTTCGTGATTTTCCTAACAACCGGTTCGTAGCCTACATACGTAAATGTAACATTTGTCGGCACAGGCACCTGCAATGTAAATTCACCATCTTTATTAGTGGAAATTGAGTGTCGTGAATCAATTTTCCCCGATTTATCGCGTACGACTACCGAAACATATGGAAGTGGCTGATTGTCATTCTTGTCTTTAACAACTCCACTTATGAGCACCTCTTGTGCAAAAGCTTCTAATGAAGCAAACAGACACAACAAGCCCAATATGATATATTTATGTATCTTTTTCATATAAATTCATCTAACAAAGTTTATTCATAATCCCTAAATTCCGGAGCACCTTCTGCAAACACAACGATAACTTCCCAATGCGCTTCTTTGTAAATTCCAAATTCTATTTCGAAATACGAATCTAAACGATATCCCATAGCAGTAATTCTATCATACGCAAAACGCAGTTTAAGCAAATTACCTTCACTATTGGTATACTTAGAAGGAACTTGAACCAAAGGCATAGGATATACAACGTCATATTTTACATAATCAGCCCCCATCTCCTTATTGAATCCATGAATCAATTCGTCCCATTTTGTTTGATTAAATTTCTCTGGCGAAATAGGAGTATAATCTGAATTATAAAAGCGAAAAGTCAGAGTTTTAGTTTTATCTGTATTTTCCTTATTCTCCCGCAGATAGACTTGTATTTTTTCGGACGAAGTGTAACTCCCTGACTCCAATACAATGGAACGGGCCGCAGTTGCCGGAATATAATCTTTATCTTTTATCAGACCGGTTTCCGAATCATAAATGGAAGGTTCAAAATCACTCTCTCTCAAAGGTACTAACTGCAAATTATTAAAATATTTATATCCACCTTTATTCTCAACCTTTACATCAAACAAATAGCCTTTACTTGGAGAGCAATTAACAAATGCCGACATAGCATTAGAATACATCACAAATTCTCCTGAATGTTTACGTATCTGAAATAGCGGACGATATTCTAGCGTTCTTTTGGCTTCAATTTCTTCAAGAGTTTTCTCTGTTCCAAGATAAGGACTTTTCCATACGGTTACCGGAAACACATCAGTCAGCTCTGGTGCCGGACTACCATCTGCCTTCACTATACGAGTTATTTCAAATGTCAAAGGGAGCGTTGAATTTCCTGATTGAAAATTATTTGAGAACAAAGTTGTTCTACCCAATACCGGTTTATATAGCTGTTGAGTAAAATTAACTTCCCGATCAAATGCTTCTTGTACATCAGGCAAGAATTTTTCAACGCACGAGGTATTCAGAAAAAAGTATGCTCCTATTCCGAGAATGCAAAAGAACTTTATGAATCTATTTTTTCTCATTTCCGTAGTCTTTAAAATAATTAATAAACTTATCGTAACCGAAATTATGTTGATTGGTCAGAAGATGAATAACTGCATTACGAGTATAAATATCATGCCAAACAACGTTTGTAGATTTCCATAAATCTTTCAACTGACTGTTATTCATATCACTAAGAGTGAAATTTCGGACTCCTTCTCCCACAATGCCGGAAGCCGTCTGCCGAGTACAAGATACATTCATTTGATATTTATATTTGTATGACTCTAAAGAAAGACTTTCTTGTGCTTCTATGATCTTTTTCGTATCATACTTTCCTGTGAATATATATCGGCAAAGTAATGTGTCTACGCATGCTCTATAATCATAATGCCTTATCTCAATGATAGGATTCTCCGGATCATCCTTATTAGGAATTTCAATTTCAACATCAAAGGGTTCAATAAGTAACTCTTTAAAAAAAAGTGCTTTCCCTAGTTTCTTTTGTTCGCGATAAGTGTTGAGCTGGTCAAATGAATATTCGAAACATTCATTCGGTACAGCAAACACGGTAAAATACTCATCGTCTTTTTCCAACTGTTCTTTTAAACCGGGAACAGCATTGATAATGACAAGCATTGAATCATATTTCTGATTAAACAAATGGCTTGCCTCATCGGAAAGATATTCCAAAAAAGTGCCATCATACTCTTCAACTTCAACCGGCGGAGTGTAAGCAACTGACTCATAATCCCGGCAAGCACCGAAAAGTACTATAATTATTACTCCAATTATTATTGCGGATTTATTCATAGTATATATTTTTAATTTACGTATTTATATCAATCTAATATCTGGTGAAATCTGTTCCAAAACAAAAGTTTTCAGAATCATTGCCAGTAAGTATTTTGCTCAATCATAGAATTGCTAAGAATATCCTGATCAATAGGCCAGTAAATACCTCCTTCATTGATTAGTTTTCGTAGCTTTGTATCATTATTCAACAATTTCTCCTGACGTATCCGGTCGTACCATCGCCAACCCTCTCCCATAAGTTCTCTTCTTCTCTCCTCAAAAACAGCTTGAATAACTTTTGACTTATCACTATTAAAATCCTTTTTATAAGACACTGTACTCATTCCTCTGGCAGTTCTGATTGTATTAAGATGTACTAGTGCCTGTTCCGGTTGATTTATTGCACACAAAGCTTCAGCGCGAAGTAATGTGATGTCTTCAAGACGGCTGAATACCAGCGCTGATCCGAAAATAGCATAATCATTAGTCGCAGCATTACCATTCTGAATGACTTTAATCTTACTAAAAATAGGATATTGAGATTCAACATTATGAACATAACTGGTATAATATTTACCACTCTTAGAATCAATGCCGAACCTTTGATCATCTACATTATTAAATATGGAAAACAAACTATCTTTTGAAACGTACATATCAGGAGTACTTTTCTGCACAAGCGGAGCAGCTAATGTCAATCCTTCAAGATGTCCATTCTGTGATGCCTCGCTTTCATTATGATCAAAAGTAAACCCTACGATACGGGATACCCTCCAGTCGGAGTTGGTGAGAAAGAGTCCCTGTGAGGAGGTAAGATCTGCTACACCAATATATTTTGCCTCTACACGACTCGCATTGTCCATAATATACGCAGCATAAGTTTCTGCATTCAAATAATTTCCTTCCCAAGCTGCGATGTGTGCAAGAATTGCATATACAGACAATTTATTCAATAAGATGCCTTGCCAGTCTTTCCCTTCTTTACCATAATAAAGGCTTGTTTTAGAGCCTAACTGGAAAGGTAGTACTGTTGCTGCATTTTCTAGTTCTTCTTTCGCATAGCTCAACACAAGTTTGGCGTCCGTCCGCTCCATCCTAGGAAAAGAACCATTATCATACGAATAAGTAACTAAAGGAACATCTCCCCATATGCGTACCATATTGAAGTAAGCAAAAGCTCTTAGTACTCTAGCTTGTGCTATATCCAACATCAGATTTTCCTCTGAATAGGATTTATCTTTCTCAAAAGTTCCCGGAGCCTTTTCTATAAAAATAGAAGCTGCGTTTATAACAGCATAAAATCTTCTCCAATTAGAAATTTCCTTCATTATCGGAAATGGCTCGTTCAGATTGTTATCTACGACTGCCTGAAGATCAAGACGATCAGTTACACTAAAATCTCCTCCGCGTAAATCACCACAAATCCAATATGCATTATTTTCAACTAAAGCAGCTCGCATCAAGCCATATACTCCCATCAATGCAGCACGAGTATCTTCAAGAGTACTCCATTGCTGATCTTCCTTAGCTATACGTTTGGATTCTACATCTAAAAAATCATTACAGGAAGCAAGTATCATGGAAAAGCCAACACCCAATAACAGTAAAAAGTGCGTTGTTTTTCGATATAAATTACTGAACATATTACTATATTTTGAGGTTAAAATTTGAAACGTAAGCCTAAGGATGCAGAACGAGGAATAGGCATAGAGTAGCCATCATAATTGCCATTGAAACCAACTAATTCAGGGTCGTTGCCAGAGAAACCTGTAATAGTAAACAAATTGTTGGCTGTCAAGTAGAAATAAAGACTTTTGACTATCCGGTTCTTTTCTCCTTTTAATGGAAGAGTATAGCCTACAGTCACATTTCTCAATTTTAAATATGAAAGTTTTTCTAAGAATAAATCTTGCTCTGCTCTATATGGATGCACTTTACTCAACGGATTATAGATAGGATAATCATCTTTCTGATTCGGCAATTCTTGCCAAAAGAATATTTCTTTTACAGAACGGATGGACTTCGTACGATCTAATGTCATAAAATCATAACGCTGTTGATCTCTGACATTCAGTGCGCTATGCCCCAAAGCAAAAAAACAATGAAAGCTAAAATCAAACTGTTTATATTTAAATTGATTAGTTAATCCTCCTGTAAACCGAGGAAGTGCATGACCTTTCAACACTCGGTCATTATCATCAATTATATTATCTCCATTAACATCTGTCCACTTCGGATCACCTTTTTGGAAGGGAACTCCATTTATACTCAACGGTTTACCATCCTTAACCGGAACCTCACTGTTATCAGCATAGATCCCATTATTCTGATAAATCCAGAAAGCATCAACCGACTTGCCTACTTCAAATTTACGACTATTGGTAACAACTTCATTCAATCCTGAAGGTAGTTTTTTCAACTCATTCTGGTTGAAACTCATATTCAAAGAAATATCCCAACTTAAACGATTCGGATCATTTATAGCAAGCGGAGAAACCGATACGTTCATTTCGGCACCTCTATTGGATATTTCCATTCCATTAACAAACCTGTATTTATATCCAAACTCTTGATATACAGGCATCTGAAGAATAATATCTTTTTCCCGGTTTTCATAAAAACTAAGCCCGATATTAACACGGTTATTTAAGAAAGAGGCATTCAAATCAATACCTAATTTATCCGAATAAGGCCATCCCATACCATAATCTACCCAGCCTATTGAATAAGGACGAGTTACTGTTGCAAAACCATTGGAAGAAGATATCATTGATTGTCCACTCCATCCCAACTCTGACGAAACATAGTTGGGACCTAATGTAAATCTGTCTGATTGTACTAGATGCCCTAAGCGTGCCCATGAAGCTTTTAATGACAGTTTAGAAAAAAGAGTTGAATTATTAAAAAATTGTTTTCTCAAGTCCCATCCTAAAGAAAAAGCAGGAGAAAACAACCAGCGTTTATCCAACTGAACATTAGAAGCACCATCGTATCTTATTAATGCACTTGCATATAAAAGCTTTTTAAAATTATAATCCAAAGCAAATGAAGTAGAAACCAACCGCGTTTCCAATCGGTCCGCAAAACGATAAACTCTTGTAAAACCTCCTGAGTTACTGGTCGTTTTTGTATCGTCTTCTCCATCATATCCCTTACTATAATTATAATGATAGTAATCACTTTGTATCGAACCATCCCAACGAAGATCTAATGCATGAGCAGGAGTCAAATCAAATAAATATCCAGCTGAAGCGTTACCAATCAATCGTCTGTTGTATCCTGAATAATCAGAAACAAAACTGACAGACTCCATAAGGGTAGAAGGCCAGAATACATGACGCACATTAGTATTATAATCCAGAAGAACTCCAACATTCACATGAAAGCGATTTTTGATATAGCGCATAGATAAATAGCCATTCAACAAATTGTTCAGATTTTCTTCTTTGGTCAAATTATCATAACCAAGAAAACGCTCATAGGCTCCACCACTAGGCGCAATTGGGGTAGACAAATCAGGTAAATATTCCATCTCCGTCAAACGATCCAAGAAGTTTTTGTTTCTTTTACGATCAATTCTATTCGCATTGATATAAGTACTCACAGTAAAACCTGATATAGGAGTTATATTCAAAGCAAAACCAATGTTATATTTGGTATTTCCCACATTTTTTATAACTCCGGACTCCTCGGTAAGTCCTAATGTAAATATATAATTAGCCAATGAGTTTTCACCTCCAATGGATGCGCTCACATTATATAGAGGAGAAGATTTATAATAGGAATCAGCCCAGTCTGGTTCTCCAAAATAAGATGATTCTCTTGGATCTGCTAAATAAGAAGGATAATATTGTTGTTCAGCAGGTATCTTATAAGTATCATAAAACTTTTGTCGAAATGCCCTTTCATATCCTCCATTAGTCATTTTTACTTTAGAAGGAGCAAAAACAATTCCTCCAGACGCATTAATAGAGACATTGCTACCACCATAGTATCCATCTTTTGTCACAATCCAGATAGCACCGTTAGCTGCCAAAGGGCCTAATTTAGCTAAAGCCAGAGGATCTTTAATAACTTCAATAGATTCAATGGCCTGCATATCCAATCCGGCTAGAATATTAGTTGCACTCCCAATAGGATTTACATCGTATTGTTTTATATCATACATATACGGATGATCCAAAGAAAGCGGAATACCATTTACATAAACAGCCGGTTGAACGCCCGAAACATCTTTATTGGAAAAAATCGGAGATGAAATTCCCCTAATCAACATGCTTTGTATACTCCCTGATTCACCATTGTTTTCCTGGGTATACACACCGGATGCATTTCCTTTAAGCAACTGTTGAATAGAGAGAAATTGAGAGCGTTGCAAATTCTTAATATTGACAGTATCATTCGTCTTATCAGAATCCATTCCCCGATTTACAACTAAACGAGGTCCTACATTAAAAAGAATTTTCTTTTCTTGAAAACTTTCTTTTTTATAGACTCCCAAAGAATCAGAATTCTCAGGAGGAGTATTTGACTTGGATGCTATTGTCCCACCAAATCCTAAAAAGCCTACAGCGACAAGTAAACGGCAAAAAGGCTTTTGCAAAGAAAAATCAGGTAAAGTTACCACCATGCTATTAGATTTATAAGTTTTTTAGATCATATAAGTATTAGTTATGCATTAATCGCAGTACAAAAGTGCGAATTATCCAATAAAAAGAAGTCCTATAATCATTCAGAAACGTACAATTTTGAATCATAATTGCCATAATTTATAATAGGTTTAAAAATCATGCAACATTAGTCCAGAAATCATGCAGAGGGTATAAAAGAAACTTATATATAGAAAGGTACACACCTTACATTAAGATACGTACCTATCCTTATAGACTCATACATTTTCTATTCTAACAAGACTTTTGATATTCTTTGGGAGTTACACCAAAATCTTCCTTAAAACAAGTTGCGAAGTATTTTGGATTAGAAAAACCACATTCATAAGCAACCTCTGCAATAGACATTGATTTGTTTTTCAATAATTGGCTACCATACTTTAATCTTATGTTCCGAATAAACTCAATCGGTGACAATCCTGTCGCTATTTTCATCTTTCTATAAAGCGTAGATTTGGATACAGCCAAAGCATCCGCTAACTGAACAACATCAAAATCTCCCTTTACCATATTAGATTCTATAACAGAAACAACCTTATCAAGAAAATCTTTATCAATGGAAGAAGTCTCCAAAGAATCAATATCGACTTCTACATTAGTGCGAAATTCCTCTTGCTTACTTTTTTTATAAATTATAAAATTATTAATACGAGCTTCCAGTATTTTTAATTCAAACGGCTTGGATATATATCCATCTGCTCCTGCATTGTAACACTCAATACGATCTTCCGCCGTATTTTTAGCCGTTAACAAAATAACAGGAATATGACTAGTTTCCAAATTAGATTTTATGTTACGACATAATTCCAAGCCATCCATTTCAGGCATCATCACATCACTTATGATAATATCTATTTCATTATCCTTTATTATATCCAAAGCCTCTAGCCCATTTTTTGCAACGAGAACATGGTATTGTCTGGATAAAATTTTCTCCATAAGGTACAATAATTCTTCATTGTCTTCAACCAATAATAAATGATTGTCATTGACTTGTACATCTTCGACTACTCCTGGCTTTTCTAAGTCCTCATGCTCAAAAATCATAGCCGCCTTTTTATCATTAACCGGAGTTTCTCCTGTTATCAACTCATTTTCTTGATAACTGTCTTTATCAATAGGAAAATATATAGTAAAAGTACTACCTTTAGTTAGTTCGCTTTCTACCTCTATCGTTCCATGATGCAATTCAACCAAATCTTTTGTTAATGATAATCCAATCCCATTAGATTCACTTTCGTCTCCTTTATGTGCTGTATAAAACCTTTTAAAGATATTTTCCAAATCACCAGGAGCAATACCCTCACCTGTGTCAACAACTTGAATACGTAAATGAGTGTGTTCAGCTTCCTGATAGGATTTCATTATTAATTTTATTTCCCCGCCCTCACTTGTATATTTACAAGCATTAGACAATAAATTAGATACAATTTTATCGATCTTATCTCTATCAAAATAAGCTATTAAATGTTTGTCTTCTGTAGAAAAAATAAATGTTTGACTTTTTTTCCTTATTAATGGCGCAAAATTAACCTTGCATACATCATCTATAAATGAAACAATATCACTTTTCGAAACAGATAACTTCATGTTTCCACTTTCCACCTTACGAAAATCCAGAATCTGCTGCAATAATCTTCGCAATTTGTTCACATTGGAACGGATCATACTTAATTGAGAGATTCGACTACCATTCGTCATCTCTGCATCATCAATCAAACATGTAATGATAGTAAGCGGAGTCAATAAATCGTGTGAGATATTTGTGAAATAACGTAATTTAGTCTGAACCAGTTCTTCTGATTTTTCCCGGTCGATTTGTGCTATCCTTAGCTCATGACGTAATTGTAAACGTCTCTTCATTCTTCGATAAAAAAGATATAAAGATAAAATAACCAACACAACGTAGAACATATAAGCCCACCAAGTTTCATAAAACGCAGGTTCCTTAGATACTTGAATTTCTGCAATATAATTGCTCCACAATCCATTTGTATCTGTTGTCTTCAAATAAAATGTCCGTTTACCTTTAGGAAGCTGATTATAGAATGCAAACTGACGGTCGCCTCTAACATACACCCAATCATCATCAACCCCCTCCATCTTATATGCATACTTAATTTTATCTGGAAATGCATAGTTTAAGGAAGAAAAATCTATCTCAATATTCTTATCTCCCGCATCGAAAGAAATAGTCTGGCTCCTCAAATTGAAACGTTGATTATCCTTTTCCAAAAGACTGGAGACACCATCTATCTTCACATCTGCCACCATTGCTCTAATTCTACGAGGATTATCAGACAAATGTTCATAAGGAGTAAATACCGAAATCCCTTTATTTCCTCCATAAAGAATTTTTCCAGAACGAGTTTTCAAATAAGAATTAGGCATAAATGAGTTTACCATTACATCATCCATTGTTGAGTAATCCATAATACCACCATTTTTAGGATCATACTCAATAACTCGTTTATTGGTAGAAATCCAAATATGCCCTAACTGATCTGTTATAATATTAAAAATACCTTCTTCGAGCATATCAAACATATTGGATAAGTTTTCAACTTTCTTCGTCCGAGGATCATATGTAAACACATCACCATCCAGACTCCCCATCCACACCAAGCCATTATCATCTATACAAATTGCTCCTATGTTATCACTAACCAATTTATCTGTTTGAGTAGTCAGATTTTTTAAACCTTTCTTTTCAAATGTCAGATTAGAAGACACTATAGCATTATATACACCTTGTTTTCTTGTACCAATCCATAAAGTTCCGTCTTTGCCTTCCCCAATCCCAGTTATATCCATTGACGGAAATTTTGTATCTTGAAGATTTTTCTCTTTTTCTGGTTTAACCAAAATACCTTTAGTTGTTACAACCCAAAGATTATGTTTGCTGTCTTCATAAAAAATGCGTGGAAATCCCGGATTATCTGCATAGTTACTCAAATTTAAGGTCCCTAATAGTTCTATCCTATCCTTTTCTTTTTTCACTCTATAAATTTCCGGATAATATTCAGATCCCAACCAAATTTCATTCAATAATGGAACAGATATGATACAACTAATATTTCTCAAATTGGGCACATTTTTCAAAGAAGGAATATCTGTATAAAGTTGAAGTTTATTTGTTCCAGGATTGAAGATCCCTACTCCCCAACGATTTTGGTCAATCCACAGATCACCATCACCATCTTCATAAATATTTTTTATATTTGTGATAAAACCAGTTTTTTCACGAATAGAAGGAAAAGAATAGTTTTGAATTAAAGGTTTATTTAAATCAATCATGGACAATCCTTCGTTAAAAGCTGCAATCCATAAATTACCAGATTTATCTTTTACTATCTCACTAAAAATATTATTCAATTTAGAAGATATAGAAGATATATCAACACTATTTATCACGTCTCCCGGACGTTTTTGAAGAGCATAAAGACCTTGTGTAGATACAATCCATATATACCCATACTTATCATCTTGAGTTATACTAAAACAACCACTTTCATCCCAATGCTCATCACTTTTTATATCTACATGCCTATACATCAAATCCTGTTTTTCTTCAGGATTAAACAAAAAAATTCCACTTTCCCAAGTCAATATCCAATGCTGTTTCTTATCATCCTGAAAAACTCTAAACGGGTTATTTAATGTTCCGATCTGAGGCATAGCAACAAATGTATCCTTTTTCGAATCATATCGGTGTAATCCCCTCTCCCATAAAGTTACCCAAATTTTTTTATCAGCATCTTCATATATAGAATTCACGCTAGTAACAGGTAAAGCAGAATCATATCTTTTACAAAAAGAAAAATCGGCAGAGCAACGAAATACAGATGTCAATGTTCCAATCCAAATCCACCCTTCACTATCTACAATCATTGTTCTAATTTCTTGATCCTTCAATTCATTATGTTCAACTGGAGTTATTTGATAAGTTCTCTTATTCAGAATATTAATCCCTTTTTTAGTACCTATAAATAAATACCCATTCCTATTCTCTGTAATACAAGTAATTTCATTATTCGTTAAAAGATCCGGAGTCTTTAATCCGGAACGAAAGACTAATACCCGATAACCATCGTAACGACATAGGCCATCTTTAGTTCCCAACCACAAAAAACCTTCTCGGTCACAATGAACCCGTAATACAGTACTAGAAGGCAAATAATTATTTAATGGAAGAGTAGTCACCGACATTTGTTGTGCAAAAGCACATGAGAGCATTTGAATAAAAACAAGTATTATATATAATTTCATTTTGTGTTTCATAGTAACACTCAGTATAAAGATGTATTTCTGATGCAATATTAAACAAAAGAAGCTTTTAACGATACTCAAATCTCTTAAAATATACTAATAAAAGGCTAACAAAGATACATGTGGTCGATTTTTAAACCTTTCTGAACGATTTTTGCCCTTTATCAAATAGATAATTCAAAATTAAACGCATTTGACTTATTATAGTACTCCTAATTAAATAGGATTCTGCAATTTTGCAAACAAAAAATAAATAAATGGCGTTTTGAACAAAAATTCAATCATTAAACAATTAACTTATAAAACATTTCTGTATCATGAAAAAGAGATATGTAAAAATCATGTTCCTATCAATGGCATTACTAGTAATTAGTACAGCAGCCACTTATGCAGTTCAGCCTAAAGATGAACCTAAAGAAACAGTACAAACACCAACAGATGAGCATCTGCCATCATTAACAATCAATGGTACAAATGAGTCATCTTCCTTCTTTGTAGATTCTAAAGCATTACCCGGAAAAGAAATAACGATTACTGCTCCGAATGGATTTACTGTAACTCCAACTATAATACCAGCCAACTCAGGAAAACAAAAAGTAACCGTAACCCTGAACAGTACTAAAATACTGACTGAAGGAAAAATCATTCTAAGAAGCAGAGATACCCGTTCTTATGTAAGTGTAAAAGGATATGGAACGGAGCTTCCTGTAAAAGAGATTGCTGCATCTCCTGTTTATATGAAAGGAAATGATACAGAATTCACTAAAAAATTTACTCCCAACACTAAAGGATATACAATTGAATTCAGAATAAAAACAGATGATTCGGAGAAAAGTTTTTATCCTTATTTCGTAAATGAAAAAGGTTATGGATTTAAAGCATATATCACCTCTAATGAAATCGGATTGTTTAATGCATATAAAAAAGAGATCAACAATCCGGCTACAAATGGGAAAACAGGAGGAAAAGGTAAGTTCTATAATAATGATGGCCAAGCACACACTTATCGCTTTGCCATAACGCCAGACAATCGCGCCTTTATCTATAGAGATGGAATTCCTGTGGATTCTGTTCGCATTATGGACTATGCTCCACAACCCTATTTTGCAGGAGAAGTTGGCGAAGCTGTAGAGAATCTATTAAAGAATCCGAACTTTGAAGGAGAATTTGACATTAATCCAGAAACGAAATTAGCTACTAGAATTGAAGGATGGGATATCGTTATTGGTGACCGTTGGAATTCAGAACAACAGATTCTTCCAGAAGAAATAGATAACAATCAGGATTTGGATAACCACATTTTTGAGATCAGACCTTACAAATGGGCAACAGGTTGGAGTGATGGTATTTTAATGCAAGTGGTAGATGTTGCACCTAACGAAACTTACACATTATCTGCCTTATTAAAGGGAGGAATAGCCAAGAAAGAAGGAAAACTCACAGGTAAAATGATTATAGAAGAAGTCGAAGATCCAGAGAAAAAAGTTATCACTGAAATAGCTAGTGACAATTGGGAAACTTATTCAATGGACTATACAACTTCTGCCACATGCAAACAGATACGTGTATCTTTCACTGTAGGACGTGGAGGCTGGGGAAATGATATCAGCGCTGTTTGTGTGGACAATGCCAAACTTACTGGAGTATCACGCACTTATTCACCTAAATTTGGTTTCGTGGATAACACTGCAGATATAGAATACTTCGCTATTGATGAATCCGGTGCCTATGCCCCTACACAACCTGAAATAACAATTAATATAAAGAATCAGTAATAAAAACATGAGAATCATTTTATTTATCAGCTTTATTATCTCATCCATTTTAACATTTTCACAAAATACCCAGATTAATCCGGGTATTTTGTGGAATGATATAGATGGAGAACAAATCAATGCCCATGGAGGATGCGTTGTCTTTGAAAATGGAATTTATTATTTATTTGGAGAAGACCGAACCGGTTTCATATCAAATGGAGTAAGTTGTTACCAGTCTAAAGACTTATATAATTGGAAACGCCTTGGCCTTTCTTTAAAAACTACGGGAGAACCCAAAGACGATTTGAACGACATATCACACGGACGTCTGTTCGAACGCCCCAAGGTAATCTATAATCCTAAAACAAAAAAATGGGTGATGTGGAGTCATTGGGAAGCAAACAATGGTGATTATAGCGCAGCACGGGTTTGCGTAGCCACTAGCGATAAAATAGAAGGTCCTTATAAATTATATAAAACTTTCCGCCCTAATAAAAATGAATCACGTGATCAGACTTTATTCGTAGACACAGATGGAAAAGCATACCACTTCTGTTCAACAGATATGAATACTAATATGAATATCTCTCTACTTAAAGATGATTTTCTGGAACCTACTTCCACTGAAACCAAGATTCTAAAAGAACTTAAATATGAAGCACCTGCCATTTTTAAGGTAGGAGATATTTATTATGGAGTATTCTCCGGGTGCACAGGTTGGGATCCTAATCCGGGAAGAACCGCCTATACTTTTAATATTTTAGGTGAATGGAGTACAGGAGCAAACTTTGCTGTTGACAAACTAAAGCAAGTCACATACAACTCACAAAGCAATTATGTCTTCCAATTACCCAACAAAGAAAAAGCATATATCTACATGGGAGATCGCTGGAATCGAAATAGTCCGGAAAAGTCACATCTTGTATGGTTGCCTATTAGTATGCGTTCCGGATATCCTATAGTTAAATGGTATGACAACTGGAATTTAAGTGTATTTGATAACATGTACCGTTATAAACGAGCAGAAAGTATTATATCCGGCAATATATACGCATTATTAGAAAAAACATCCGATCGTCTGATTTCAAAACCTGTTAATGGATTTAGCATAGCTGATGATGACGATGAGATCAACATAAATTTTGAGTTTATCAAAACTCAAAATCCGAATGTATATAAATTAAAGGATATTAAAACCGGAAAATATTTAGAATCAATGTATGGCACTTTGCGCCTGAATCCAGAAAAGAAAGATGATGTACAATGTTGGATATTCAACTTACAAGAAGATGGTTTCTATCTAATTCAAAATGCTAAAGATAAGAAATACATAACTGTTTCTGGCTCAAATACATTTAATGGCACAAACCTGTACCTTACAGAATATTCAAAAAAATTAATGCAGGATTTCGCGGTATATTTTGATTCTAATAGATATAAATACAAAGAAGCTGATTTATTTTCTGCAACTTATAGAACTAATAATTTGAAACTAATGGGGGATAGATAACTGTTCCAGTTGCATTTCAAATAATAAAATCCAATTATATTATGAATACCCAAAGTCAACAGACAAAAGTTTGTTTCTTATTCTTTGTTATGTGGTTATACAGCTTGCCAATGTTTTACTCTGTAGCAGCTCAGCCGAAAGAAAAAAATACCGGAGCTATTAATACTTGGGCGGTCACAGCTACTGTATTCAAACTTGCAGGCGAGACAGAAGTCCGAAATGTTAAGCTGAATTGGATGCAACGGGAAGATGCAAACCTTTATAAAATATACAGGGATAGCAACTTAATCGGAGAAGCCAAAGGAAATACATATGACGATTATGATCTAGCAGTCGGTAAAACTTTTACCTACTATGTAGAAGCATTTAAAGACGGGAAAAAAGTAGCAACTGCAGAATCTCAACAGGCTACGACATTCACTCCTAGTGGAAAAGGAAAAGTTTATGATAATCTGAATGGCAAATACATTACTACAGAATCATCAAATAAACCAGGAGGAATGAAAATCGGTAACCTTTATTTTTCTTATAAAATAGAAAATACGGAGAAGACTGTTGATGGACAACAACTCAAAGGATGGCTAGTCTCTGAAAGTTACTCTAAAACAGGATTAAATGGAAGTTGGAGTACTCCTAGAGAGTTGGCCTTTTATCCGAATGTCAAAATGGAAGGTAATGCGTTCCGATATAATCCAAAGACAGGAAAAGTCGTATTATCTTCGCATTATGAAGATGAAAATGGATACACAGCAGCTAAAATCTATCTAGCGCAAATTACCCCTAAAGGTAAACTTGAAGTAGGTACTATGGAACGTCCATTAGGACATGATTCAAGAGATCAATCGCTTTTTATTGATGATGATAATACGGCATATCTTCTTTCTGCCACTAACACAAACAGTGATATAAATATATATAAATTGGATGCCTCCTGGACAAAACCAGTCGAATTAGTCAATACAATATGCAAAGGATTACATAGAGAAACTCCTGCAATTATCAAAAAAGACGGAGAATACTACTTCTTCAGTTCAAAGGCCTCCGGATGGTATCCAAGTCAAACGATGTATACCTCAACAACTGACTTGGCAGGTGAATGGACACCTATAAGAGAAATTGGTAATAATACTACCTTTGATGCACAGTTTAACAGAATTAGTAAAGTAGGAATAACTTATGGAGTATGGAGCTATCATTGGGGGGCACAACGGAAATATAAAACTCCGGACGGCAACTTTCCCAGAATCTCTATTGCTGCATTTAATAAAGGGTATGCTTCTATGGATTATTACAGATATTTGGAATTCAATGACAATTATGGAATTATCCCTGTACAAAATGGTAAGAATTTGACATTAAATGTTCCTGTTACATCTGCTGTACCTGGAGCAAAAGGAGTCAAAGCTGACTGTATTACGGATGGAGCAAGCTTAGACTCCTCTACTTACTTCCAAAAAAGTTCAAATGCTACCATAGGTACACCTTATATGTTCACTGTAGACATGCAGAAAAAAGCTAGAATTTCAGAAATTAATCTTTCCACAAGATTAGTCAATGGTTCTGAAGCAGCCTATAAATACACAATTGAAGGAAGTCTGGATGGCAAAAGTTATAAAATGCTCGTGGATGGCAGAACAAATTGGCAAGTGGGATTTCTGATTCTGAATGTAGAAGATCCTACAGCTTATAGATATTTACGTCTACGTATCTATGGTGTTGTCAATGTACATAAAGGTAATTCCGCAATGTGGGCTGACGGCATTTATGAATTTACAGCTTTGGGTATCCCAGAATAACAAGTAAATAGATAAAGTCACAATAAAGCCGGTTAATGTTTGAAGTTAACCGGCTTTATTGTGATCTAAAAACTTGCTATCACTCACTAATAAATATCCTTATTCACCAATAAATAATAAACTAATGCCCAATCCTGATCATTAGCATAAGGATCATAAAATCCGGCTTTTACGCCATTTACTCTATTAGGATAGATATAAGCACAAGAGGCTTTACCATTTTCAAAGAACAGGCAAAGATTGTTCCTTACAATATTTTCAGCACGTCTTTTATAAGTATTGTCTCCGACACATTGTGCATAAAGATAAAAAGCAGCTCCTGTTAATGTACTCCAATAATGAGGAAAGGTATCTCCCCACATCTCCCGTTTTCCAAACCAGTAACCATCCCAATGCCGGATAGCAATTTCATTCAGATGATAACTTGGTTGATTCCCATTAAACGCTTCCAATGCCGGCATTTGCTGTTTAGCTCCATCCAAATATTTTTGAATTCCCGTTTCCATATAAAGCTGTAACAAAAAGATAATTGAAGGAGCTACAATTGCTTGTTCATAATTAACCTCACTTGCCGGATAATTCAGTCCGTTTTTCACAAAAGTATCCCCAACCTGTATATAATCATTCTTCAGAGTTTCATATTCAACATTCATATTGGCAGTTTTCAATGTTTGCAGCCCTAAATGCACAGGAATCCCTATAGCATAAAAACCATGTCCGAACTGACGAAACATAGACCGCAAAGTCATATAGCCATCTACTGCATATTGCTTGTCTCCTGTGATTTTGTACATTTGAAAATAAAAATCTGCGACCCACGCATAGTTATATGCTCTATTTCTTCCCTTACGGTCAACAGAAGAAAATGTCTTATAATCATTTTCCTGCAATCTATTACGTAGAAATTTTGCATACTTCACCAAAGCTGTTTTCATATGATCATCAGGATGTAGCTGATAATATTTAGCCAACAAAACTCCCATCCCGACACGTTCGGCGCCCTCATCCCGATCAACAGGATTACAATTACGGGTATCATTCAAATATATTTCATTCTTTTCGTTATCATAAACCATGAAAGCATCTTTACGTGTATTGGACTCTTTCATCTGCTGATGGTCACAAATGAAGTCAACCCGTTTTTTTATCAAGCTGTCCACATTATCAATAACCAAACAAGTTACGTGCGTTTGTTTCCCCTCCCCATAAAAAATATCAAAACGATTCTCTCCTAATTGATCCATCTTAACTTCTGCTATCCACAAGTTACCTCGCTTTTTCATCGGAATATGAATATCCTGATTTTTTAATACGCATTTCTGAATGGAAGTTTCAGCAGCCAGCTCTATACATGCCTTCTCCCCCTTTTCAAACACATATTTATTACAAGAAACAAATACACTTCCCTTTTCCAACAGTTTCTGACGAAAATCGTCTATGCCTTTATGAGCAAATAAACACCAGGACATCGAATATTCTTTCCCGGGCATCAATTGCAAATCCGGCAAATTCAGAGCTATAATCCCTCTTGTATGAGAATTGCCTTTATCTCTGCCACGCTCCCATATCTCATAACCTTTAACTGCTCCTTTAGTCAATACTAACCCCAAGTGTGGCGCATGGCCTCCCATTCGAAGAGCATTTACATAAGCGGCATTTTCTCCTTCCCAAATATGGGTATTGGTACGTGCATTTATGCATGTACGCGAACCCGGATAATTGTCATTAAATGGCGTATAGACGCCTATATCAACAAGTGCCACCTCATCCTTTCCCTGATTCTGAAACGTATACTCTTCTATAAGCTCATCCTCTACCATTTTTCTTTTCACACATATACGTATGTCACCTGCCATATAAACAAGCTCGTTTCCTTCTTGCTTCATTTCTGCAGGGATTTCCCAAGATACTTTTTCTTTCCGATTTCCCTTTACTTGAGTCGCATATCCTAATCCCCATCCATAATTCTCCTTGACCCACCGATATTGACTTCCGTCAGTAACTACCAACCAGTTCATCTTCTGTGGGTCATTCGCAATACTTAATGTTTGCAAGGCTCCTGTTTGAGGATTCACCTGATAGTTAATTTTCTGTGCCGAAACAAATGTACACATCGTTCCGAAAAACAGGAAGCCACAAAACTTAGGTAGCATCTTCTTTACTTTTTCCATTTTGTTTTTTTACCATGATTAATATATTATTCAAAAACAACTATTTTATCCAATGTAACCAGACAATCGTCACTACCATATCGAGCTTTTGTCTTGTCCGTCCACACTGGTGAAATTCCTGTAACCTCAACTCTCAAAATATATTTTCCTTTAGTAAAACTTGGAGTTACTATTCGGATAGCTGACTCCGGATATTTACTATAAAAATCAATTAATGACGAATAAAGAGTTTTACCTTTTTTATTAAGTACACTCACCCTTGCATATCCACCATGAGAATTGGCTTCTCCTATTATAGCTGCCTGCGTACCTCTAAAAGGAATGTTCAATACACTATTTTTCAAGTTTGAGCACAACTGTTCTCCTCTCCTTTCCCATCCTGCTTCAGATCGTATTTTCCGGAGGGATAATATTTGACCATTATCTAGTGCGTCCACCGGTGATAATGTTTTTATATCCCATGCCTGCCAATATTCCGGTATGGAAAGTGTTCCCTTATCCGCTTGCATAGGCATCCATACATAAGTGGCAGCTGAAGCCTGATGAGGAAAGGACCAGCGATCTCCCATAAACATTGGAATTGTATCTTTTCCTTGCGTCAAAGGAAAGACAAAAGTAGTCTGTGAATTATACGTCAATTTACCTTCAGGGACAAACAAACCACCCTTCTTCCACGGTCCACTCACTGTCGGAGCTGTGAAATAGTAATTATCATTCTTTTCCCAACTCGTCTTATTTGAAAACAAGAAATAATAAATACCCTTCTTTTTAAACATGGCAGGCGACTCGCCACCAGGAGCCATATTCTTCACGAGTCTTTTTTCTACAGAATGATAATCCTCGCTAAGACGATAGATATCTCCTTCATGAATCAACAAATAACCCGTCCCATCGGTATCCTGAAAAGTTCCCATATCCCACATTCGAATAGGTTCATTCCCTATTTTAAAAGGTCCTTGGAATATGTACTCACCATTAATCGTTTTACTAGTGGCATACCCGATACAAGGATCACAGTATTTTGTATCATCGGTATGCATGTACATCACATATTCTCCAGTAGAAGGGCACTTCATGACCTTCACACGTTCACCAATCCTATTAGGACCTAACAATCCCTCTTTTTGTATTGGAAGCACGATACGTTCAAATTTCCAATTTGATAAATCGTCAGACGAATAGCAACTAAAACCAACAAAAGAATTCGTTTCATCCGAACGGTATTCCCCGAATAAATAATACCGTCCGGCATCTTCCACAATACATGCTCCATGAGCATTTACAATTTTTCCCTGATCATCAAACCAAGGAATACCATTACATATTATTTTCTCCTGATTTTGCGCACAACTGCTCTGACTCACCAAACTAAAAGACGTCCAAAGTAATATCATAGATATAAAATAGGAATGTCTCTTCTCCATCAAAAAACTTAAATTCATTGTCTTCCTTTTAATTTATTTAGATAAAAATTTGCCTGCTTATCACCTAGAAATAAGAATACTGTAAAAATACTCCTTTTATCTATTCCAAAGGTTCAATAATCTGTCAAAAAGGAATAGAAATAAATAAAATTCTCCACATATTCATACCATTATACAATATCAGGACAAATTCCATTCAATAACGTCTAAATTTAATTCATATCATATATCCCATACTTTGATTTAATACCACAATAAAGAAATGTTTATATACATATAAAAAAGATATTAAAAAACTCCCTTATCTTATTTTTTCCCCGTATAATTCGCCTAAATCAAAGAAAGTAACTATCTTTACCAAAAATATTTTTTATTATTCACCATTAAATGTAAAGATTATGGCAAGTAGAAGAGAACTCAAAAAGAATGTAAACTATATCGCAGGAGAATTGTTCACCGAGTGTTTAATCAACAGTATGTTTATACCTGGTACTGACAAAAGTAAGGCCGACGAGCTAATGGCGGAAGTGCTGAAAATGCAGGATGAATTTGTATGCCGCATCAGTCACACCGAACCGGGAAATGTGAAAGGTTTTTATAAGAAATTCCGTGCAGACTTTAATGCAAAAGTAAACGAGATTATTGAAGCGATCGGAAAATTGAACTAAAAAACAGAATGAAGAAAGCAATTTATAGCTTTATCTATTACCGCCTATTGGGGTGGAAGACAAACGTTACGGTAACCAATTATGATAAATGCGTGATTTGTGCCGCTCCACACACTACGAACCTTGACTTATTTATTGGAAAACTATTTTACGGTGCTTTAGGTCGTAAGACTAGTTTCATGATGAAGAAAGAATGGTTTTTCTTTCCACTCGGACTTTTTTTCAAAGCAGTCGGCGGGATTCCCGTAGACCGTAGTCGGAAAACTTCGTTGGTGGATCAGATGGTCAAACATTTCAACGAATGCAAAAAGTTTCATTTGGCTATCACGCCCGAAGGAACCCGCAAGGCAAATCCAAATTGGAAAAAGGGTTTTTATTATATCGCCTTGAAAGCGCAAGTACCCATCGTATTGATCGGTATCGATTACAGCAAAAAGATGATTTCGGCAACGAAAGCCATCATGCCGTCGGGAGATATTGATAAAGACATGAGAGAAATCAAACTTTATTTCAAGGACTTTCAAGGAAAACATCCTGAGAATTTTGCTCTTGGCGAGATTTAATCACTAAACAGTGTGGATTCAATCCGTATTTCCATAGTACAAACCGATATCGTTTGGGAAAACAAACAAGAAAATCTCCGTCTGCTCCACAAGAAACTACAAAGTCTCTGTGGAACAACGGAGATTGTTGTTTTACCGGAAATGTTTTCTACCGGCTTCAGTATGCAGAGCAAAACGTTGGCAGAACCTAATTCCGGTGAAACCATTACAACTCTCAAACTATGGGCCAGGCAATTCCGGATAGCCATCTGCGGAAGTTATATCGCAACGGATAACAGATTGTTCTACAATCGGGCATTTGTTCTGACACCGGAAGGAGAAGAATTCTATTACGACAAACGGCATTTGTTCCGTATGGGACGGGAAGCCGAACATTTCTCCGCCGGCACGAAACGACTTATCCTTTCCTACCTCGAATGGAACATCTGTCTGCAAGTCTGCTACGACCTTCGTTTCCCGGTATGGAGCCGAAATATAAACAATGAGTATGACTTATTGATATATGTAGCCAACTGGCCTATTTCCCGCCGCCCGGTATGGGATACGTTGCTTCGAGCTCGAGCGTTCGAGAATCAGTGCTATGTATGCGGTGTCAACCGGACAGGAACCGATGGTTACCATTTGGAGTATAATGGAGGAAGTAAAATCTATTCAGCTTTCGGAGAAGAGATAGCCTCGCTGCCCGATGGCCGGGAAGGAATAGCTACGGCAACTCTCAACCTGTCCGCTCTCCGTCAATTCAGAGAAAAATTTCCGGTATGGAAAGATGCAGACGAATTTCATCTGTCATAGTTGCTATCAAACAAATGTTAAAAACCAATTAAAACGACAACAATACCGCAAAGCAGGTAGTTAATTATATAAACCTCTTTTGTATCTTTGTCGTGAAAATACAGTCGTAAGAATTCTAATCTTACATAACTTAATTAACAACTTTATGAAAACAAATCTTAGTTCTCAAATCAGTCTCCACCGGGTCTCCCCCAGATATTACAGACCGGAGAATGCTTTTGAAAAATCAGTCTTGACAAGACTAGAAAAAATTCCTACGGACATTTATGAATCTGTAGAAGAAGGCGCTAACTACATTGCCCGCGAAATAGCACAAACCATCCGCGAAAAACAAAAAGCCGGACGTTTCTGCGTATTGGCTCTTCCGGGAGGAGATTCTCCCCGACACGTATATACGGAACTTATTCGCATGCACAAGGAAGAAGGACTCAGCTTCCGTAATGTGATCGTATTTAATATGTACGAATATTATCCATTGGCTCCTGATGCAGTCAACAGCAATTTCAACGCTTTGAAGAATATGCTGTTGGATCATATCGACATCGACAAGCAGAATATATTCACTCCCAACGGAAGTATTGCCAAAGATACAATCTTTGAATATTGCCGTCTCTACGAACAACGTATCGAAAGTTTCGGAGGCATTGATATTGCTTTACTGGGTATCGGCCGTGTGGGTAACATCGCATTCAACGAACCGGGTTCACGCTTGAACTCTACCACCCGTCTGATTTTATTGGATAACGCCTCGCGCAATGAAGCATCCAGAATTTTCGGAACAATGGATAATACTCCGATCAGTTCTATCACGATGGGAGTAGCTACCATTCTCAGTGCAAAGAAAGTATATCTGCTTGCATGGGGCGAGAACAAAGCAGCTATGATTAAAGAATGTGTGGAAGGTGCGATCACCGATACTATTCCTGCTTCTTATCTGCAAACTCACAACAATGCACATGTAGCGCTTGACCTTTCGGCAGCCATGAATCTGACACGCATCCAACGTCCGTGGCTGGTAACTTCCTGCGAATGGAATGACAAGTTGATCCGTAGCGCTATTGTCTGGTTGTGCCAGTTGACAGGCAAACCTATTTTGAAACTGACTAACAAGGATTATAATGAAAACGGTCTGAGTGAACTGTTGGCTCTTTATGGTTCTGCATACAATGTAAATATCAAGATCTTCAATGATTTGCAGCACACCATCACCGGATGGCCGGGCGGCAAGCCGAATGCTGACGACACCTATCGTCCCGAACGTGCAAAACCCTACCCGAAACGTGTGATTATTTTCTCTCCCCATCCTGATGATGACGTTATCTCTATGGGTGGAACTCTCCGCCGTCTGGTAGAGCAGAAACATGAAGTACACGTGGCATACGAAACTTCCGGCAATATCGCTGTAGGTGATGAAGAAGTAATTCGTTTCATGCACTTCATCAACGGATTCAACCAGATCTTCAACAATAGTGAGGACCAGGTTATCAATGAAAAGTACGCAGAAATACGTAATTTCCTGAAAGCGAAGAAAGACGGTGATATGGACAGCCGTGACATACTGACTATCAAAGGTCTGATCCGTCGCGGTGAAGCCCGTACTGCTTGTACATATAATAACATTCCATTGGAACGTTGCCACTTCCTTGATCTGCCTTTCTACGAAACGGGTAAGATTCAAAAGAATCCGATCAGCGAAGCCGACGTAGAAATCGTACGCAACCTGCTCCGTGAAGTGAAACCTCATCAGATTTTCGTAGCCGGCGACTTGGCCGACCCGCACGGTACTCACCGTGTATGTACGGATGCAGTATTCGCTGCCATCGACCTTGAAAAAGAAGAAGGTGCCAAGTGGCTGAAAGACTGCCGTATCTGGATGTATCGCGGCGCGTGGGCCGAATGGGAAATTGAGAACATTGAAATGGCAGTGCCTATCAGCCCGGAAGAACTTCGCGCAAAACGTAATTCTATCTTGAAGCATCAGTCACAGATGGAAAGCGCTCCTTTCTTGGGTAACGATGAACGTCTGTTCTGGCAACGCAGCGAGGACCGTAATCGCGGTACAGCTGCATTGTATGACAAATTGGGCTTGGCTTCATACGAGGCAATGGAAGCATTTGTTGAATACATTCCGCTATAAAGAAAGAAGGTATTCTTGATTAAGAGAATATAAAACAATAAAAGAAGAGTGGGAAGTGGGATACTTCTCGCTCTTTTTTGTTTATTTTTGCGGAGCAATTCACCACAGAGGAAAGGAGGACACAGAGGACTTCATAAATAAAAGAATTATGTAGTTTCCGCATTTACCCCTTTGTGTCCTCCTTTCCTCTGTGGTGAGTATAAAAAAGCAGCAAGTATGAAGATAATAGTGTTTTTCCTATGCCTTACATTGGGAGTAAATTTCCTTTCTGCTCAGGACATTGAAAGGAATGTAAAAGAACGATTGACAGATTATTTCGGCAGATATACCGTAACGGCGAAAATCAGTACACCTAAGCTGAAAAGTGTTGATATAGATTATGAACGCAAAACGATTGCTATCCATGCTTCGGAAAGTTTTGCTTATCAGCCTTTTCGACCGGAGACTGTAGAAGCTGTTTACAATCAAGTGAAGGAGCTGCTTCCGGGACCCGTCCACTACTATCGACTCACTATCTTTGCAGATGGAAAGCCCATTGAGGAACTTATCCCGAATATTTATCGGAACAAGAAAAAGGATAAGGAACGGATGTCCTTGAAAACCGATTATAAAGACAAAGCGTGGGTAAAGAACATTTCACGCCCCAATGAAATATCACGAGGATTGCAAGACCGCCATATCGCAATCTGGCAAAGTCACGGCAATTATTTCAAGAACGACAAGAATGAATGGGGATGGCAACGCCCCCGTCTGTTTTGCACAACGGAAGATCTGTTCACACAATCGTTTGTCCTTCCGTACGTAATCCCGATGTTGGAAAACGCAGGCGCAATTGTCTACACTCCCCGCGAACGGGATACTCAGAAAAATGAGATCATTGTGGACAACGATACACCTAATACTTCTCTTTATCTGGAAGTAGGAAGCAAAAAAGCACATTGGGCTACTGCTCCAATAAAAGGATTCGCTCAAAAGAAGGCGATTTATAGAGATGGAGAAAATCCCTTCACAGACGGGACCTGCCGCTTTATTCCGACCGAAAGAAAGAAGAAGAAGAATAAAGACCAGGCTTTCGCCGAATGGGTGCCTACCCTACCGACAAAAGGAGAATACGCGGTTTATGTCTCTTACCGGACATTGCCTAATAGCGTGAACGACGCCAAATATCTTGTTTTCCACAATGGAGGGGTGACCGAATTCAAAGTGAATCAAAAGATAGGCGGAGGCACTTGGGTTTATCTGGGCACATTCGAGTTTGACAAAGGCAATAACGATTACGGCATGGTAGTGCTAAGCAACGAGAGTAGCGAGCACGGCGTAGTATGCGCAGATGCGGTACGTTTCGGAGGAGGAATGGGAAATATTGAGCGAGGAGGAAAGACAAGCGGTTTGCCCCGTTATCTGGAAGGGGCACGCTACTCTGCCCAATGGGCGGGAATGCCATACGAGGTATATGCGGGGCGGAAAGGTGAAAATGATTATGCGGATGACATCAATACACGCTCCAACACAATTAATTATTTATCCGGAGGTTCTGTCTATAATCCGCAACAACCCGGTTTAGGTATTCCTTTGGAAATGACAATGGCGCTGCATAGCGATGCGGGATGCAGCAAAACGGATGAGCTGATCGGCTCATTGGGGATATACACCACTGATTTTAATAATGGAAAACTGAACACAGGAATCGACCGGTATGCCTCACGGGATTTGGCCGATATTCTACTCACTCAGATTCAGAAAGATATATATTCAAGTTATAATCTGTCTTGGACACGACGCAGTATGTGGAACCGCAATTACAGCGAGACGCGTCTTCCGGCTACTCCTTCTACCATTATCGAATTACTTTCCCATCAGAACTTTGCCGATATGCAGTTGGGACATGATCCGAATTTCAAGTTTACGGTGGGACGTGCCATCTATAAAGGTATCTTGCAGTTTGTTGCCGGCCAGCATGACAAAGAATATGTAGTGCAACCTCTTCCTGTCAGCAATTTTGCTATCCGCTTCGGAAAGAAAAAGAATACGTTGGAGCTTTCGTGGAAAGGTGAAAACGATCCGCAAGAACCCACCGCACAGCCACGTGAATACATTGTATACACACGCATTGGCTATGGTGGTTTCGACAACGGTACATTAGTCAGCAAGACGTCCCATACCGTCAAAATAGAACCGGGACTCGTTTATTCCTTTAAAGTAACTGCCGTAAACCGGGGTGGTGAAAGCTTCCCGTCCGAGATACTCTCTGCTTATAAGGCCAAACGCGAACGGGAAAGAGTATTGATAATCAATGGATTCGACAGAGTCAGCGGACCGGCTGTCATTAATACGTTTGACAAAGCAGGATTCGACCTGGAACAAGATCCCGGAGTTCCTTATTTATCAAACATCTCATTCAGTGGAGCGCAAATAGGATTCGACCGGGCACAGGCCGGGAAAGAAGGAGAAGGCAGTCTGGGATATAGCGGAAGCGAGTTGGAGGGAATAAAAATAGCAGGTAACACATTCGACTATCCTTTCATTCATGGAAAAGCGATTCAAGCCGCTGGCAAATATAGTTTCGTGTCATGCAGCGACGAGGCTGTGGAAAACGGTACAGTCACGCTGGAAGATTATCCGGTTGTGGACTACATTTTGGGAATGGAGAAAGAAGATCCGGTCCATAAAGTATACTACAAAACATTTTCTTCGGCCATGCAACGGATCATCACCAGTTATTGCCAGTCGGGAGGAAATCTATTTGTCAGCGGTGCATACGTGGGAAGCGATATGAGTGGAACACAGGGGAACCGGGAATTTACGGAGAAGATCTTAAAATACGGTTATCAAAGCAGCATGACGGACAAGAGTTCAAACCGCATTAACGGGTTGGGACGTACGATTACCATACCAAGAGCACCTAATGAAACCAGCTATGCCGTCCCTGCTCCCGACTGTATCGTTCCGGTAGATACGGCATTTCCTGTCTTTACATACGTTCCCGGCAACCAAAGCGCAGGTATCGCTTATAAAGGAAACTACCGTACCTTTGTATTGGGATTTCCTTTTGAAAGCATACAATCGGAAGCCGACCGGGCAACTATCATGGCAGGTATACTGGGATTCTTTACGCAGAGATAAAAAATATCCCTTTTTTTAATCTGCTTTTCATTTTAAGTTCTATCTTTGCTACTATAATAACCCTTAAAACTAGAAAAGATGTATACTATACAAGCAAATCCCAGCGGTACACGCAGCATAGAGGTCTCTAATGAGAATCTGAGAACGATCGAGAAATATGCATTGTTCCGCCATCTCATTGATAGTACCGGCATTGTAGACGAAGCGGTTTTGGACAAGTTGAAACTAAACATCCGTTCCCTCATCGCCAGTCAGGAAGAAGACAGCAAGGACTTGCTGGACCTTTGTATTGATGTGATTTACCACAATAATATGAAGGCATTCGGCTTGCAACAGCTTATCAAGCTCTATCTGACGTGGCTTTCCAGTCCGGAAACGGAAGAAGAGGAGGCATAATGATTACAGTAAATACTTGCGGAATCACAGCCTATAGTCCGCTGATTCCTGCAATAAAAGCGATGTGTAATGCGTCTCCCGGTGAAACACTGGAGATTATCATGAACCATGCCGATGCGTTTCAGGATCTGAAGGAATATCTGTCCGAACAAGGCATCGGTTTCCGCGAAATTTATGACGGAGAACAAATGACAGTACAGTTCACCGTATAATGCGTATCTTTGCAGCATGAAAGAATATCGATTGACTGACTGGTTACCTACTACCAAAAAAGAAATAGAACTTCGCGGATGGAATGAACTGGACATCATCCTTTTCAGTGCGGACGCGTACGTAGATCACCCTTCTTTTGGTGCAGCCGTTATCGGCCGCATTCTCGAAGCGGAAGGTTTGAAAATAGCCATTGTACCCCAACCTAACTGGCGCGATGACTTGCGCGATTTCAAAAAGTTGGGGCGTCCGCGCCTGTTCTTTGGCATTTCCGGCGGGTGCATGGACTCGATGGTAAACAAATATACCGCCAACAAACGATTGCGTAGCGAAGATGCGTATACACCGGACGGGCGTCCGGATATGCGGCCGGACTATCCTTCTACTGTTTACAGTCAGATTCTCAAGAGACTTTATCCGGATGTTCCTGTCATCTTGGGAGGAATTGAGGCCAGCATGAGGCGGTTAAGCCATTATGATTATTGGCAGGATAAGGTGCAGAAAAGCATTTTATGCGATAGTGGAGCGGACTTGCTTATTTATGGAATGGGCGAAAAGCCGATTGTCGAATTAACCCGTAAAATAAAAGGTTTGCTGCCGACAGAAGACGCCGTATGCACTGTCAACGATTTAAAAACAATCATCGGAACGATTCCTCAGACAGCCTATCTTTGCCGTGCCTCTGAGTGGACTTCCGATACGGAAGATATACAACTCTATTCGCATGAGGAATGCCTTGCAGACAAAAAGAAACAGGCAAGCAATTTCCGGCATATCGAAGAAGAGTCCAATAAATATGCGGCTTCACGCATCACGCAAGCTGTCGGAAACAAAGTCGTAGTCGTCAATCCTCCTTATTCCCCGATGAGCCAGGAAGAAATTGACCGTTCTTTCGATTTGCCCTATACCCGTATGCCTCATCCCAAATATAAAGGGAAGCGGATTCCGGCATACGATATGATAAAATTCTCCATCAATATCCATCGGGGATGTTTTGGCGGGTGTGCATTCTGCACCATTTCCGCACATCAAGGAAAATTCATCGTCAGCCGCAGCAAAGAATCCATTCTGAGGGAAGTAAAAGAGGTAACTCAGTTACCGGACTTTAAAGGATACTTAAGCGATTTGGGTGGTCCTTCCGCCAATATGTATCAGATGAAAGGGAAAGATGAGTCTATCTGTAAGAAATGCAAGCGTCCGTCCTGTATCCATCCGAAAGTCTGCCCGAACCTGAACTCAGACCATCGTCCGTTATTGGATATTTATCACGCGGTAGATGCCTTGCCCGGCATTAAGAAATCATTTATAGGCAGTGGGGTACGTTATGACTTATTATTGCATCGTAGTAAAGAGGAAGCCATCAACCGCAGTACCGCCGAATATACCCGCGAATTGATTGTCAAGCACGTTAGCGGCCGACTGAAAGTTGCTCCGGAACATACAAGTGAACGGGTATTATCCGTAATGCGCAAACCTCCTTTCGAGCAGTTTGAAACATTCAAAAGGATATTCGACCGAATCAATAAAGAGGAAAACCTGCGCCAGCAACTGATTCCATATTTTATTTCCTCGCATCCCGGATGCAAAGAAGAAGATATGGCGGAACTTGCCGTTATTACCAAACGGCTGGATTTTCATTTGGAACAAGTGCAGGACTTTACCCCCACTCCTATGACAGTAGCCACGGAAGCATGGTACACAGGATACCATCCCTACACGCTGGAACCGATATTCAGCGCCAAGACTCAACGGGAAAAACTGGCACAACGTCAATTCTTCTTCTGGTACAAGCCGGAAGAACGGAAAAATATCATTAATGAATTGAGACGTATCGGACGGGGGGATTTGATAGATAAGCTATACGGAAAGAGGTAACGCAACAATCTCCTGCAATACATTAACCGCTGTCTCCACATTCGACACATCTTTAATCAGCATACTCCGTTTCCCGTTCTGCTCGCGAAGATCGCAACGGCGGGTATACTTCATCATATAATCAATCACCTTTCCGAAAGCCTGGCTCTGATAGAACGGGCTATCCGGATTGGACACAAAGAACAATGTCATGCGTCCACCCTTCAAGAATATCTTCTCCGCTCCCAAACGTGCCGCCAACCGGCGCAGAGGAACGATACGGAGCAATTCTTCCGTTTCCGGAGGAACAGGGCCGAAGCGGTCTTCCAGACGAGAACGGAAAGCTGCAACGTCTTTATCCAATGTCAGACTATCCAATTCGCGATAAAGCAACATACGCTCACTGCTACCGGTCACATAATTCGCCGGTAATAACAACTCCAAATCACTTTCCACCTGACATTCATCCACAAATCCTTCACCGCTGATCTGCCCTTCCCCTTTGATTTCCTCCGCATACAAATCTGCAAATTCATCGTTCTTCAGTTCATGAACAGCCTCACTGAGAATCTTCTGATACGTCTCATATCCCAAGTCGGCAACAAATCCGCTTTGTTCCGCCCCCAACAGATTACCGGCTCCGCGAATATCCAAATCCTGCATGGCAATGTGAATACCGCTTCCCAAATCGCTAAAGTTCTCAATCGCTTGAAGGCGCCGCTTTCCCTCTGCGGTAAGACTGCTTAACGGAGGAGCCAACAGATAACAGAACGCTTTCTTATTGCTACGTCCTACCCGCCCACGCATCTGATGAAGATCGCTCAAGCCGAAATTCTGCGCTTGATTGATTATAATCGTATTTGCATTCGGGATATCAATACCGCTCTCAATAATGGTAGTCGCCAAAAGGACATCATAATCATAATTGACAAAATCCAAAATAATCTTTTCCAATTGCGCCGGCTCCATCTGTCCGTGACCGATAGCCACACGGCAATCCGGAATGTGACGCTCAATCATCGCTTTCAGTTCCGGCAAATTAGCTATCCGATTATTGACAAAGAACACCTGACCGTTACGGCTCATTTCGAAATTAATCGCATCCGTAATCACCTCCTCATTAAAGGTATGCACCTCTGTCTGAATCGGATAACGGTTAGGCGGAGGCGTAGAGATAACACTCAGATCGCGCGCACCCATCAGCGAGAACTGAAGCGTACGGGGAATCGGAGTAGCGGTCATTGTCAATGTGTCCACGTTCACTTTCAGTTGCCGCAACTTTTCCTTTACAGAGACTCCGAATTTCTGTTCTTCATCAACAATCAGCAATCCCAAGTCTTTAAATTGGACGTCTTTTCCCAAGATGCGGTGAGTACCTATCAGTATATTGACATCCCCCTCCTTCAATCCTTTCAATACTGCCTTGGATTGTGCGGCCGTACGTGCACGGCTCAAATATTCCACCCTGCAAGGCAATCCTTTCAAGCGGTCGCGGAATGTCTGGAAATGCTGGTAAGCAAGCACCGTAGTCGGCACAAGCACAGCCACCTGTTTATTATCGGCAACCGCCTTGAAAGCCGCACGGATGGCAACCTCTGTCTTTCCAAATCCCACATCCCCACAGACCAGACGATCCATCGGACGATCACTCTCCATATCCGCCTTGACATCAATTGTCGCTTTGCTCTGGTCTGGTGTATCTTCATAAATAAAGGAAGCTTCCAGCTCACGCTGCAAGAAACTATCCGGACTATAAGAGAAGCCCTTTTCCTGGCGGCGCTGCGAATACAGCTTAATCAGATCACGGGCAATATCTTTTATCTTACTCTTTGTACGCTCTTTCAGTTTCTCCCACGCACCCGTGCCCAATTTATTAAGTCGGGGAGCCTCTCCCTCTTTTCCTTTGTATTTGGAAACTTTGTGCAAAGAATGAATAGAAACAAATACCACATCATCATTCTGAAAAACCAGTTTCAGGACTTCTTGCGTAGTATCTCCATTCGGAATACGCACCAGACCGGAGAAACGTCCGATACCATGATCCGTATGCACCACATAATCGCCCGGAGTAAACTGGTTCAATTCTTTCAAGGAAAGGGCCACCTTTCCCGAACGGGCTTTATCACTCTTCAGATTATACTTATGGAAACGGTCGAATAACTGATGATCTGTAAACACACACAGCCTCAACGTATGATCAACGAACCCTTCGTGAATGGTACGCTCAACAGGAGTAAATTGTATCTTATCACCACGATCCTCAAAAATAGCCTTGATACGATCCGTTTGCTTCGTGCTGTCGCTACATATATAAAGCAGATAACCTTTCTCCAGATACTCTTTGAAAGAGGAAGCCACCAAATCGAAATTCTTATGAAAGATAGGCTGGGCGGATGTACTGAAAGAGACACTGGCTTCCGGCGTTCCGGTTGGCTTGTTACCAAATTCCAACCGACGGAAATCAAGAGCGCGTACAGTAAACTCACTGCCATCGATCAATTTTCCCTCCAACGTAATTCCCCCATTCTCTTCGGCCTCCTGAACGGCTATTGCCTGCGGAGTCAACGCCTCATCATGCACCACTTGGATTCGCTCGCGCAACCAAAGAAAGTCACGCATGGCGAGCACGGTTTCTTTCGGAATAAAATCCAGAAAAGAAGTGGTTACCTCTCCCGTCACTGCCAAATCCGGAACGATAGACACTTCCTTTTTCTTCTCACGGGACAACTGAGACTCCACCTCAAAGGTACGGACACTCTCTACTTCATCACCGAAAAAGTCAATACGATAAGGATATTCCGAAGCAAAAGAGAAAACATCGATTATGCTGCCACGAACGGCATATTGTCCCGGCTCATATACATAATCCACATATTCAAAACCATAACTATGCAACACATCCGTTATAAAAGTAGTATCCACCTTTTCACCCACACTCAGTTTCAAGGTCTTATTGCTCAGTTCCTTACGGGATACCACTTTCTCAGCCAACGCATCGGGATAAGTGACGATACACAATCCTTTCTCTCCTTTCTGCAGACGGCTCAGCACCTCCGTACGCAAAATCTCATTAGCTGCGTCTTTCTGTCCGTACTTGATGGAACGCCGGAAAGAAGATGGGAAAAAAAGCACCGTTTCCGAGCCTAATATCTGTGTCAGATCGTGATAAAAATACCCGGCTTCTTCAAGATCACCCAAGATAAACACAAACGGGCAACCACCCTCTTGCACCAATACAGAAGAAAAAAGGGAAGCAGCAGACGCATACAGTCCTCCACAAAAAACAGTTTGAACAGAAGTGTCCTTCAACAAGCGCTTCATTACTGCCGTATTGGGGTGGGCAGCATATTGTTGTTGCAACTCAGTTATTGTCATACCTATAAAATTTCACCGCAAAAGTACAAAAAAGATTGGGAGTACATACTTTAAAAATGGAAGTATTATCAAGAAATACACAGTAAGAATTACCGAGCTATGGGCTCAGCGCCATTAAGACGTGGGCTGAGTCTCGGTGAAGCGTGGGCTCAGTATCGCTCAGGCGTGGGCTTAGTATCAGTCAGACGTGGGCTTACCTCCCGTAAGGTGTGGGCTTAATTCCGGTGAGGTACGGAGTTATCCATAATGAGCCGCAGAACACGTTAAATATTCCTTAGTTCATCTATAACTAAAGGAAAAGAACTACTTTTGTTCTTAAATATTATAGTATCTATATGCAGACATCAGACAGCATTGTAATTATTCCTACTTATAACGAACGAGAGAATATCGAAAATATTATCCGTGCCGTTTTCGGACTTCCCAAAGTATTCCATATTCTGGTAATAGAAGACGGTTCGCCCGACGGAACGGCAACTATTGTAAAAAACCTGCAACAAGAGTTTCCCGAACGCTTGTTTATGATCGAGCGTAAAGGGAAGTTAGGATTAGGAACCGCCTACATCACCGGATTCAAATGGGCATTGGAACATACATACGAATATATCTTTGAGATGGACGCCGATTTCAGCCATAATCCGAACGATTTGCCCCGTCTGTACCAGGCCTGTGCGGAACAGGGAGGCGACGTATCCATCGGTTCCCGGTACGTCAGTGGGGTAAACGTAGTAAACTGGCCGATGGGACGTGTGCTCATGTCCTATTTCGCTTCCAAGTATGTGCGGTTTATCACGGGAATCCCCGTGCACGACACTACCGCCGGATTCGTCTGCTACCGTCGCCAGGTATTGGAAACGATAGATTTAGACCACATCCGCTTCAAAGGATACGCCTTTCAGATTGAGATGAAATTCACGGCTTATAAGTGCGGCTTCAAAATCATTGAAGTTCCGGTGATATTCATCAATCGCGAATTGGGTACTTCCAAGATGAATAGCAGTATCTTTGGAGAAGCCATATTCGGTGTGATTAAATTAAAAGTAAATAGTTGGTTCCATAAATTCCCGCAAAAGAAATGAAACGTACACTGATTCAAAATGCCATTATTATCAACGAAGGAAGAACTGTTCCGGGTTCGGTTGTGATTGAAGACGAGAAAATCGCCGAGATATTGGTTGGTGAAGAAAAAGCGTCTGCCCCCTGTGATGAAATAATAGATGCAACCGGATGTTATCTTTTGCCGGGTGCCATTGACGAGCACGTACACTTCCGCGATCCCGGTCTTACCCATAAGGCGGATATTATCACCGAAAGCCGTGCTGCTGCGGCGGGTGGCGTCACCTCAATCATGGATATGCCGAATACCAATCCACAGACCACCACTTTGGAAGCTCTTGATGAGAAATTCGCTTTATTAAGCGAGAAATCCGCCGTCAACTATTCCTGTTATTTCGGAGCAACCAACAACAATTACACTCAGTTTGCAAAGTTGGACAAACACCGTGTCTGTGGCGTTAAACTGTTCATGGGTTCAAGTACCGGTAATATGCTGGTAGACCGGATGGCCAGTCTGCGCAATATCTTTGGCGGTACCGATTTGCTTATCGCCGCCCATTGTGAAGATCAGGGAATCATCAAAGAAAATACGGATAAATTTAAGAAAGAGTACGGAGAAGATGTCCCGCTGTCCCTTCATCCGCTCCTACGTTCGGAAGAAGCCTGTTACCGTTCTTCGGAGCTGGCGATACAACTGGCACGTGAAACAAATGCCCGCCTGCATATCATGCACATCTCTACTGCCAAAGAACTCAGTCTGTTCTCAAACGCTCCTCTGTCACAAAAACGAATCACGGCAGAAGCCTGTGTTTCTCATCTGCTTTTCACAGAGGAAGATTACCGGACACTGGGCGCACGCATCAAATGCAACCCCGCCATCAAAACAGCAAAAGACCGGAAGGCCCTGCAGGAGGCTGTCAATAGCGGTTTGATAGACGCCATCGCAACAGACCACGCTCCGCACCTACTAAGCGAGAAAGAAGGAGGAGCATTGAAAGCAATGTCGGGAATGCCAATGATTCAGTTTTCACTGGTCAGTATGCTGGAACTAGTGGACAAAGGAGTATTTACAATAGAGAAAGTGGTAGAAAAGATGGCTCATGCTCCTGCCCAAATGTACGAAATACAGAATCGGGGATTCATCCGGAAAGGTTATCAGGCAGACCTTGTGTTAGTACGTCCGGACAGCAATTGGACGGTAACGGCAGACTGCATTTTAAGTAAATGCAAATGGAGCCCGTTGGAGGGACATACATTCAATTGGAGAGTAGAAAAGACTTTTGCAAACGGGCATCTGCTATGTAATAACGGAGAGATAGACGAGAACTATCGTGGACAAGAGTTAAGGTTCAGATAGTAAGTGAATTTCTCAAACAGAAAAACAAGCCACATTATGCAACCTACAGTCTTATCTTATAAAATACATACGGTCGCCCCCTACATCAACTGGATTTACTTTTTCCACGCATGGGGGTTCCAACCGCGTTTCGCGGCTATCACCAACATTCACGGATGCGATGCCTGCCGTGCCGTATGGCTGACCACTTTTCCGGAAGAAGAACGGAATAAAGCCTCCGAAGCCATGCAGCTTTTCAAAGAGGCCAACCGTATGCTGGATCTGCTCGACAAGGATTACGAAGTAAAGACAATCTTCAAGCTCTGTAAAGCAAACTCCGACGGAGACAATCTGGTGATTGAAAAGGAACAAAACCAATACATCACGTTTCCTTTACTCCGCCAGCAAACACCTAAAAGAGACGGCAGCCCATTCCTTTGTTTAAGTGACTTTGTGCGCCCGTCATCTTCCGGCATAGCCGATACGATCGGCGCTTTCGCCGCTTCCATCGATGCGGATATGGAAGGGCTTTACGAGCAAGATCCCTACAAACATTTGCTTGTCCAAACTCTTTCCGACCGTCTGGCTGAAGCTGCTACGGAAAAGATGCATGAGTATGTACGAAAAGAAGTATGGGGATATGCGAAAGATGAGAATTTAAGCATTGAGGATTTGCTAGTTGAAAAATATCAAGGTATTCGTCCGGCGGTCGGTTATCCGTCTTTGCCCGACCAATCCGTCAATTTCCTATTGGACGAACTATTGGATATGAAACGGATAGGTATCTCACTGACCGAAAACGGAGCAATGTATCCTCACGCGTCCGTCTGCGGACTTATGTTCTCACATCCGGCTTCCGAATATTTTTCAGTAGGGAAGATTGGAGAAGACCAACTCGAAGATTATGCCCGCCGTCGGAATAAGAGTGTGGCAGAGATACGCAAATTCCTGGCTGCCAATTTACAATAATGTTCATGAGGGAACAGTCGGCAGAAACAGACAGGCTTGTTGAACAAGAATTCTTGTCAGTCATCCGTGAATATGAACGGGTGATCTATAAGGTGTGTTATCTGTACGCCAATCCCAATGCCCCTCTCAACGACCTTTACCAGGATGTTGTGCTGAACCTTTGGAAAGCCTATCCAAAATACAGGAAAGAGTGTAAAATATCGACATGGATTTATCGTATTGCCCTCAACACCTGCATCAGTTTTTATCGCAAGGAAAAGAATATACCGGAAATTGTCAGCCTCACCAAAGAGATTGACTGGAGTATCGAAGCGCATGATCCGGTCAATGAAATGCTGAAACAGCTTTACCGGATGATCAATCAATTGGGGCAACTCGACAAATCCATCATCCTGCTCTATCTCGAAGAGAAGAGTTACGAGGAGATTGCGGAGATTACCGGACTGACGGTAACGAATGTGGCTACCAAGTTAAGCCGCATCAAAGACAAACTAAAAAAAATGAAAAAGGAAGACTAAAGATATATGGAACTGGAAGAATTGAAGAAATCCTGGAATGTACTCGATGAGCACCTGAAAGACAAAGAGCTCATTAAAGAAGAGGAACTTTCGAAATTGCTGGGACATACCGGCAAGGGCATTCATGCCATTGCCAACCTGAACATAAAGCTGATTCTGATTTCCCTGCCGATACTGATCCTGTTCCTGGCGGAAGTCCTGTTGCACAACAGGCTGAACCCTATCTATATCATTATCCTTCTAGCCTGGATTCCCGCACTTTGCTGGGATATCGTCACTACCCGCTACCTCCAACGGACCCGAATAGACGAAATGCCTTTGATAGAAGTAATCAGCCGTGTCAACCGCATCCACCGATGGACCATCAGAGAGCGTCTGTTTGCCATCTTTTTCCTTCTGGTATTGGCTGTTCTTTCATTCATTTACTGGCAAGTATGGCAATACGGTATAGGCATGATTTCCTTTTTTGTCCTGTTATGGGGAGGCGGTCTAGGACTGATCTTATGGATTTACCGCAAGAAGTTCCTAAACCGTATCCACGAAATCAAAAAGAATCTGAACGAATTAAACGAATTCAGATAATAAAGAGGAAAGAGTGTGCTTATCCTACAACACTAAGCACACTCTTTCCATTCACTTTCTTGTGTACCTGCACTTGAACGGAAATCCGTTCGCTCATTTCCTGCACATGAGAGATCACGCCTATTTTTCTTCCCTGCATTTGCAGTTGCTCCAATGCTTCCATAGCCGTACGCAGGCTTTCCGCATCCAAAGATCCGAACCCTTCGTCTATAAAAAGCGACTCCACCTTCAAATTATTGCTGGATAAAGATGACAATCCCAATGCCAATGCCAGCGAGATTAAGAATGATTCGCCTCCGGAAAGGGAATAAACCGTTCGTATCTCATCACACATATCACAGTCGACAACCTGCAAGGCCAATGTACCGGGAACCTGTTGCAATTTATAGCGTTTGGAAAGATAAGACAAATGTTTGTTGGCATGAAGCAATAACAGATTCAAGGTATAACTCTGCGCTATGACTTTGAATTTTGTTCCATCCGCACTGCCAATCAGCTTATTCAACTTTGCCCAACGGTCGGCAACCGATTGTTTCTCTGAAAGTTCTTTTGCTATCTGCTCCACCGCCGCTTTATTCTTAGCCTGCTGCAACAAACGGGCTTCAATAATGGAAAGGCTGCGTTCCGTATTCAGATTCTCCTCCTGTTGTTTCTTTATTGCTTCCGGAAGCTGTTCGGGGAATTCAATTTGCTTCTGCCGCACTTGCAACTCTTCAATAGACGAAGCAATCTGTTTCAGCTCTCCTTGCAAGCCGGAAAGTCCGTTTTGAGCCGTCTCTACCTCCTTACGGGCTTTCTCCAACGCCAGATTCAATTCTCCTTCCCGCCTTGCTACGGCGGCTTCCGCCTCATCGGCACTCTTTCCTTTCAATAAGCCCGAACGTTCCCGACGAAGTGTATCCAATGCTTTCTCTATCACCTCAAAACGCTTTTGTTCGGCAATCGCGGCATTCTGTAATAGCACCGACTGTTCATTGGCAGCCGATACCTTTTGCATGGCTAAACGGCATTGGGAAACATTCTCACGCAAGGCTTCATAATGCGAACGCAGCTTCTTTATCTCTTCATCACCCCGCTGCCATTCCGCATACAGATTACGGTATTCTAAAATAAGCTTCGCCAGTTCTTCCAAGCGTTGTTGTATCTGTTCCTCATTTCCGGTGTCAGCGCTTTCTTTTTGGAAAGCCGACAATTGTTCACGTATCTGCCCCGCAATCATCTTCTGATGTGCCAAATCACGTTGCAAGGCAATGCTCCGGTTGTTCACCTGCTGATAAACCGCTGTTGCCGCATTATACTCCTGCTCCATATTCCGGAAAAGAGTATCCACCACTTCCTGTTCCCGATGATACGGATGCGAAGTACTACCACAAACCGGACAGGCTTCTCCTTCCTCCAACTGCCGCCTCAAAGCTTTCACATCCTTCCCTACCGCCATGCGGGCGTTTTCATAAAGACGTTGTACTGTTTTCAAGGCAACTTCCCGTTCCGAAAGCTCCTTCGAACAATCTGCCGCCTCTTTTTCCAAATGCTCTATTTCCGACATCGCCTTCTTCAACGCTTCCGTCAATTGCCGGATATTCTGCTGACGTGCCAATTCTTTCTGCAACTTGACCTGTTCTTCAGCTAACGACGGATATCCGAAAGCATTCAACCGCTCCAGGCGTTTTTCGTTCGTTTCTATTCCGGCAGACAAATTTCCCTCTTCCTGCCGTAACGTTTCTTCCACCTGTTCAAGACGCAGACTGTCTTCCGTCCCTGCAACATTCAATAGACGACGTAAGGTCTGATAAGACAAATGCAACTGTTCCTCAACCATCCGTTTTCTCTTGTCCTGCTCCTGCACCTGCTTGCGGGCTGCCTGCAATAGTTGTTGAGACTGTATATAGCCCTCTTGTTGGGACTGTATCTGCACATCCAGTTGACGGGCTCGCTTCAAGTCTGGCTGTATAGCTTCCCATTGGGCTTTGAAACGAACCAAACCTTCCTCCTGCGAGGCCAATATGTCCAAAGCGGTCTTTAGTCTGGCCTGTTCTCCTTGTTCCTCTTTCTGCTTCTTTGTCCGGAGCTCCTCTTGCGTCTTCAATGAACGTACAACATTCAACTGCGCATTCTGTTCCGCCAGCAATTTGATTCCTTCCGAACGCTTTTCAGCCAACAACTCTTTTTCTTTCTGCAAGGCAAGCTGTTCCTCTTCCGGAATCAATTCAATCACACTCATCTTATTATGAATCAAAGCTACCTCTTCCTGCGCTGCCTTATTCCGGGCAAACACTTCCTGCGAAATGAAAGAATACACTCCGGTCCCCGTCAGTTTTTCAAGCAACTCCGCCTTAGCCGCTCCTTTAGATTTCAAGAAAGTGGCAAAGTCATTCTGAGCTAACAATACGGTACGGGTAAACTGCTCATACGTCAACCCGATCAACTCAACCAACTGTGCCAGCAACTCCTTCTTCGTCCCTTGAAATTCTTTCCCCGTATCCAACTCCTTCACCTCCATCATTTGCGGCTGCAAAGAGCCGCTCACTTTATTCCGTGTACGTCTCACCGACCAACAAGAGCGGTAACGGTGTCCGTCTACTCCCAGAAAATCAACTTCTGCATAACCGTCACTTGTGCCACGACGCAACAGGTTACGCACATCGGACTGATTAATCCGGTTATCCCCTACATCCGCCAGATTCACACTTTCCACCGAAGCGGCGAAACGGGGCGCTTTATCATACAACGCCAGACATAACGCGTCCAACAAGGTTGACTTTCCCGCTCCCGTAGGACCAGAAATAGCGAATATACCAGCCGAGCACAATGGCTCAGCGGTGAAATCCACTTCCACCGTCCCTTCAATGGAAGTAAGATTCTTCAATCGTATAGCTAATATTTTCATCTTTCCTCCTCTTCTTTACGGGTGGCAACCAAATAGGCTTCTTGAAACAAATCAACCAAATCCTCCGGCATTTCTGACTGATAAATCTTCTCAAATGCAGACTGTGCAATCTGCAACGGTGACATCTCCTGTAATCCTTTTTTCCAGTCTGTCTCCTCTTTCTCCACATTTTCCGCACCGGTACGGTAAGAAGAGACAATGCGTGCCAGGCGATAATTCTTATCCGCCAGAACATCCTCTATCTCCTGCCGGAGCATGGGTTCGGGCTCTTCCAGCAAAACCTTCACTTCCAGATAGGGAGCGGTTCCTTCCGTCTCCGGCAATTCGCCCAACATCTCCAATATCTTTTCAGGCAATTCCGGCTCACCGCTCGGCACACTTATCAAAGGTATTGATTTCGGACATTCTATCCGTCGGATGTCTACCGCACACCCTCCGTCAAAAGCCACCATTACCACTCCGTGATGATAATGCCTTTCGGCAAAAGACATCGGAATCGGACTTCCCGCATAGCGTACATTCTCCCGGCCGGATACCCGTTGCGCTTTATGAATATGTCCTAGAGCCGTATAAGCGATCTGTTCGGGAAAAGCCTCCGGTGACACGCACTCCAGTCCGCCTATCACTGTGCGTTCACTATAATCCTTTTCTGCAATCTCCGAACCGGTAGCTTGCAGATGACCTATGGCAAGAATGGCCTGATTCGGCTTACGGCGTTTCCACAACTTTCGCAGAAGCTGCGTATAAAGTTCACGAACCCCTTCCGAATATGGATTCCCCTCTGTCTGCACTACCGGATAGTCTCCTTGACGCAAAAAAGGAACCGCCATACAAAGTAATTCAACTTCTCCCTGCCGGTTCTTCAGTTCCACGCATAGATGGTCGTAATCAACCGCTCCGCCTTCCAACTTACGTACCACTCCCCTGATCTCTGTTCTCATAGCCTGCAACAAAGGTAAAGGAGCTTCCAGACGTGCCGCCGAATCATGATTTCCGGCAACAATCACAATTTGCAGATTGGGATTCTCCGCCGTAACCCGGTATATAAACCGATAATATATACTTTGGGAAGCAGCCGAAGGATTGGAAACATCAAACACGTCTCCGGCTATAATCAATGCATCAATCTCCTGCCGGAGGATTTCTCCTGCCAGCCAATCTAAAAACGCCTCATGCTCCTCTGTACGGTCATAACCGAAGAACGTTTGCCCCAAGTGCCAATCGGCAGTATGTAATATACGTATCATATTTTTAACAGCTATCTCTAATAACGAGAGACAAAAATAACACAATCGAAAAGATTATATGGTATCCGCATCTCTTTTTTACAATAATCATGTATATTTGCAATGTAAAAATCCAACCCTATGAAGATACTTTATTATATTTATCAGATTTGCATCGCTTTACCTATATTATTAGTGTTGACTATCCTTACGGCACTCGTCACCATCGTAGGTTCTCTTTTGGGAGGAGCCCACATCTGGGGATATTATCCGGGAAAGATATGGTCACAATTAATCTGTCTGTTCCTGCTGATTCCCGTAAAGATTCAAGGGCGTGAAAAGTTGCATGATAAAACTTCCTATATTTTTGTACCCAACCATCAAGGTTCATTCGACATATTCCTGATCTACGGTTTTATCGGAAGAAACTTTAAATGGATGATGAAAAAAAGTCTGCGTAAACTACCGTTCGTTGGAAAAGCCTGCGAAAGCGCAGGGCACATTTTTGTAGACCGGTCCGGTCCGAAGAAAGTGTTGGAAACGATCCGGCAGGCGAAGGACTCTTTGAAAGACGGAGTATCTTTGGTCGTTTTCCCGGAAGGGGCTCGTACTTTCACCGGACACATGGGGTATTTCAAGAAAGGAGCTTTTCAATTGGCGGATGACTTACAACTGGCAGTAGTGCCCGTCACCATTGACGGCTCATTTGAGATCCTCCCGCGTACAGGCAAATGGATACACCGTCACCGCATGATTCTCACGATTCATGAGCCTATTCCGCCTAAAGGAAAAGGTATGGAAAATATCAAAGCGACTATGGCGGAAGCATACGCCGCCGTTGAAAGTGCTTTACCGGAGAAACATAAGGGAATGATAAAGAACGAAGATCAAGACCGATAATAGAGAAGTTATATTCACTTCTTTACCGAAGCATTTTCTTCCAGACGCTTGTGCTCTTCTATCAGTTTCATATTCTCTTTCGCCTTCGAAAGAAACTCTCTTACCAACTTATTACTTTTAAAAGAATAAGGAGCGTCTTTTATGATGTCATCTATCTGCGGAGTCATAATAGGATAAGGCAACGAACTGCAAAGCATGATAAACACATTGGGTCCCAACACATTTTCGTAGTTGGTGGAAATGAAAGTTTTCACATATTGATTCATCTCTTTCATCAGCGAATCTCCTTCCACTGCCAATTGTGAATGAATCTCATCCAAATCACCTCCGTCCATCACCATACGGGTTTCTTTCTGTTCCAACTCTCCGATACTTTCCTCCAGTCGGTTCCTTTTCTCAATAAACTCATATAGTGCCGTATTCAAAGGAGTACCCACCGCTTTGATATCCGAATTACTGATGTTTACCTTGATTTTTCCATTTTCCAGCACAATCGGCATGATGCTTTCATCATCCATATAAAGTGTCACCATCTGTACGGAATCGACTTTGCCTTTCATGGAGAACAGACCGTGCGCTACCTCAGCAGAATCCAGTTTCACCCATTCACCATCACGCAAGGACTTAAGATACAGCATTTTTCCATCCAGACTATTCACAGAAGATGTTCCTTCGATCTTGTACTTATTAGTGCAGGAAGCCAGAAACGGGAGCAAAAACAATAAAGATAAAAGTTTATTCACGTTCGTCTATTCATTTGATTCTGCGTGCAAAGGTACAACCGATTCATTTTTCAGAGAAACATTTTATCAATATTTAAATCTTGTAAGTCTCTTTTCTTTAATAATCCTTATAAACATATGGAGAAGGCTTTTTTTTTCATTTAGTTTATCTAATTTTGCGGCTATGAAAACATCAACTTACGCCCCTTTTGCCAAACCTCTCTATGTGATGGTAAAGCCGGTAGGTGCCGTATGCAACCTGGCTTGCGACTATTGCTATTATCTGGAAAAGGCAAATCTATACAAAGATAACCCGAAACACGTAATGAGCGATGAGCTTCTGGAAAAGTTCATCGACGAGTATATCAACTCACAAACCATGCCACAGGTGCTTTTCACCTGGCACGGGGGAGAAACACTGATGCGTCCGCTTTCTTTCTATAAAAAGGCTATGGAACTGCAAAAGAAATATGCACGCGGACGTACCATTGACAACTGTATTCAGACGAACGGAACAATGCTCACCGATGAATGGTGCCGGTTCTTTCACGACAACAACTGGCTGGTAGGAGTTTCTATCGACGGACCACAGGAGTTTCATGACGAATACCGTAAAAACAAAATGGGCAAACCTTCCTTCGTGAAAGTGATGCAAGGTATCAATCTGCTGAAAAAACACAATGTAGAATGGAATGCAATGGCCGTTGTCAATGACTTCAACGCTGACTATCCGCTGGACTTCTATCACTTTTTCAAAGAGATAGATTGTCATTATATACAGTTTGCTCCTATCGTCGAACGTATTCTTCCGCATCAAGACGGACGGCATCTCGCCTCTCTTGCCGAAGACAAGGAAGGAAAATTGGCCGATTTCTCCGTCACTCCGGAGCAATGGGGCAATTTCCTGTGTACTCTTTTTGACGAATGGGTGAAAGAAGACGTAGGCAACTACTACATACAGATATTCGACTCCACTCTGGCAAACTGGATGGGTGAACAGCCGGGAATATGTACGATGGCAAAAACTTGCGGACACGCCGGTGTTATGGAATTCAACGGTGATGTATATTCGTGCGACCACTTCGTTTTCCCCGAATATAAACTGGGAAACATCTATAATCAGACATTGGTGGAAATGATGCACAGTGAACGCCAACATCACTTCGGCAACATGAAATACCAATCTCTCCCCACCCAGTGCAAGGAATGCGAATTCCTGTTTGCCTGCAACGGAGAATGTCCGAAGAATCGCTTCAGCCGTACATCGGAAGGCGAACCCGGCTTGAATTATCTGTGCAAAGGATATTACAAATTCTTTAAGCACGTAGCGCCTTATATGGATTTCATGAAGAATGAACTAATGAACCAACGTCCGCCTGCCAATATCATGGAAGCTTTGAGAAGTGGAGAGTTGAGAGTGGAAAAGACAAAATAGAATCATAAATATTTTAATTATCAGCATTAAAGAATGAATAGACTAAAACTTTATTTATTGGCGCTGACTGCGCTAATCGTATGTTCCGCTAAAGCGGATGAAGGTATGTGGTTATTGCAGCTAATGCAACAGCAGCATTCTATAGACATGATGAAAAAACAAGGTTTGAAACTGGAAGCGCAAGATTTATATAACCCCCATGGAGTTTCCCTAAAAGACGCTGTCGGTATCTTCGGAGGAGGCTGTACCGGAGAGATTATCTCACCGGAAGGATTGATCCTGACCAATCACCATTGCGGATATGCTTCCATCCAACAACATAGCAGCGTTGAACACGATTATCTGACGGATGGTTTCTGGGCTACTTCCAGAGAGATGGAACTTCCTACTCCGGGATTGAAATTTACATTTATCGAACGTATCGAAGATATCACTGATATTGTCAATGCTAAGATTGCTGCTAAAGAAATCACTGAGACTGAATCATTCAGCGGTGCGTTTCTCCAGAAACTGGCAGAAGAGCTATATGCAAAAAGTGATCTGAAAGACAAGAAAGGAATCGTGCCACAGGCACTCCCATTCTATGCCGGAAATAAATTCTATATGTTCTATAAGAAAGTATACCCGGATGTGCGTATGGTGGCAGCTCCTCCTTCTTCTATCGGTAAGTTTGGCGGAGAAACAGATAACTGGATGTGGCCCCGTCATACCGGTGACTTCTCTATGTTCCGTATTTATGCGGATGCCAACGGAGAGCCGGCAGAATACAGTACAAGCAATACTCCCTTGAAAACAAAAAAACATTTGCCTATTTCTATCAAGGGCTTGAAAGAAGGAGACTATGCCATGATTATGGGATTTCCCGGAAGTACAAGCCGTTATCTGACCGTATCGGAAGTAAAAGAACGCATGGAATCGGAAAACGAGCCGCGCATCCGCATTCGTGGAGCCCGTCTAGCTGTTTTGAAAGAAGTAATGAACGCCAGTGACAAGATCCGTATTCAATATGCCAACAAATATGCAGGTTCCAGCAACTATTGGAAAAATTCTATCGGAATGAACAAGGCTATTATCGATAATGATGTACTAGGCACAAAAGCGGCACAGGAAGCCAAATTCGCTGAATTTGCCAGAAAGCAGAACAATACCGATTATGCGGAGGTAGTGAAGAAGATAGATGACTTGGTAGCTAAGACAGCTCCTCTCAACTATCAGTACACTTGTTTAAGAGAAACGTTCTTCGGAGCTATCGAGTTCGGAAGTACCCTGCTGTCCAAAACTCGGGAAGCATTGGTAGAAAAGAACGATTCTTTGGTTAAAGTACGTATCGAAGCTCTGAAAGAGACATATGATGAGATTCATAACAAAGACTATGACCACGAAGTAGACCGTAAGGTGGCCAAAGCATTGTTCCCTCTTTATGCGGAAATGATTCCGGCAGAGCAACGTCCGTCTATCTACAAACTTATCGAACAGAAATATAAAGGCGACTATAATAAATTTATCGATGACATGTATGACAATTCCATTTTTGCCAATCGTGCAAACTTCGAGAAGTTTATCAAGAAACCGACTGTAAAAGCTATTGATAACGACCTGGCTTTGCAATATTGCCAGTCCAAATATGATTTACTCGAACAACTCATAGGACAGTTGAAGGATATGGACAAGGAATTGGCTTTATTACACAAAACCTACATCCGTGGTTTGGGTGAAATGAAATTACCTGTTCCTTCTTATCCGGATGCGAACTTTACAATCCGCCTGACTTACGGTAACGTGAAACCTTACGACCCGAAAGACGGTGTACACTATAACTACTACACTACTACCAAGGGTATTCTGGAAAAGGAAAATCCGGAAGATCGTGAGTTTGTCGTACCTGCCAAGTTGAAAGAGCTGATAGAGAAAAAGGACTACGGCCGTTATGCTTTGCCGAACGGTGATATGCCGGTTTGCTTCCTTTCAACCAATGACATCACCGGAGGTAATTCAGGCAGTCCGGTTCTGAATGAGAATGGAGAACTGATCGGTTGTGCATTCGATGGAAACTGGGAATCGCTGAGTGGTGATATCAACTTTGACAACAACCTGCAACGTTGCATCAATCTGGATATCCGCTATGTCCTGTTCATCTTGGAGAAATTAGGAAACTGCGGACATCTGATAAACGAAATGACAATTGTAGAATAAATGAAAAAACAAATCCTATTTGCAGTCTTTTCATTGGCAACGCTCAGTATCCACGCCGACGAAGGTATGTGGATGCTGACCGACTTGAAAACACAGAATGAAGTTGCCATGCGCGAGCTTGGACTTGAGATTCCTATTGAAGAGGTTTACAATTCCAACGGTCTTTCTTTGAAAGATGCAGTCGTACACTTCGGAGGAGGATGCACGGGAGAGGTTATCTCTTCCGAAGGATTGGTACTGACTAACCACCACTGTGGTTACGGAGCCATCCAGCAACACAGCAACGTGGAGCACGACTATCTGACAGAAGGCTTTTGGGCGATGAACCGCGATGCGGAGCTCCCTACTCCGGGACTGACCGTTACTTATATCGATCGGATTCTTGATGTGACGGATTACGTCAACGAGCAGTTGAAAAAAGATCCGGATCCTGACGGAATCAATTACCTGTCCCCAAGCTATCTTAGTAAAGTAGCGGAACGTTTTGCCAAAGCTGAGAACATAGAAGTTACTCCCGCTACCAAACTGGAGCTCAAAGCCTTTTACGGCGGGAACAAATATTATATGTTCATAAAAACCGTGTACAGTGATATCCGTATGGTCGGTGCCCCTCCTTCTTCCATTGGAAAGTTCGGAGCGGATACCGACAACTGGATGTGGCCGCGCCATACAGGTGACTTTTCGCTGTTCCGCATTTATGCGGACAAGAACGGAAAACCGGCAGCCTATTCGAAAGACAATGTACCGTTAAAAGTGAAGAAGCATCTCACCATCAGTCTGGCCGGTGTACAAGAAGGTGATTTTACCTTTGTCATGGGATTTCCGGGACGTAACTGGCGATACATGATTTCCGATGAAGTGGAAGAACGGATGCAAACAACCAATTTCATGCGCCAACATGTACGTGGAGCACGTCAAAAGGTACTTATGGAGCAAATGCTTAAAGATCCTGCCGTACGTATTCATTATGCCAGCAAATATGCGTCATCTGCCAACTATTGGAAAAATGCAATTGGTATGAACGAAGGTTTGGTACGGCTCAAGGTTTTAGATACCAAGCGTGCACAACAAGAAGAACTCCTGGCACGCGGTCGTGAAAAAGGAGATGACTCTTACCAAAAAGCATTCGATGAAATCCGTTCCATTGTAGCTCATCGTCGTGATGCGCTCTACCATCAACAAGCCTTGAATGAAGCATTGGTGACAGCTCTTGACTTCATGCGTATTCCTTCCACTATGGAATTGGTAGCTGCCTTGAAATCGAAAGACAAGGGGCAGATAAAAGAAGCGACTCAAAAACTGAAAAAGGAAGGTGAAAAATACTTCGCATCTGTTCCTTTCCCCGAAGTAGAACGGATGGTGGGAAAAGAAATGTTGAAAACCTATGCTAATTATATTCCGGCAGAACAACGGATCAATATCTTTGAAATCATCAATTCACGCTTCAAAGGAAGTATAGATGCATTTATCGACGAATGTTTCGAACATTCCATCTTCGGTAATCCCAAAAACTTTGAGAAGTTCATCAAAAAGCCAAGCCTATATAAGATAGGATATGACTGGATGATATTATTCAAATACTCCATTACCGACGGCATACTGAAAACTGCTATCGCCATGAAGGAAGCGAATCAGAATTACAATGCAGCCCACAAAGTATGGGTAAAAGGTATGATGGATATGAGAAAGGATAAAGGAATTCCTATTTATCCGGACGCAAATTCAACTTTACGGCTAACCTATGGTCAGGTACTTTCTTACGAACCGTTCGACGGAGCTGTTTATGACGCTCACACAACCCTCAAGGGAGTGATGGAAAAAGAAGATCAAGGCAATTGGGAATTTGTAGTTCCTCAGAAATTGAAGGAGTTATACGCAGCCAAGGATTATGGGCGTTACGGTAAGAATGGTGAAATGCCCGTTTGCTTTATTGTAAACACCGACAATACGGGAGGAAACTCCGGCAGCCCGGTCTTCAACGGTAAAGGCCAACTGGTAGGAACTGCTTTCGACCGTAACTTTGAAGGATTGACGGGCGACATTGCTTTCCGCCCGTCATCACAGCGCGCAGCCTGTGTCGACATTCGTTATACACTCTTTATTATAGATAAATATGCGGGAGCTTCCCACATCATTGATGAATTGACTATTGAGGAATAAAGAGCCTAAACAGTTATAAAGAATAAATGGATAATGAATGATGATTGAATCATCTGACTTCATTATCCATTTTTCTTTGCTCATTCCACGTCAATCAGACAAAGCTTTCTACCATATACATTTCATCAATTACCACATTCATTGTTTCTTCCAATTCAAAAATTATCCGCCGTTCACAGCTACGCACCCAAGAGGTAAAGTTCCGGTTCGGAGTATATCTTCCGGCGAAACGAAGCAACGATTCCAAATCAAAAGAATCACTGATAATTCCCGCACCTGCCCTCATCGCGTCATAAGCATTACAATCTTGTTCGATATGTGCCGGCACCATCAAGACAGGTTTTCCAAGATACATCGCTTCACAGATAGATTCAAACCCTGCCGTACTTGCATAAGCCCGGCAACCAGCCATTCCGTTGAGAAACTTGATATCATCAATCTGATAAAAACGGAGCGTCTCATCCACCTTTGTCACTTCCTCCGTATCCGCTTTATCCCAAAAGAATTTCAGTGGTATCTCCGGATGACAAATGTGAAACTTCTCCACACTATCGGAAAAACCTGAATTCACCATATATCCATGAATATAATTCCCCTCTTCCGGTTGGATGGACGCCACTTCCTGACGAATCAGAGGTGGTACTACAACTATCCGATGTACATCATCCTGTTCCATAGTTCTAAAAGATAAAGCTAGCTTCTTCGAAGCCCTAATAGCCGTCATCCGCGTAAAGAAACGTAACATCCATAGTTGAACGAAGTTCTTCTCCGGAAATTCAAAATCACGATGCAGAAATAAGTACTGATGTCCGATGCATACATACGGGACGGCAGGACGGAAAAAAGCGTATGTAAGTCCCGTCAAAGGTTCGTAGAAGTTAATGACAATCTCTGCACCCGTCTCCTTGATCCGCTGATTTATATAGCACATGCTACGAAAGTATTCCGGTATCTTCCGCAAATTATAAAAAACACTTTTCTTCAAACTCGGGCGTTTACTATCTGCTGCAGGCAGAAAGTTCGGACTAATAAAACGTTTCACCGGTGCATGAATACTCCGGTTGAAAAATCCCGGTAAGGTACGTGACGAACTCTTGCCCACCAGCACTTCCACCACTTCGTGCCCGTTACGCAGTAACATTTCTTCGAGGGTGATGGCTTGTGTCAAGTGTCCCCTACCCTCACCTTGAACAATAAATAAGAATTTCATAGGCTATCATTATTTAGTTCAACCTTTATTCCGTTTCGATACGCAAAATTCCTTGTTTCACATTACAATAGGATGTCTCTACAATTACTATTTTGTGAACAAAAACGGCATTTTTCCGTTATATATATAAAACAGAGTTTATATTTGCAGTCTTCAATGACTGACAGTTAATTTTAAGAAAGGAAAGATTTATGGAAAAGTTTGAAGATTTAATAAAGTTGCCGATGCCGGTTTTAGTAGATTTTTTTGCGGAATGGTGTGGACCCTGTAAAGCGATGAAACCTGTTTTGGAAGAAGTGAAACAGAATGTAGGTGATAAAGCGCGTATTGTAAAGATAGACGTTGACCAGCATGAAGAGCTGGCTACAAAATACCGTATACAAGCAGTACCGACCTTTATACTGTTCAAAGATGGAGAAGCTGTCTGGAGACATTCAGGTGTAATCCACAGTAGCGAACTGCAAGGGGTAATTGAGAAACATTATACATAAAAGACAAAATAACGAATGAAGAAAGTATTAGCAATGGTAGCTTTCGTCATGGTAAGCGTGATTATATACGCTTTCAATGACAAAGCTGAAACCAATCAAGGTAAAAAAGAAGTAACAGATAACGGTGAAGTCGTCGTAATGAACAAGGAAATGTTTCTGAAAGACGTCTTCGATTATGAGAAATCAAAGAAGTGGAAATACAAAGGCGACAAGCCTGCCATCATTGACCTTTATGCCGACTGGTGCGGACCATGTCGGCAGACAGCTCCTATCATGAAAGAGTTGGCAAAGGAATATGCAGGGAAGATAATTATCTATAAAGTGAATGTAGACAGGCAGAAAGAACTGGCAGCCCTGTTCAATGCAACAAGTATCCCTTTGTTCGTATTCATCCCCATGAAAGGAGATCCACAGCTTTTCCGTGGAGCTGCCGATAAAGCAACCTACAAAAAAGCAATTGATGAATTTCTATTAAAGTAAAATCAAAAGTGACGGTATCTCATAAAGATATCGTCACTTTTTTATATCCCCGCATTTCTTATTTAAAATATCCTACCGGATGATTCATCATGGGAATCTGACCGTCTTTTAGCTTTAGCACTTTCTTCAACTGATTGCCATCCATCGATGCACGTGGCACTGTAGCCAATTTAGCAGAAGAACAAAAGACAGAAATGTTCTGTGAAACGATTCCTGCATCCATAGCTCCCATCAACTGGTTACGGGCATTCTTTGCATCTCCGAAACGAGAAACATCGCTGACCAGAACCAAAGAGACAGGCGCCGATTTCACAAAAGCCTGTCCACCTGCAACTGCGCTACGATAATCTCCTTCAGCAACCAGAGTCAACTGATGATTTTGGGCATCATACAAATAACTTCCTTCCGATAAAACAACATACACATTCACATCCTGTTTGTTCAAAGCAGAAGGAGCTGTGCGTTTACCCGAGTCTTTGCGGTTAACTCCATTAGCAGCCCATAATAAATCCGAAAGATCCGACAAGCTCAAAGCCTTTGCAGCAAATTCCCGAGTAGAATGCCGTTCAGACAAGGCTTTCATTACCGAACCTGTACGGTCCAAGTTGGGTTTCGGCAACTTAATTACTTTTTCAGCAGCCAAAGCGACTACAGAAAACATCAAACAAACTAACAACAGTTGTACTTTTCTCATAATTGCGGCATTTAAAAGTTGATGAGCAAATATAAACAAAAAAGGTCTGCATTCGTATGAGAACACAGACCTTTTAAGAGTTATTATGAGGCTTGATTATTTATCACCGAAATAACGGTTGTACAAACCTTCAAAACCTTTACCGTGACGAGCTTCGTCTTTACACATTTCGTGTACAGTGTCGTGAATAGCATCCAAGTTCAAAGCTTTAGCACGGGTTGCGATACGTTTTTTATCTTCACATGCACCTTGTTCAGCGTCTTTACGTTTCTGCAAGTTAGTTTTGGTATCCCATACACAGTCACCCAACAACTCTGCAAATTTAGCAGCGTGTTCAGCTTCTTCCCAAGCGTAACGCTTGAAAGCCTCAGCTACTTCAGGATAACCTTCACGGTCAGCCTGACGGCTCATAGCCAAATACATACCAACTTCAGTACATTCGCCCATGAAGTGGTTGTTCAGGTCCTTAATCATTTCTTCATCACAACCTTTTGCAACACCGATAACGTGCTCATCAGCAAAAGTCAGTGCACCGCCTTCAGTCTCAACAACTTCAACGAACTTGCTGGCAGGAGCTTTACACAAAGGACATTTCTCAGGAGCTGCGTCACCTTCATAAACGTAACCGCAAACAGTACATCTAAATTTTTTCATTTTCTTCTCAATTTTAAATTAATTAGTCAATACGTGTTTCTTTATCTTTACTTAAGCAATTCTTGCAAATACCTTTATAATAATAATGAACTTCCGCTACCTGATGCCCCTCCATTTCCATACTTTCCACATCTTTCACCGCTTCGGGACATTGCAAATCATAAATATGTCCGCAACATTTGCAAAGGAAATGAGAATGGAGAGAAGTATCCGCATCAAAATTAGTATTTTTTTCATCAATTGTGAGCATCTGTGCCGCTCCCTGCTCCGAAAACAGTTTCAAAGTATTATAAACCGTAGTTTTTGAAAGCGTAGGCATAGATGGAGACAATGCGGTGTAAATATCATCCGCCGATGGATGGACGGGATATTCCATCAAGTATTGCATAATGGCAATGCGTTGTACTGATGGTTTGATATTATGATCTAATAATCGTTCGTATGGTTTCATCATTTATCCCTTCCTTTCCAAACTTGTATTCATTACAACTATAAATCTAATGCAAAGATAGAAACCCTTTATCTTATTTCCAAATAATTCATGACTTTTTTTATGACATGACCGGTATTATCAGATTTAATTACCCGTATCAACTTCAGTTTCTTCTACAATATCAGAAGGAACTCCGTCACAGCGTACATACTTAGACACATCTCCCATATCATCTTTCACAGTCCAAATCATAGAACCCGAAGGTAAAAGATCTGTTACGACATATGAATTGTTCCAACGACCACCCAAACTGTAATCATACTTACCACTCACAATATATCCCAGATCATCATCTTTTTCAATTTCGAATGTCCCGCTGAAGAAACGGGCATACATGCTATCAAATTTCTGATACATCTGAAAAGTTTTATCTCTGCGGACAAAAGTTATATAGCAATAAGTACCTTCTGCAAGGGACTCTCCGTTCCATTCCACTAATTGCCAGGTACCGTTCAGATTGGCGGGAGTCACTTCCAGTGTTTCCACCTTTGCCTCATCTTCATCATCACAGGCCACAAAGCCAAGCAAGAGCATACATAACGGTATTATTCTGAAAAGAATTCTCATATTATAGTTTTTAAAATGTTAATCAAAAATATTATTACAAACGTTTGACAGTTACTTTGACTAAGCGATCCGTTACCGGTGCATCAACTCCTTCAACAAGAAAATTGAACTGCAATCTGCTGTCCGGAATATCAGATAATTTACTACCATCTACCGTGATTACCACGTCCGCTTCCTGTCCCGGCTGTATAACTGCCGGTTCCGTATGAAAAGCAGCATACAGGGGAAGCATCCGTGCAGAAAGCTTCAAAGGTTTCTTTCCGGTATTGGCGCACAAAATACGTTCTGAAGGACGAATGCCGGAGGTCATTTCCGAAAAGACGACCTGTTTGCGTTTCATGCGCAGCACTCCCATCACGACAGGAAGATAGCTCCACTCGTCGGAACAGATCACTTCACCCGTCAGCACCAGACGGGCTACCGGATGTTTATCCGATACATCCGTATACACAAATGCATAGGTTTCTACTGTTCCGATACGGTTCTTGGGATCATATACCAACGTCACCGTACTTTCCGTTCCCGGGACAAGAGTTTCCGAACCGAATGCCGCTGCCGTACACCCGCACGAAGTGCTAATTTTCGTAATCCGTACCTCCCTGCCACTGATATTGCGGAACGGGAATGTGCAGACCCGGGGTGCATCGGTATCAGGTATATTACCGATATGCATATGGAGAGAATCGAAGCAAAATACTTGTCCGCCCTCTTCCAGTAAAGGAGGATTGACCAACGAATCGACTGCTACAGACTGATAGCCAACTCCCTGTGCACCCATATAATGTGCAGGAGAAAAGGCTATCAGCCAGTAAAGCCAACAATATCTCCGTTTCCTGTTCATCTATCTGTCAGACCCAATTACATCCATCCATTATCATTCGCATTATTGCGGATAGTAATGGTGAAGGATTGTTCCTTACCGCCGCTTGTTTTCAATGTGGCGTTTGTCATGCCCGTAACAACCCCTTTTACAGTCATTACAGTACCTTCAAAAGTAGCAACAGCCTTCGACGTATCGTTAATAGTACATTCGTATGTCAATTCTTCCCCATTCAAGAAATAACGTCTCAGATCTATTTTCACGGTTTTGCCGGTTCCTACATACAGATTCGGTATTTTCATATCCGAACCGCTTCCCGCAATAGCACGCAGCAAAGCACCGGCATCGACCAGCTTACCCATTTTACCCCTGTAAGAAGGCAGATCCATTTTTGTTGCCGACCATCCCGGAGAGTTATGCAAATAATAATAGGTCTTATAGCCTTTATAATATGAATCTACTTCTCTTGCCGTCTGCTTCATCAAATTGATAAACTCCTGTGCTTTGAAGTGTCGGCGCTGCTGCAAGGCATACGACAACCCCAATGCAGCCACTCCCGATACATGAGGACAAGCCATCGACGTACCCTCATTATATCCGTAGGCTTGTTTGCCCTCCACTACCAACGTAGAGAGAATCATTCCCTGGGCAATGCTCACATCATTACCATCAGTATTTTCTCCCGGAACACAATGATATTCACTGTCACCGCCCGGAGCACAGAAATCCACTTCCGCACCATAGTTGCTGAATGACGACGGTGTGTAATCGGCTGCGATCGAAGCTACCGAAATACATCCCTCGTAAGCTGCCGGATAGGAAGACATATACGAATATTCATTACCGGAAGCAAAAATAGCCAGTCCACCTTCAATTACCCCATTAGGAGAACCCGCGTTATGGATAAAGTAGTCCAACGCTTCTTTTTCCAAAGGATAACTTTTTGCCCATTCTTCGTCTGTGGCAGGGCCAGGTATATATCCTTGCATCGGATTGGAATAAGCGGAATTGTACCCCCAACTGCATTGAAGGATTACAGCACCGTTGTCGGCCGCATATTTGATAGCTCTTGCCTCATTAACCATCCTCACCTGACCATCGCCATCGAAAACCTGGCAGGACATAATCCGTACTCCCTTTTTAGTTCCGTCTCCTCCGGCAATGCCACAGACTCCTTTATTATTACCATTCACGGCAGCAATCGTTCCCGCCACATGCGTGCCGTGACCGGTATCTTCGGCAGCTTGCCAACTGATATTCCCGTTATCTTTCACGAAATTGTAGCCATAACGGTCACCCTTATAACCATTGCCGTCATTATCCTGGTCAGAACCAACCTGTTCCTTTTCATTCACCCACATATTAGCCGTCAAATCTTCATGAGTATACATAACTCCTTCATCAAGCACGGCAACAATGATTTCCGGATCACCCGTACACAGTTCCCATGCTTCCTCACAATTTACATCGGAACCTATAATCGCAGGAGCTTCCTCTGTTGCAAAGTCATACGCTCCACGGTTAATGTATCCCCATTGGTGCGGTAACAAAGCATCATTGAACTTGAAACCATTGTCTGCTGCCGCACGTGTTCTCATCCTGTTCAGGGCTGCTTCCGACACCGGAACAGGTTTCTTCTTGGGATTATAGGCACGCTGAATGGCAGGATTTATCTGGAGTTTGGAAATCTCGCCCAAACCTGACAATCTTTCCATAGCTTCCTTCAAATCCGTATTTTTATCAAAACGTACCAGATACCAAAGATGCAATCCCGCCTCACGGCTCTTTTCTTCGGTGCGCGAATCAACTGGAAAAACGCGTTCAAAGTCATACGCTCCCAAGATAGAGAGCACCTCGTCCGTTGACGGAATGCCCGACCGGGTGGAGGCTCCCGCCGCACGTGTTTTCATCGTGCGGTCGAGAATTTCAGTCATTTCGGGAACGAACTTAATCAATAACTCCCCTTCGGCAGCTCCTTCCGGTATCACTATGTCCGGAGTAGCGGGAACCACCGGAGCGTCATCGTTCAGGTTGTTGTCACTACAAGCTCCCGCCAGCAATGCAAACGCTGTTATTACATAAATATATATTCTCTTCATATCCTATTCTTTGAGTTCATATTTTTCCTTGAATTTAGGGAAGGCTTTAAAATACGCGTCGAATGTAGACGGTTCGTTATCAAACCTTACCATTTTTCCTTCCGAATTCAATCCTTTTTCCATCTGGTTGTAGATCAATATCTCCGGATCCCAATCTATCAGATGAGGATGATACAACATCCAGTCGGGTAAATTACCGGTAAAGAAGTTCAGGTTGACGCTAAGCTGTTTCATCTTCGGAAGGATTTTGGGAATGTTGGCACCTTCCTTTACCAAATATTGAATGGTATCACCGCCAAATGCATCCACATCGGCCTGTGAGTAACCGGTTACTCCTTCCTCTCCTATTTTAAAGTCGGGCAATGTACCTTCAATAAAATTGTAAGATAACCTTAACTCTTCCAAATTATCCCACAGGAACAATCTGCGTAGCGTATTATCATCTTTCGTATTAAAGTACAGACCGATACCATCCGGATACTTGCTTTTATCTTTCGCTTCTCTAAGGTCGGAAAGAACAGACCTTCTGTTACCAATCAAATTAAGCGACTTCAGTTTCGGGAAGTTCTCTTTCGTTATAACTGCAGGTACGGAATTAAAGTTGTTACTACTTAAATCCAACGTCTCGAGCCGCTCGCCTAGTTGGACAAAATCGTCCGAAAGCGCTATCAGCCCGTAAGCGCTGACAGTCAATGACTTCAGATACTTTAAATTACTGCATACATCCGCTTCCAACGTAATGCTCTTAGTTGCCGTATTCGTGTTGCCGAAGAAAGTCAGGCTCTCCAGATATGTCAGGTAATGTACTTCCTGCGGAATGGATTCTTTAGTATTAATCATATTGAAAGTAACGGAGCGAACGCGTCCCACTACATTTTCGCCTTTCGGAAGATCCTTGTCATCTTCTTCCCACAATACGACATTGTCCCAATACCTCATATTTTCTCCCGGATTCCAATTATTACCTACTTCCAGACGTTCTCTGATAGTGAGCAATGCCAATGAGTCGCCCGAACGGTTATCTTCAATCCTCGGTGAAGCCTTCTGGGTGACTGTCACCACGGCAGGCTGTTCCAGTTTATCATCGGCCTTTTGAGGGGTGAAATGGATTTTAGCCGTACGAATATCGAAATCCGGGTTCATCATCCATTCCACACGGATTTTAGTAGTGCGCGGACGAGAACCACGGTCCAAATCAACAGTAGGGTCTTTAGGCAAAGTAATCCACTGTTTCTCCGGTACGACATCATATACCGTATTCATTTTGAATGCGACGTTTGTGGTGACGGTCACATCAAAATAGCGTTTATCATAATTGTCCGAGGCTTTGATTTCCACATCCGGCTTTTCGATATAAATCATCTTGCCATAACCGGTCTGATGCACTGTCATGACACACGGTGCCTGCCCACGTGGGATAAAGCGGATTTCCGCTTCACGCATCCCATTAATCAAGGTCGAATCAATAGAAACTGTACACTCGGTAACCCCGGAACCATTGGCAGGAGAGATATTTACCCAAGGTTCCGACGCACTGGCCACCCATTCGCCTCCCGATAAGACGTTGACCCTATCCTTGCCACCGTCAGCACCCATCGTGATATCTTCCTTATCTATAGAGAATCCGGTAATACCACTATCATCATCATCTTTACATGATGCCACAGCAGCCATGTAAACGAATAATCCTAATGCTATTTTTACTAAATATTTCATTGATATTTTATTCTATATTGTTATTTATCCAGATCAAGCGCATCGCAACCACGGATATCCTGCGACTTATCGTAAACCAACGTATACCGTCCGGCTTTGATATAGGGGCATACATCGCTTATGTCAATCGAAATATTGGGATTATCCTTGATTTCGAACATCAAGATAGTCGGCGAAATGGTATCGTCAATTTTACGCAAGTCATTGGAGCCGATATAGAAGGCTTTAAGGCTCGGATTCTTATAAAGTCCCGTAGGCCACTCCCGCAATGTCCGGTTGCCGTTATTGTCACGTTGATGTCTGATACCGAATACCACCAGATAATTGATTGACAGCGGTTGGGTCGGGAATTTGGAGAATTGATTGTAACTCAAATCCAATCCGTACAATACCGGCATATTAATCACATAAAAATCATCAGTCAGCGAACTCAACTTATTATAGGTCAAGTCAAGACTTGTGAGATACTCCAAAGATGTTTTTCCTTTCAATGCCCCTTTAGGAATGGTTGTCATACCATTGGCGGAAAGGTTGAGTGTCTGCATCGGTGATTCTTTCTCAAACAGAAGTTTAGGGAATACCTTAAATTTGTTGTGGTGCAGATTGACGGTAGAAGCATTGATGCCCCGGTGATTCTCACCATCTTCAAACTTATCGATCAGATTGTTGGAGAAATCGACTGTTCCCATTACAAAATCAGACTTGGCATTGAAAATATTCGGCACTTCGGTCAGCAGATTATTTGAACAGCTAAAATTCTCCACATCATTCCACCCAAAGAAATATTTCAATCCGTTTTCCTCAACACTCGGAATCGCTGTTATTTTATTATTATCCAGATATACTTTCATCAGTTTGACTTCCTTACCGAAAGGATGCAATGTTTCAATCTCATTGTTGGTACAATCCAGCAATGACAATTTTTTCATCTTTTTCAGAAGTTCATATTCAGGAAATCCTTTCAATTTATTGTATCCCAGATATAACAATTGAATCTTATCCGCACACTTTGAATCGTCTCCGATAATCTCTTCCCAGTTCTCTTTCAACACATCTCTATCTTCAGCATAAATACCCGGATTACGCGCCACATTGAGTGAGACCAATTCAGGTAAGTTCTTCAACATCTTCACTGGAAGCGTTTCCAAATTAGGACAGTTGTAGATTTCTATATCCGTCAAGGTGGTCATATCCTCCCATTTCCACTCATCCTGTTCTTCATAATAAGGAGAATCAGGCTTTACCTCAACAAAGAAACCGTCACTGCGAATAGGTGAGTTGGCTATAAAGAATTGTTCCAGTTTTGTCAGCCTCATGATGGCTTTGGATACACCGGTGATTCCGTTCGTCAAAACACCAAACTGCACATCTTTCGTAGAAATGCGGCTGCTCTTGATGGGCTTCATCTTCGGATTGTCGTTGATTCCTTTGCGTAGAATACCGGACAAATCCTCCCGGGCGTCTTTTGAAAGGAATTTCGTATCATAGTCCATTCTCATTGCTTTCCGCTGTTCTTCGCTCATGTTGACGGAATAGTTATCGAACAAACGTCCTCCCAGCTTTTCATCATGTGTTCCCAATGATAAGATTCTTAATTCGGTAAGTTGACCGATTTCATCGGGTACCACTCCTTTAGCACCGAAGCCGGCAAGAGATAAAAGAGCTACACGCCCGTTATCCAACAACTGCACGCCGGGCTGATTTCCCCACAAGTCAATGTCCTTATTGAAATTCCAATTGGCTCCCATCGGTGAGGATTCTCCGTAATACTTCCAGTTCTGACCATCCATCTTTGTCCAGATAGCTTTCAGTGCTATATAGTCTTTGATGTATTCGGCTGTTTCGTCGAGACGGACAGGGACTTCAGCATCCTTTGTCACTTCATTGTCTTTCACGACAAACGATTTGGATGTCTGCACGGTGGCTACTTCCAATACGTTCTTAGCCTTTTTATCCGAATAGGTTGTATAACTACTTATCTGATAAGTACCGGCTTTCAGCCATGCCACCGTATCACATTCCATATAGGAAGTCTCCTGGTTTCTATCAGCATCGACATAGTCCTCTGCAGGTTTATCGGTAAAATCTTCTACATATTTCACCCGAATGCTTTTTATCGTAGTCAATTCCTGAGTGAAAAGGTTTTTCACAGTAATATCTATTGCCAGGATATTGCTCAACGGATAAGCTTCTTCCCCCGTTGCACGGGTCTTCACAAAGTCTTTCACCAGTTTGAATGTGACCATGCCTCGTGCCACCGCATCTACACTCAAATTCTGTGTATGCAGACCGTCGGAAACAATCGCAAAGGCATTATTCTCCCCGGCTGGTCCTGCATATAATACATTGTCCAACTTATCATACAAGTAGTAACCAATAACAGTATAGGTTCCTGTAAGCAACTTCAACTTATCACTACGCAATCCGAATTCTGCATTTTCCGCATTGTATGCATTCAATAGCAAAGTCTGAGTAATAGTTGAACCATTGTATTGCATGACAACTTTCACTTTCTGTGCATCGTTCAGCTTATCCAGCTTATCGGTCACAGCACGCGTTGTCGTTCCTTTGTCCATGGATGCACTCTTTAATAACTTAAACTGCACATATCCGTATGTGGATTGCAGTGGCTCGTCATCATCAGAGCATCCTGTTACCACCGTCATTGCCAATAAACAGACTATGAGGGGAACAAAGAATAATATGGAATATAGTTTCTTATTCATTTATTCTATGATTAATTATAATTTGGAGTAACAATAAGTACTTTCTTTATCTCATCGTCTTTTTCAAACAGAATATGGAATTCTTGTGTTACTTCTTGTTCCCAAGCACTGATTGTAGTAGACGATGTACCACCTTCACAAATCCTTGTTTCGGTTATATCTGTACCATTACGTATTACTTTAAAATTCCAATCGATCTCTAAATCACCCAATAATGGATCAATTTCAATAGCTGCTGCAGGATATTCGACAGTATAAATATCACTTACATCAGAATATAAGTCTATTATATCTGGATCAGTAACTTTCGAGCAAGCAACTTCTTGCATACTAACCCCATTAAAATACGTCACTTTAAATGCCTGTGCTGTCTCTTGCTTTTTCTCTTTCTGTACGAAATTAATCAAGAGATTATTATTTTGATAAATATAGTTGATATCTTGCTCGTATGTTTCCATATCCATTTCTATCAAATTTTCCCATAATTCATCCTTGATTTCTTCATATAACGCTTTAGGCAATACCAACACATATCCTTCTCTTTCTTCGGAAGATTCATCAACTTTCAACCGCAAATTACCTTTTCCATCATCTTCAAGTCTCATCCAGTCAACGCCATCTTCTTCTCCAATTTTCATCTGCACCATTCCCCATTCAACTACTTTTTGAATATATACCGGCACCACCTCATCATTCAAAGCCTGAACAGTATATGGTACAAATTTATTATAAGTAGAAGTTGTAGTAGAAGTACCGGTTCCCGCACCACTTGTTTGTGTGAACGTCTTGCCATCCAGTGACACTTCCCAATTCCAAGGAGTAGGATTAGAGTCAAGTATCTTGATACTTTTCGGATCCATGCCTTTATATACTAAAGGGAATGAATAAGACATAACCCCGTCTTCGTCGGCAAAAGTCAGTGTACCATTTTGCACATACTTTACATACTGAGAATTTTCAATTACCTTAACCTCACCTTTTGTCATCTCATTTGCAGTACCTACAATAGCATTTCCGGCTATCTCCAACCATTCCGGTCTGTTAGTTGCGGCAAAACGGAAGTTAGCCTTTACTTGAAAGGGTTTATAATCATTATATCCGACTTCTATTTCTTGGATTTCATTGCCTTCCATATCATAGATCTTCAATTCACGCGTTTTATTATCGCGCACCACATCGGCAATAATCGCCTTATCCGCTCCTATCATCATAGTCAGGTGAGCAACGGTAGGTGCATCGAACGCTACTGCTTCATCGGTAATCTTCAATGTCACTGTCTGCTTTCCGGCGGTTCCCGACAAAGAATAATCTTCATAGCCATCATTTACAAAGCGGCACCATGTAGCCGAAGAAGTCAACTGCCAGTTAGCGCTTGCTTCAAAATTCAGTTCTTTTGTATCACCATACACACAATTGACAGTTTGCTTTTCAGGGAAAACCGCTTTTGTCGTATCATCATCATCCGAACAAGCACTAATGCATAACGCCATGAACAGAGCCGCAAAGCAGCCTCCCAAACTGAACTTCCGCATAAGCGCAACCAAGTTTTTTTGTTTAAGCTTTCTCATATTTCTCTTTTTTATTATTATTTTAATGAATTATTGACGCCTTCTTCAATAAGAATCTGCGCTTCGTCATCACTGACCCATTTTACTACATTGATGTAAGTACCCACCTCATCTTTTCCAGCGGGCATACCCGGCACATGTAATGTCATGTACTGCAAAAGGAATCTTTCGCAACTACTATAATAAGAGGTGTAATACCCCGATTGATATGCCCACACTTCCCAATCGCCATAGATGGTATCGAAAGCATCCGTGGTAGAAGCAAACGGTTGGTCTTCCATTTCAATCAGCGGATTGAGCAGGTCGTCGGTAGTAAACTTCACTTTGAGGTCATATCCTTTATAGAAGTAGTCTTTCATGATGATAGTGTTTTCCGCATCCGGATCGGCTACGGTACGAATCAACCGTTGGCTTACTCCCTGCATATATGAGCTGAAATAGGTGGAAGTTACGATCAAAGCATAACCTTCGAACAAATGAATGTCAAACGGACATACTTTTTGCAAAATCACTTTCGTTTCTGTTCCGTAAAGTTCCCACTTCGATTCTTCTTTACTGACCAGTTGAAGAACCATTCCAAGTGAATCAGTAATCTCTATATTATCATAAATACCACGTATACGGACATTCGCCATGCGCTCACCCGCCTTGATAGTCACCGTGTTTGATTCGAGGGAAAAATGCCGTCCTTCCACCGCATTCGTCTTTTTATCCAAAATCTCCACTCCCAATGTGCGGTCATAGCTGCAAGCCTCAGTGGCCGCTACCGGTATATCAAAATACTCCTCGTTATTTTGTACCGGAAGTACGGTCAATGTATCGGAGAACATGATATAATCGGGACCGCTATACTTAACATAATCGGTGTTGCAGCCACAGAATCCAAGCGCAAAAGCGAATATGACTGATAGTCCGATAAAAATCTTTTTCATGTTTATTGGTTTTAAAAACTATTTATTTATTGCTTTCATTCGGTTGGATGTCTGATCCCGGCGCGTCCAGCTCATTTTGAGGAATCGGCCATACAAAGAGCGGATCGTCTTTCTCTACTTTCAAGCTGCTGCCGTTACCCAGTGATTCGCTTTGCGGCTTTCTTTCAAATCCTCTGTGCCAACGCTTCAAGTCGTGAAGACGGAAGCCTTCCATATAAAGTTCTTTCACCCGTTCTTCTTCAATCACCTCCAAAGCATTTCTGTCAGAAACACTCACACCGCCACTATACGAAGAATAACGTGCGGCACGCAAGGTTCCGAGATCCTTGCCTGCACTTCCGTAGTCGGGCGTATCTTTAAAGCAGTATGCTTCCGCACGAATGAGGTACTGCTCCGACAATCGGAACGGTTTCGGCATGGAGACGTGGCGAATGTTATAGCTTTCCATGAAAGCGGTATTTCCCCAATATTTCTGAAGCAACGGCCATTGCAGTGCATGCGGATAGCCGGTTAAATAAGATTGGAAGAAAATCGAATAACGTAGATCATACGCATCATACAAATCCAGCGCCCATTTTGCAGGCACATAGTCGGGACGCACCGTTGAATAGTCATAATTGAAGAAAATAGTGCCTAAAGCTCCCCCATAGGAAGTGGGCGTGAAACCAACTTTCCAAATGATTTCGGTGGAAGCATCATTCGTCCACATATACTGATAGAAGCTCTGTCCGGTACTTCCATATTGTATAGATGCACTTGAAAGCACATAGTATCCGCTGTCAATGACTTTGGTCGAATATTTGATGGCTTCAGTATAATGCTTCATATATAAAGCGACACGGGCGCGGAGAGCATAAACCGTATATTCATTAATATATGGAGTGCTGTAAAGGTCATCCTTTGTCACACTGTTTTCATCTATTTTCAAATATTCCGCAGCCAGTTCAAGATCATCCAATATAAATTGGTAAGAGTCCTTTAAAGAAGCACGGCGGGTATTGTCTACCGAATCATAATGAGAAGTGAGTACGACTCCCAATTCGTTTTCGGCTTCCGCATCACTTTCGTATGATTTACAGAACAGCTTAATCAATTCAGAATAACACAACGCCCGTGCAAAAAGGGCTTCGCCGTGAATCATATCCAATTTGTCGAGCGCATCATCGTCTATCGTGCTTTGTTGTACGCCCGGAATGTAATCTAACAGAAAATTACAACGATTGATAACGGAATACAAAGCTCCATACACTGCCTCAATATCTTCATTGGTAGCCAATATGTTCCAACGCCACAAATCACCATATTGATTAGAATATCCGGTGACCGCATACACCAGATCGGTCTGCAAATCGGGCAGCAACGTCAGACGTCCGCTATAGAGCGAAGCATCCTTGAATGCCGCATAGATGCCAATAATTGCTTGATTGGCATCGTCCACTGTCTTGATAGCCTGACCGGCCTGGATAGCATCATCGGGATACTTATCCAGACATGATACGGAGCCAATGCCCAAAGCTATCAACAACAAATAAATCTTTATCTTATTCTTCATTGTTTTATAGTTATATGTTTAGAATGAAACTTCCAGGCCAAAAGTGAACTGGCGGGTTGAAGGATATTGTGCCTGATACATATTGCTTACGCCTTCAGGATCAAGCCCTGAGAATTTGGTGAATGTGAGCAGGTTTTGTCCTTGCGCAAACACCCGCAGATGCGTCAGGAAATTAGTCTTCTTGAGCAATGTTTGAGGGAAGTTGTAGCTAAGCATCAAATTCTTTAATCTCAAGAAAGAAGCATCTTCCAAAAAACGGGAATCCATTTGCGGAGTAACTCCATAACGCGGTATATCCGTCACATCGCCCGGCTTCTTCCAACGGTCGTAAAGCAACCGGCTGGACTGGTTATATGTTTCGAACAGCCCATTGCCTTCATCCAGATAACGGTCATTATTGAACACCCAACGGTCGGCCACCCAACTGAACTGTGCAACTAGCGAGATGCCCTTCCATGTTAATGTTGTGCCGAATCCGCCTTGCCACGGAGCCACAAAACTCTTGCCGGTCATCACTTTATCGGAATCTCTGAATTCTGTCGTTATCTCACCATCTTTGGTATACCACAACGCATCGCCATTAGTAGGATTGACTCCGGCATAGCGGTTAATATAAAATTCAGTAGCCGAATGCCCTACCACATATTTAAGATTGGCACTTGCAATTTCGTATTCATCTACTCCATTGTAAAGTTCGGTAATTTTATTCTTATTATACGAAAAGTTGGCGTTCAGATTCCATGAAAAATCTTTCGTACGGAGCACATCACCATTCACTGTGACTTCCACACCGCGGTTGACCATTGCACCGATATTGTCCCAACGGCTTCCTGAGCCATTCACTGCATAAGATTGCGGAACGTCCATCAACATATCCGTAGTCTTTTTATTATATAACTCGACATCCAAGTTTACCCGGTTCCAGAAACCCAGATGTAAAGCCAAGTTAGTGGTCCATGTTTTCTCCCAACTCAAATTGGAGTTACCACTTTGCGCGGGGTAAATACCGGTTTCGCCCATATAGTCCATTCCGCCTTTCACTAAAGACTGCCATGCATAATAGCCGATGTCCGAGTTACCGGAAGTACCCGTACTGAGAGCCAGACGCATAGTTGTGAGCCAGTCATACTTTTTCAGAAAGTTTTCTTTCTTCATGTCCCACATCAATCCCACAGACCAGAAAGCTCCCCATCTGTTATCCTTACCAAAACGGGAAGAAGCATCGGTACGTACTGAGAAATCCGCATAATAACGACTGTCGTAATTATACTCGCCTCTTCCGAAGAAAGAGAGGTACGAATAGGAATAAACGGTTCCTGCCGCCGTATCCGACCAAGAAGCAGCCAGCGTACCGTTCGAAATATTAGTAAGAAGGTCATTATTCTGCCCTCTCATAGAAATGGAGAACCCTTCTGACTGGGCATCGACCCCTTCCTGTCCTAATAAGAAATTGAAATCATGTTTTTCCTTCAGCGTAAAATGGTAGTTGGCGGTATTTGTAATTGTCAGACTAAGCCTGTCATTCGAACTACGGCCCGCAGTACCCGAATTGTTGTTGGTGGAAAAACTGGGGAATGACTGGCTGAACGCTGTCATGTGCGCATAATCCGCTGCAAACTGTGACTTTATGGTCAGCCCTCTAACGGGGCTCACTTCGGCATACAGAGTGGACAGTACTTTATACTTCTTATAGCTAACGGGATTATTCTGCATCCAGTCTACCGGATTCTGATTGGTTCCCGTCCAGCTGCCGTCTTTGGTTGAAGCAACCGAACCGTCTTCCTTGTAAGGGTTCCAATAAGGCATCATGAAGTGTGAAGCGGAAATAGGAGTTACGGAAGTATACGCTCCTGTTTGTGCCTGTTCTATCTCTTCATAAGAAACAGTGGAAGTAGTACCTACTTTGAGCCAGTTACTAGCTTTCACATCCGCATTTGCACGCATATTGTAACGTCTGAATCCTGATCCCTGCGCAATTCCGTCCTGGTCGAAAAAGTTGCCTGACACATAATAATTCAAACGGTCGGTAGCACGATTGACGGACACTTCATAATTCTGCAACATAGCTTTGTTATTGAACACCACGTCCAGCCAGTTGATATCCGTTTTGCGCAGAATATCATAATCTTTTCCTTTATCCAATCCTACTTCCTTCTCAAAAAGAATACGTTCTTCCGTATTCATCTGATTCCACTTGTCCTGAGCCAGTTGGGAAATACCCAGCTGGGTGCGGAACGTCACTTTCGCCTTGTCTAGGGCCAGACCGCGTTTCGTTGTAATCACCACTACACCGTTTGCCGCACGTGCTCCGTAGATGGAAGTTGAGGAGGCATCTTTCAATACGGATATTGATTCGATATCACTAGGGTTCAGTGTATTGAAATCAGCACTGGACACCGGCACCCCGTCAAGGATAAACAACGGCGAAGTTCCCGAACTCAAAGAGTTGATACCCCGAATCTGAAATGAAGCGGCCACACTCGGTTCACCGGAGCCTGACATCACCATTAATCCCGGTGCCTGCCCCTGCAATGCCTGGTCAAAACTGGCGGCAGGCACATTTTCCATCTTTTCCGCTTTCACGGTGGATACAGAACCGGCTATGGTACCTTTCTTACGTACACCGTAAGCTACCACCACCACTTCGTCCACCTGCTGTGCATCACTTTCCATCGACAAGTCAATACGAGTAGAAGCAGTGACCTGCCTGTCTACGGGTCTCATCCCGATATAAGAAAATTGCAGAGTGGCGGGAGATTTCGTCACTGTGATACTGTAATTACCATCAATATCTGTAATTACACCATTTGATGTACCCTTCTCCAATACAGACACGCCAATCAAAGGCTGATTGTCTTCAGCCGAAAGAATGCGTCCCGTTACCCGATACCCTCCCTGTGCAAACAGCAACAGAGGAATATTCATCAGAGAAAAGAGCACAAACAAGAGAATTGATTTTCTCATCTTTGATACTTAAATTAAAATTAATGAAATTGATTTATTTTTATTGATTTATCAAAACAAAACAGAGAAGCTAACTTGGCTGATTTTTGATGTTGCGCCAAATTTCTAAAAAAGATTTTCGTGTTGCCACCGTGTGAGTCTGTTGTATGTTCATCTACCCTTAATTTATTTTCTCTACCAAGTAATATCGCTCGTTTGTTTAGTGTTACAAGCATCTATATTGCTTAAATTTGGCTACAAATATAAATATTATAGTTAAATATAAGAAACAAAATGTCGCATATTTTATACCAAAATTCCACAAATATCTTTTTGACAGCTTATATTGCTAAAAATCAGTTATATCATTAAATAAGACTAAACATAATTTATATTAAAAGACAGATAAACTATCTTTTTGACATACCGTCCGATTATGCAACCAACAGTATCATAAACCGTCCGAAGACCGTCCTTTTAAGGATTCACTAGAGAAACGACAATTATTCAAAACTATTTTCTATTTTTGCACCCATTATATATAAATAAGGTATAAGATGAATTACGGATTTGTAAAAGTAGCAGCAGCCGTACCGCACGTAAAAGTGGCCGACTGTAAATTCAATGTGGAGAAGATAGAAAGTCTGATTGCTGTAGCCGAAGGAAAAGGGGTGCAAATCATCCTGTTCCCGGAAATGAGCATTACGGGATATACTTGCGGTGATCTGTTCAGCCAGCAACTTCTGCTTGAAGAAGCCGAAATGGGGTTAATGCAGATATTGAACAATACCCGCCAACTGGATATCATATCCATTGTCGGCATGCCCGTTATCGTCAATTCAACGGTAATCAATGCAGCCGTAACCATCCAAAAAGGGAAAATATTAGGTGTCACCGCCAAAACATACCTGCCCAATTACAAAGAGTTCTACGAACAGCGCTGGTTTACTTCCGCACTTCAATTAAGAACTGAGACGGTACGCCTGTGTGGACAAGTTGTCCCGATTGGCGCCAATCTCCTTTTCGAAACTTCGGACACCACATTTGGCATTGAAATTTGCGAAGACCTCTGGGCCACCATCCCACCCGGCTCCTCCCTCGCACTGCAAGGGGCGGAGATCATATTCAATATGTCCGCCGACAATGAAGGAATCGGAAAACATAGTTATCTCCGTTCACTTATCAGCCAGCAATCCGCACGTTGTATCGCCGGATATGTATTCTCATCCTGCGGCTTCGGAGAATCTACTACAGATGTGGTTTTCGCAGGCAACGGATTGATTTATGAAAACGGAACGCTTCTTGCACAAAGCGAGCGTTTCAGCATGGAGGAACAATTGGTTGTAAGCGAAATTGACGTGGAACGTATCCGGGCGGAACGGAGAGTGAATACGACTTTCGCTGCCAGCCAAGCTAACTTGGAAGGCAAAAGGGCGATTGCCATTGCAACGGAGTTTGTAAACAGTAAAGAGCTGAATTTAACCCGTAAATTCAATGCTCATCCTTTCGTGCCGCAAGACAATGAACTGCATGAACATTGTGAAGAAGTTTTTTCCATCCAAGTAGCAGGACTGACACAACGTCTCGTCCATACCGGAGCAAAGACTGCCGTAGTCGGTATTTCCGGCGGACTGGATTCAACACTAGCCTTATTGGTCTGCGTGAAGACTTTCGATAAACTGGGATGGTCAAGAAAGGGGATTCTCGGTATTACCATGCCCGGCTTCGGAACAACTGACCGGACTTACCACAATGCTGTCAATCTGATGAATTCATTGGGCATATCCATCCGCGAAATCAGTATCAAGGATGCCTGCATCCAACATTTCAAAGATATAGACCATGATGTAAACGTACATGATGTCACATATGAAAACTCACAGGCACGCGAACGTACACAAATATTAATGGATATCGCCAACCAGACCTGGGGGATGGTTGTAGGTACGGGAGACCTGTCGGAACTAGCTTTAGGATGGGCAACCTACAATGGTGACCACATGTCCATGTATGGTGTCAATGCCGGTGTACCCAAAACGCTCGTGAAATATCTGGTACAGTGGGTGGCGAAAAATGGCGTGGATGAGGAATCCAAAGCTACCCTGCTCGACATAGTAGATACTCCTATCAGCCCAGAGCTGATTCCGGCAGATGAAAACGGGGATATCAAACAGAAAACGGAAGATCTGGTAGGTCCTTATGAACTGCATGATTTCTTCCTCTATTATTTCCTGCGTTTCGGTTTCCGCCCGTCAAAGATTTATTATCTAGCAAATATCGCATTCGGAGGGGTGTATGATGAAGAGACAATCAAGAAATGGCTATCCACTTTCTTCCGCCGTTTCTTCAATCAGCAGTTCAAACGTTCATGCCTGCCGGACGGTCCTAAAGTGGGAAGCATCTCCATCAGCCCGAGAGGAGACTGGAGAATGCCGAGTGATGCGAGTTTCGCCATGTGGCTTAAAGAAATAGAAAACTTATAATTCCTCCTGACAAAAATTTCATTTTGGCAGGCATTTTGTCTGTGACATTTTTGTATTTATTCTAAGTATTATAGAGGGAGAAACAAAAATGTCACAGTACTATATAAATACACTATGTTACAACATATTAATCTCAAATATAATGCTTTACCCAATCATGCAACAGTCAAAGCACCCCCTTACTAGATGGAAGTTCGAAATGATAAATATCTCTCTTAATCGCCATCTTCAAAGCACGTGCAAGGGCTTTAAAGATTCCTTCTATCTTATGGTGCTCATTCTGTCCTTCCGCTTTGATATTCAGATTCATCTTTGCAGCGTCGCTCAATGACTTGAAGAAATGAAGGAACATTTCTGTAGGCATTTCTCCTATTTTCTCGCGTTTAAACTCCACATTCCACACCAGCCAAGGACGTCCGCCAAAGTCCAGACAAACCTGACAAAGACAATCATCCATCGGTAAAGCATAGCCATAACGTTCAATTCCACGCTTACTACCTAAAGCCTGGTAAATACATTCTCCTAATGCAATAGCAGTATCTTCGATGGTATGATGTTCATCCACTTCCAGATCTCCTTTCACACGAATTGTCAAATCCATGCCGGAATGTCTTCCAATCTGTTCTAGCATATGATCGAAAAAGCCAAGACCGGTAGAGATATCACACATTCCATTTCCATCAAGATTTAAAGCTATATAGATATCTGTCTCTTTGGTGGTGCGCTGTACTTCCGCTTTCCGCTCACCGGCAAACAAGTACTCGGCTATCCGATCCCAATCCGTAGTTGCAAGGGCACAGACTTCTTCCAACCCTTTTTCTTTGAGACTTTCTGTAGAATCCTGCAAATAAATGGCACGACACCCTAAATTTTGGGCAAGTTCCACATCCGTAGGACGATCACCGATAACAAAACTCCCGGTAAGATCATATTCCGGGCTATCCAGATATTTGGTCAACATACCGGTACGCGGTTTACGGGTAGGAGCATTATCTTCTGGAAAACTTCGGTCAATCAGAATCTCGTCAAAAGTAATTCCCTCACCCTCCAACGTTTTTAACATCAGATTGTGAGCAGGCCAGAAGGTTTCCTCCGGAAAAGAAGAAGTACCCAGTCCATCCTGATTGGTGACCATTACAAATTCGAAATCGAGTTTACTACGAATAAAGCCTAAGTTGCGGAATACTTTCGGATAGAACTCCAACTTCTCCAATGAGTCGAGCTGATAGTCGATGGGCGGTTCGATAACCAACGTTCCGTCTCTGTCTATAAATAATACTTTCTTTTTCATAATTTATTCCTGGTATTTTTTAAGAGCAGCCAACAGAGTGTCATTTTCCACACGGGTACCAACGGTAACACGCAGACAGTTGCAACACAGTGAAACGGTGTGACGATTGCGCACAATGATACCTTCACCTACTAGATAATTATAGATTTTCACAGCATCCGTCACCTTAACCAAAAAGAAATTGGCATCGGACGGAAAGAGTTGAATGGTACAAGGAAGTTTCTCAAATTCCGCTTCCAAATAATCACGCTCTTCCTTCAACGTCTTCACCCAACGTTCTATCTCATAGTATTTGTGCAACATGGAGATGGCTTGTTGCTGGGTAAGTTGATTGACGTTATAAGGGTATTTTATTTTACTGAGGATATCGATAATCTCTTTAGAAGCAAAAGCCATTCCTAAACGAATAGCAGCGCATCCCCACGCTTTGGAGAATGTTTGGAATACCACAAGGTTAGGATATTTATCCAGCTCTTCGAGAAAAGAAGGAGCTTCAGAGAAATCATTGTAGGCCTCATCCAACATTACCAATCCTTCAAATCGGTTCAGTATTTTTTCTATCTCAGAACGGAGTAAGTCATTTCCTGTCGGGTTGTTGGGTGAACAAAGAAAAATAAGTTTGGTGTGTTCATCGGTAGCCGTCAATAACTTATCAGCAGAAAACTGAAAGTTATTATCCAGCAATACTTTCCGGTATTCGACATCATTCACATCGGCACACACTTGATACATTCCATAAGTAGGATCGATAGCCACTACATTATCTTTACCCGGTTCGCAGAATGCACGAAAAACCAAGTCGATGGCCTCATCGCTACCGTTTCCAAGAAAAATATGCTCGGGGGATACTTTCTTTATCTTCGACAACATTGCTTTCAATTCACACTGCATCGGATCTGGATAGCGGTTGTGGGGCGTATTGTACGGATTCTCGTTAGCATCCAGAAAGACAGAAGCCGTAACTCCTTTATATTCATCACGAGCCGAAGAGTAGGGTTTCAGTTTCCAAATATTCGGCCGGGTTAGTTCTTGTAAGCGTTTCATATTCATTATTAAATTAGGGTTTTCAGACGGACAGTAACCGCATTTTTATGTGCATCCAGCTGTTCATTAGCCGCCATCTCTTCAATAGCAGGACCTATGTTTTTTATTCCTTCCGGAAGAATTTCCTGGAAGGTAATCTTGCGGATAAAACTATCCAGACTTACACCGCTATAGGCTTTGGCATAACCGTTGGTCGGCAGGGTGTGATTTGTTCCGGAAGCATAGTCACCGGCACTTTCAGGAGTTAAGGAACCCAAGAATACAGAACCGGCATTCGTCACCCGCTCAGCCACTTCCATATAGTTTTCCGTTTCAATGATCAAATGTTCCGGTGCATAAGCATTGGTCAACTCTAATGCTTCATCAAGGTCTTTCACCAAAATAAGCTTACTGTTTTCCAATGATTTGGCTGCTATCTCACGACGGGGAAGTTTTGCCAACTGGCGTTCTACTTCCGCCATTACTTCCGTCTGAAGTTGCTCGGATGTTGTGATCAGCATAGACTGACTATCCACTCCATGTTCCGCCTGCGACAATAAGTCAGCTGCAACAAAAGTCGGATTGGCCGATACATCAGCCAATACCTCCACTTCGGAAGGACCTGCGGGCATATCAATCGCTACATCACGCAGACTCACCAATTGTTTGGCAGCTGTCACATATTGATTGCCGGGACCGAAAATTTTATAAACCTTAGGCACGCTTTCCGTTCCGTACGCCATAGCGGCGATGGCCTGTACGCCTCCCGCCTTGAATATTTTGCTGACTCCTGCCAGTTGGGCTGCAAGAAGGATGGCGGGATGAATATTTCCATTCTTATCCGGAGGCGTACAAAGTACAATCTCCTTGCATCCTGCTATTTTAGCGGGAACGGCAAGCATTAGGACTGTTGAGAAAAGAGGTGCCGTTCCTCCTGGAATATAAAGACCTACCTTCTCAATACCTACTGACTTTTGCCAACAAGTTACTCCCTTCATTGTTTCTACCTTCTTGCCGACAAAACGTTGGGAAGAATGGAATGTTTCAATATTTTGTTTAGCTAAAGAGATGGCCACTTTCAAGTCATCACTTACCAATGCTCCGGCTGCCTGTATCTCTTTCGGACTTACAGCAAGGGCAGACAAGGTAACTTTATCAAAAGCGGCTTCATACTCCAACACGGCTTTATCACCTTCTGCCTTTACCTTATCTATAATAGAACGGACGGTATCAAAAAGGCTCTCGGTATTGAGCGCCGGACGTTTCAGAAGTTCCGCCCACTGCTCCTTTGAGGGATATTTAATCAATTTCATGGTTCACCACAGATTACACTGATTTACACAGATTATTTATTTCAATCACATTATACGGTTTATCTCGATATATTACAAAATCATCTTTTCAATCGGTAACACCAAGATACCTTCAGCTCCCAGTCCTTTCAACTTTCCGATAATTTCCCAGAAACGTTTTTCATCAAGTACCGTATGCACAGAGCACCAACCTTCTTGTGCTAACGGCATTACGGTAGGACTTTTCATACCGGGTAATACGGCAATAATTTCTTCCAATTTATCTTTGGGGGCATTCATCAACACGTATTTCTTGTCTTCAGCTGTTTTCACAGCGTTCATACGGAACAGAAGTTCTTTGAGTACTGCTTTTTTCTCGTCGCTCATGTTTTTATTGCCAATCAACAAGGCTTCTGACTTCATCACAACTTCCACTTCTTTCAGTCGGTTGCTAACCAAAGTAGAACCTGAACTTACAATATCAAAAATTGCATCGGCCAATCCAATACCCGGAGATACTTCAACCGAACCGGTAATCACGTGAATCTCAGCATTCACCCCACTCTTTTTCAAAAAGTTGCGAAGGATTACCGGATAAGAGGTGGCAATCTTCTTTCCTTCGAACCATGATAATCCCGGATATTCAATATCTTTCGGCATGGCCAATGACAAACGGCACTTGCTGAATCCCAGACGTTTAATGATTTCAGCATCTTCTTCTTTTTCCATAAACTCGTTCTCGCCGACAATTCCCAAATCAGCTACACCCGTAGCCACTGTTTGCGGGATATCGTCATCACGGAGGAAAAGTACCTCAATAGGAAAATTGGAAGATTGCACCAATAAGGTACGTTTCGTTGTGCTCAACTTGATATCCGACTCTTCTAAAAGTGCCATTGTCTCTTCAAAAAGACGTCCTTTGGCTTGTACTGCGATTCTTAACATGACTTTATCAATTATTATTTTATTAATTACAATTCGTTTTGAGTAAAATAAAAAAGGCTTACCGTATTCGGCAAGCCTTCGTTATCGTTATATAAAGACATATACAATATCATCCATGCCCACCGAGTTATTCGTTAGGAAAATGATGATGATGTATAGCTGTATATTTCATATTTCTTTTATTAACTGCGACAAAAGTAAAGAATTTGTTTGATACTACCAAACATTTATCACAAAAAAACGAGTTTTCATTTCAAATTAAAGGTAATATTTCTTCCGGTTCTACATCACATTGAAGAAAATGCATCTCTTTTCTCGCTTTTTCCTGCGGGAATGTGAAATAGGTACAAACAGCTTCCGTACATACTTCGCCATCCTTATTATATAGCTTCGCTTCAATGATAACAATGTTCCGCTTTATTTCTTTGATGGATGCACGCAACACGACATGGGAGTCTTTCGTATCAATTGACTTCCGGTAACGCGTCTCCATTTTTGAAGTTACTCCTGTTGTTTGCAATTTACGGAGTACGACCCAAGCACAAATTTCATCCAGCAAAACGGCCTGAATACCACCATGCAATGTATCAATCCAACCTTGATACTCCGGACGAGGTTTCCAGATACTTACGATTTCCTCGCTGTCCTCGTAAAATTCCATTCTTACTCCAGCTTCATTATTGGGAGCACAACCGAAACAATTGTATCCCTCCAACCCTTTCCAGGGATTTATTATCTTCTTCATGGTTCTCTTTTATTAGTTTCACTTCCCAAATATAATCAAAATATGAAAAAGAAGGATGAATTTCATCTATTTACTTGCGAATACAACGGATAGCCAGCGCTTTTTTATCAGTACCTGCTTTAGAAGATTCTATCAGGTTCGTATCACTTTTCAGATAAAATACAGTTTCGGCTATCTCTGAATTTGTTTCATCCAAAGTCCAGTATGCTAAATACTTACCTTCATAGTTTAACTGAAAAGTTCCCACATACATTCCCACAGGAATTCCATCAAAACCAGACCAATTAGTCGCAGGCTCTGCTGTATCTCCGGTGTTCAAGGGTAACCATGTACCGGACTTTAATAAGGAAGCATCTTCTTTCAAGTAAGTTTTTAGTATATTCCAATCCTCCCAAGTCGGAACACTCCAATGATTCGGCAGAATATTACCGGATAATGCGACACTAGCAGTATAGAAATAATATGTTGCATTCGCTTCGGATTGTAGGTATCCGACTGCACCATCTGTCACTGCATCCAATTTAGGGATTTCATTACCATCTATATAGAAAGAGGCTTTCAAATTGTCACGCATCCAATATTGGGTTCCGATTTTCACCAACGGATAATTATGGATCATCCCTCCACGTACATCACGAGCAACATCCTCCAATGCCAAGACTTGTAATACATCATCCCCCATAGCTACCGATAAAGAGACTTCCCCATTCGCCATCACATAAATATTATTTCGAGCCGGTAAAGTTCCCGGTGTATAATTCAAGGAGTGGTTTTCCGTATCCCATACGACATTTCCGCCATGCACTTTGCCGGTTTTCCCTAACAATTGTGCTACAAGCCCTCGAGATAAATCAGCCGTTCCATCTTCTTTCATCGGATAGACTACGATTGCTTGCGAAGAAAAATCCGGAGTTACCAGATACTCCTTACAAATCTCAGCCATTTGTTTTCCTTTATTCAGCACTTTACAAATGTTTGAGTTCTCGAAAGTTAACTTTGACACATCTATATATTTATGAAGAGTCTCTGATCCTGTATGATCTACTTCAGTTCCCTCCCAATCATTGATTTCTCCATTGAGCTTGCTCATGAGGATATCTTCTGCTGCTACAAAAGTTATTTCCAGTTCTCTTTGTTTGCCTTCCTGAAGTTTCAAAGTAGAGGGCAACAAGCAAGTGTATGGTTTTCCGTTAGCCTCCAATGTTATATATTGGTATCCTACTGTCGCTTCCTGAGGTATCAAAATCAGGTCTTTACCTACTAGCCTTTCATCGACTATCTCCCACTCACCGGTAGGAATGATATCTTTCTCATCTGTAAAGGAGGAATAAGATTTCTTCTGAAAGTCATAAATGCTTTTTGTGTAAAAGCCGGAAACAGAAAGTTTAGGATTGACCGTCAACATACTTTCCACGTCTTCTCCCTCTCCAGGTACTAAAGCTATCTTTAAGCGGAAAAATTTATGATTGTAAGTCAAGGATACAGCTTCTTGACTCGCCAATACATCTTCTTTAGTAGCAACCAGAAAATCAGAATGAGAGTAGTTCACCGGAATATTTTGCTCTGTTTCAATAGATACCGGCATCTTGCTTTCTCCCATAGCTACTCCTTCTTCCCGATATGGATAATAACTGATGAAATTCAATGTCACACCATCATCCGGATAATACACCGATTCATCAGCTATAAACTCTCCATCGGCCGAACGAACAAAATGAAGATTGTCCGCATAACGTTCTTCCTGTATGGTAGTAGAACCGGCTAATGCGAACAGTCCCACTTCATCTCCTTTCTCAAAGGTGTTATTTGCCACACGCGTATTGGCAACTTCATGAATATCAGCTATAATTTTCAATGGAATATTTCCATCATTAACTACCACACCAGCTTCTTCCTCCTCCGAAATGTGATTTACACAAGCTGCAAGCAAAATAGAGAAAAGAACGAGAAAACCTACACATCTCTGCAGGTTATAAAATACTTTCATCTTAATATCTTTATTTATTTCCAAATAGAAATCTTTGATTGGACAGAAGAATAGCATAAGAGGAAGTATTCGCTTTCAGTTATGGGATACCGAACAACACGTCTGTTGCACTGAGGAATCATCAATTTCAACACACCATTTTGATGTATTGGCGGCAAATGTATATAATAAAAAGGACGTGAAGTATTGTTTTACTAGTATTTTTTTACATTTACATGTAATACACCAATAATCAAGCTGTTATAAATCAGCTATTAAAATCATAGAAATTCATTCCCACATTATTATATTAGAAACTCACTAGTTTACGATAGTAGAGCTAACAATTTTTAGAAAGAATAACCAACTTCTATTCCGGTAATATGTTTCCCTTTTGAAGGTTCATACTGATAACAATAAAAAGCATCCAACGACCAGCGTTTAGCCAAATTTAGTTCTACTCCCGGACGATAACGCATGCGAGCCGCTCTCCAAAAAGGTGCATCATCCAGACTTTGGTAAAGTTCAACAGAAAAGTAAGGGGAAACAATTCCTTTTGTAGGTGCATAAGATAACTTCAAACGAGAGCGTAAACGAGTTTCTGCATCACCACTATCGAAAGTTTGTTGAAATCTTTCCCGTAAAGAAACTTTCAACCACTGATAGCGAAAACTTGCCGTAGCACTTAAATGATAGCGATGCCTGAATTTCCAGCCCGAATTCCCTAAATCACGAAGATGAGTTTCATAAGCAACTCCCAATTTCAAAAAGGAATATGCCCGATAGTCGCCTCCGACAGTAAGTCCCCAACGATCCCACTTGTTCATATCATCCTTTGTACGCAGCTCCACATCACCGGAGACAGAAAACCGGGAATCAATTTTATGACTTATTTTAAATTTTGTCCATGTTGTGAAATCATCATCTTGTGCATAAACAGAAGAAACGACACCCAACAATAGCATTAATAGCCAAATCTTTGTATTTAATAATATTCTACTCATTGATTATCGGGTTAAAGTGGCAAAGATAGTAATTTATTCTACGCAAAGAAAAAACATGATACTGAAAACATTCTGAAATAGAAAAATCTAAATTCTAAAAAAGCAAATATTCTTTTGAAGGAGTTTCCCATTCTCTCATTAGATTAGTTACTTCATCCCTTTTTTATTTACCAAATTTTACGTACGTTTGCGTTATCCAAATAATATTTAGCTTAAAATCTAAAGCATAATATGTACGAAATAAATAATTTTAGTGTTGAACGTTCACTTGTTATCCGCCTAATAGCAGGAGATGAAGGAGCATTTTGTGAACTTTATGCAGCGTATAAGAATCGTCTGATCTACTTTGCTATGCGTTTCTTAAAATCACGCGAATATGCTGAAGATATTTTTCAGGATGCTTTCACCGTTATTTGGGAAAGCCGTCGTTTTATTAACCCTGATGCTTCTTTCTCTGCCTATTTATACACTATCGTACGCAATCGAATCTTAAACCAACTACGCGAATTAGCCAACGAAAATCATCTAAAAGAACAAATTCTGTTACAAGCGATAGACCACAGTAACAATACTAGTAATGAAATTTTCGCAAATGATCTGCAAAAACTAATCTCTCATGCTTTACAGCAGCTCACTCCTCGCCAACGAGAAATATTTGAGATGAGTCGTGAAAAGCAAATGTCTCACAAGGAAATAGCAGAAGCTTTAGGTATCTCTATAAATACAGTACAAGAACATATATCAATCTCACTACGATTAGTACGAGATTATCTGAAAAAGAATTCCGTTATTGGCACTGAGTTTATCTTATTTCTTATCTGTATTAATTTTTGAATAAAATTTCTTTTCTACAAACGATTGTTAAAATACATCAATAATACCCTAGTTCTTTTCCCTTTCTGTGTATTAATCATATAAAGAAGAAAATGATAACATTCCACTTTGAGCAAAATTATAAAATATGAAGAATACAGAAAACAATAAAAAACTATTTCATCGTTATCTGGACGATCTCTATACAACGGAAGAAGCCAACCAATTACTTAACGATTTGCTCAACCCTAACAACTATAAATTACTTAATAAATTATCATTAGATATCTGGAACGAAGCAGCGACACAACAACCTCTTACCGCTCTTGAACGAGAACAATACAAACGAGAAGCCCGTCAATTACTAAAACATATTGAGCACAAGAAACGAATCTGGTCCCACCGTATTGCAGCAGTAGTTGCCAGTACAGTAGCGATCATATGTCTCATAACTGGAGGATTTCATTATCTGAAACATCTGAATGAACAACAAATTATTTATTTAGAAGCTTCAACCTCTTATGGCGAACGCAAACAGATACTTTTACCGGACGGCACACAACTGACCTTAAACTCTTGTTCACATATTCGTTATCCTAATAGTTTTATTGAAAATGAACGCAGAATTGAACTGGAAGGCGAAGGATACTTTCAAGTGCATAGAAATGAAGAACAACCTTTCATCATCAATACACGTCATTTTGACGTACGCGTATTAGGTACCAGTTTTGATGTCAAGGCATACTCTTCGGATGAGATCGTTTCAGTAGAAGTGGAAAGTGGAAAAGTGCAAGTCGATTTACCGGAAGCAATGATGCGTATACAAGCCAAAGAACAGGTATTTATCAATACTGTATCCGGTGAATATAGTAAACATCGGGATGAGCACCCCGTAGCTATTTGGAAGAAAGGTGGCTTACGTTTCAATAGCACACCGATACGCGACGTAGCTAAAGAATTAGAACGTATGTACAATTGTCGTATCACATTTGATGAAGGACAATTCAACAATCTTATTTCCGGAGAACATGATAATAAAAGTTTAGAATCTGTCCTTCAATCTATTGAATATACAAGTGGTATCCGATATAAAAAAGATGGGAATCGTATTCTGTTACATAAATAGCAAAAAAACGTTAATAGAACCCTAGTATACAATCAACCGGGTGTATATCTTTATAGAAACCTTGATTTTTTAATTAACAATTTTAAAGAAAATATATTATGAAAGCACCAAGTTAACTCTTTCAGAAAAATAGGAGCTGTCAATAAGAGCAGCCCCTATCTGTAATCCGGACGGATATTCATTCGTTTCGACCCGTGTGAATAACGTATCACGTATTACAAACCTTTGTTTAAATAATCTATTCAATTACCAAAACGTACAAATTTATGAATAATCTTCCTAAAACAAAAAGGAAAGGTAGAAATGTACATTCATTTTTAGCTTTTTTACTATTCGTATGCTTATCATCATTTTCTTATCACACACAAGCACAAGAAAAGAAAAACATAACACTGAATGTCAAGAATGAGACAGTAGAAAATGTCTTCAATCAATTAAGCAAGCAAACCGGCTATAAGTTCTTTTATGATCAAGAGGTTGTAAATGCAGCTCCACGTATTTCAATCAAAGCAAACAATAGCTCTTTACAAAATATATTAGACAGAATAACGATACAGACTAATTTATATTTCAATAGGAAAAACAACACTATATCCGTTGGCAAGCAAAAAGAAAAAGAAAGTATAAAACCAACAAGAACGAAGACAATCAACGGAACTGTTACAGACCAAGCTGGAGAACCCATTATTGGTGCCAATGTATTAGTAAAGGGTACCACAAATGGTATTATTACTGATATAAACGGAAATTATTCTTTAGCCAATGTTGCGGAGGATGCTATAGTCCAATTTTCATATATCGGATATCAGACAACCGAGATTAAGGCTAATAGTAAAGAACTTACACGTATCATTTTAAAAGAAGATAGCGAGCTGCTAGACGAAGTAATCGTAGTAGGATATGGTGTACAAAAGCGAAGTGATGTCACAGGTGCAATATCTTCCGTCACATCTGAAAAATTAAATGCAACCCCTTCTTCCAGCTTAGGTGAAATGTTGAGAGGACAGGCTGCCGGTGTACAAGTTACAATGTCCAATGCTGCCCCGGGGGGCAGTTCGAACATACTTATTAGAGGCAGACGCTCCCTGTCTGGTGGGAACGATCCTCTCTATATAGTAGATGGTGTTCCGATGAGCAGCATTGATGATATAAACTCTAATGACATCGCTTCTCTTGAGGTACTAAAAGACGCTTCTTCACAATCTATTTATGGTGCCCGTGCTGCCAATGGAGTTATCTTAATCACCACCAAACGTGGCCAAACTGGAAAAATGAAAATCAGCTACAATACTTATTTTGCATCACAGAGTATTCATAAAAATTTCGAATTTTATAATGGTGAAGAATGGGCAGCTCTGCGTAAAGAAGCATATTACAATGCCAATCTTAGCTATGATGAGGCAGACTGTTTCAGAGGTCTGATGCTGGATGTACTTAAATCCGGTGAATACGTTGATTGGGAAAAACTGATGATAAGTTCTGCTTGGCAACAAAAACATGATATTTTGATACAATCCGGTGGGGACAAAACAAAATATGCATTAGGTATAGGATATTTCGATCAAGACGGTATGGTAGCCAATTCTGGATTCCAACGTTTAAACGGTCGATTGAATATCGACCATAAACTACTAAAGAATTTAACAATAGGAACAAACTTCTTATACACCAAATCATGGAAAAAAACAGCGGACGGTTCCTTTAACTCCTTTATTACAATGCCACCACTGGCAAAAGTATATAATGACGATGGTTCTTTACGAGAAGACGTAACCGAGGCAGGCGAATCTCACTATAATCCATTATGGAATATTGACTATTCAAGCAATAAAAGTCAGACAGACAGGTTATTAATCAATTTCTTTGTAGACTGGAAAATCACAAAAGATTTGTCATATCGCGCCAATGGAAGCCTGAACACCCGAACAGTCCACAGCAATACTTATCAAGGAACAAAGCATACAACAGGCCGAAATAACAATGGAAAAGCAACTGTGGGGACGAGCTTCTCCAATGATTATCTGTTTGAAAACATTTTCAACTATGTGAAAGATTTCAATAAAAACCATCATTTTGATGCAACTTTCATGCAAAGTGTGAATGTAATAGAATGGAAAAACCTAGGAATAAACGGTACCGGATTTGCAAATGATGATTTAACCTACAATGCAATAGGCTCGGCTAATGAATATGGAACTCCGACTTGGGAATTATCTGATAGAAAGCTTTTATCCTTCCTGGGACGTGTCAGATATAACTTATACGAGAAATATTTATTTACGTTTGCATTACGTGTAGATGGTTCTTCCGTATTTGGAAAGAACAACAAATATGGTTATTTCCCTTCCGGAGCATTTGCGTGGAGAATAAACGAAGAATCATTTTTAAGAAATACCAAATGGCTATCCAATCTAAAACTTCGTTTAAGCTATGGAACAGTAGGTAACCAAGGAGTAACTCCTTATAAATCACTTGGACTGACAGACAGATATTTAACTGAATTTGGGGATAAAACCGTAATCGGCTATTTACCCGGAACAGAATTATTAAATCCTGATTTGAAATGGGAAACCTCTACATCTGCCAATATCGGACTTGATTTCGGTTTCTTTGATGGAAGAATTAATGGTACAATAGAATATTATAATACCAAAACTACAGATTTGCTTGTAAACAAATCAATACCCAGTTCATTGGGATATTTAACTCAAACGGTCAATTTAGCCGAAATGAGAAATAATGGTATAGAAATCACTCTGAACACCACCCCTATCAAAACAGGAAATTTCAGATGGGATATTAATTTCACATTTTCAAAGAATAAAAACGAGATAAAGAAAATAGACGGGCAAGTAGATGAAAACGGAAAGCCCCTTGACGACGTCAATAACAAATGGTTTGTAGGACATCCTATGAATGTCTACTATGATTATGTATTTGATGGCATCTGGCAAAAAGATGATGATATTGCTAATTCTCACATGCCAACAGCTACACCGGGTAGCATAAAATTGCTCGATGTAAACAAGGATAATCAAATAACAGCTGATGACAGAGTAGTCATGCAACGTGATCCCAAATGGATCAGCACGGTGGGAACAGCACTCCATTACAAAGGATTTGACCTGTCCGCAGATTTATACATATCTCATGGAGGTACAATATATAATCCATACCTAACCACATTCGAAAACGGAGGTGATCTTACCGCCAAACGTAATGGTATTAGACGCAACTATTGGACACTCAACAACCCCTCCAATGAAGCTCCTGCACCCAATATGACTCAAGCACCTGCTTATATAACCTCATTAGGTTATCAAGACGCCTCATATGTACGTTTGAGAAACGTGACATTCGGATACAACTTCCCCCATTCATTAATCAATAAAGTATATATGCAAACTCTGCGACTCTACATGACATTGTCCAATTTCTGGACAAAAACTGATGTACAGGCTTATGGGCCTGAACAGACCCCAGGAGATTATCCTGAACCTAGGACTGTATTATTTGGATTGAATGTGACATTTTAATAAGATAAAATCATGAAAAAGAATATATTATTTATAATTACAGTTTGCCTCTTGATCAATAGTTCCTGTTCCGATTTTCTGGAAGAAGAACACAAAACAAAATATAGTTCTGACTATATTTTCGGAACACCAGAAGGACTCAAACTCGCTGCAAATGCATTATACGCTTTACAACGTTATTATGCAAATGACACGGAGAACGCTACCATTTTTGCATTGGAAAGAGGTACGGATTTGGCCGTCACCAATGGTGGTACTGGTAACTTTTACGGAATCTATGATCCTAATTATCTAAAACCTTCTGCTAGCCAAGTTGGCTTCATGTGGCGTACAATGTATCAAATCATAGGTAAAGCCAACGAAATCATCTCTGCAGCAGAAAAATTAGAAGATACCCCTTCATTACGTGTAACCGTCGCTGAAGCCAAATGCTTCAGAGCACAATCCTATTTCCTGTTATACCGCACATTTGACAGAGTATGGCTTAATGTATTGCCTACAACTCCTGATAATGTAAATGATCCGCGAGATTTTCATGCCGCTTCTGAAAAAGAAGTCTTCGATCTGATTTATAAAGATCTTGACTATGCCATCACTAATTTAGATTGGGTACCAGATGAAGCCGGAAGATTCAACCAAGCAGCCGCACGCCATATAAAAGCAAAAGCTGCCTTATGGCTAAAAGATTGGGATACTACTTTAGAACAAGTGGATGAAATTGAGAAATCCGGCCAGTTTGATTTGATAGCTTTAAATGAAATTTTCAATGCTGGAGACTTGAACCATAAAGAAGCATTAATGGTGCAACAATGGAGTAAAAATCCAGGAGGAAACCTTTCAAATGCAACCCCTAAAGGGAATTATTACGCTGCTTATTTTATAGGTCAGTATCGTACAGAAATAGGAGGCACAGCAGAATATGCCTGCTCGTATGAAAATTGGGGATATACCTATGGAAGATGTCTTCCCAGTCCATACTTATTCTCGTTGTATGACAAAACAAAAGATAAACGTTATCAGGAATACTATATACACCAGTATAAAAATACAACCGATAAAAATATTGCTTATGGTTCAACAACAGTAAAACCCGGAGAGTATTTTCCACTATACAAAAATGGCAACATCAATAAGAACGTATATCCTGGCTGTATTAAATACGGTGATAAATGGACTCGTACAGCCTCTGAAACCCGTGGTTACAAAGATGTTATCCTATATCGTCTTGCAGAATCATATATTATGGCAGCAGAAGCTGCTTTAATGAAAAACAACCAAACATTAGCAAAATACTATTATAATAAGACATGGGAAAGAGCAGGGAACAATAAATTTACAGGAGTACTGACTATGAAAGATATCATGGATGAACAAGCCCGTGAATTATCTTTTGAAGGTGACAGATGGTATTTTCTCAAACGCTTAGGCATATTGATCGAACAGGTTAAAGCATATGCCGGGGATCCAGAAATTCCAGCATCTATTCTCGGGCGAACCAACTTACCTGTTAATCCTCATTTTGTGAGATGGCCGATTCCTGAAGCTGAAGTAATTAACATGGGAGCAGAAAACTTCCCGCAAAATGTAGGCTATAAATGATGAAAACAAGAATAACTAATAGAAAATAAAAAACAACATAAAATGAAGAAAAAGATTACACTCATAACTCTCCTGTTTTTTTCTTTTATTACGAATCTATTTGCAAATACTCCACAATATGATATTTGCGTATATGGAGAATCGGCTTCCGGGGTTATTGCAGCAATTCAAGGTGCAAGAATGGGGAAAAAAGTAGTACTTATTTCAAAAAACAATCATGTAGGGGGACTTGTTACTTCGGGACTAACCGCTACGGATATGAACCGCAATGATCTTATAGGAGGCATAACCAAAGAATTTTACCACAAAATCTATAATTATTACCTACAACCGGAAGCATGGCACAATCAAGATAGAGAATCCTTTATGGTTTCAACCTTGAAACGTACATATAAAGGGAAGAATGATGAAAGACAAATACAATGGGTTTACGAATCTTCTGTTGCAGAAAAAATCATGCTAGACATGTTAAAAACAGCAGGAGTAGAAATTCTTTTTAACCATCGCCTCGATCTTGAAAAAAAAGTAGAGAAAGAAGAGAATATTATAAAAAGCATCCAACTTGAGAATGGAAAAGTTATAGCCGCCAAAATCTTTATCGATGCTTCGTACGAAGGTGACCTTTTAGCATCTGCCGGTATTTCTTATACAGTAGGACGCGAATCCAATCTCCAATATGGAGAAACCTACAATGGTATCCGGGTGAATTACAATCAAGGAAAAGATTTAACCCCAATTAGTCCTTACATTAAAGAAGGAGATCCAAAGTCCGGAGCTCTACCTTATGTTACATCTCGGGAATGGGGTAAGCAAGGAGATGCGGATAAACGTGTGCAAGCATATTGTTACAGAATGACATTGACAAATGACCCGAGCAATCGTATTGTTATTCAAAAACCTCAAAACTATAATCCACTATGGTATGAGATATATGCCCGTATGCTTAAATTAGAACCCGAAACAAAACTACAGCAGATCATAACGCTCACTCCTATGCCCAACAAAAAGACAGATACAAACCATCTGGATTTTTTCGGAGCAAGTTACGAGTATGCAGAAGCTGACTATAAAACCAGAGAAGAAATAGAACAGCTACATAAAGATTATGCCCTTGGAATGTTATGGTTTTTAGGTCATGACAAGCGAGTTCCGAAACATATCCGTAAAGAGATGCTGGATTGGGGACTACCGAAAGACGAATTTACGGATACTGCCAATTTCCCTTATCAAATCTATGTACGTGAAGCCCGGAGAATGATAGGAACATTTGTAATGACAGAAAAAAATGTACGTAAAACTGAAAGAACACTAGCTGACCATTCCGTAGGATTGGGCTCTTATGCACTCGATTGTCATTATGTATCTCGCATAATAGATAAAGACGGTAAACTAAGAAATGAAGGAACTATATTTGCACCGACTATTCCCTATCCTATCAGCTACTACTCAATGACTCCAAAAGAAGAAGAATGTGCCAACTTACTTGTTACAGTATGTCTTTCCTCTTCTCATGTCGCTTACAGTACGATCAGGATGGAACCGGTATATATGATTTTGGGACAATCGGCAGCCACCGCGGCAGCCATTGCTATAGACTCTGAATTATCGGTTCAAAAAATTTCTTATGATATATTGAGATATAAATTATTACAAGATGGACAGTTATTATCAATACCCACTAAAAAATTAAAGCTATGAGACTGAAACATATATTTGCATTGATCTTAGTTCTAGGCGGTCTGAATGCTTCATGTTCGGACAACGACAACTATACGATACCTAAAGGGTCATTTGAAGAAAAACCTGTCGTACCTCCTGTCAAAGTAGAGACAAGTAAAATAAATGGAAAGTGGAGATTACTTGTTGACGGACAAGAATTATATATAAAAGGAGCTGCCTGCAATAATTTCTACGCTGAAGCTGCTGACTTCGGAGCAAATGTTATCAGAACTTATGGAGTTTCTGATAACAGTAGAGCTATCCTAGATGCAGCCTACGAAAATGGATTATATGTCAATTTCGGATTATATGTGAAAAGAGAAACCGACGGATTCGATTACAATAACACAGCAGCTGTCAAAGCACAATTTGATGAAATGAAAACAGCAGTAGAACGTTTTAAAGATCATCCAGCACTTTTGTTATGGTCTATAGGAAATGAAGCGGAAGCCAGTTACACCAATCTGAAGCTTTGGGATGCAATCAATGATATAGCCAAAATGATTCATGAAACGGATCCCAACCATCCAACTACCACCACATTAGCTTCCTCCAATATAAATCATATCAAAAATATCATAGAAAAAGCCCCCCACATTGATATTCTCTCAATAAACACATATGCGCCGAATCTCCCAGGCGTATTAGGCAATTTACAATCTGCAGGGTGGACGAAACCTTATATGATTACAGAATTTGGGCCTCGGGGTACATGGCAAATGAACCCGGAACCAGAAAGAGTACTTCCTTGGGGGGCTTTGGTCGAACAAACCAGTAGTGAAAAAGAAGCTGTTTATCTGGAAACCTACCAAAATAATATTATAGCTAATAAAGATAACGGCTGTATAGGTTCATTTGTTTTTTTATGGGGTTACCAGACTCATGGAGAAGTACTTACCTGGTATGGCCTATTTGATAAAAAAGGATATACATTCCCTGCAGTAGATGCTATGCAGTACGCCTGGACAGGAAGTTATCCCCTCAATCGTGCTCCCGTGATAGCTACTCGCAATGACATACTTATGAATGGTAAAAAAGCGGAAGAAGTCATCAAAGTAAGCCCCAACTCATCGAACGAAGCCAAAGTTACTGCTACCGACCCAGACGGAGATGACTTAACCTATGATTGGATGATTATGAAAGAAAAGACAGCCTCATCAGACGGAAGTCTTCCGGACGGTATTACTGGCTTAATAGATGATAATACTAAGAAAAATATCACATTCAAAGCTCCTTCGCAAGCGGGAGGTTATCGTTTAATCGTTTTCGTCCGTGATGTAAAAAATAAGAAAGTGGCAAGTGCTGTTATTCCATTTTTAGTTCAATAAAAAATTATCTGTTATGAAACTATTAAGATATAATTTAGGTATTTTGCTGTGTCTTACAGCTATTTTCTTCATCGCATGTGACAACGATGATGAAAGTATACAACAAAACCCGAAACCAACAATAAAATTCACGAAAGTTGGTGACGAACCAGTTATTGCATATCCGGGAACAATTCTCAATTTTTCTGTTGAAATGATAGGTACCAACGGTATTAAAAAGGTAGTCACCATGCTAGATTCACAAGAACTAGTAGGTAGTGTTAAAGAATATCCAGACAATACTAGCAAAGATTCATATGACGTATCATACACCATAAAGACTGAAGAAGTAGGAAAAACACTAAACTTTGTAATATTGGCTTATGATAGTGAGGAGAAGAAATCAACGGCTGAATATATTGTTTACATCCAAGCAGCTAAACCTAACATCGAGATTAAAATTCCCGAAACTGCACCTGAATCGATTATTACGGGAGAGACTGTAGATTTTGATATTGAAATAACTTCTGAGACAACCCTAAGAAGTATAAAAACATACCTTGATGGAGGCGAAATTACAGAGTTAAGCAAAGATGTATTCGATGATCCCAATAATGCTATTTATTCTTTCTCTTATATAACTACAGAATTAAATGCCGGCCAAACTCTCACATTTACTTTTGAAGTGATGGATGCAAATGGCAGTATTGTCAGAAATGAATATAGTATAGATGTAATACGAGCAACTGAACTAGATATAAATGAATTCTACAATATTCAAATTGGAGCTCAAGCTAGTACAGATATGGGACCTTATCTGAATACTGTAACTGGAGAAATTTATGAACGAGCAGGCTCCACAGCAAAATCTGCTAATATTGATATTGCCCTATTTTATAGCAATAGTACTTATGGATACTATTTTGTAGCTCCTTCCGATGTCACTATTGAAGCAATTTTTAAAACACCGGATCCGATTGCAGAATGGCCGCAACGTAATGATACCAAACTAAAAACAATGGAAATAACCGCTGAAGAGTTTTTATCTATCAACTCTAGAGAAATGATCCAAAATCTATATACCAGCTCATCCGGAGAAGAAGTCAGTAAACTGACAATTAAACTCGGAGTAGGATCAGTTGTAGGATTCAAAACTGTTACCGGCAAATATGGTATCATTATCATTCGGTCACATGCTTCAGGCAATTCTAAAGGAAATGTCACTTTCGATATGAAAGTAGAAAAATAAGTTTCTCTCTTAAATAACTTAATTCTTAACCGCCCTTGTTTCTTGTCAAAATAAGGGCGGACGGGAATTTACTATCTATATAACAATGAAAATAAGAATCTTATATATCCTATTATTTAGTTCACTCCCTTTATTGCTTTGGGCAAATAGCGTTCCTAAAAAAACAATCTATCTTGACCCTTCGCAACCTATACAAAAAAGAGTGGAGAATCTAATGTCTCTCATGACTTTAGAAGAAAAAATTGCTCAAATGTGTCAGTATGTAGGTTTAGAACACATGCGCGACGCCGAAAAAAATATAACGGAAGAGGAATTATTAAATGGCCACGCCAGAGGTTTCTATAAAGAACTTCATTCTTCCGGAGTAGAACGAATGGTAATACGAGGAGAGATCGGTTCTTTTCTACATGTACTCACGGCAGAGGAAGCAAACCACTTGCAAAAGCTTGCAGAACAAAGCCGGTTAAAAATTCCTTTATTAATAGGTATTGATGCTATACATGGAAACGGATTAGTCAGCGGATCAACGATCTATCCTTCACCAATAGGTATGGCCTCTACATTTGCTCCTGAATTAATAGAAGAAGCCAGTAGACAAACAGCTATAGAAATGCGTGCAACCGGTTCTCACTGGGCATTTGCTCCTAATATAGAAATTGCTTGTGATGCCCGCTGGGGAAGAGTTGGAGAAACGTTTGGAGAAGACCCATATTTAGTTTCCCGTATGGGAATAGCATCTATAAAAGGGCTACAAACCAATGATTTTACAGGAACTGATAAAGTATTGGCATGTGCCAAACATTTGGTAGCAGGTGGAGTTCCTAATAATGGAACCAATGCATGTCCAGTAGAATTAAGTGAAGGAAAACTCCGGAACATCTATTTAGCACCATTTAAAGCTGCAATAAAAGAAGCTTCTCCCTTCACTCTAATGCCAGCACATAATGAATTAAACGGCATACCATGTCATGCTAATAAATGGTTAATGAACGACATTATACGCAATGAATATGGATTCGATGGCTTTATAGTCAGTGACTGGATGGACATGGAAGCAATTAGTACACGCCATCGCATTGCTCAAACAACAACAGATGCCTTCTCCCTATCTATAAGCGCCGGTGTAGATATGCACATGCATGGCCCCATATTCTATGACGCCGTTCTTGAATTGATAAAAGAAAAAAAACTGACTGAAGACAGAATCAACAAAGCTTGTGCTAAAATTTTGGAAGCCAAATTCCGATTGGGATTATTTGAAAACCGATATGTGAAAGAAAGCGATATTGAAAAAAAAATTTTCACCCAAAAACATCAACAAACAGCTTTGGAAATAGCCCGTCGTTCCATCGTCCTACTAAAAAATGAAAATTTACTTCCTATCGACACTAAGAAATTTAAAAAAATTTTGGTTACCGGTCCGAATGCTGATAACCAATCAATAATGGGCGACTGGGTATTTGAGCAACCAACAGCTAATGTTTCTACTATTCTAAAAGGTATAAAAGAAGAAGCACCCAATACGCAAGTAGATTATGTAGATGTCGGCTGGAATCTACGAACACTAGATGATCAAAAAATCAGAGAAGCTACACAGGCCGCAGCATCTTCAGATTTGGCAATAGTAATAGTCGGTGAAGATTCTTTCCGGCAACACTGGAAAGAAAAAACATGTGGTGAAAATAGAGATCGTATGGATATTACTCTTTGGGGAAAACAAAATCATCTTGTCGAATCCATCCATGATACAGGAGTTCCAACCATTGTTATTCTAGTAAATGGACGTCCTCTAGCTACCGAATGGATAGCAAATAATATTCCCGCTATCCTCGAAGCTTGGGAACCGGGCTCAATGGGAGGAAAGGCCGTTGCAGAAATACTTTTTGGTAAAATAAATCCTAGCGGAAAACTACCAATCACTATTCCACGCCATGTAGGACAAATTTCAACTATATATAATCATAAACCTTCTCAATACCTCCATCCTTATATTGACGGTGACAAAACTCCTCTTTATTCCTTCGGTTATGGACTTAGCTACACTTCTTTCAAATATGATAATTTGAAAATAGCCAAAGAGAATTTCACAACCGATGAAAAAATAGAAATAACCGTAAATGTAAGCAACACGGGAGACAGAAAGGGAGATGAGGTCGTTCAACTTTATATTAGAGATGACTATAGTAACACAACTCGCCCAGTGAAAGAATTAAAACGTTTCCAACGCATCAGTCTAGATAAAGGAGAAAGTAAATCACTATCATTCAGTTTAGACAAAGATGATTTATCATACTATAACCATAAAGCTGAATATGTGCTGGAGCCTGGTACTTTTACTATTATGGTAGGAGGCAGTTCTTTGGACAAAGATTTACTAAAAATTAAATTCAATATAAAGTAAAAAAATAAATATGAGAAAAATCATTCTATTATTACTCGGTTTCACTCTTTTCACCGGTTGCAAAAGCACCCCAACAGAAGAGTATGATATATGCATATATGGAGGAACTTCGGCTGGAGTTATAGCTGCTTATTCAGCTAAAATGATGAACAAAAAAGTTTTGCTTATTGAACCACAAAATCGCCTTGGAGGTCTGACTTCCGGAGGATTAGGTTTCACAGATATAGGTAACAAACAAGTTGTTACAGGGCTATCTAAAGACTTTTATCGTCGTTTGGGAACACATTACGGTAAACTGGAACAATGGATATTCGAGCCCAAAGTAGCAGATAGTATTTTCAATGATTATGTAAAACGGGCTGATATTGATGTTTTATACAAACACAGAATCATAGAAGCTAATGTTATAGACGGAACTATCAGGGATATTATCCTAGAAAGTTCCGATGGAACAAAAACTACAAAAACAGTCTTTGCTAAAATGTTTATTGATTGTACTTATGAAGGTGATTTAATGGCAAAAGCAGGAGTGTCATATACGATAGGGCGTGAAGACAACAAGCTATATAATGAAACTTACAATGGAGTCCAACTAATGAAAGGACATCAGTTTCCTGATGGAATAGATCCATATAAAATTCCAGGAGATTCTACCAGTGGATTATTATGGGGAATAGCTCCTACTACACTGTCACCGGAAGGAACAGGAGACAAATTGGTACAGGCATATAACTATCGCATTTGTCTCACAAATAATCCGACGAACAAAATAGAAATCACTAAACCAGATAATTATGATCCAGCCAAATATGAGTTACTATTACGTTTATTCGATGCTCAACCAGAAAAAAGGAAACTAAATCACTATTTTATCTGGAGCCGGATGCCCAACAAAAAAACAGATATTAACAACCGTGGAGGATTCTCTACAGACATGATTGGTATGAACCATAATTACCCAGAAGCTTCTTACAAAGAAAGAGAGAAAATAATCAAAACTCACAAAGATTACACTCAAGGATTACTCTATTTTTATAAAACAGATCCTAGGGTACCTAAAGAACTAAAGGATGAAATTCAAGAGTGGGGATATCCTAAAGATGAGTACACAGAAAATCACCACTGGTCACCACAACTATATATCAGAGAAAGCCGTCGAATGATAGGTGATTATGTCATGACACAAGCGCACTGCGAAGGACATGAGATTGTAGATGATGGCATTGGAATGGCTGCATATACTATGGATTCCCATAACTGTCAACGTATCGTAATAAAAAAAGACGGCAAACATTTCGTGAAAAATGAAGAAAATGTAGAAATCGGAGGTGGACTTCCCTACCCTATATCTTACCGTTCCATAATCCCCAAAGAAAACGAATGTAAAAACCTGTTAGTTCCAGTTTGCCTTTCTGCAAGCCATATTGCTTATGGTTCTATTCGTATGGAACCTGTCTTTATGGTATTAGCACAATCAGCAGCCATTGCTGCAACAGAAGCCATCCATACAGGAAGTGTACAGTCTGTTAATGTAAAAAAAGTACAAGCCATATTGCATGAAGATCCACTATTAGATGGCAGTTTTTCTGAAATATTAATAGATGATAGTGATCTAGACTTGCCTTCCAATAATGATTGGGAAGTTCTGAAGAAACAAGGAGGATATGGTCCCAGTTTTCTAAAACTCAAGAATCAGAATGGACAGCCTATTCGTTTCACTCCCAATATAGAACATGAAGGAAAATATAAAGTCTATACTTATTACCACATGAGAAAAGACATTGCTCCAACAATCACTTACTTTATTTCAAATGGAACAGACAACTGGACTAAAAGAATCAACAAAGACAGTGTGAAAATAGAAGGTCAAACCAGTGGTGAATGGATAGAACTTGGAATATATGATTTTCATAAGAACACGAAATCCTATATAGAAATATCTGCCGGAAATACCAACGGAATAGTAATCGCCGATGCCGTATTATTTATACCAATCAAATAAACAAACGCACTAACTTAATTGCATATGAAAAAAAAACTATATTTACTATATCTATTATCAATATGCTGTTTCTCTCATGCACAGGACAAACAATTGGAACAGCAAATAGATTCGACATTGTCAAGAATGACAATCCAAGAAAAGATTGGGCAATTGAATCAATTGGACGGACGTGGAAATATTGAACAGTTGAAAATATTAATACGAAAAGGAGAAATCGGTTCGGTTATGAATGTTACCGAACCGGAAATCGTCAACGAACTACAAGAGATAGCTTGCAAACAATCAAGAATGGGCATTCCATTAGTCTTCACACGTGATGTTGTTCATGGATTCAAGACAATGTTACCTATTCCATTAGGACAAGCGGCCACATTCAATCCTGAACTAGTAGAAAAAGGAGCAAGAATTGCAGCCATAGAAGCTACAGAGCATGGTATTAAATGGTCATTTGCCCCCATGATAGACATATCCAGAGATGCCCGGTGGGGGCGCATAGCCGAAAGTTTCGGCGAAGACACTTATCTCACTGAACAAATGGCGATTGCTGTAGTAAAAGGGTTTCAAAATGACGATTTATCACATCCACAATCGATGGCAGCATGTGCCAAGCATTTTATCGGATATGGAGCCGCAGAAGGAGGGCGTGATTATAACTCAACCCATATTCCTGAAAGGCAACTAAGAGACTTTTACTTACCTCCTTTTGAAAAAGCTGTAAAAAACGGGTGTTCCAGTATCATGACCTCATTTAATGATAATGGCGGCATTCCTGCTACAGGAAACAGAAAACTGTTGAAGGACCTTCTTCGTAAGGAATGGAAGTTCGACGGCGTAGTGGTCTCTGATTGGGGAGCTGTAACCGAAATGATCAAACACGGTTTCGCAGAAAATAGAAAAGAAGCAGCCCAGAAAGCGATAGAAGCAGGTTTGGATATGGATATGTCCTCCAAAGCTTTCATTCAGAATATAGAAGAATTAATAGCGCAAGGAATAGTTTCTGAAACAATATTGAATAATGCAGTACGGAACATATTAAGATTGAAATTCAGACTCGGATTATTCAAGAATCCATATACAAATGTTAATAGACCAACAGAAACTTATTCGGAAAAACATCTCGCAATAGCTAAGAAGATCGCAGAAGAGTCTATTGTGCTATTAAAAAATGAAAGCAACATATTACCTTTATCTTCAAAAATCAAAAGTATTCTGATAACAGGTCCATTGGCTGATGCTCCACACGACCAACTCGGAACTTGGACAATGGACGGTGAAACAGAAAGGACACAGACTCCAGCTAAAGTTATCAAAGAAATGTATGGTAACAAAGTAGAAATTCACTTCATAAAAGGTCTAGAATATAGTAGAGACAAGAATAAGAGAAATTTCAATAAAGTATTGGAGAAAGCTAAATTGGTGGATGCCATTATATTCTTCGCAGGAGAAGAAGCTATTTTATCAGGTGAAGCACATTGTTTGGCTGATATAAAACTACAAGGCGTACAAACCGAACTTATCAATGAACTAAGCAAAACCGGTAAACCTCTCATCACTGTTGTGATGGCAGGCAGACCATTAACTATCAGTAAAGAGACTGAACAATCGAATGCAATATTATACGCTTGGCATCCCGGAACCATGGGTGGAAATGCCATAGCTGATATCTTATTTGGCAAGGTCTCTCCTAGTGGTAAATTACCTGTTACCTTCCCTAAAGCTGTAGGACAAATCCCTATTTATTATAATCACACCAATACCGGACGCCCGGCAACAGGAAAAGAAAAACCTTTGGATGAAATCCCCCTTAATGCTAAACAATCTGTATTAGGCCATTCATCCTACTATCTTGATTTGGACGCTCAACCTTTATTCCCATTCGGTTATGGACTATCATACACTACATTCGAATATTCAAATCTAAGACTTGCCAACAAAATATTAAATGCAAACGATACTCTTTCCATAAGTGTAAATATAAAAAATACAGGGCAATACAGAGGAGCAGAAACCATTCAAGTTTATATATCGGATCTTGTAGGATCAGTAACTCGACCAGTAAAAGAACTGAAAGCTTTTAAACGGATAGAATTAGTTCCTAATGAAAAAAAAATAGTATATTTCAGAATTCCTTTATCTAATTTGGCTTTTTGGGATATTGAAATGCAAAAATCAATAGAACCTGGTAAATTCAAAATAATGATAGGAAATAACAGCCAAAGCGGACTAGAAGCGTTTTTCAACGTCAAATAAAGAAATCTCGATATATATTAAAAGAAATTCAACTTCTATAAATAGAAATATCCATATTAAATTCGCTATATATTCAATCTAAATTGACCAGTCCTAAATAGCTGTTATAGTTATTTAGGACTGGGCGTTCATCCTCAATTAATTATAGCCAGAGAAGTCATTACTTCTCCTTCCTATAATTTTCCAGTCCTACTTGCAGGAAGTCAATATATTTAGTTATATCTTCATCATAAGCATACGACTTGTTCAACGGTTTTCCCTGACCATCTAGCAATACATAGAAAGGCTGGGCGTTGGCACCGAATTTCACACGTTGCAGATAACTCCATTTGTCGCCTACAGTACGCAATGTACGTTCTGTACCATTTTCTACTACTTTCACCGGTTCCGAAAGCGGAGTTTTATCATCTACATATAAAGAGATGAGCACATAATCCTTATTAATAATATCACTCACCTTTGAATCTGTCCATACGGCAGCTTCCATCTTACGGCAATTCACACAACCATGTCCGGTAAAGTCAATCATAACCGGCTTACCTTGCTGGCGGGCATACTCCATTCCCAGCTCGTAATCCTTGAATTTTGGATGCACCTCATTCTCATACAAGTTAAAATCCTGCGTATGCATAGGCGGAGCGAATGCACTTACCGCCTTCAACGGTGCTCCCCACAAACCGGGAACCATATATACCGCAAACGCCAAAGAAATAAGCGCCATAAAAAAACGGGTAACTCCTACCTTATTATCATCATCGTCGTGCGGGAATTTAACCTTACCCAACAAATAGAATCCAAGCAAAGCAAAAATCACGATCCACAAAGCAAGGAACGTTTCACGGTCGAGCAGTCTCCATCCGTATGCCAAATCGGCTACCGACAAGAACTTAAGTGCGAATGCCAATTCAAGAAAGCCCAACGTCACCTTTATCACATTCATCCATCCACCAGACTTCGGCATAGATTTCAGCCATGACGGGAACAGAGCGAACAGAGTAAACGGCAGAGCCAATGCAATGGCAAATCCTAACATACCAATTGCCGGAGCAACCACACTTCCCGTTGTAGACACCTGTACGAGCAAAAATCCGATAATCGGACCTGTGCAAGAGAAAGACACCAAAGATAGAGTGAAAGCCATCAGGAAGATACTCAACAGACCGGTCGTTGATTCAGCCTTACTATCTACCGCATTTCCCCACTTCGACGGGAGCCTGATCTCGAAAGCTCCAAAGAATGAAGCTGCAAAAACCACCAACATCAAGAAGAAGAGAATATTAAAGATAGCATTGGTAGACAAAGCATTCAGCGCACTGGCACCGAAAATCAGTGTAATAGCCAACCCCAACGCAACATAAATCACTACGATAGACGCACCGTACGTCCATGCGTCACGAATACCTTTCTTCTTATCCTTGCTGCGTTTCAGAAAGAAACTGACGGTCATCGGAATAATCGGCCATACACAAGGAGTAAACAATGCCAATAATCCACCTAGAAAACCTGTTATGAATATATATATCCAAGACATATCTTTCTGTCCATGCTCCTCTCCCAGCGCTTGCAGTTCACTAATGACCGGCTTCCAAAGCTCACTGGATGCAACAGCAGGCTGGATACCTGTAGACGCATCCACCGGAGTAGCGGGAAGCAGTTCGGTCATGGCAACCGTATCTTTTGAAACAGCTAAATCTGTCTCTGTCTTGTCTGCTTTATCCTCTTTAACCGATTTGTCCTCTTTAGCCGCCACCGTATTACCCTCAGCTTCTCCGGCAAACTTGAACGGAACCTGTGTCGGAGGCAGGCAACTTTCATCATTACAAGCTCCATATTCCAGATACCCATCTATCGCATAAGCCCCTCCTGTGAACTTCACCTTTTGGATAAACTTAGCCGTGTTCTCGAAATAGCGTACTTTCATCTCGAACAACTTGTCGAAAGCAGCTATCTCCTTACCTACCGGTTTCAACTTTCCTATCGGTTCAATCCCCGATTTGCTATCGACGTTGAATGTGGCGGAAATAGGTCCTCCGTCCCCAAGCTCAGTAGAATATACATGCCACCCCTTGTCAATGGTTGCAGTAAATACAATCTCCGCTTCCGTATCGGAAAGAGATTTCAACTCCGTTTTAAATTTCACAGGATCCTGTATCTGCGCTTGCAACACATAGACCACAAAGTTTAAAAGCAGAAAAGAAAATAGTTTTTTCATTCTTTTATTATTGGGGGTTATAACTCATAATCCACGCACGCACGGCTTTCCTTTGTTTCAGCCAGAATCTTACCGGCCGCAACATGTTCCGGATGCGTTGCATAGTATCTCACATCTTCTAAAGTATCAAACTCACTGTAAAGCGCGATGTTCCAAGTCTCACCCGGATTTATATTCAATCCAACCTCTACCTTACGGATTACAGAGATTTTAGCGGGAAGTGCTTCTATCGCTTCCTTAAATTTAGTCATGACTGCCAGCTTCTCTTCAGCGGGAACATCGTCTTTTAACTTAAATAATACAATGTGTTTTACCATTACCGTTGCTATTTTAATGAATTGTTTCTATATTTGTCTTCTATATACTGTATAAACAATGCAAATTTACTCCATTTAGTTTAAATATATACTTAAAGAGATGTTAATAATAGGCATAGCAGGCGGAACAGGTTCCGGAAAGACCACCGTTGTACGGAAAATCATAGAAAGTCTCCCCACAGGAGAAGTGGTGTTACTACCTCAGGACTCATACTACAAAGACAGCAGCCACGTCCCGGTGGAAGAACGTCAGAATATCAATTTCGACCATCCGGACGCTTTCGAATGGAGTTTGCTATCTAAGCATATCATGCTGTTGAAAGAAGGGAAAAGCATTGAACAGCCTACCTATTCTTATCTTACATGTACACGGCAGCCCGAAACGATTCACATCGAACCTCGCGAAGTGGTTATCATTGAGGGAATCCTTGCTTTATGTGATAAAAAATTGCGCAACATGATGGACCTTAAAATATTTGTAGACGCTGATCCTGACGAACGACTGATACGTGTTATCCAAAGAGACGTGATTGAACGCGGACGTACTGCCGAAGCGGTCATGGAACGTTATACGCGGGTTCTGAAACCAATGCATCTACAATTCATCGAACCTTGCAAGCGTTATGCCGATCTTATTGTACCGGAAGGTGGAAACAATAAGGTAGCTATTGATATTCTGACAATGTATATCAAGAAGCACCTCAAGAATTAAAAATTGAAAATTAAAGAATGGGCGTTAGGACACTGATTATTCCTTTATTCCTTGTATTATTCTGTTGCGTGTTCGGATGTAAGAACACGCGACCCAATCCTGTAAGCGAGAACGCATACGACCTTCCGCAGATAAAAGACAGCGGCGAACTGGTTGTATTGACACTATACAGTTCTACTTCCTACTTCATTTATCGGGGACAGGAAATGGGATTTCAATACGAACTTAGCGGTCAGTTTGCCAAAAGTCTGGGATTAAAACTTAGAATCGAAGTAGCTAACAGTGTCGATGAACTGATCCGGAAATTACTGGCAGGCGAAGGAGACATGATTGCCTACAATCTACCCGTAACAAAGGAATGGAAAGACAGCCTTATCTATTGCGGTGAGGATATCATCACCCATCAGGTTATTGTGCAACAGGGAAAAGGAAAACAAAAACCCTTGAAAGATGTAACGGAGCTGATAGGGAAAGATATCTATGTAAAGCCCGGAAAGTATTACGACCGTCTTGTTAACCTGAACAACGAATTGGGAGGCGGCATTCAAATCCATAAGGTAACCAATGACAGTATCACTACCGAAGACCTGATCACACAAGTAGCACAAGGCAAGATTCCATACACGGTAGCCGACAACGATTTGGCCAAGCTTAATAAAACGTATTATCCCAACTTAAATATTGACTTGTCTATCAGTTTTGACCAACGTTCATCATGGGCTGTGAGAAAAGACTGTCCCGAGCTGGCGGTAGCAGCCACCAAATGGCATGAGGAAAATATGACCTCTCCTGCCTATACAGCCAGTATGAAACGCTACTTCGAGAATAGCAAAATGATGCCCCATTCTCCTATCCTTTCACTAAGAGAGGGGAAGATATCGCACTATGATGATTTATTCAAGAAGTACTCCAAAGATATCGGTTGGGATTGGCGTATGCTTGCTTCATTGGCTTACACGGAATCCAATTTCGATACCACAGCCGTGTCTTGGGCCGGAGCAAAAGGGCTGATGCAATTAATGCCCGCTACCGCACGGGCTATGGGAGTTCCGCCCGGGAAGGAACAGAATCCGGAAGAAAGCGTCAAAGCGGCAGTCAAATATATCGCAGCTACCGACCGTAGTCTCAGCATGATTCCCGATAAGCAGGAACGTCTCAGTTTTATCCTGGCTTCCTACAATGCTGGATTAGGACATATTTATGATGCGATGGCACTGGCCGAGAAATACGGTAAGAACAAACTGGTATGGAAAGACAATGTAGAAAACTTCATCTTGCTCAAGAGCAATGAAGAGTACTTCACCGACCCGATCTGTAAAAACGGATATTTTCGTGGCATAGAAACTTATAATTTTGTCCGTGACATCCTGTCGCGCTATGAATCCTACAAAAAGAAAATCAAAGCGTAATACTTATTTCTTATAGGTCATCATGCTGACTCCGATAATAGCCAACACAGACAGAGGCAACGCAAACAATATCGGATCTATGACCGAAAAAGGATAGGTGGAGATCAGCACATCCCTGCCAAACAGCGCCTTACAGATACCCAATACAGAAATAGGCGGGCAGGAAAGCAGCGGCACAGATTCCCATGAAGATAGAAGTGCCACGTGCTATGATGTCATGCGGAAGCATATAACAAATAATATAACCGACCAAGATAGAAAACAGTACCCCAAGACGAATAACGTTAGTCAACTTATCACGCGAACGGGGTTTGTACGTTCCATAAATATCGGAACCGACGGAAGCCCCCATCGTATGGAATTGTGAACTGAGCGTAGACATACTCCGTTGCTACCGCACCCTCCGTCTTCAAAAAGAATAGATTGCTCAATGCGCCGGCATGATAGATAGCTCCTACGGTTATTATCAAGAAAAAACAACCGATGAACACCCCGCGATTCAACTGCTTGCTGCTCTCCACAGTCATAAAACGAACCACCAGCTGAGGTTGTGCAAGACAACCGATTCCCACTCCCCGAATAAGGGAAGTAACCAATGAATACCATTGCGGAGAACCGGTCACTGGCATTGCCGTCCACCCTTGATGTCCCAATACCCTGAACTTTTCCGGAACTAACGGAGCAATTGCCGTCAATTCCTTATTGGCTTCGGTAAAGTACTCACGTTCAGTTTTACCCCCATGCGTCGGGTACGCAAACCGAAAAAGATAAAGGCAATGACAACTCCGATAAACATATTGAGGAAACACAGCCATTGGATTCCCATTCCGAAAGCAGCAGCCACTCCCCCGAAACCAACGATAGCGGACACCGAAATGAAAGTAGCCCCATAGGAAAGTGCCATAACGATAGGATTCATCTGACGGCCACCTACCAGATAATCGCTGGCGAACGTCGTTTTCTTATATCCCAGAAAGCCTAAATAAGCGAGTGACAGCAGATAGGCTACCACAATCAGTCCAAGTGTAAATGTATTCATCGTGTTTCGTCTTTTTCGTCGTCCTTATTCCAATATTCCAGCCCGAACCAGGCCGCAAACACCACGCATACCACTGAAAGCAGGTATGGCAAAATGATAAAAGGGTCGTCTATTCCAAACATTTACGTATTAGATATGAATTAATCAGAACGCAAATGTAAGGAATTTATCGAAAAGGCAAAACTTTTGCTTACTAATACTGATTATAACGTATCTTTTTTCTTATACAGAATGCTAAAACAGATTCAGCCGGTTCTTCTGGGCCTCTTCCAATGAGACGGTTTCACGACGCAGCAAACCACTCTTTTCACGAAGCGCTCTATATTCCGTTTCCAACTCATTTACCAATTCGGCTTTCGCCTGTGGATTCAACAATCTGGCGGCAACGCCCGCATTCTGGGAAGCGTCTTTCAAATGCACTACCGGAGCATGATAGACAGGAGCTATTTTTAATGCCGTATGCATCTTCGACGTGGTGGCTCCACCAATCAAAAGAGGAATATCCAATCCCGCTTTCTCAAGTTCACCTGCCACATGAGCCATTTCTTCGAGAGACGGCGTAATCAGCCCACTCAATCCGATCATATCCACTTTCTCTTCAATAGCCCGCTGCACAATGGTTTCGGCTGGGACCATCACTCCTAAATCAACAATATCGTAACCGTTGCAAGCCATTACTACGGCAACGATATTCTTTCCAATATCATGCACGTCGCCTTTCACGGTTGCCAATAATATCTTTCCGGCAGAGGTCGTTCCCTCCGTCTTTTCCGATTCGATGATGGGTTGCAAGATGGCAACGGCTTTTTTCATGGTACGCGCAGTCTTTACAACCTGAGGAAGAAACATTTTACCCGCCCCGAAAAGTTCACCGACATAATTCATTCCATCCATCAACGGCCCTTCAATCACATCGACCGCTTTATTATAGAGTGGCAAAGCCTCCGCCAAATCCTGTTCGAGATAATCACCGATACCTTTCATCAAAGCATACTTCAAACGTTCTTGAACAGAGTCCTCCCTCCATGCATCCTGCTTGACAGCTGTCTGTCCGGTTGTTCCGTTCATGGTCGCTTTCAAAGACTCCGCCAACTCAATAAGACGTTCGGCTGCATCCGGACGACGGTTCAACACGACATCCTCAATCTTCTCCAGTACGTCCGTCGGGATGTCGCTATACAGAACAGAGGTTCCCGGATTCACAATGCCCATATCCATTCCCTGCTGAATAGCATGATAAAGGAATACGGCGTGCATCGCTTCACGAATATAATTATTGCCGCGAAACGAGAAAGAAAGATTACTGACTCCCCCGCTGATATGGGCACCGGGAAGATTCCGTTTAATCCATCCGGTAGCTTCGATAAAATCTACCGCGTAATTATTGTGCTCTTCAATCCCTGTAGCTACGGCAAGCACGTTGGGGTCAAAGATAATATCATGCGGATTGAACCCCACCTTATCTACTAAAAGGTGGTAAGCACGTTGGCAAACCTCTATCTTACGGACGGCAGTATCCGCCTGTCCTTTCTCATCGAAAGCCATTACTACGGCAGCAGCGCCATACTGTTTGACAATCCGGGCATGTTCAAGAAAGACTTCTTCCCCTTCTTTCAAAGAAATAGAGTTGACAACCGATTTACCTTGAAGGCATTTCAATCCGGCTTCTATTACCTCCCACTTAGAAGAGTCGATCATCACCGGAACACGAGCTATTTCCGGTTCGGACATGATGAGATTCAGGAAAGTTGTCATTTCCGACTTTGCGTCCAACAGTCCGTCGTCCATATTCACATCAATCACCAAAGCTCCGTCCTCCACTTGTTGGCGGGCTATGGAAAGGGCCTCATCATATTTCTTCTCATTAATGAGCCGGAGGAATTTGCGTGAGCCTGCCACGTTACAACGCTCGCCGACGTTCACAAAATTGATTTCCGGTTTCACTTCCAGCAGTTCAAGTCCGGAGAGCCACATACATTCCGGCTTGGCAACAGGAATATGGGGTTTCGCACCTTCCACCAAAGCCGGATACTCGGCTATGTAAGCATCGGTTGTTCCACAACAGCCCCCGATAATATTGACCAATCCTTCGTGAATATATTCTTTCACCTCATGGGCCATGTCCGCAGGAGTCTGATCATATTTGCCCAGACTATTCGGCAGACCGGCATTCGGATAAGCACTTATATAGTAAGGTGCACGTGCCGCCAATTGTTCCAGAAAAGGTTTCAGCTGGCGGGCACCGAACGAACAGTTCAAACCGACGGAAAAGATGTCGGCATGTTGAACGGAAGCAAGAAACGCATCCAACGTCTGTCCGGATAAGGTTCTTCCACCGATATCGGATACGGTCACCGACAACATAACGGGTACTTTGACACCTGTTGTTTTCATTGCTTGTCCGGCAGCAAAAATAGCCGCTTTAGCATTCAACGTATCAAATATGGTTTCAATCAGGATAGCGTCTACTCCCCCCTCAAGCATAGCCTCCATCTGTTGCTGATAGGATGCAGCCAATTCGTCATAGCTTAAAGCGCGATAAGCCGGATTGTTGACATCCGGACTCATGGAACAGGTTTTATTCGTAGGTCCGACAGAGCCCGCTACAAAACGCGGTTTTTCGGGATTCTTCGCTGTATACTCGTCGGCTAGTTCGCGGGCAAGGTTTACTGCGGCAAGGTTCATTTCACGCACGTATTCCTCCACGTGATAATCAGCCATAGAAACAGTGGTCGAACTGAATGTATTCGTTTCGATGATATCCGCACCGGCTTCAAGATATTTACGGTGAATATCCTGAATCACATCCGGGCGTGTCAGACACAACAGGTCATTGTTTCCTTTCAATTGTCCGGGAATATGAGCAAACCGCTCACCACGAAAATCTTCTTCCTTGAGGTTATATTGTTGAATCATTGTACCCATTGCTCCATCTAGGATAAGGATGCGTTCGGATACAATCTGAGAAATTGTCTTTTTCATTTATCCTATCATGTCATCGTTTGAACATTCTTGCCATATCCCTGCGGTCGTCTTTCTCTTTGATCGATTCTCGTTTATCGTATTCTTTCTTACCCTTCGCCAAGGCAACTACGAGTTTCGCCAACCCTTTCTCATTGATAAACAAACGCACAGGAACAATCGTAAAGCCGGGATTCTTCATTTCCCTTTGGAGTTTTTCCAATTCTTTTTTGTTAAGCAACAACTTCCTCTCTCTACGTGCCGTATGATTATTATACGAACCGTAGAAGTACTCGGCAATATGCATATTCTTCACCCATAATTCGCCTTTCGCAAAATAACAAAACGTATCTACCAGGCTTGCCTTTCCCAAACGAATGGATTTGATTTCCGTACCTGTCAACACAATACCTGCCGTATAGGTATCTATCAGTTCGTAATCAAACGTAGCCCGTTTATTTTTTATATTTACAGAGGGTTGTTTCATCTTCACACATTTAATTAAGTATGGCTGTCAGTTTATTGAAAACAATCTGAATCACCGTCGGACATAGTATTAACAACGCAGATGAGAAAAGGGTGTATCTCAATCGCAATTTTTCTTCTACGCCCATCAATGCGGGAACTCCTTCCCATACCACATATACGATGTAGAATTGCAGCAGCCAAGCAATAATTCTAAAATCAGGTAATAGTCCGGTTACAATCTGGAGCAGGAATGGTACAACAAGCGCATATCCTGCAAACTGTTGCGCCAATGGTATATCACTATGCATACCAAACATTCGCGTCCCCATCTCATTTATGGCGTATGCTGCCAGAAAATAGCCTCCGAACAGGGCTACCGCTACGGCACAACAATTGGTCATAGCTATCTGGAAACTTTGCGGACCTCCCCATCCATTGGTCAGTAACGAACCAATGAATACGGACAGACCGCATAAACCAATCATAGGATAAACAAAAGCCATATATACTTTTCGCCTATCCTCTTCCATAGAAATTTCCTCCCAAGCCTTAGCCGGAGAGGAAATCAATTTCATTGCTATGTTAAATAGTTCTTTGTAGTTCAATGTTTAATTATCAAAAGGGTATTCCAATTCCAACGTTGAATATTTTTCGTCGTTTTCTTTCAATTTATCTTCACTCGAATTAGTCTTAGCCTGTAAAACAATATATTCTGGAACTTTCTTTGTTTTACTAAAGAATGCATCCAAAGCACTTGTCAACGTATATGCCTTATAAATACTTGTATATGTCTCTCGTTTAACTTTTTCTTCTCCACTTTCTGTAACAACGTGATTTATAGTCAACACCAATTTTGTATCATCCGCTTTAATCGCTTCTGTATCATAAGAGAGGTAAAACGAATGTTTGGCTAATTCAGCATTTACTTTTTCTGAATCCGAATCTGACTTATACCAAAACACAATAGGCATGATTAACGTATTCTTATCAAAATATATCATTCCACTTTTTAGTTCACTGCTCAAAGCGTAAAGTGGATTAGTGGCTGATCGGGCAGACGAAGAAGGATTTTCTCCTGATTTAGGATCAATGCAAATCGGTTCTCCTAACAAAGTAACGGACAAAGAAGTGGAATTTTCTGTAAATTGCGACATATCATACTGACAAGCAATATAATAATAAGTTCCAGTCAACAAAGTATTCATACCTGAAGAAGGGACTATTTTGATTCCGTCAGCAGCGACAAAAGAAGTATAATCATTCTTAACGAAAATACCACGTTGAACGATGTTATTATCGTCTCCATTCATACAAGAAGTCACCGACACACTCATCACCACAGCCATCAAAGCTACCAATAAAAATTTCATCTGTTTCATAAACATATTTTTTAGATTTTGCAAAGATATAAATTCTGATTCACACTTACTAAATGCAAAGACTTAAAAAATACTGCATTCATCATTTTATTATTTTTGCAAAAAGGTCTAAATGGTCATCCACATAATTTGCGACCAATGCCGTAACCTGTTCCTCCATCTCCAAATAAGCCTCTTCCAACTCATCAAAAGCCTCATACTGCTCGTACATAGCCATAAATTCATCATCCGTCCGTTCCTTCTCCAGATCTTTTCGGTTGACATCATATATTTTTTTTGCTTTATAGACCAATTTCGACAACTCATCCGCTCCCCATGAACGCATTACTTTAGCAAACGGATTATCAAAAATATATCCGCCATAGCCATTCTGAATCAACTGACAAAATCCGCCAACCATTATCTCGTCACGAAAAATCTGATAAGCGAGTAAAGAATGTTGTTCCCCCGTTAACAAAGGCATAGTTTCGGCAGTCAGTTCACCACCAATCACCTCCTTATATTTATCGGTAAACACTTGGATGAATTCATCCATTCCCTCACCCGCAGCTTTTTGCAAAGCGGACTCCATTACTTCTATCATAGTTCTTTCCAAATAAATGATGTGCAAAGCTACGAATTTCATCCTATATCCAAGTACGAAAAACATAAATAAATTTGCAGCCCTACGAATTATAAGCTAATATCTACATAAGGTTTTAAAACGCCAGTTTTATTGTCATTTGTCATTTTCACGAGTTAATCAACTGATAATAAGAAAGATAAAAATGACAATAGACACTGACAATAGGATGACAATAAAGTGACAAACGAACTATATTATCACTTTCAACGTTCACCACATCAAACTATCATATTGAAAATCAATCAATTCAGTAAAAAGTCATCTTTTATCCGTTTATTCTAAGAATTGCACTTTTCTCCACCAAAACTTCAATTTCGGCTCACAAATGATCATACTTAGACCATTTAACAAATATATCCTGCTATTCTCTTCCGAAAATCGACACGTTCATCACCTTTATTTATTACCAGATAAGTCTCACTCCAGCATAGACAAAGTTGCTTTCAACTGATAATTAATTTACTTCGATTGCATACAAACTATAAATGAAAGTTCCGTTTATAAAAACAAAGGCTTTGATTATACAAATGAAGATTGCGTTTATAAAAACGAAGCCTTCGTTTATAGTTTAGCAGTAGTCTAAAGCAACTTAGAGATTAAGTGAAAAGAACTTTACGATAAGAAGAAAACAAGTTTACCCTTAATAGACAATGTCAATAATAGCAGTAGTTCGGCAAATGCAATCCCGACTTTACAAACTGAGAAAAACATAAAGGGATTTATCTCTTTTCACAAAAAAGTAATAAAAGGCGGTTTGCAGAAACAAATAAATCGACTACCTTTGTGGGCGATTTAGAGAATCGTGACT
>ERZ791920.112-NODE-112-length-110663-cov-49.211260_pt1 | contig 110663 bp, 94 predicted proteins | sample MGYA00510136_ERZ791920 | MGnify/ENA primary metagenome ERZ791920 (study PRJEB30046, sample SAMN00792066) | human gut metagenome | study: EMG produced TPA metagenomics assembly of the A metagenome-wide association study of gut microbiota in type 2...
AATTTACGATAGATTTTAATCTTTTAAGACAAAGCCTTCATCAGAAATTTGGTGGGGAATGGTATATCTTTGTAAGATTACATCCGCAATTAGCCCTTAGGATGCAGAAAGCAAAATTCTCTAAAAGTGAGTATATTATTGATATAAGTTATAAAGATGATTTGTATGAGTATTTAGCAGCTGTAGATGCTGCTGTAACAGATTATTCAAGCGTTGCTTTTGATGCATCATATATGAAAATTCCTGTGTTTTTATATGTTGATGATTATAAAGACTATGTTCAGGATAGAGGGAAATTATTATGGAAATATGAAGAAATTCCGTTTTCCATTGCTGGCAATAATAAAGAATTATCAGAAAAAATCATAGATTTTAAATATGAAAATTATCAGAAAAACCTGGAGCATACATTTGGAAATATGGGATTGTTGGAGGATGGTAATGCAACAAACAGGGTTATTAATATGATTAAAAATATGTAAAGATAGTAGAAGATGAATGATTTAGTAAATGATATTGTGGAATTAAAGAAGAAAATAGATGGTATATTATGGAAGAAATATATATAATATGCTTATTGAGCATGAAATTAAGGTTAATGGATTTGTTGAAATAATCTAGAAAAATCTGAAGTTTTTGGATTATCAGTTTGTATTGCTGGGGACATATTAAAGGATAATGTTGGTTTGATTTTAGGCCTTAATAAGCTTAATACAGGATGTGTATTATATATTTGAGTTGTTAAGAAATGGTTTATATCAGATTGATTGAAAGGGAATAATGTAATGAATAATTATGAAGAATACTATATATGGGGAGCTGGACTATTAGGGGAAAGAGTGCTTTACCATTTTGCTAAATGGATAAATATTGTTGGATTTATTGATATGGATGTTAACAAACAAAAATTTAATTATATGAATATGCCCGTAGTGTCTTTTGAGCAATACATAAAAATTAAAAGAAAAAATCGAAATGCAAAAGTAATAATTGCAATACTTGTAGGGTATCAGGAAATACAAAATAAATTGGAAAGTAATGGGGTGTATGATTATTATAATTTTATTGATTGTCCACAAGAATATTTTAGTTCTAATTTAAATCATATATACGAGACGCATGTACAAAAAAAAATAATTGCTGGAGAACAGTATATGATCTATGGCAAAAGTATTTATTCGGTGGTCGTTAATAAATGGGTTAAAAATATTACAGGTAAATATGCTGTTCAATCATCTGATATACAAAAATGTATAGCACAGGAAAATTGTACTGTTTTATTAACAGTTCATACAGAAAAAGAGATTAATTCCAAACAAGTAATAGATTTGTACAATTGTACAAATGAAATTGCTGAATATTATAATAAAAGATTGGAGATATTTAAAGATTGCAATAAAGGGAAAAGGTGCTTTATTGTTGGACTAGGTCCTAGCTTAAAGGAAAGTGATTTAAATGTTCTTCATGACAATGGTGAAATATCGATTAGTATGAATAGTATAGATAAGATATTTGATAAAACAAAATGGCGTCCAGATTATTATGAAGCATATGATTTTAGAGTGGAAAATCAAGTTGATATTGATAGATTAGATGTAAAATATAAGATAATAGGTGACACGTTGAAAACATTTTCTCAGAATGCCCATGATGATTCAGTTTTTATTAATCATGTAATTAATGATTTATCTGAAAAACTTGAACCTAGTTTTTCGGAAAATTTTGCGCAATATTGTAGTGCAGGGGCTACGATTACATATGGGTGTATACAGTTTGCTGTATATATGGGAATAAAAGAAATATATTTATTGGGGATTGATTTTTCGGGATATGGAAATCAGGGAGCAACCTATGGACATTTTTATGAAGAAAAAGTCCCTGATGGAATTTGTTTTTATAAGCAAAATTTGCTTGCTTATCAATCTGCTAAAAAATATGCGGATGCACATGGAATTAAAATATATAACGCAACACGAGGAGGAAATCTTGAAGTATTCGAGAGAGTTGATTTTGATTCTTTATTCAAGTGAAAACAATGTTATACAAATAGAATGAGGTGAAACAAGTGAAAAATAATTATATTAATGATTATCTTGGGCATCTGGAAATGACAATTGTAGAGGCGATGCAGAAAATAGATATTACAGGGGCGGGGATTCTATTTATTGTTGATATGGATAACCGATTAATGGGAACTTTAACTGATGGAGATATTCGTAGATGGTTAATAAAAACAGGAAATTTAAATGCATGTATTTCGGAATCATTACAGACTCATCCAATCTTTTTGTATGAAACACAAAAAAGTGAAGCAAAAAACGAAATGCAGGAAAGACATCTGCGTGCAATTCCTATACTTAATGATAAAATGCAAATTGTTGATATAATATTTAATATTGGCAAAGAACAACAGGGTATCAATGAATCATGTGATTTGCTTAAGAATGTTCCTGTTGTTATTATGGCAGGAGGAAAAGGTACGCGATTATTACCATATACCAATGTACTTCCAAAGCCGTTAATTCCAGTTGGGAATAAACCCATAATAGAGCGTATAATTGAACAGTTTCGGAAATTTGGATGTAATAAGTTCTATTTGATTTTGAATTATAAAAAAAATATGATTAAAGCATATTTTAATGAAGAAAAACATGAGTATGACGTTGAGTTTATAGATGAAGAGATACCATTAGGCACTGGTGGCGGATTATCTTTATTAAAAAATATTATTAAAGAGACTTTTATTTTATCAAATTGTGATGTTCTTATAAAAGAGGATTTTTCAGAAATATATAATTTTCATGTGCATTCAAAAAACATGATTAGTATGATTTGCTCCGTCAAAAATTTTAAAATACCATATGGAATAGTTCGTACTGGAATTAATGGAGTCATTGAATCTATGGAAGAGAAACCAACATTTTCATTTTATACAAATACGGGATGTTACATAGTTGAACCTACAGTGTTAAATAATATTCCAGATGATAAATATTTAGATTTTCCGCAAATAATTGATAGTTATAGAGGCGAAGGATGTAAAATAGGGGCGTATCCAATAAATGAATCGGCATGGTTGGACATGGGTCAGTTGGATGAATTTGAAAAAATGAAAAAAAATTTTGAGGATGAATAATGTGGATAAAATAATTTTAATAGGATATGGCGGTCATGCAGAGAGTATGGCAGACAGTATTCAACAATCACATCAATTTGAAATTGTTGGATATACAGACAGCAGTCCAGCAAAAAAATCATCAATGTATCCATATTTGGGAGATGATAGCAAATTGCAATTATATTTTGATAGTGGTATAAGAAATGTAGCAATATGTGTTGGATTTTTGGGAGCCTCTTTTTTACGTGATAAATTATATAATAGGGTAAAAAAAATAGGGTTCTATTTACCACCCATTATAGATAAAACTGCAATTCTGGCGAATAATATTTCAATAGGTGAAGGGAGTTATATTGGTAAGGGCGTTGTAATTAATTCAAAAAGTAAAATTGGCAAAATGTGTATAATCAATACAAGAGCTGTGGTTGAACATGAAAATCTTATAGGGGACTTTTCTCATATATCTGTCAATTCGGTTTTGTGTGGAAATGTGAACATAGGAAATCATGTATTTATAGGAGCAAATTCTACAATTATTCAAGGGAAAGAAGTGAGTTCAAATAGTATTGTAGGAGCTGGAAGTATTGTTTTAGATAATGTATCTGAAAAAAGTAAAATATATGGTATCTGGACAGGTAAATTGGAGAAATAAGCATGAAAGTGGTATTTGGGAGCGTAGTGTATAAAAGTGCTGAAAAATATTTAAATGATTTTTTAATGTCACTTCAAAAACAAAAAGAAAGTGACTTCTCAATTATAATTATAAATGATGATATAGAGACAAAACAATTAAATAATATTTTTTCAAATTATTTAATTGAAATAGAGTGTAAAAAGAAAGAAAATCTGACTCCTATACAATTAAGAGTAGAACTGTTAAAACAAGCAAAATACGAAAATGCTGATTTATTAATTTTGGGAGATTGTGATGACTGCTTTTCAGATATGCGTGTTAATAATATAATTAGTGAATATAAAAAGAATAATGATATGGCTTTCTTTTATAATGAAATTGTTGATATGAGTGGAAGGAAACTTATGCCGGAGTTACCAGATATTGTATATGGGTGTGAAGATATTGGTGAATATAATTTTTTGGGAATGTCTAATACCGCAGTGAATTTAAATAAATTAGATATAAAATTTATTGAAAGTTTGAATGAGTATAAATATGATATATTTGATTGGTATTTTTATACACGTATACTGCTTTTGGGATTAAAAGGGAAAAAAGTAGATGATTGTAGTACGCTTTACCGATTGCATGCTAATAATATGGTAGGAATCGCAGAACGTAATAAAAATAACATTATGCGGGAAATAGAGGTGAAAAAAAAACATTATAAAATCTTGTCAAAATATAATCAATATTATTTAGAAAAATACTATGAGTATCAAAAAAAAGACGAAATAATGATTGAAGAAAAAAATAGTAAATATTATTGGTGGAACTTTACAAAATAACAAGGAGGTTAAAAAAAATGACAGAAACATCACATGAGAACTTTTGGAGAGGCGAGTTTGGAAATGAATATACGGACAGAAACCGTTGTGGAGAAAAAATGATTGCGTGTCGTACTGCAAATTTAGCAAAGTGCCTGTCACGTGCCGATTATATTAACAGTTCTTTTGAAATAGGAAGTAACATTGGCTATAATGAAATAGCATTACAGAGGTTATATCCAGATATAAAAATGGATGTTGTTGAGATAAATGAAAAAGCCGCCGCCGAATGTTCTAAAATACAAAATGTTAATATTCATAACACTTCCATTTATGATTTTTGCACTGAAAGTAAATTTGACCTTACATTGGTTAATGGTGTGTTAATTTACATTGATGAATACAAGCTTAATGTAGTATATGAAAAGTTGTATCAATTTAGCAAAAAATATATTTTGCTTATTGAGTATTATAATCCAACCCCGGTAAATGTAAACTATAGAGGCTATGATGGACAATTGTGTAAAAGAGATTTTGCTGGTGAAATGATGAAAAAATATCCAGATTTAGATTTATTAGATTATGGATTTATATATCATAAAGATAAAGCATTTCCAATGGATGATTTTAATTGGTTTTTATTAAAAAAGGACATGAGGTGAAAACAATAATGTTAGCTATTATACCAGCGAGGGGTGGCTCAAAGGGGTTGCCAGGAAAGAATATTAAAGAATTAATGGGAAAGCCTTTAATAGCGTATACGATAGAAGCTGCATTAAATTCAAGTGCTATTAATAGAGTTATTGTAAGTACAGATGATAACAAGATAGCTAGTGTCGCAAAACAATATGGTGCCGAAGTTCCATATATAAGAAATTCAGAATTAGCATCTGATAGGGCTTCCGCAATAGACGTGTATATTGATGCTATTCAGAGACTGGAAATAGGAAGTAAGACGGATCCATTTATGGTATTACTTCCTACTGTACCATTTCGCACATCAGAAAACATAGATGAGGCATATTACTTGTTTAATAAAAAAAAGGCGAGAACATTGATTTCTGTAGTTGAAGCAAAGACACCTGCTAGTTGGTATCTTGATATAAATAAAGATGGAATAGTACAATCATGTGGATATGGACTTGAAAGAGGAACAGTATTGAACCGCCAAGAAAATAAAAGAAATTACATTCCTAATGGTGCAATATACATTCTTGATTATGAATTGTTAAAAAAGGAAAGAACCTATTATTGTGAAAAAACAATTCCGTATATTATGGATGGCAAATCGTCAGTTGATATTGATTCTATAGAAGATTTTGAATATGCCGAGTATTTATTACAGAAAAAGATAGTTAAGGAGAAAAGCCATGTTTAATTATGCAGATTTGAAAAAAAATACAAAACCATATGTGATAGCTGAAATTGGAGCTAATCATAATGGAAATATTGAACTAGCAAAAAAAATAATTGATGAAGCAGTTCGATGTGGTGCTGATTGCGTTAAATTTCAATCTTGGTCAAAAGATTCTATTTTTTCAAAAAAAACATATGAGGATAATTTCTTTTTAAGTGATGATTATCGTAATCGTACAGACTATACATTAGAACAAATCGTTGATAAATATCACATAAATGTACAGCAGCATATTGAATTAAAGCACTATTGTGACCAAAAGGGAATAGAATTTAATTCTACGCCATTTTCGAAAAAAGAAGTTGATTTACTTGTGGATGAATTAAATGTGCCTTTTATAAAAGTTGCCTCAATGGATTTAAATAATATTCCTTTTTTAAAATATATTGCTACAAAAAAGAAACCAGTTGTTATAAGTACAGGATTGTGTGGATTAAGCGAGATTAACAATGCGATAGAATGTTTAGAAAAAGCTGGGTGCAATGAGATAGTTCTGTTGCACTGTGTTTCGATTTATCCACCTGTTGATGAAGAGGTAAATCTGAATAATATTGATATGCTTTGGAACAATTTTGGATATCCAGTAGGATATTCTGATCATACTATAGGTATAGTAGCTCCAATTATGTCATTAGCTAAACAGGTTAAGATTATTGAAAAACATTTTACTATTGATAAAAATATGGAGGGGTGGGATCATAAGATTTCAGCAGATCCGTATGAATTAGAGACAATATGTAAGGCTGCAAGTGAAGGATATAAGATGAATGGAAGTTATCGAAGGCATGTATATGAAAGCCAAGAGAGACGAAATGCATTTCAAAGAAGTATAGTTGCAGCAAAGAGAATAGAAAAAGGACAGGTTATTAAAGAGGAAGATATTGATTTTAAAAGACCTGGAATTGGTATATCGCCACAGTATTATGAATTTGTGGTTGGAAAGACTGCAAAGAGAGATATAGAGTATGATGAGATAATAAAGATGGAAGATTTTTAAAGGGAGGCTGTTAAATTGAGCAAAGATGTTTATATAGTTCATTGTATAGATACAGAAGGTCCATTATATGAAACAATAGATGCAACATTTGAGCGCCTTAAAGAAATTTTTGGCATTCACTTGGAGCCATCAATAGAGAATCTCCACAAAATTCAAAACCAAGAACTTGATCTGAATGGCATGGAAAAATTAGTATCAGATGCATTTGCACCTAAAAGAATTGATACATTGGGAACGTGGGATCAGGTTGATCAAAAATTGGATGAGTTAATGTCAAAGCAGTTTAGAAATTCCATGCTGGATTCAGATGGAAATGGATGGGTTTATAATTGGTTCTGTCTAGACCATGTTGGATTTACAGGTGATAATCCAAGACATAGAGATGCAGGATATGGAAATATATATAAACATTATGCAATGAAGTTAAGACAGCATAATAGTGAAAAAATTGACACATTACAATTCCATTATCATCCATTACCATTTAATGGAGCATATAATTATGCAGGAACAGCATATGTGAATTCAAATAATTTGTTTGAAATTCTTGCAAAAAGAATATTGGATAATCATTCATTTCCAGCTGCTTATAGAGCTGGTATGGAGGCTGAAAGACCTGATGCCCATTGGTTTTTAGAACAATGGATTCCGTTTGATTATTCATGTAATTCATATTTTAAGGAAAACATTGAAAGACAACCTGATTTGAGAGATGGTCGTTATGGTGATTGGAGAAGAGCAACCAAGAAATGGTATCCATATCATCCAAGCCATGATGATTATCAAATGGAAGGCAATTGTCATAGGTGGATTACAAGATGTTTAAGTTTGGATTCTAGACTTATTAAATTAGAATTAAAAGATGTAGAGCAGGCATTTGCACAAGCAGAGGAAAAAAAGCCAACAATTTTATCATTTTCAAGTCATGATTTTAGAGACATGCGTCCAGAGGTAAAGTATGCTCAAGAATTAATTAATATTGCTGCAAAAAAATACCCAGATGTAAAATTTCATTTTTGTAATGCAATCAATGCAATGCAGAAGGCGGAGAATTTAACGATGAATTATTCAAGTCTTGAAATCGTGCCTGAAATTGATATGAATAAAAATAGTGCATTTATTCATATAAAAGCCCAAAATGATATTTTTGGAACACAGCCATTTTTTGTATTTAAAACAGTAACAGGCAATTATGTATGGGATAATTTAGATTATGGAAATAATCGTCGAGAGTGGACTTATGTTTTTGATGATAAAACAATATGCATAAATGCCATAGAAGAAATTGGCGTTGCTGTGAATTCCCCAGGGGGTATGACAGAGATAGCTTTGTATAAAGTGCAAGATGAAAAAGATGAGCATTATTTTCTATAATAAAATAATAACAAGAAGAGGATTGCAAAATGGATAAAGTATTGGTTACAGGAGCAGATGGATTTATAGGAAGTCATTTAACAGAACAATTGATTAAATCAGGTTATTCAGTTAAGGCATTTGTATACTATAATTCATTCGGAAGATGTGGATGGTTAGATACACTTCCAACAGATATTCAAAAAGAAATAGAATTTTTTGCTGGTGACATAAGAGATCCAAATGGGGTTCGCAATGCGATTAATGGTGTCGATGGTATATTTCATTTAGCAGCATTGATTGCAATTCCATTTAGCTATCATTCACCAGATTCCTATGTTGATACAAATATAAAAGGAACATTAAATGTTTTACAGGCAGCTAGAGATGCAGAGGTATCAAAGATTTTGATTACATCTACATCAGAAGTATATGGAACTGCTCAATATGTTCCAATTGATGAAAAACATCCATATCAAGGGCAGTCGCCATATTCTGCAACAAAAATTGGTGCAGATCGTTTAGCAGAAAGCTTTTATCGTAGCTTTAATATGCCAATATCAATAGTACGCCCATTTAATACATATGGACCGAGACAGTCTGCAAGAGCAGTGATTCCTACAATAATTAGTCAGTTACTTGCTGGAAAAGAAGAAATTAAATTAGGTTCGTTGACACCTACAAGAGATTTTAATTATGTCCTTGATACAGTGGCTGGGTTTAAAGCAATTTATGAGTCTGAAAATACAATAGGTGAAGAGATTAATATCTCATCAATGAAAGAAATATCAATAGGAAATCTTGCAAAAGAAATTATTAAACAAATTAATCCATCTGCAAGAATTATATGTGATACAGAAAGATTAAGACCTGATATGAGTGAGGTAAATCGGCTACTAGGAAGTAATAAAAAATTGATTGAACTTACTGGGTGGAAACCAGTATATACATTGGAACGTGGATTACATGATACAATAAAATGGATAGAAAATAACATGTCCAGTTATAAAACAGATATATATAATATATAAGGAAGGTAATAAATAATGGAACAGATGATACCTTTATCGATACCTAATTTTAGTGGAAATGAAAAAAAGTATGTTTTAGATGTTATAGAGTCAACATGGGTTTCGACTGCTGGAAAGCAAATTGAACTATTTGAAGAAAGTGTTACAAAATATGTTGGTTCATCAGGAGCAGTTGCATGCCAGAGTGGCACAGCTGGTCTACATCTGGCAATGTTATCGTTAGGAATTGGAAAAAATGATATTGTTTTAGTACCTACATTGACATTTGTTGCTGCGGTCAATCCCGTTAAATATGTTGATGCATCTCCAATTTTTTTTGATTGTGATGATTACTTAACTATTGATGCAAAAAAAATAAATGATTTTTGCAAAGAAGAATGCAATATGATAAATGGTAACTTGATTCATAAAAAAAGCAAAAAATGTGTAAAAGCTATTGTTGCAGTTCATGTGTTTGGAAATATGGCAGACATGGAAAAATTGATGGAAATTGCAAAAAAGTATAACTTATTTATTGTAGAAGACGCAACGGAAGCTTTTGGAACATATTATACTGCTGGCGAATATCAAGGTAAATACGCAGGAACAATAGGTGATATAGGTGTTTACTCATTTAATGGTAATAAGATTATTACAACTGGTGGAGGTGGCATGGTAGTATCGAATAATCTACAGTTGTTAAAAAAATGTAAGCATTTATCAACACAGGCAAAATCTGATTTATTATATTTTGATCATGATGAAATTGGCTACAATTATCGTATGACAAATTTACAGGCAGCTTTAGGGCTTGCTCAGTTAGAACAAATAGAAAAGTTTATCAGTGTAAAAAAAAATAACTATGAGTACTATAATTCGTTAGGAATTAAATTACTACCATTTAGAAAAAATATAAGACCTAATTATTGGTTCTATTCATATAAGGCATTTAATAGGGATAAACTGATAACATATCTAAATGAAAATAAAATTCAGTCTAGACCAGTATGGAAGTTGATTCATACATTAAGACCATATGAGCAGGAATATTCTTATAAGATAGAGAAGGCTGATGTATTTTATAATTGTATTGTTAATCTTCCATGCAGTAGTAATTTGAAAATCGTAGATGTGGAGAGAGTAGCAGATAGTATAAAAAAATTTGAGAATAATACTTGAAGCAAAAAGAAAGTTGGAAATTATAATGGTATTATATATAAACACACTAGAAGATATAAAAACATTTTATAAGAATGAAATGGATGGCTTTATAGTATATGGAGCAGGTGAAGTAGCAATACAATTTACAACTCTAGTGCAATATTTTTACGGAACGATTGATATGATAAAAAAATATGTTCTTTCGAATAAGCAAACGGATAATATCTTTTTTAATGGAAAAGAAGTTGTTAAATTTAATTCAAGTATAATTAGTGAAAATGATAATATTGTGTTAGCACTTGGCAAAAAGGCTAGGAAAGAGGTGCTTGAGACAATATCAGATTTGCCATGTAATATTTATGTAATAGATAGCAAGATAATGTTTGATGATAAATGCAAAAGTATTTTTTATGAAGACTGTATCAATGACATAAAAGAGTATATTCAATCTGTAAATTATGCACTAAATGAGAAAAACAATTTTATTAATGATAATAAATTATATGCGTGGACATGTTGGTGGCAAGGGGAAGAATGTGCTCCGGATATTGTGAAAGCATGCATAAATAGCCAGAGACTCAATCTTCCATCTGAAGTATGTCATATTATTATCACAAAATATAATTTTAGGCAATTTATTGAGTTCCCAGATTATATTTTGGAAAAAGTTAATAATGGTCAAATATCCTACACAACATTTTCAGATATTATAAGAGAAAAATTAATATATAAATATGGTGGTATTTGGTTTGATTCAACGGTTTTAATAAACAAGCCATTTCCAATAGATTTTTTCAAAATGCCATTATTTACATGTAAATCCAAAACATATGATTATGGAAGTTTTTCTAAATGGTCTCTTTGGTGCATGGGCGCACAAAAAGAAAATGATATTTTTAGATTTTTATATGAAGCATTTGAGCATTATTATAAAAATCATAATTCGATAAAATATTATTTAACAGTAGATTATTATATTAAAGCCGCGATGCGGTATGTATGTGGAGCAAATGAACAATATAATAAAATACCATTTAACAATACCAACACGGATGAGTTGGCACCACATTTAAAAGATAAATACATAGAAAGTGACTATGAAAAATATATAGAAAGTACATATATTTCAAAATTGACATATAAACATTTTAGTGGTAGAAATGGTGATGATTTTACAGGGTTTACAAATGATTCTATTTATCAATTTATTATAGATAAATATATTAAATTAAATTGATTATTTGTTTATTTTGTGCTTCATATTAACATTGAAATTATAGGAAGGAGATTATAGTATTATTTACTATATAGGATTCATGGAGAATAATGAAAATTTACTAATTGGAATAATAATACCGATATTTAATTCAGAGATTTACTTGGAAAAGTGCATTAATAGTATTATAAACCAGACATATAGGAAAATAAAAATATTGCTGATTGATGATGGCTCAAGCGATAATAGTGTAAAAATATGTAATAAATTTATCGAGATAGATAACCGTATAACATTAATACAACAGGATCATTTAGGAGCCATGCAGGCGAGAAAGACTGGAATAAATAAAATCGAATGTGATTACGTAACATTTATTGATTCTGATGATTATGTTGATTTTAATTACATTGAAAATTTAGCAAGTTACATTGTTGATAATGATATGGTTACTTCAGGAATGAACTATGTTAATAAAAAAATCAAGGATGGAATTTTACCTGGAAATTACTTAATAGACGAGAAAAGTCCGATAATAAATAACATGATATATATGGATGATGGGATAACCAGAGGAATTCTTACTAATATGTGTGGGAAAATATTTAAAACATCGATTGCAAAAAGGGTAATACAGGATATTTCGAATGATATTTATTATGGTGAAGACGGAAATTTTGTATACAGATATATTTTAGAATGCAAGAATGTTTGTGTTACTCACTATTGTGGATATTATTATATTATAAATCCATATTCAATAACACATGTTATACATAATGATTATTTGATAAATGTTAATCATTTGTATTTGTCGTTGAAAGATGCTTTTGAGAAAAGCAATTACAAATATTTATTAATCAGACAACTTCAACGATGGATATCTGCACATATAAGAAGAGCTCAATATATTATGGGATTTAAAGGCTATACAGAATTTTCGTATATTATACCTTGCAAAAAAGAAATTGCGAATAAAAATATTATAGTTTATGGAGCTGGAAATGTAGGTGCTGATTATGTAAGGCAGATTATAAAAGAAAAAATATGTAGCAGTTTTAGAGTAGTTGCTAAAAACTGGAATAATAAAGTCAAAATTTTAAATGTTGAAGTTGAAGCACCATCTGTTATAAATGAATATAATTATGATTATATATTAATTGCAGTAAATAATGATGATGTCAAAAAAGAAATGTTGATGGAATTGGATAAGATAGGTGTAGAAAAAGAGAAGATACTTGCAGAAAAACCGTTGTATATAGAGAGTTTTTTTTCGTGATATAGTGATTGTGCTTATCTGATTTATGCATATATATTATATGTAAGATGTTACTCTGTAAACATTAATAAATCAACTATTAATGATAAGTTTTCGTATTATAATTGTACGAAACTGATTAGGAGAAAAGCAATGATATTAAAAAATGATGTCAGCAAATCAATGTTTTTAGAAGAAATTAAAAATAAAAAGCTTTCTTGTTATGTATACTGTATTATGCAGGAATTAGATGAAATGCATAATGTTTTAAATGATTATAATAAATTTCAATTGACAGAATATAGATAGCAGGATTATATGGCAGGACAGAAAGCACCATCAGATGTTGCTGCAATAGCTGTTAAAATGGGATATAAAACTATTAACTTAAACAGGGGATCTGTCGCATATGGAATGAAACAGACACAACAATCATGGAAAAATATTGCTGAAACTATAAATAAAAATTCAAGTATAATACTGCAATTGCCACTGGCAGATGATACAGATGGAATATATAAATTTGCTGCTGAAAAAGCTGATAAAAATATAAAAATAATTGGTATTGTACATGATATTAATATAATAAGAGGCAATCCTTCAGATTATGATTATCGTCAATATGAAATTTTAAAAAATATACCTGATATTCTGATAGTGCATAATAACAAAATGAAAAAGTTATTATGTGATAGAGGATTTAGTAATAACAAGATGATGAGTTTGGATATTTTTGATTATATTATATCAGACTTTTATAATGTAAATTATTCAGATGAAGTAATTATTGCAGGAAATTTAAGCGAATCAAAAGCGGGATATATATACAAACTTAACTGTATAAATAATGTTACATTTAATTTGTTTGGTATGAATTATAATTAAAAAAAGAGTATAGTAATATTAATTATTTTGGGGCTTTTTTACCTGATGAACTTATAAAGAATTTGACTGGGAAATATGGCCTTGTATGGGTTGGAGATTCTATAGATACGTGTAAGGGTGGTAAAGGAGAATACCTGAAAATTAACAATCCACACAAATTATCATTATACCTTGCTGTAGGACTTCCAGTTATTATATGGGATGAAGTGACAGAAGCCGAATTTGTCAAACGTGAGAATGTAGGTTTGACTGTCAATTCGTTATATGAATTGCCAGATAAGTTAGCAGTGATTAGTGATTGCGATTATACAGTTATGAAGAATAATGCAGCTAGGATTGGTGAGAAACTTCGTAATGGAGAATATATGACAAGAGCACTAAAGACTGCAGAAGCTAATATACAGGAGATGATAGTGAATGAATGATTTTACTGTTTTGCATTTATCAAATCTTCATATAGACAGAGAAGATGGTCAGCTATCGGTAATGTTTAAATATCTTCTTTGTGATATAAATAAAGAATTGAAAGATATTGATAATATCATAGTGGTTGTAACTGGGGACATTGTAAATAAAGGAAATTACAAAGTATTCAATAGTACTTAGAAATATTCAAAGTGATATAAAACAAAGAATGGAATTAATAAAATGTGAATTTTTGTTATATCGTTTTGATGTTGATTATTTAGGGACTGCAATACAACATTTTTACGGGAAGGATGTCGCTGCTAGAAAAATTATATTTAAGTATATGAGACATAATAGTGATATTATGAAGTTGATTAATGATAGTTTTACTGTATATTTACAGCAAATGTGTTGTAGCTTTTACAAGGGTATCAAAAAATATGTTAAAGGAATTATCGAACTTAATACTATATATGGAACAGATAAACAGATAGAAGCATATAATGACTGTTTAGAAAAACGTAAAGCAGATACACAATGGATTGCGTTTATTGACGCAGAAGAATTTTTGTATATAAATGATTCAGATACTGATTTAAATAGTTTTTTGAAGGGATATGTTAAGTTTAATGGGTTAGGAGTTAATTGGATTACATTCGGACCATCTGGTCATATACATAAACCAGATGGATTGGTTATACAGAACTATATAGAATGTTTACCATTAAATCATTACAAAAACCTATATATTAAAAGCATTGTTAATACAGATAAATGTTTAAGGTATGAAAGTCCTCATTTTTTAGGTATATAGACAATGGTAGTGTTGTAAATGAGAATAAAGAATATGTGGAACCTATGAATTGTTTTACAAAATATAATTCAACAAATAAAATTGCAATATATCATTATTATACAAAAAGTATATATGAATTTATGGATAGATGTGCAAAGGGAAAAGCATGTTCAGGTGGTTGGAAGAGTGATATAGGAGTATTTAAAGGTGGAATTAATGTATTTTCAACAAATAGATTAGAAAAAATACAAATATGTTTAAATATTTGAAAGTTTTAAATAGGGAGAGCAATTAAATGTTATTTTATGGAGCAGGATTATGGGGAAAATTAGCACTTGAAAATTATAATAAATATTATAAGGATTCGAATGAATTTAATGGATATATAGATAGCAAAAAGAAAAATAGTTTTAATGGAATTAAGGTTTATTCGTTTGAAGAGTTTTTAGAAAATTATAAAGAAAATGAAGAAGTTGTGATAACAGCACATGCTTGGTTTGCAAAAGAGATATATTTAAAATTACGAGAAAATGGAATTGGCAATATATATTGGTATAATAGTATAAGTTTAAATAAAAATAGCAGTTTTATAGAGGGTTTTTGTGTGCCATGTAATAACTGGGATGAGAATAATATTTTATTAGATAGGGATAGAATTAAAGATATATATATACTGAAAAGAAAATTTCCACATATTATAGAGTTTAGATTATTGGGAGGAGAACCGTTATTATCAGATTTGTTAGTAGATTATATAAATGAAGTAAGAAAATACTATTCAGAAACAAGACTGGAGTTATTTACAAATGGATTATTAATTCCTAATTTGTCATATGAAAAATTAAAATGTATAAAAGATAATAATGTAATAGTTTCTGTGACAGCATATGCTCCTACAAAGAAAATAATGAAGAAAATAAAAGATACATTACAGGAATATGTAATACACTATATTATTAATTTAGAAGAAGAAAATATAAAGTTTAACAAACCTCTGTCTGCTAGCAATAGTACAAAACTATTAAAAAAATGTATAAATGAAGGCTGTGTAAATGTATATAATGGGAAAATATCTAAATGTCCATTAGTTATGTATATTCATAAATTAAATGAAAGATTCAATGTAAATTTTTCAACAGATGGGATATATTCATTGAATGATAATACAAGTGCACAAGAGCTGTGTGAGAAATTAAATAAAAAAATACCGTTATGTACGTATTGTGTTGATAATCCTATAGAATGGGAGAAATGTTCAATACAACCATTGTTGGATGATTGGGGGAGTGTGGAGTGATATTGAATAAATGTATGAATAATGTAAGTGTAATTATGCCATCGTTGAACGTTGTAGATTATATACAACCATGTATTAATAGTGTTTTATCACAGACATTACATGATATAGAGATAATATGTGTAGATGCCGGTTCAACAGATGGCACATTAGAGATATTAAGAGAGTACGAAAAGAAAGACAACAGAATAAAAGTTATTGTATCTGATATTAAAAGTTATGGGTACCAGATGAATATTGGCATTCAGGCAGCGAGTGGTAAGTATATAGGAATAGTAGAAACAGATGATTTTATTGATGAAAATATGTTTTACCGTTTGTATACTCTAGCTGAAAAGTATGATGTAGATTTTGTAAAGAGCGGTTACAAACAATTTGTTTCTAATGGAATAAGACACATTATCAATTATGAAAATGCAAGAGTATTACCAGAGGAATATGTAAATAAAAAATTAGACTTAGAAGATAATATAAAAGCAAGATTTATAGATACAGTACATATCTGGTCTGGAATATATAAAAAAGATTTTCTTGTTAGTAAGAATATTAGATTTAATGAAACTAAAGGTGCATCATTTCAGGATACAAGTTTTTCTATTCTTGTTGGATTATTTGCTGATAGCTGCATATATACCAATGATGTATTTTATTGTTACAGGGTGGATAATGAAGGCTCTTCAGTTAAGTCTGACAGTAAAATTAATTGCATAATTGATGAATTTGATTATATTGATAGTTTTATTGATAAAGATATAAGTGAGGCTGTTGAATATGAAATAAAAAGAGAAAAAATAAAAGCTTATGGTTGGAATTATAATAGATTAAGTGTAGATGCTGGCGAATTATTCCGAAAGCAAGTATTAGAAGAGATGAAAGAACTTAAGGATAATAAAGAATTTTATTATTGGCTTGATAGTTATAATCAATGTTTTTTGTATAATTTAATAAGAGGTATCAGAAATACCGGTGAAATTGATAAAGAAAAAGAAAATATGGCACATCTTCTTATTGATACATTGAAAGAAGGGGGCAGATATAGCATAGTTAGTGCAGGAACATATGCTAACAGGATTATATTGCTAATGCAGTATATGAATATAGAAGTAGCTGCAGTATATGATAATTCAGACGATAAAATTGGTAAAATTTTTAATGGGTATACAATAGAGTCGATAGATAATATATGCAATAATGACATGAATGATATATATATTATAGCTAATAAAAATCATTCAGATGAATTAAAAAAGCAGTTAGAAATATTGGGAATAAAGGAAGATAATATCAGGATTTTTGATAACCTTTATGATTGGGCAAGGCTTATTGATATATATAATCATGTGGAAAGTATATAGTGAAAATATATAAGTTTGATAGAAATGATTAAGCATGTATAGAGTGTACAGAACTTGTAGATAGATTTAAATACGTAGGGAGAAAAATGTATGATAGTTAATTTTTATTATTCATACAGGTGGGAAAATGGTTGTTATAGTACATGATGAATCAATAGTTATACAATGATGCTGTATTTCAAATATGGCAATAGTAAGTATAAAACATATATTCTTTTGAACCTGAACCACATCAATATGCACATTGTAAAAAAATAATTGTAGAAGGCATATTTAGGTTTGTTGAATAATCTGGATTGAACACAAGAATATCCGGGTTTGTTAACAAATTGAATTTGTAGTTCAATATATATTATTGCAATATTTATAATTCTGTGATATTTTAATAAAAAGCAGTTTTCTATATTACCTGTACGGTTGCTGTGTGACTTGTATAATTGATGGTATTCTATATTTTGATAGTATCATTTTCAGGCACATGGCAATGGGGCGGTACAGGGTCTGTCTATCTTGGTTTTTGTCTGTATTTCATTGAAATTCTGCTTTTAAAATAAGGTATAAAGCAGGATTATTATATTTACATGGTTCATGCCTGTGTTTTACAGGATGCAACAGTGTTTAGCCAGCATGGGATGTATTGCATAAGTGTATATTCAATGCTTAAAATATTAGTCATATTCCTGCTTTATCGGATAAGATAAGGAGAAGGAATTATGAATGGTAACAGAGAGTATAAGAGTGATGTGTTCAGCATGCTTATGGAAGACAAGAAGCGTGCACTTCAGCTTTATAATGTAATGAATGGTTCCGTCGTATGACAACCCGGATGATGTCGAGATTAAGACGCTTGACGGAGGAATATCCCTAACTGTAAGGAATGATGCAGCATTTGTGGTTGATGCAAGACTAAGCATATATGAACATCAGTCAACAGTGTGTCCTAATATGCCTGTGAGAAGCCTGATATATTTTACGACAATTTTATCGGATATGCTTAGCGGAAGAGGCGGAGAAGGCAGGGAAAGAAAGATAGGACGCAATTTGTATGGAAGAAAGCTTGTAAAGATTCCGGTACCACAGTTTGTAGTCTTTTATAATGGAGAAGAGAAGCAGCCGGAGGTACAGGAGTTAAAGCTATCAGATGCATATGAGAAGGCAACTGATGATCCAAGACTGGAATTAAAGTGCATGGTGTATAATATCAATAATGGCAGGAATGAGGAGATAAGACATTCTTGCAGATGGCTTGATGAGTACATGATTTTTGTAAATAAGGTAAGGGAATTGCATTATGGAAGAACGGATGAAGACCTGCTTGTTGATATACAAATGGCAATAGATTATTGCATAGAGCATAATATATTAAGGGATTTCCTGATAAAACGAAGGAATGAGGTGACAAAGAGTATGAAGCTTGATTATACGTTTGACAGGCAGCTGGAACTTGAGAGGGAAGATGCGAGAGAGGAAGGATTCGAGGAAGGGCTCGAAGAGGGAAGAGAACAAGGACGTGAACAAGGACGTGAACAGGGACTCGAACAAGGACGTGAAGAGGGGCGTAGAGAAGAACGAGATATTGTTAATCAGTTGATTACATTGCTGTTATCTGATGGAAGAACAGAAGATTTGAAGAAATCTGCATCTGACAGGGAATATCAGATACAGCTTTTAAAAGAGTATGGATTAATGTAATTTTATAAAATAGAATTAATATTTGCTAATGTAAACGCCTTTAGAGTATAATAGCTTTAAAGGCGTTAGGTTTATACGGAGGCATTAAGATGCAGATTGAAGATATAGTAGCAAAGTTCTCAACAGGAATATTTGTCTGGTACAATTTTAAGGAAAATGCAGCAATTTTATATTTGTATTCGATAAATAAAGACAAAGAAATAGAATCATTTCTTAAAAATAAAGGAAATGTAACATTATGTAATATAAAAAAAGGAAATGAAAATATTGATGATGTTAAAAAATTTGATTACATTGTTGGTGTTGATGTTTTAGAAGAGAGTGAATCGCCGGTAGAATTGCTTACATTTTGCAGGAGTCATTTAAATGATGATGGCAGGCTTCTATTAGGAACAGAGAATAGGCTCGGAATTAAGTATTTTTGCGGGGACAGGGATCCATATACTAATCATAGTTTTGATGGAATTGAAGATTATAGAAGAATAACAGCAGCGGATAAGAAAGATATAGATGGAAGATGTTATTCCAGAGCAGAACTTAATGATATGTTATGTATGGCAGGGTTTTGTAATGACAAATTTTATTCAGTTATGCCGAATTTGAAAGAGGCACAGCTTATATATGCTGATGGTTATACACCGGTTGAAGATCTGGCAATCAGATATTTCCCTTTTTATAATTATCCTGACAGTGTTTTTCTGGATGAGCGTTTTATGTATAAGGATTTGGCTGATAATGATTTATTTCATACAATGGCTAATTCATATTTTATTGAATGTAGTCCTGATGGAAAGTTTGATGAGACGATGCATGTAACGCTTTCACTTGACCGTGGAGAGGAAAATGCTTTGGTTACAGGAATATATGAGCATGATGGAATAAGGGGCGTTTATAAAAAGGCTGTATATTCCGAAGGAATGAAGAAACTGTATGAAATGCAGGATAATCTTGATGAATTGAGGAGAAGAGGTATTAGTGTCGTTCAATCTAAGATTGAAAACGACAAATTTGTAATGCCATATGTAGACAAGCCTGTTGCATTGGTTGCGTTAAGAGAAATTGCAAAGAAAGATAAAGAAGCATTTTTTGATGCATTGAATGATTTGTATGAATTGATATTATCATCATCCGAGCATACAGATATTGTGAATGAAAAGGACAGGAATAGTGCCAATGGGAAAGATATGGGAGTTATCCTTTCAAAGGGATATATTGATATGGTGGCACTTAACTGTTTTTATGATGAGACGATAGAAGAACCGAAGAAAAGATTTATATTTTATGACCAGGAGTTTTATTTTGAAAACTGTCCGGCTAAAGCTATATTTTATCGTTCAGTAACAGTTATATATGATGGTGCTGATATGGAATTTGAAAGACTGATTCCAAGAAAAGAGGTGCTTGAAAGATTCGACCTTGCAGAGCTTGAAGAATTGTGGCAGCGTATATCCTACAGATTTACAAGCGAATTACGTAATGAAAAGGAATTACAGCTTTATAAACAGGAAAGAACGTGTGACGCAAGAGTAGTCTACAGTAACAGGGAAAAGATTAATTACAGTGCCTCTGATTATCAGGAAATATTTGTTGATATTTTCAAAGGACTTGACGATAAAACGAAAGATGGAAATAATAAAAAACTTGTTCTTTTTGGTTCGGGCAATTTTACAAAAAGATTTCTTGATGAATTTGCAGGTTGTTACGATATTTTTTCGATTATAGATAACAATCAGTCGAAATGGGGAACAATGATGGATAATGTACCGGTTAATTCTCCTGATGTTTTAAGAGATATAGATTCTGATGAACTTCATTTGATTATTTGTATAAAAAAATATTATGGTGTTGTAAAGCAGTTAAAGGAAATGGGAATTTCAAAGTATCATATATATGACCCTTCAAATGAATATCCGAATAAAAGAAGAGAGATTGCACAAAAACGTGCGGCAGGCATGATTGCTGAGAATTCAGGAAATACTGGCACTGATGGAGAAAATGAGAAAAAACCGTATAATATAGGTTATATAGCTGGTGTTTTTGACCTTTTTCATATCGGACATCTTAATATGTTTAAAAGAGCAAAAGAACAGTGCAACTATCTGATTGTCGGGGTCGTGTCAGATGAGGGGGTAAGGCTTAATAAGCAGGCTGAGCCGTTTGTTCCGTTTGAAGAAAGAATTGAAATGGTGCGTTCATGCCGTTATGTTGATGAGGCTGTAAAGCTTCCGCTTAATTTTTGTGGAACACAGGATATGTATAAAGTGTATCATTTTGATGTTCAGTTTTCAGGAAGTGATTATGAGCATGATGCGTATTGGCTTGCTCAGAAGGAGTTTCTTGAAGAGCATGGTTCAACAATGGTATTTTTCCCATATACACAGAGTACAAGCTCTACGAAGCTGAAGAAAGCTATTAATGCAAAGATAAAAGAGTATGGTTTATACGAGGAGTGATTTTTAAAGTAATGCGTTTTGTTTTATTTTATTCAGATGTAGAGTCGTTTAATTATTTTACAGATAGAATTGTTGAGGAATTAAATAAAAAGAATCATGAATGTTTTGTACTTGATTTGCGTGATATGTCACGTTCAGGAGAACATTCATTTGAAAGATTTAATTCGTTCCTTGAAAAAAAAGCTGATGCGGCAATAGCATTTGATGGTTTGGGAATAAAGGACAGGATATTTGTTGAACTGTGGGATTCCATGAATACATTGGCAATTAATATTCTTATGGATCATCCATTAAGATTTCATCCAACAATGTTAAGACATCCTAGGAGGTACATACAGTTTTGCTGTGATAGAAATCATGTGGAATATGTAAAAAAATATTTTGGTGAGAGTGTGGCTGATGTAAGATTTATGCCTCATGCCGGTACATATATGGGTGAGCCTGATTTGGAAAATTACGAAAAAAGACCATATGATGTTTTGTTTTCAGGAACTTTTTATGAACCACATATATATCTTGAACAGATAGATGAGATGTTTAGTGATAATGAACTTATAAAGATGTTTTATCATAATCTTGCAGATTATATGACTGACAGGAATGAAGTGTCTACAGAGCAGGCAGTTGTGGATGTTATGGATTTGATGAGATTGATTATGTCTGAAAAACAGGTGATACAGCTCTTCAGGTTTGCAGAGCCTGTTGACTGGCTTGCGAGAATGTATTATAGAAAGCAGATTGTACAGGTGATTGCAGATTCAGGTATTGATATATGGCTTCTGGGGCGTGGATGGGAGAATCATCCTGCTGCTATGCTTGACAATGTACATATTATCAATGACAGAATACCGTTTAAAGATACACTTCCGGTTATGGCAAAGGCAAAGATTAATCTTAATATTATGCCGTGGTTTAAAGATGGAACACATGACAGAATATTTAATATTTTATTGCAAGGCTCACTTCCTCTTACAGATAAAAGCAAATGGCTCGAAGATAATTTCACTGATGATGAAAATATTGTATTTTATGATTTGAATGAGTTGGACAGTATTCCTGAAATAATAAAAAACTATCTTGATAATCCGGAAAAATCAAAAGAGATTATTAAAAATGGTTTTAATGAAGTTGCTGATAAATATACATGGACACAGATAACGGAGCAGATTCTTGCGTGTATAGAATAAGTTATGTGATTAATTTTGGAAATTAATCAATAAATATAAAACATGGAGGTTAAAAATCTATATGAATATTCATACAAAACATGAAATTTTAAAAATAATACAGAACGTGAAAAATATTCATATTAATCTGCATGTATTAAATAACAATGAATATATTAATTCTTTAACACAATGTCAGGAATATGCAGTCAATATTGGAAATATCATTGAAAACAGTGATTGCAATGATAAAAATATTGTTCCGCTGCTTGAAAATTATTGTGAAGTTTTGTATGAATTGTCTCTTATTAATCTGGCAAGTGAAAGAATATATAAAATAAAATTAATTGATGATTTAATTAATAAGGTTGAGAGTTTAGTTGGGAAAATTGCAGGAAAATACAGAATTGTATTTCTTCCATATAAAGCCCAGATGTGGGATGCACTTGAGAGCGTCTGGCTTGCGGCTAAAGATGATGACAGATGTGAGTGTGATGTGATTCCGATACCATATTTTGAATTTGATAAACGTAAAAATGAATGGCATCTTGCGTATGATGGAAATAAGTTTCCATCATACGTTCCAATTACGCCGTATCAGACTTATAGCATACGTGAGTTAAAACCGGATGCTGCATACATACATTATCCATATGACGGCAGTAATACAGTAACGAGAATCCACCCGGCATATTATTCTGATGAACTAAAAAAATATGTAAATAAATTAATATATATTCCTTATTATGTAACGGCCGGGGCAATTTCGGAAAATCATAAGTATTTTCCTGTTTATAAAAATATGGACTATTTTATTGTACAGTCTGAATTTTTTAAGCGTTCTTGTACCGGAGTATTTTACTACGATAAAATAATTCCACTTGGTTCCCCTAAGATTGATTCAGTAGTTAATAAGTGTAAAAACGAAAAGAATATTCCTGATGAATGGAAGAAAATATTAAATAATAGAAAAGTTTTAATGCTTAATACAACAATAGGCGACATTTTGTGTTATAAAGGTGTTCTTATAAAAAAATTACAGCATTTTTTTGAACTTATAGCACAAAGAAAAGATATTGCTTTAATCTGGAGACCGCATCCGCTTACTGAAGCAACGATTAAGTCAATGCGGACAGAGATTTATGAAAGCTATATAGAGTTAAAACGATATTTTATGGATAATGAAATTGGTGTGTTTGATACTACACCTGATATTGCATATACGATTGCTGTAAGCGACGGATATATAGGTTCGGATGGAAGCTCGGTTATTAATATGTTCAGTGCTGCCGGAAAGCCGGTGTTTATATTTAATGATTTAATATTTAATGAATTTTCTGAAAATGAAAAAAGAAATCTAAGAATTATTAATATGGCTGTTAAAGAAAATGAATTGTATTTTGTTGCAGATTCATTTAGTGGGATATTCAGATTTGATATTACAAATTTCAAGGATACAGATAGTAATTATATAGGGGAAGTGATTGATAATTCCGAACACAGATGGCAGCAGCCATATGGATATATATGTACACAGCATGATGATGTATATATATCATCAGTATACAGTGACTATATTACAAAATATGATGGTACTAATTATAAAACATTTATATGTAATGAAAAATATGATGCGAGAGCATTGGGACAAATGAAATTGTGTGATAATTTTCTTGTATTTTTGCCTTATGAGGGATTTGATATATGGAAATATGATACTCTGACAGGAGAATGGACGGTTGACAAGATAACAATTTTAAATCTGTATAAAAATCTTGGAACAGCGGCATATGGAAATATAGCTTATAGCTGCGTATATTTTAATGGGTGTTTATGGATGGTAACAGGCTGTTCGGATTATTTATTAAAATATAATGTCAATACCGGTGAGAGTGAATTGCATAAAAATGGCGGAGATAAATATGTATATACCTATATAACAGCAGATGGAAATAGATTGTATCTCCTTGATAATATTAACAATATTATTGCAATAACAAATGATGGAATTGATTGTAGGGTAATCAAGATTCAAACATCACTTATAAAAAAATACTGGAATACAGAAAACGGAGAATTGTGTTTATTCAAAGCTGTTTTAAATGTTGGAAACTATATTGTGCTTATTCCGGCATTTTCAGACACATTTATAAAAATAAATAAAATCACTAATGAGCAGAGTGCGATAAACACACATTTTCTTGATAATGCAGACGGCTGTTTTAATGGATATAATCCGGAATATTCTTATAGCACAGGTGCATTTGCGGTACTTAATAGTTATGAATTTATAGTGCAGCGTACATATGATGGAAAAGCAGCAGTTATTAATGTTGATGATATTAATACTGAAAATATTGAGGCGGGAAATTGCCGGGAATTTTACATTAAAATTTCAGATGCTGATTTAGAAAGAAAACAGAAAAATTCGGATGGATTCGAGAAAATGTGCAGTAATGGTTATTTCTGCCAGAAAGAGAGTATATATCTTTCAACAGAACAATTTCTGGATAGAATGGTGTCTGGTGACTGGGATGGAATTATAGAGCGGCAGCAGGAATATGTGAATTCTCTTGCATTAAATCCTGGAACATGTGGTGAAAAAGTACATGAATTTGTTATGAATTCGTTAATAAAATGTTGATTTTAGAAGGTGGCTTATATGAATTTATCAGTATGTATTATTGCAAAGAATGAAGAAAAACATATAGAAAAATGTATGCAATGTCTGTCTGATAAGGAAGTACAGATAGTTGTGGCAGATACCGGGTCTACAGATAAAACTAAAGAAATTGCAAAAAAATACACAGAGTTCGTATATGATTTTAAATGGATTGATGATTTTGGGGCGGCAAAACAGTTTGCAGTATCAAAAGCGTCCAATGACAATATATTGATTCTTGACTGTGATGAATATTTGCAATCTGACAAAACTGTACTTGAAAAATTAAATAGTATGCTTGAAAATGAACCTAGAAGAGCTGGACGCATAAAATGTATCAATGTATTGGAGGATGATTCAAAAAATACTGATTGGATAACAAGAGCATTTAACAGGAAGTATTACAAAGTAGAAGGGAAAATACATGAGCAGATAGTTAAGGCTGACGGAAAACCGGCAGATACGTTCTTATCCGCTGTTGTTATTAAGCATGTTGGATATGCACTTAATGATGATGAGAAGAAGAAAAAGGCATTACGTAATATAAAACTTCTGAAAAAAAGACTTGCTGAGCTTGAAAAGAATTTTGATAGTGACATAACACAGAATAATGAAAAAGAGATTCCATATATTTATTATCAGTTGGGGAAAAGTTATTATATGGAAAAAGATTATAATAATGCATGTGATTTTTTTTCAAAGGGGCTTTCATTCGATTTGGAACCAAAGCTTGAGTATGTTATAGATATGGTTGAAACATATGGATATGCAATGTTAAACTGTGGAAAAGTTCAGGAAGCATTATCGTACACATCAATTTACGATGTATTTGGAAACAGTGCGGATTTTAAGTTCCTTATGGGACTTATATATATGAAAAATGCAATGTTTGATGAAGCTGTAAATGAATTTCAAAAAGCAGCAGAATATAAAGAAAGCCGTGTTGAAGGTACTAATTCTTATCTTGCATATTATAATATCGGGGTAATATATGAATGTCTGGGAAATATAGGAAAAGCACAGGAATATTATAAAAAATGTAATGGCTATTCAAAAGCTGTGGAAAGGCTTAAAAATGGAAGACATGGCAATTTAACGAAATGCAGAAACTGTTGATAAGTCTGTTAAATGTGGATGTATCAGAAACGGATTTTTATAATGTTATAAATATATGCAGAAAAACAGGGGTGTAATATGATTAATAATGAAAATACAATGTATATGTATTGTAATGTCCTTGGACAGACAGAGCCGGAGAAGATTCTTGATATAGGCCTGTTCTACAGGCAGATAGGTGGTGTGTCGAGAACAATTCTTAATTCTGATGTTCCAAAGAAGTGTTTTATTACAGGCATTGATTTGGAAAATTCAAAAAATTACGGAGTGTATAATACAATATATGATGAAATAATAAGGACGGAAGATATAGCCGGATTATCCGATGCAGAATATGATTTAGCTGTATTTCTTGATAAAAAAATTAAAGGTTTGGAAAGAAAGAATCTTTTTGATTTTGTAAAATCAAACTGTAAGTGTATTTTTGCTTATGAAATGGATGATGTATATCTGAAAAACTGGGAAAATAAAATAAAACTTAATGTTAATAATGTAATTGGAATTCTTGCATGGAGGTGACAAAACAATGGATACACAGATGTGGGTGATAACACATAAAAATTATCCCGGTGTAAGTGATGACTTATATAGAACTCTTCATGTTGGCAGAGCTTTGTCACAGGACCTTGGATATACAGGTGACGATACAGGAGATAATATTTCATTAAAAAATAGAAATTATTGCGAACTTACGGGACTTTACTGGCTTTGGAAAAATAATCAATGTGATATTATAGGTGTATGCCATTACAGGAGATTTTTTCTTGAAAAAGGACGCATGCTTACAAAAGAATATATAGAGAAGACTCTAAATGATTACGATATAATTGTTCCGACATGTGGAATGGTTAAGGAAGAAAATGTAAGAAAGCAGTATGCGGCTAATCATTATGAGGAAGATTTTGATATATGCAGGGATGTAATAAGCGAAAAGTATCCGGAATATGTGGAAGCATTTGATATAATGGCTGAATCAAAATTACTTAATTTTTGTAATATGATAATTACAAGGAAAAATATTTTTGATGATTATTGTAAATGGCTATTTGATGTTCTTTTTGAAGTTGAAAAAAGAGTAGACATATCCGACAGAGATAACTATCAGAAGCGTATATTTGGATTCTTATCAGAACGTCTTATAAAAGTATGGCTGATAAAAAATGAATATAAAGTAAAAGAACAGAATGTAAAAATGATGGATTCAGACGAGCTTGATAAAAAATCCAGTCTTAATAATGCAATACGAAATGTTTATCAAAAAATAACAGCAGGAATATTAAAAAAATATTTAAGTCCTACAAGTCTGCCAGAAAAAATAAATCAGTCAGTATGTTCTGATGGTCGCATTCATGTGTGGACATACTGGTGGGATGGAGAGGAGCAATCACCAGAAGCTGTAAAGAAATGTATAAAAAGTATCCGTGATAATATTGACAGCAATAAATATAAACTTCATGTTATAACACTTGCTGATTGCCAGCAGTATGTTACATTTTCCAATATAATTATTGATAAGGTCAATTCCGGAAAAATGCCACTTGATATATTGGCACAGAGATTATCAATGGAACTTTTGTACAGATACGGAGGCGTGTGGATAAGCCCGGAGTGTTTTGCTGCTGATGAAAGAGTTAATGATTTTATTGATTCAGGAGAATTTGTTTCATTAAAACATGAAGGAATATGTGATAAATCATTTTTAAAAGGACCGGCGGGATTTCCGTTATTTGGATTTGTAATGGAGTCGATTGATACATATTTTAGCTTTAAAGATGATTTGTTGTCACAGGATATGACGGATGAATTTATTAATATAGCATGTGAACATATGGATTATGTACGTAATGATGTGGATAAATGCCCTGATAATAATAAAAATTGTGAATTCTTCAAAGAAAATGCAGATAGAGTTTATCGCGAAGAAATATGGGATGACGTAGTAAAAGATACTTGGCTGTATAAATTACAGAGTGACAGACAATATAAACAAAAAAATATTATAGACAAAGATACATTTTACGGAAAAATTATCTGTAGATAGTAAAATGTATATTATGCAGGAGATAATGTGAATTTCATGGATGAAAAAAATTTAAGTATAATTGTTATAAAATCTGAGATGTCATCTTCTTTTTATGAAACATTGATGAGTGTCTGCAGGCAGTTAAATTATAATGATAATATTGAAGTCATACTCGCAGATGCCGTTGATGGGACGGCGTATGAATTATGCAGAAAATATGGGGAGGATGACAATACATTATTGCTGGATAAAGTCAGATTTGTTGATATCAGTTCACAGATTTTTGAAAATATGGCCCAGATAAAAAATGAGTCTGTAAAATATGCAACAAACAGGCGTGTGCTGATTTTGACGGATAGCCAGATTCTTCAGGAAGGTATCATTGAGAAATGTCTGTTGACTGATAGAATCGAAGTTTCAGATGATGAATTGAAAAGTTATTATAATGCAGGAACAGATGCATTTTCATATCTTGTTGCTGACAGGGATATGTTTAGTTCAATAGGTGGATGGAATTCCGGTCTCGCATGCAATGAGGATTATGAATTATTTATACGAGCATGCAATTATAATTGCCCTGATAAATTTTATCCAATATATTCTGATGAATATAAATATCCTGTTTTTAAAGAAACATTTTTGGTATATGCCTATATTCTTGGAAAATATGCTTCAAAACTTCGCAATTCGGGTATGTTTAATGATGTTTTGTCAAACTGGTTTATACAGGCAAAAAACTATGGTATAGAAACATATTTTGAAGATTGTGTAAAGAATATGATTGGCAGAACAGAATGTTTTAATGCAATTGATAAAAATATGAATCCTGTACTTATGTTTTACGGATTAAAAACATGTAATGGAACATTAAACTCATTTGCATTAGAATTTGCCCAGGCACTCAGAAATAAAAGAATTAATGTTCTGCTTTTAAATATTGATGATGATAATACAACAGAGAATATTGGAAAAATAATTCTGAATGATTACAGATGCGTAATTGGCATGCAGACAGGTCTATATACGGAGAGACTCGAAAATGGTCAGTTACTTGGCAATTTATTTAAATGCCCTAAGTTTAATTATGTATTTGACCATCCTCTTTATGTCAGCTGGAGTCTTATGCTGCCGGTTAATGATTTGTATGTTTTGCAGCAGGATGAGACTTATTCTGAATATATAACAAAATATTATCCGTATGTGAAAAAAAGCTGGCACTTTCCACCTGCGGGTCTTATTGGCAATCTTACAAAAACGGAAAATGGCAAAACAGAAAAAATATATGATATATCTTTTATTGCAACATATAATGATTACAGAGAGAGACTAGATGTAATAAAAAATCTTCCTGATAATATAAGAAAAATATCATGGCATATGGTTAATCAGCTGAAAAATCATCCTAATCAGCGTGCAGAGGAAGCACTAGAGGCAGTGCTTGAAAAAAAGAAAATAACTTTAACAGAGCATGAATTTGTTGTTACGCTTCACAAATCTCTTGAAGCTGTGAGAACAGTAACTTTTTATATAAGAGAAAAAATTATAAAAACTCTTATAGAATCAGGTATAAATGTTGATGTTTTTGGTGATTCGTGGAAAAAATCTCCGTATGCAGATAATAAAAATCTCATTATTCATGATGATATTGATTTTGATAAAGGGCTTGATATTATGGCACAAAGCCGTATTTCTCTTAATGTTATGTCATGGCATAAAGGCGGCATGACTGAAAGAATTGCCAATGCGATGCTTAATTATTCTGTCTGTGTTACGGATGAAACCTCTTATATAAACAGGCATTTTGTAGCGGGAGAAAATATAGTTACATTTAATCTTGATAATATTGATAAGCTGCCGGATAAGATAAGAACAGTTTTGCAGGATGAAAATCTTCAGAAATATATTGAGAAAAATGCGTATAAGAAAGCTTTAAGCGAACATACATGGGATAATCGTGCTGATTATTTTATGAACATACTGGGAGAAATTGAAAAATAATGAAGATATTGTATTATACGTGGAATGAGACAATGGCATATGATATTGAAGAGACTCTTGATATTGAAGGACATGATGTTGTCAGGGTGTCATATCCTATAAGCAGTTATGTTGCGGATAAAGGATTTAATGATTATATTGTTGGAATTCTTGATAAAGATAATTTTGATTGTATATTTACAATGAATTATATACCTGCTCTTGCGAAAATATCATTCCTGCGAAAAATAAAATATATTGCATGGATTTCAGATAGTCCTAATTACACGACATATTCAGAAATGATTCACAGTCCGTATAATTATATTTTTCATTTTGATAAAAAAGAAGTGGAGAATCTTAGAAGTACAGGGGCTAAAAATATATTTCATATACCGCTTGCAGTAAATACTAAGAGAGTGACCAAACAGATAGAAACATCAAAAATACAGAAAAACAAATATAAAGCAGATGTATCTTTTCTGGGAAGCTTATATAGTGACAGGGATTTTTTTGATAAGATAAGTGGAATTAATGATTATCAGAAAGGTTTTGTTGATGCGGTAATAAAAGCACAGTTATTATTTCAGGGGTGTGATTTAATTGAAGAAGCATTACCAAAATCATTTATAGAGAGCGTATTGAAGCTGGTTGATTTTAATATGGACAGTGAAATCAAGCTGTCCGATGAAAAAATTCTGCTTGATTTAATAAGAAAAAAAGCTACATCAATTGAAAGAATTGAATTGTTAAATTTTATTGCAAAAAAATATCAGGTTGTTCTTTATACAGGTTCTGCTGATAATATGCTGTATCATGTAGAGAACAGAGGATATCTTGATTACAACACACAGATGCCGGTTATGTTTAATTCTTCAAAGATTAATCTTAATATAACACTTAGAAGCATACAATCGGGAATAAGCCTGAGAGCTCTTGATATAATGGGAGCAGGTGGATTCCTTATTTCAAACTGGCAGCCTGAACTTGCGGAATGTTTTGAAGAGGGAAAAGAGGTTGTAATGTACTATGACAGAAATGATTTGATGTCTAAGATAGAATATTATCTGCAAAATGAAGATGAGAGAATGAAAATTGCGGAAAATGGACAAAAAAAGATAATTGAGCAATTTGATTATTCATGTGCATGGAAAAAAATATTCGGTGTGGTGTTTTAGAACACTACATCGAATATTTCTTTTAATCTGACTTTATATGTATGGAATTCATTTACTTTACCAAAACCATTGGCAGCAATCTGCCGGCGTTCATTATCGTGTTCTAAATAATAGTCACATTTATTTATTAAATCTTCTTTTGATTCAAATACTGCCATATCTTCTCCGGGAACAAAAAAGTCGTAAAAATCTGCCTGATAATTAGACAGAAGAAAACCATTACAGCCCATGATATCCATGGCTCGCAGAGGAATTCCGGAGCGGATTGAACGGAGTGAAATATTTAAGTTTATGCGGCTGTTATTAAATACATATGGCATGTGGTTATAATAGTCTATCGGACCGCAATTGATTATTTCAGGCAGTTCAGGTGTTGCATTAGGAGTGTAAAGGTGTGTGTTGAACTGCTTTGATACTGCACCGAGCAAATCTTTTCTTTCAAGTTCTGCAAGCTTTCTTGCAATAAAATAGTATGCGTAGAGGTAAGAAGTTGTTTCTACGCCGTCTTTATTTGGTTCGGCCGGGACACTTTTTTGCAAAGCATCAATAATATCGGGTTTTAATAATTCTTCAATAAAATAATATCCGTATACTTTCAGCTGTGCCTGTATTATTCCATCAAGATATCCTGAAACATAAGGAGGTAGGTTTTTCAGCCTGTCAAATAAATTGTGTTTTTCATTATACATTGAACCGACAAATGCAACATCACATTTATATTTATTACATAAATGTGAGATTGCAGGATTGGTGTCTGCTTCGTTAAGCTGTCTTGTTATCCTGTCAGTATTTACTGCGAGCGGTGCATAGTAGACTGTGTTAATTCCTGCATTTTTGAGCTCAAGATAGAGAGTCTTATCAAAAATAAATATATAATTGCATGGATTTATAACGGTGTATGAATATAAAGATACAAGCGGGCTGTCATATATAAAAGCAATATATGGAATATTAAAACGACGGCAGCAGTTTGATATTACCGGGCTGTAATTAAATGTAAATACACAGTCGTATTTAATACTCATTTCATTTTCAAAAATATTATCAAATTCTTCATTTTTTCTTTCACGCATTAATTCTGTAGAAATACATTTATATTTAATAGCCATATCTTTAAAAGCATCGCAGATATCTTCAATTCCGAAGTTTTTCCATTCAAAAATAAGTACATTCATAGCGTGTTCCTCTATAGTTTAAGTGTTTTGTGTTTATGGTTGTTACTGTTTCTGCATGGCTCTACTGCTTCATCTTTATCCCGGAAATGCCATATCAAGCATTTGCAATATTCTTGTGTCATATGTGTGAAGACGTGCTACGGTCTCAAATCCGTGGCGGGCGATTTCCTCACGTTCATTATCGTGTGCAAGGTAATAGCTGCAAAGCTCTTTCAGGCTGTCGAAGCTGTCATATGCAACGAGGTCTTTTCCGACTTCAAAAAATTCTGGAAGTTCTGTCTGATAATTTGTAATCAGAAAGCCTCCGGCGGCAAGAACGTCAAATATTCTTAAAGAAAGCCCGGAACGGATTGATTTTGCTGTTATATTAAGATTGATTTTACTCTGGTTAAATATTATTGGCATTTCTGTGAGAGATTTTGCAAAACCGCGGTTATGTATATGCGGCATGGATGAAGTGTCACTTCCAGTGTAGATGTCTACATTAAAGTTGTCGGATAACATGCGTAAAGCACGAAGGCGTTCCTGTTCGGCGACTTTTACACTTATATACTGCTGTGCAACAAGTGCACGGTTTTTCTGCCTGTAGCTTTCAGGAAAACGATATGAACCGGGTGTTGCTTCAAGAAATCTTGTGGCAAAATCTTCAGTAATCAGTTCTTCGATAAAATTGTAACCATATACTTTAAGCTGTGCTTCAATAATACCATCAGTAAAGCCACGGTCGGCATCATTTAATTCTGACCGGTTGAAAGGACATTTTTCCTGATAAGTGGAGCCGATAAATGAAATATCGCTTGCAAACTTTGCTTTTTCGGATGTAGATGCATTTTTAATAACATTTTGTATTCTGTTGACATCTGCAGCAAGCGGAACGTGGAATATATGTCCTTGGTTGAAAGGCTCAAATTCGTTGTAAAGACACCTGTCAAATAAAAATATGCGGTTGCAGTCATTTTTTAGCGAATAAGAGTAGAGTTCAAGAACAGGACTGTCAACGATAAGTGAAATGTATTTTAAATGCATTATTTCGCATAAGTCCGACAGCCATGGGAAAAAGTTAATTGTGAAGACAAATGTAAACTGACCGTCTATAAGCTTTTTTGATACTGTTTCGACACATTGTGATGGCAGCAGATTTTTATTGTATATTTCCATGTCTTCGTCTATGACTTCAAATCCAAGCCGTCTGAAAGAATCAGATATGTCAGGCTCGCATATGCTTCCGTATTTATAGAAAAATATTTTCATAAATTGTATCATCCATTCATTGTATTATTGCAAAATATAAGTTATTCTGTATATATATTTTAGCAGAACATAAGTGGCGGGGCAACCCACGAGTTGATGTGAAGGTGGTGATATTGTGATTTTGGAGAATATAGATTTTTTAAATGAATTTAATGGCGTGTCGGTATTTGTGCGTCTTATTCTGGCATTGATTCTTGGTGCACTTCTTGGTATTGAGAGGGAACGGAAGCAAAGACCGGCAGGACTTCGTACGTATACGCTTGTCTGTCTGGGTTCGGCTCTTGCAGCAGTAACTAACGAATATATATGTACGATTTATCCGTCTGCCGACCCGGCAAGAATTCCAGCACAGATTGTAAGCGGAATTGGATTCTTGGGTGCCGGAACTATACTTGTGACAAAAGAGCATCAGGTAAAGGGACTCACTACGGCGGCAGGTCTGTGGTGCTGTGCAGCAGTTGGAATTGCGATTGGTTCGGGTTTTTATTATGGTGCAATACTTGCCGGGATTCTTATTGTTGTAAGTCTCAGAGTTTTTTCTATTGTTGATAAGAATTTTCTTAAATACAATAAATATATGAATTTTTATGTTGAATATAATTCAAAAGTTTTTATAAGGGAGCTTATATTTTACGCTAAAAAGAGCGGGTATCAGATATTGGACTTGGAGATTACAAAAGACAGTTCGAGTGGAACGTATTTTGCAACATTTCAGCTAAAGATTACGAATCCTTCATTAAGGACACTTGTGCTTGCATCGGTGCAGGAGCTTTCAGACTGTATTCTGGCGGAAGAAATGTAGCATAAACACATGCATCAGAAAATAGTATCTCTTATATGTTTGCAAAATTACATTGATGTGGGGTATAATAAAATCACTTATTAATGTGATTAATTGTTAATGTAATTAATATACACAGCGAATTTTTAACGTGCAAAAAATGTGCATATAAAGAGAAAGGGGTACAAAGATGGCACAATATAAATCTTTTTATAAGCTTCTTGAAAGCCTTGCAGATAAATATAATGATAAAACAGCTGTTTTATATGATACATTTGAGGTCAGCTATAGAAAATTATTTGATGATTCGGTAAAAAAAGCACTTCATTTGCAGCATTTTGACGGTAATAGAATTGCCATTTACGGACCGGCTTCATACAGATGGATTGTTAATCTGTTCGGAACGGTTCTTGCCGGAAAAGATGCGGCACTTGTCGATTTTTTTATTCCGCATGATATCAGATTTAAAATGATTGAGAAAATAGATGCGGATTATGTGCTTTGTTCTACAAACCAGTATATTTTATCAGACGCCAATGGAATAATTATTAATGGTGCCGAAAATGATAATGTTGATGGACTGACATATAATGCGGATGATGTAAAAGAAGGAAATCTTTTATTATTTACGGCAGGTGAAAACGAGTGTGACAAAGCGGTTGTTCTTACTTCAGATAATATAATGAGTGCCATTGGTTATATAAATGCCCATTGCAACTGCACTGAAGATGACAGGGTTCTGGCACAGATTGAATTAAGTAAAATATTTGGATTGTTATACTGCCTTATATGGCCGCTAAGCTGTGGTGCATGTATATGTGTCGGAAGAGGACTGAGGCATATAGATGCGGACACATACTATTATGATGCAACTATTCTTCCAGCCAATCCATCAATGGCTGAGTATCTGAAGAAGATAAAAGGATTCAATGACAATTTGAAAAATATAATAATAGGTGGTGCACCATGTCCGTATCATTTGTATGAATGCCTCAGAGACAGAGATATTAATGTAAGTTCTGTTTATGGAACATCTGAAAGTACAGGTTGTATTGCAATTAATTATGATGAGGATGGTTCATATGAGCCGTTTGCGGATAATACGCTTAAACTTTCTGATGATGGTGAAATTCTTCTAAGCGGCGGATGTGTCATGAAGGGATATTATAATGATGAGGTACAGACAGAAAGAAAGTTAAAAGGCGGTTATCTTCATACTGGAGATTATGGAAGAATTAACAGCAGTGGAAGACTTATTATTACAAAGAGAAATCCGGCAATTATCAGTCTTCCTACAGGTGAAAAAATATGTAGAAATGTCATAAACAGAGAAATAGAATCAATTAATGGAATTGCAGAAAGCTATATAATGTTTTATGATGAGAAGCTGATTGCGGTAATATCTGCTATCGACAAAAGTGAAAAAGTTGACAGATTTAAGCGTAAGATAGACAAGTATAATGATAAGAAAGGCTACAGATGGGAAATACAAAAGGTTGTTCTTCTTGATAAGAAACTGCCAAGAAAGGATGATGGCAGTGTTGATGAAGAGGCTCTTGAGAAAGTGATAGATGAAGCTTAAGATTTTTCTCTTTTTGCCGATATAACATTCATGTAGATACAATATGACAGTTATTTGTTGTATTTTAAGAAGAATAAAGGAGAGTTATAATCATGGAAGATTTACGTACACAGCAGATAGAAGCACTTGAGGTGGCAGTTCCATACTGTGCAAAGATAAGCAATGCATTAAATAATCTTATGGAAGAGCTTAACGGTCACAGACAGCCGGATACGGATGAATATATGAAGAGCACATTGAACGGGCTTAATTGGATTGTTGAAGTGTATAATGGAACAAAAGATCTTATCAATAAAGACAGTGTAGTAATTAACAAAGAAGAGGTAAATAAGAGCGTTTTAGCACTTAATGCAGCCAATAATGCTAATGATGATGCTGCGAGAGTTGAGGCTCTTAAAGGAATTAAAGCTTTTGTTGATACATTTTCTGCACAGGCTGGGAAAGTTATAGCATAAAAATAAAATATAAGCCCTGGCGAATTAAGTCCGCCAGGGCTTTCTTTTATTTAACAATAATCATTAAACATCATTCCGCTGTAAGCAGAAAGATTATATGGGTCGTTAAAAGCATATTTTGGATTTTTGTATGCAACGATTTTGTTGTTTACATAATTCATAGGATTGGTTGAGATATCCTCTGCTTTTTTCATAAGGGCTGATTTGAAGTTATTAAGCTCATTGAAAATATTATCAATTGTGCCATTGTGTGCAGATTCTATCACAGTCTGTCTGTCAACACTGACAGAGCCGTCATCTTCGACTTTTAAGCCATTATTATTTAAAGTGGTTCTGTATTTCGATGCTATTCTTGAAAATTCCAGCTTTAATCGGTCATTTCCTTCAAAAATTTTATTATTGTCGCTTTCTGTGATTTTGACAAGACCATTGTAACCTGATATTAACTCGTCAATACTGTCTGCAATGGAATTATCATCCGTATTGAGGCTGAGGGTAACGGGCTCATCTGTAGGTTCTTTTAATTTAACTGAAAATGTTTTATTGAGCATAAATTCATTGGAAGGTGAATACTGCTCGCTGCCATTGACAGAAAAAATTGCATTATAAGGATAGCTGCTTACCCTGTCCATGCCGAGAGTATTTATAAGCTCACTGTTATCGGATTTTATGCTGAAAATAGTTGAATGAATACCTGATATTCCTGTTGCATCAGATGTTATTACAAGTCCTTTATTCTCAAGGCTGTCAGTCTTTACTTCGCAATTAAGGCCGATGTTGGAACGATTAATGAGACGTGCAATTTTATTTTCAACATCACCATTATTTTCATCTTCTGATACGTTAAATTCAAATTCATATGTAAGGTTATTGATATTTAAATCAAAAGAATATGTTCCCGGCTTTAAAAGCTTCTGGTTAGGCTGCAAAAAATTTCCGGTGTTTACCTGATGGGTTGCAAGCTGGCTGACACTTATTTCAACCGGTTCACAATCAGATGATGAATCTCCTATAAATTCAGCCGAAACAGCTTCCGGGTTGCTTGAAGATGCCGATTTTTTGAATGTCATCTCGCCACTTTTATCATCTGATAAATCTTTTGCAATATAACAAAGCTGTCTTGCATGCTCTTTTAAATCTATGGCATATTTTTGTGCGGCAACGGAGAAATCAACCTTATATGTAGGTGTCTGACTGTTGGTTTTTAAAACTCTGCCATATGAATTCTTTAACTGGTTTTTTGTATGGGTATCATATTTAGAATTAGATTTCCAGCCATATTGGGAAATATAATAGCTGTATGCACTGCTAATCATCAACAGTCACCTCCTTGTCTGCTAATAATAATATATATATGAGATTATGGAAAATCCGTTTTCCAAAAAATTCTTTAATATATTATATAGTATTAATCGGGACAGGGCAACAAAAACTTAATAGTAAATTTTTATTATTTACTTGATTTTTGGGATAATATGATGTATTTTATATGAAGCAGGATGAGAAAACATAAAAAAAGTGTTGACGCACTCTTGAATACTGTGCTATATTAGACTGGCTATGGAAGCGGTCTTTTTTTTATGCCTAAAAAAAGCCAATTGGTGTATTTAATACACCTGCAAAAAAACTAGAAAAAATTGGAGGTGGAAGTTGTGCGCGTTAAGATAACATTGGCATGTACAGAATGTAAACAGCGTAATTACAACATGACAAAGGATAAGAAAACACATCCTGACAGAATGGAAACAAAGAAGTATTGCAAGTTCTGTAAGTCACACACATTACACAAGGAAACAAAGTAAACCAGCACAGTGAGGTAGAGACAATGGGTGAAACTGTTAAAGAGACAAAACAGAAGAAAAACTGGTTCAAAGGTCTTAAAGCAGAGTTTAAAAAAATCATCTGGCCTGACCGTAAGTCCCTTACAAAAGAGACAGTTGCTGTTGTAGCTGCATCCGTATTATTAGGTGTAATAATAGCAATTGTGGATTTTATCGCACGTATTGGTATTGAATTCTTAGTAAAGTAAGGAAAAGGTGATTAAATGGACGAAGCAAAATGGTATGTAGTGCATACTTATTCCGGTTACGAGAATAAAGTCAAGGTAGACATTGAGAAGACTGTGGTAAACAGAAATCTTGAAGACCAGATTCTTGAAGTGGTTGTACCGCTTGAGACTGTTGTTGAAGTTAAGAACGGCTCAAAAAAGTCTGCTCAGAAAAAAATGTTTCCTGGCTATGTTTTAATCAACATGGTTATGAATGATGACAGCTGGTATGTAGTTCGTAACACAAGAGGAGTTACGGGATTTGTTGGTCCCGGATCTAAACCAGTACCACTGACCCCTACAGAGATTAAAGCACTTGGTATTGCACTGCCAGGCAGTGAAAACGAGAACAAACCTGTAGTTAAGTTTGACGGTAAAGTCGGCGACCAGGTTATGATTCTTACAGGTGCCTGGGAAGATACTGTTGGGGAAATCACAGGCATTAATGAAGGTAAGCAGTGTCTTACAATTAATGTTGAGATGTTCGGCCGTGAAACTCCGGTCGAGATTGGTTTTACAGATGTAAAACTGATGTAAGAAGGTTCGCATAACGCGGACGTGGGAGACACTTTGTTTATATTGGCAAGTGTCGCCAATTACCACATTTTTATTTAGGAGGTGCCTAAAATGGCAAAGAAAGTAACAGGTTATATCAAATTACAGATTCCTGCTGGTAAGGCAACACCAGCTCCACCGGTTGGTCCTGCACTCGGACAGCACGGTGTAAATATCGTAGAATTTACAAAGCAGTTTAACGCTAAGACAGCTGATCAGGGTGATTTAATCATCCCTGTTGTTATTACAGTATATGCAGATAGAAGTTTTAGTTTCATTACAAAGACTCCTCCTGCTGCAGTTCTTCTTAAGAAAGCTTGCAACATTAAGTCAGGTTCAGGTGTTCCTAACAAGACAAAGGTTGCTACAATTAAGAGAGCAGAAGTTCAGAAGATTGCTGAACTCAAGATGCCTGATTTAAATGCTGCATCAATCGAAGCTGCAACTTCTATGATTGAAGGAACTGCTAAGAGTATGGGTATCGTTGTAGAAGACTAATTCTGCAATGCTACATTTGTCGGGAATCCGGTAATATTTCATATGTATAGTTAAGAGTTGGATATAACTCTTTGTAATCGTAAAACGTGGGAGGAAAGTCAAACCCTTCCGATAATACCACTAGGAGGTTTTTTTATAATGAAAAGAGGAAAGAAATACGTTGAGGCAGCCAAGAAAATTGACCGCCAGACATTATACGAAGCAACAGACGCTATTGCGTTAGTTAAGCAGAGTGCAGTTGCTAAGTTTGACGAAACTATTGAAGCACATATCAGAACAGGTTGTGACGGACGTCATGCTGAACAGCAGATCAGAGGAGCAGTTGTTCTTCCACACGGAACTGGTAAGAAAGTAAGAGTTCTTGTATTTGCTAAGGGTGCTAAGGCTGATGAAGCTGAAGCAGCTGGTGCAGATTTCGTAGGCGGAGAAGAACTTATTCCAAAGATTCAGAACGAAAACTGGTTTGAGTTCGATGTTGTAGTTGCTACACCTGATATGATGGGCGTTGTAGGTCGTCTTGGACGTGTACTCGGACCTAAGGGCTTAATGCCAAACCCTAAGGCTGGTACAGTTACTATGGATGTAACAAAAGCTGTTAATGATATCAAGGCTGGTAAGATTGAGTACAGACTTGATAAGACTAACATCATTCACGTGCCAATTGGTAAGGCTTCATTCACTGAAGACCAGTTAGCGGACAACTTCCAGGCTATTATGGGTGCAATCGTTAAGGCTAAACCATCATCACTTAAAGGTCAGTATTTAAAGAGCATCGCTCTTTCATCTACAATGGGTCCTAGTGCTAAGGTTAACCCTTCTAAGTATGTTGGCTAAAAAATGATTGACAACCGATATATTTGATAGTATACTATCATACGTATGTGACAGCATAAGCTGTTATATAATAAATATTTTGCCTAAGACAGCATGGTCCCGTAAGGGTTAAAGGTAATACGCCTGCCGAGGATGTATACACATTTTAGATGTGTTGATTATGTTTAATCAGTCCTTCTGTCTTGCAAAAGATGGAAGGACTTTTAGATTTTACTAATTCCTTTTGGGCAGAAAAGTGTGCTTTGTGCATACTTTAAAAATCTAACAGGAGGTAATTATTCATGGCAAAGGTAGAACTTAAACAGCCAATCGTAGACGAGATTTCAGGATACTTAAATGACGCAGCAGGCGTTGTATTAGTAAACTATCGCGGCTTAACTGTAGAGCAGGATACACAGCTTCGTAAGCAGTTAAGAGAAGCAGGTGTCGTATACAAGGTTTATAAGAATACTTTAGTTAAGAGAGCAATTGCTGGTACACAGTTCGAAGGAATGACAGAACAGCTTGACGGACCTAATGCAATCGCTATCTGTGCAACAGATGCAACAGCTCCTGCAAGAATTCTTAGCAACTTCGCTAAGACTGCAGATGCACTTGAATTAAAGTGTGGTGTTGTTGAAGGCACATACTATGATGCTGCAGGAATCAATGCAATCGCAAGCATTCCTTCAAGAGACGAACTTCTTTCAAAGTTACTTGGAAGCATGCAGTCACCTATTACAAACTTTGCTCGTGTTATTAAGCAGATCGCTGAAAAGAACGAAGAAGTTGCTTAATTGATTGCGGACATATTAAATTAAGGTTCATTGAAACCAAAAAACAGAATTAAAAAAAAGGAGATTATTACAATGACTACACAGGAAATCATTGAAGTTATTAAGGGTTTATCAGTATTAGAGCTTAACGATTTAGTTAAGGCATGTGAAGAAGAATTCGGCGTTTCTGCAGCAGCAGGCGTTGTAGTTGCAGCAGCAGGTGCTGGCGCAGCAGCAGCTGAGGAGAAGACAGAGTTTGACGTAGAGCTTACAGAAGCTGGTGCAAACAAAGTTAAGGTTATCAAGGTTGTTCGTGAGATTACAGGACTTGGCTTAAAGGAAGCTAAGGAAGTAGTTGATGGTGCTCCTAAGGTTGTTAAAGAAGGTGCTTCTAAGGAAGAAGCTGAAGAAATCCAGAAGAAGCTTGAAGCTGAAGGTGCTAAGGTTACTCTTAAGTAATTATAACCATATTGGATTAATAACTGCATATTGCAGTGCATGTATAGAGGCGGAAGCTCCGGGAAATGCTTGCATTTTCCGGGGCTTTTTCCTTTTTACTAAAATGAAGCATATATACAGCATATCTGCTGCTTAAAAACTTATAAAAAATTATTGAAATATTGTTGACAGTAATACCATGTTATGGTATTATGGACAATGCACTATTGTGGTATGTTGTGCTTAGTCTTAGCCTACATACTTATAATGTGAAAAAATTAGGAAAAATAAGCACAAGGGGTGAAAATGTCAATGGAGAAAAACAGAATACGTCCAGTGAAGTCGGGTAAAAGTTTTAGAATGAGCTATTCAAGACAAAAAGAAGTCCTTGAAATGCCTAACCTCATTGAGGTGCAGAAAGATTCTTACCAGTGGTTTTTGGATGAAGGTTTAAAAGAAGTTTTTGATGACATCTCTCCAATTGCAGACTATAATGGTAGACTTAGTCTGGAATTTGTAGATTTCACATTATGTGAAGATGAAGTCAAGTATTCTATTGAAGAGTGTAAGGAAAGAGATGCTACATATGCGGCACCTCTTAAAGTCAGAGTCAGACTCCACAACAAGGAAAGTGAAGACATTAGCGAACATGAGATTTTCATGGGCGATCTTCCTATTATGACAAAGACTGGTACATTCGTAATTAATGGTGCAGAGAGAGTAATTGTAAGCCAGTTAGTTCGTTCACCTGGTATTTATTATGATATACAGAAAGATAAGTATGGTAAGATTTTCCTTTACAGCAGTCAGGTTATTCCAAACCGTGGTGCATGGCTTGAATATGAGACAGATGCTAATGATGTGTTCTATGTAAAGGTTGACAGAAATAAGAAAGTCCCTATCACAGTATTAATCAGAGCACTTGGCTTTGGCACAAATGCTGAGATTATTGATATATTTGGCGAAGAGCCTAAGCTCCTTGCTACTATGGAGAAAGATACTACTACTAATTATCAGGAGGGTATTCTTGAACTCTATAAGAAATTAAGACCTGGTGAACCATTATCAGTTGATAGTGCAGAGTCACTTATTTCAGGAATGTTCTTTGACCCAAGAAGATATGATCTTGCAAAGGTCGGAAGATATAAGTTTAATAAAAAGCTTTCATTTAGATATAGAATAGCAGGACAGATTCTTGCAGATGATGTTGTTGTAGATGGCAAGGTTATTGCTAAAGCCGGCGACAAGCTTGACAGAGAATCTGCACAGATGATTCAGGATGCAGCTGTTCCGGCAGTATTTTTGTCAGTAGAAGTTAAGGGTAATGATGGCACTATTACAAATAAGCGTGTTAAGATCCTTTCTAATATGGCAGTTGATATTACAAAATGGGTTGATATCAGCGATGAAGAAGCAAAAGAACTCGGCGTTAATGAATATGTATTTTATCCTGTATTAAGCCAGATTTTAGCTGAAAACAGTGATATTGAAGATATTAAGGAAGCAATTTCAAAGAATATCGGCGATTTAATTCCTAAACATATCACAGTTGAAGATATTTTAGCTTCAATTAACTACAATATGCATCTTGAGTATGGCGTTGGTTCAAAGGATGATATTGATCACCTTGGAAACAGACGTATTCGTGCTGTAGGTGAACTTTTACAGAATCAGTTCAGAATTGGTATTTCAAGAATGGAACGTGTAGTTCGTGAGAGAATGTCAACACAGGATTTAAGTGGTGTTTCACCTCAGTCACTTATTAATATCAAGCCTGTAACAGCAGCTATCAAGGAATTCTTCGGAAGTTCACAGCTGTCACAGTTCATGGATCAGAATAACCCTCTCGGTGAGCTTACTCACAAGAGAAGACTTTCAGCACTCGGTCCTGGTGGTCTTTCAAGAGACCGTGCAGGTTTCGAGGTTCGAGATGTACATTACACACATTACGGAAGAATGTGTCCGATTGAGACACCTGAAGGACCTAACATCGGTCTTATCAACTCACTTGCTTCTTATGCAAGAATCAATGAGTATGGCTTTGTAGAAGCACCTTACCGTATTGTAGACAAGTCTGACCCTAAGAATCCTAGAGTTACAGATGAAGTGCGTTACTTTACAGCTGATGAGGAAGATGATTACCATGTAGCACAGGCTAATGCTGAGATTGATGAAAATGGTTATTTCGTTAATAACACAGTTTCAGGACGTTACAGAGAAGAAACTTCAGCATTTGATAAGAGTCTTATTGATTTGATGGATGTTTCGCCTAAGATGGTATTCTCAGTTGCTACATCAATGATTCCTTTCCTTCAGAATGATGATGCCAACCGTGCCCTCATGGGTTCAAACATGCAGCGTCAGGCCGTACCACTTCTTACTACAGAAGCTCCTGTAATCGGAACTGGTATTGAAAATAAGGCAGCAATTGACTCTGGTGTATGTGTTGTTGCGGAAGCTGATGGTGAAGTTATTTCAGCAGAATCTAATAAGATTACAGTAAAAGAAGATGATGGCAAAGTTCGTGAATACAAGCTTACTAAGTTTGCACGAAGCAATCAGAGCAACTGTTACAACCAGCGTCCTATCGTATTTAAGGGAGACAGAGTTGTAAAGGGCGATGTTATTGCAGATGGTCCTTCAACTTCTAATGGTGAAATTGCACTTGGTAAGAATCCGTTAATCGGTTTCATGACATGGGAAGGTTACAACTACGAGGATGCTGTACTTCTCAGTGAAAGACTTGTAAGAGATGATGTATATACATCTATCCATATTGAAGAATATGAGACAGAAGCAAGAGATACTAAGCTCGGACCAGAAGAAATCACAAGAGATATTCCTTCAGTTGCTAATGATGCAATTAAGGATCTTGATGAAGATGGTATTATCCGTATCGGTGCAGAAGTTCGTGCCGGTGATGTACTTGTAGGTAAGGTTACTCCTAAGGGAGAGACAGAACTTACAGCAGAAGAGAGACTTCTTCGTGCTATTTTCGGTGAAAAGGCAAGAGAAGTAAGAGATACATCACTCAAAGTACCTCATGGTGAATACGGTATAGTAGTTGCTGTTAAGACATTTACAAGAGAAAATGGTGATGAGTTAGCACCTGGTGTTAATAAGTCAGTTCGTATTTATATAGCTCAGAAGAGAAAGATTTCAGTTGGTGATAAGATGGCCGGCCGTCATGGTAACAAGGGTGTCGTTTCAAGAGTACTTCCTGTTGAAGATATGCCATTCCTTCCAAATGGACGTCCTTTGGATATCGTCCTTAATCCACTTGGTGTGCCTTCTCGTATGAACATTGGTCAGGTCCTTGAGATTCATTTAAGCCTTGCGGCAAAGGTTCTCGGATTTAATATTTCGACACCTGTATTCGACGGTGCAGACGAGAATGATATCATGGATACACTTGATCTTGCTAATGATTATGCTAACCTTGAATGGGATGAGTTTGCAGCTAAATATAAGAGCCAGCTCGTTCCTGAAGTATTTGATTACCTTGATAAGAATAAGGCTCACAGAGCTGAATGGAAAGGTGTTCAGATTGGACGTGATGGTAAAGTAAGACTTCGTGACGGACGTACAGGTGAATATTTTGATAATCCGGTAACAATCGGATTCATGCATTATCTCAAACTCCATCACCTTGTTGATGATAAGATTCATGCACGTTCAACTGGTCCTTACTCACTTGTTACACAGCAGCCACTCGGTGGTAAAGCACAGTTCGGTGGACAGCGTTTCGGTGAGATGGAGGTTTGGGCCCTCGAGGCTTATGGTGCTTCATATACACTTCAGGAAATTCTTACAGTTAAGTCTGATGACGTCGTAGGACGTGTTAAGACATATGAAGCAATCATTAAGGGTGAAAATATCCCTGAGCCAGGTATTCCTGAATCATTCAAGGTGCTTCTGAAAGAACTTCAGTCTCTTGCACTTGATGTTCGTGTACTTGACCATGACAATAACGAAGTTAAACTTCTTGAGAGTGCAGATTATGAAGTTACAGATTTCAAGAAAGTTCTTGATGACGGTGGATACCACAGAAACAGCAAAGATGATGAGAACGAACTCAAGAGTTCAGGATATATGACTCAGACTGTCGATGATAATGGTGAAGCTCAGTACGAAGAGAGCGATGATGATATCGATGAACTTTTCGATGCTGATGAGGATTATGGCGACGGTAATTCAGAGCAGTATTAATTTTAGAAGGGAGCACGAAAATGACAGAAGAATCAAACAAGCAGCCATCAAACAATTCTATGAAGTTTGATAAGATTCAGATAAAACTTGCTTCTCCAGAAAATATCTTAGAATGGTCTCACGGCGAGGTTACCAAGCCGGAGACTATCAACTACAGAACTTTAAAACCGGAACGTGACGGTTTATTCTGTGAAAGAATTTTTGGACCTAGTAAGGACTGGGAATGTCACTGCGGTAAATATAAGAAAATCAAAGATAAAGGTATTGTCTGCGATAAGTGTGGCGTTGAAGTAACAAAGGCAAGTGTGCGTAGAGACCGTATGGGACATATTCACCTTGCAGCTCCTGTTTCACATATCTGGTATTTCAAGGGAATTCCAAGCCGTATGGATTTAATTCTTGATATCGGTCCTAAGAACCTTGAAAAGGTACTGTATTTTGCAGCTTATATTGTGCTTGATCCAGGAACAACAGATATTCCGTTCAAGAAGATTCTTACAGAGCAGGAATACAGAGAACTTTACGACCAGTACGGAAATACATTCCGTGTAGGTATGGGTGCTGAAGCAATTCTTGAACTTTTAAAGAATGTTAATCTTGAAGAAGAGGCAGCAAAACTTAAAGAAGAATTAAGCAATACAACATCTCAGAAGGCAGCAAGACTTATTAAGCGTATTGAGGTTATGGAGGCATTTATCAATGCCGGAACAAAGCCTGAGTGGATGATTCTTACAGAAGTACCTGTAATTCCACCGGATTTAAGACCTATGGTACAGCTTGATGGTGGTAGATTTGCTACATCCGACCTTAATGATTTATATAGAAGAATTATCAACAGAAATAATCGTCTTGCACGTCTTATGGAACTTGGTGCACCGGAGATTATTGTAAGAAACGAAAAGAGAATGCTTCAGGAGGCTGTAGATGCCCTTATTGATAACGGCAGAAGAAATGGTCGTCCTGTAACAGGACCTGGTAACAGAGCATTAAAGTCACTTTCTGACCTGCTTAAAGGTAAGCAGGGACGTTTCCGTCAGAACCTTCTCGGTAAGCGAGTTGACTATTCAGGACGTTCAGTTATCGTAGTAGGACCTGAACTCAAGATTTACCAGTGTGGCCTTCCAAAGGAAATGGCAATCGAGCTTTTCAAGCCATTTGTTATGAGAGAACTTGTAAGGCGCGGTCTTGCAGAAAATATCAAGAAGGCTAAGAAGAGCGTAGAACATCTTGAAAATGATGTTTGGGATGTACTTGAGGATGTAATTAAAGAACATCCGGTTATGCTTAACCGTGCTCCTACACTTCACAGACTTGGTATTCAGGCATTTGAGCCAATCCTTGTAGAAGGTAAGGCTATTAAGCTTCATCCATTGGTTTGTACAGCGTTCAACGCCGATTTCGATGGTGACCAGATGGCCGTGCATCTTCCATTGTCAGTTGAAGCACAGGCAGAGTGTCGTTTTATGCTTTTATCACCAAATAACCTTTTAAAGCCATCTGATGGTGGTCCGGTTGCCGTTCCTTCACAGGATATGGTACTTGGTATTTATTACCTTACACAGGAAAGACCGGGTGCTAAAGGTGAAGGTAAGTATTTTAAGGATATAAGTGAGGCTATTCTTGCATATGAAAATGGAGTAATTACACTTCATTCAAAGATTATGGTTCATGTAACAAGAGAAATCAACGGCGAGAAGGTTTCAGGTAACGTTGAATCAACACTCGGAAGATTTATCTTCAATGAAATTCTTCCACAGGATTTAGGTTATGTTGACAGAACAAAGCCTGAAAACGCACTTGTTCTTGAAGTTGATTTCCATGTAGGTAAGAAGCAGTTAAAGGATATTTTACAGCATGTAATTAACACACACGGAACTACTACAACAGCAGAAGTTCTTGATGATATTAAAGCAACAGGTTATAAGTATTCTACAAGAGCAGCAATGACAGTTTCTATTTCAGAGATGACAGTGCCACCTATTAAGAAAGAACTTATTGCCAATGCAGAAAAGAAAGTTGAACAGATTACACAGAACTATTACAGAGGTCGTTCTACTGATGAAGAACGTCATAAGAATGTAATCAAGGTATGGCAGGAAACTGATGAACGTCTTAAGGATGCTCTTCTTGCCGGTCTTGATAAGTATAACAACATCTTCATGATGGCCGATTCTGGTGCCCGTGGTTCTAACCAGCAGATTAAACAGCTTGCAGGTATGCGTGGTTTGATGGCAGATACATCAGGTAACACTATCGAACTTCCAATCAAGTCAAACTTCCGTGAAGGTCTTGATGTTCTGGAATACTTTATTTCAGCTCATGGTGCCCGTAAAGGTCTTTCAGATACAGCCCTTCGTACAGCCGATTCAGGTTACCTTACACGACGTCTTGTTGACGTTTCACAGGATCTCGTTATCCGTGAAAATGATTGCAGCGTAGGCAGAGCAATACCTGGTATGTACGTTTATGAGTTTGTAAATGAGAAAGCAACAGCAGACAGCGATGCAAAGGCTGATGTTCTTGAATCACTTCAGGAAAGAATTACAGGACGTTTCCTTGCAGAAGATATTGTTGATCCAAAGACAGGTGAGCTTATACTTGGTGCTAACCACCTTGTAACATCTAAGCGTGCAGAAGAAATCATTAAGACAGGTGTTGAACATGTTAAGATAAGAACAATTCTTACATGCCGTTCACATATCGGTGTATGTGCTAAGTGTTATGGTTCTAACATGGCAACAGGTCAGACAGTACAGGTTGGTGAAGCTGTTGGTATTATTGCAGCACAGTCAATCGGTGAGCCTGGTACACAGCTTACTATGAGAACTTTCCATACTGGTGGTGTTGCCGGTGATAATATTACACAGGGTCTTCCTAGAGTAGAAGAACTTTTCGAGGCAAGAAAGCCAAAGACACTTGCTGTACTTGCTGAGTTCGGTGGTGTTGTAAGTTTTGCAAAGACTGATAAGAAGACAGATATTGTTATCACAGATGACGAAGGCAATTCAAAAGCTTATCCAGTATCAAGAGATACAAGAGTAAAAGTTACAGAAGGCCAGATTGTTGCAAAGGGTGAGGAAATTACAGAAGGTTCTGAAAATCCTCATGATATAGTAAGAATTCTTGGTGTACGTGCAGTTCAGGATTACATGATTCGTGAAGTTCAGAAAGTTTACCGTATTCAGGGTGTTGAAATCAACGATAAACATATCGAACTTATTGTACGCCAGATGTTGAAGAAGATTGTTATTGAATCAGCAGGAGATTCAGATTTCCTTCCTGGTTCACAGGTTGATACAATCGAATTTACAGAGGTTAATGAAAGACTTGAAGAAGAAGGTAAGCAGCCAGCAACAGGAACACCAATTATTCTTGGTATTACTAAGGCATCGCTTGCAACTAATTCATTCATGTCAGCAGCCTCATTCCAGGAGACAACAAAGGTTCTTACTGATGCCGCTATTAATGGCAAGGTTGACCCACTTATCGGTCTCAAGGAAAATGTTATCATCGGTAAACTTATCCCTGCCGGTACAGGAATGAAGAGATATCAGGATATCAAACTTGATACAGGTCTTGTATATGATGAGGAGCAGGAAGCATTAGATGAGCAGGAAGAAGAGCTTGAAAATGCAGCCGCAGTTGATACAGATGACAACGAAGAAATCAATATCACAGAAGAAACTGTTACAGAGACAGAAGAATAATAAATAATGACATTGGCAGCCGGGCATGATATGTGTCCGGCTGTTTGTTAGTCTGCCTATATAAAATATTAAAAAATGCTTGACACTTATCATATCAGATTATATAATAATAAAGCGTGCGAATGTGACATGCTGTTTTTTTGTGTGTCAGATTAGCATTTTTTATTCAGACTATACTGAATATGCAACCAACAATTATTCTAATTCCGGGAGGTGAAAAAGGAATGCCTACATTTAACCAGTTAGTAAGACAGGGAAGAAAATCTGCTGTTAAGAAGTCTACAGCACCAGCTCTTCAGAAGGGTTACAACTCTCTTCAGAAGAAGGCTACAGACGTATCTGCACCACAGAAGAGAGGTGTATGTACAGCTGTTAAGACTGCAACACCAAAGAAGCCTAACTCAGCTCTTAGAAAGATTGCCAGAGTTCGTCTTTCAAATGGTATCGAAGTTACATCTTATATTCCAGGTGAAGGCCACAATCTTCAGGAACATAGCGTTGTTCTTATCAGAGGTGGTAGAGTAAAGGATTTACCAGGTACAAGATATCACATCATCAGAGGTACACTTGATACTGCAGGTGTAGCTAAGAGAAGACAGGCCCGTTCTAAGTACGGTGCTAAGAGACCTAAGGACGCTAAGTAATTAGAATCCTATAATTTGCTTTGTAAAAGCACAGATTTATTCACATTAATATTTAAATTTAGTGCCGGAGTTAGATTAATCCGAAGGTTGCAGGTTTAATATATACTTAAGCACGAACACATAAAATATTTGTGAGTACCGATGAATTAATGAAAAGCTGCAAAATAGCTTTATAATGGCAATATTTGTTATTATAATGACTGTTTTTGGCAACACTATGTTAAGGAGGGAAGAACCGTGCCACGTAAAGGACATACTCAGAAAAGAGATGTATTAGCAGATCCTATTTACAATAATAAAGTGGTTACTAAGCTTATCAACAACATTATGCTTGATGGTAAGAGAGGAGTAGCACAGAAGATTGTATACGGAGCATTTGACAGAGTCGCAGCTAAGACTGAAAGACCTGCTATTGAAGTATTTGAAGAGGCTATGAACAACATCATGCCAGTTCTCGAAGTAAAGGCTAGACGTATCGGTGGTGCCACATATCAGGTACCTATCGAAGTAAAGCCAGATAGAAGACAGGCTTTAGCTCTTCGTTGGATGACTTCATACTCTCGTGCAAGAGGCGAGAAGACTATGGAAGAAAGACTCGCTAACGAGATTCTTGATGCTGCTAATAATACAGGAGCTTCTGTAAAGAAGAAAGAAGATATGCACAAGATGGCAGAAGCAAACAAGGCTTTTGCTCATTACAGATTCTAATAATAATAGGAGGAATTACCGATGGCTGGAAGAGAATATCCATTGGAGAGAACCAGAAATATTGGTATTATGGCTCATATTGATGCTGGTAAGACAACATTAACAGAGCGTATCCTTTATTATACTGGTGTAAACCACAAGATTGGTGATACTCATGAAGGTACTGCTACTATGGACTGGATGGCCCAGGAGCAGGAAAGAGGTATCACAATCACTTCAGCTGCTACAACATGTCACTGGACACCTGAAAAAGAAGGTAAGCCAGATAAGACACAGCCAGAATATCGTATTAACATCATCGATACTCCGGGTCACGTTGACTTCACTGTAGAAGTTGAGCGTTCTCTTAGAGTACTTGATGGTGCTGTAGGTGTATTCGATGCCCAGAACGGCGTTGAACCACAGTCAGAGAACGTATGGCGTCAGGCTGATAAGTATAATGTTCCACGTATGGCTTTCATGAACAAGATGGATAAGATGGGTGCAGATTTCTTTGGATCATGCAATCAGCTTATTACAAAACTTGGAAAGAATCCAGTTCTTGTACAGATTCCTATCGGAAAAGAAGATGATTTCCAGGGAATCATCGACTTATTCGAGATGAAAGCATACATTTTCAACGGAGATAAGGGTGATGATATTCAGGTAGGCGAGATTCCTGCAGATTTACAGGATCAGGCTCAGGAATATCATGACAAGCTCGTAGAGCAGTGTGCTGAACTTGATGAAGACCTTATGGAGAAGTTCTTTAATGATGAGGAACTTACAATTCCAGAGTTAAAGGCTGCTTTAAGAAAAGGTACAATTGAAGGTACAGCTATTCCTTGTCTTTGCGGTACAGCTTACAAGAATAAGGGTGTTCAGAAACTTCTTGATGCAGTTATCGAATATATGCCAGCTCCTACAGATATCCCAGATATCACAGGTGTTGACGAGGACGGTAACGAAGTTACAAGAAAGTCTTCAGATGAAGAGCCATTCTCAGCTCTTGCATTCAAGATTATGACAGACCCATTCGTTGGTAAGTTAGCATTCTTCAGAGTTTATTCAGGTACATTAAACGCAGGTTCATATGTACTTAACTCTAATAAGAATAAGAAAGAAAGAGTTGGCCGTATCCTTCAGATGCATGCCAACCAGAGAAAAGAAATTGAAAAGGTTTACTCAGGAGATATTGCTGCTGCAGTAGGTCTTAAAGTTACAGTAACAGGTGATACTATCTGTGATGAAGCACATCCAGTTATCTTAGAGTCTATGGAGTTCCCAGAGCCAGTTATCGAGCTTGCTATCGAGCCAAAGACTAAGAATGACCAGGGTAAGATGGGTGAAGCTTTAGCAAAGCTTGCTGAAGAAGATCCTACATTCCGTGCTCATACAGATCAGGAAACAGGTCAGACAATCATCGCTGGTATGGGTGAGCTTCACCTTGATATCATCGTTGACAGACTTCTTCGTGAGTTTAAGGTAGAGGCTAACGTAGGTGCACCTCAGGTTGCTTACAGAGAATGCTTTACTAAGGCAGTTGATGTTGATAGTAAGTATGCTAAGCAGTCAGGTGGTCGTGGTCAGTATGGTCACTGTAAAGTACGTTTCTCACCACTTGAAGCTAACGTTGATAAGTTTGATGTTGAGACTAAGAATACAGTATTAATTAACGAACCTCCAGTACTCTTCTGCGAGTCTTCAGTAGTTGGTGGTGCTATTCCTAAGGAATATATCCCTTCAGTTGCTGATGGTATCAGAGAAGCTGCTAATTCAGGTATCTTAGCTGGATTCCCAGTTCTCGGACTTAGAGCAGATATCTACGATGGTTCATACCATGAAGTCGATTCTTCAGAAATGGCATTCCATATCGCTGGTTCTATGGCATTCAAGGATGCTATGGCTAAGGCAGCTCCAGCCCTTCTTGAGCCTATCATGAAGGTTGAAGTTACAATGCCGGAAGAATACATGGGTGATGTAATCGGTGATATCAACTCACGTAGAGGACGTATCGAAGGTATGGAAGATATCAGTGGTGGTAAGATGATTAAAGCATTCGTTCCACTTTCAGAGATGTTTGGTTATGCTACAGACCTTCGTTCTAAGACACAGGGTCGTGGTAACTACTCTATGTTCTTCGATAAATATGAACAGGCTCCTAAGTCAGTTCAGGATAAAGTTATTGCTTCAAGAAGCAAGTAATCAAGCTTTATATAGTTAATATAAAAATATAGTTGAAAAATATTTCAAAATGAAATATAATAGATTTCAGCTATGAGAAAACCATTAAGGTTATAAATTTAAGGAGGATTTTAAACAATGGCAAAGGCTAAATTTGAAAGAACTAAACCACATTGTAACATTGGTACTATTGGTCACGTAGATCATGGTAAGACAACACTTACAGCTGCAATTACAAAGACTCTTCATGAGAGACTTGGTACAGGTGAAGCTGTTGCTTTCGAGAATATTGATAAGGCACCAGAAGAAAGAGAAAGAGGTATCACAATCTCTACAGCTCACGTTGAGTATGAGACAGAGAAGAGACATTATGCACACGTTGACTGTCCAGGACATGCTGACTACGTTAAGAACATGATCACTGGTGCAGCTCAGATGGATGCTGGTATCCTCGTTGTTGCTGCTACTGATGGTGTTATGGCTCAGACAAGAGAACATATCCTTCTTGCTCGTCAGGTAGGTGTTCCATATATCGTTGTATTCATGAACAAGTGTGATATGGTTGACGATCCAGAACTTCTTGAACTCGTTGATATGGAAATCAGAGAACTCCTTAACGAGTATGGTTTCCCAGGAGATGATACACCAATCATCCAGGGTTCAGCTCTTAAGGCTCTTGAAGATCCTAACAGCGAATGGGGTGACAAGATTCTTGAACTTATGCATACAATTGATGAGTATGTTCCAGATCCAGTAAGAGATACAGATAAGCCATTCCTTATGCCAGTAGAAGACGTATTCTCTATCACAGGCCGTGGTACAGTTGCTACAGGTAGAGTAGAGAGAGGTGTTCTCCACATTAATGAGGAAGTTGAAATCGTTGGTATTACAGATGAAATCCGTAAGGTAGTTGTTACAGGTATCGAAATGTTCCGTAAGCTCCTTGACGAGGCTATGCCTGGTGATAACATCGGTGCTCTTCTTAGAGGTGTTCAGAGAGATGAAATCGAAAGAGGACAGGTTCTTTGTAAACCAGGTTCAGTTACACCACACAAGAAGTTTACAGCTCAGGTTTACGTATTAACAAAGGACGAAGGTGGTCGTCATACACCATTCTTCAACAACTACAGACCACAGTTCTACTTCAGAACAACTGATGTTACTGGTGTTTGCGAACTTCCAGCTGGTACAGAAATGTGCATGCCTGGTGATAACGTAGAAATGACAGTTGAACTTATCCACAGAGTAGCTATGGAGCAGGGTCTCCGTTTCGCTATCCGTGAAGGTGGACGTACAGTAGGTTCAGGTGCTGTTGCTACAATCATTGAGTAATCATAGCTTGATATAATTAATTGCCCGGGAGACTTTGTCTCCCGGGTTTTTTATATTTAATAATATATATTTTATACATTGAAAATAACATTGATATGATGTATAATGCAGTTACTATAAAAAGTGAGTATAAAAATATAGTGACGGAGGTGTCTATGAAGATAAATTCAGAAGCCAGATTTACTACATTTGAGGCAGTCAGCATGATTGTTGGAAATAGTATCGGAACGGGAATAATTGCAGTTCCGTATCTTGCGACAAAGAATAGCATGCTTGATGTTGTGTGGATGGTGGTAATCGCATATTGTATCAATGTTATTCTTCATTTAATAATAGCGGAGCTTTCATACAATAATGGAGGTGTTCAGCTTGTAAAGAGCTTTGAAGGTGAACTTTTTCACGGAAAGATGAAAATGGTATTCAGCTGGATTATATTTGCGGTATATGGGATTGCAATTATGATAGGCATAAGCGGCAATATTAACGGCGGTGCACAGATTTTTGTTAACTGGTTTGGTATTCCGTTTGCGGCTGCACAGGTTATATATTATGTAATTGCAGGAATAGTAGTTTTTATCGGAATGAAAGCAGTCGGAATAGCACAGAAGTATGCAGTAATTCTTCTTATGGGAATTGTTGCAGTTATGACTGTGGCTACATTTATGCATCCGCTTAATTCATTTTACACAGCTGATTTTCATTGGAATAATCTTCTGGCATTATACAGCATGGTTGTGTTTGCAACATCAGCCAATCAGGCAGTTATACAGGTTGTAAAGGGGCTTGATGGTGATGCAAAAAAGATTCGCAAATCTATTTTTATAGGATTTGCACTTTCATCTGTTTTTGTACTTGTTGTAACCATGTCTGTACTTATGGGAACAAAAGGAACACTTGACAAAGAACTTGCATATATGCAGCTTGGAGAAAGTATTGGCAGCTGGGCTATGATTCTTGCGGGAATATTTTCATTATTTGCACTTCTGACTACTTTCTGGTCTAATACACTGGCATTAAGAGATGTTGTGCATGAGCAGACAGGCATAGGCAACAGAGTGAGCTGGCTTGCAGCTACTATTCCGTGTATTTTATTTGCGATATTTGGCGTTAACAGTTTTATTATTTTGACGAGAATTATGAGCGGCGTTGTGGTACTTGTAAGTATCATGCTCGTTCTTACATACGGAAAGTCAAGAAAGAAAGCAGCAAGCAGCCCTATCTGCGGTGTAGTTGGAACAGTTCCGTTTCAGGTGCTTATGGTTGTATCAACTGTTATTTCAGCAATAGGTGCTTTGATTCCGTTAAGTTAAGGAGGAATGAGATATGTTTTGCGGTGATGGATTCAGACAGAAAGACGAAGAGACTTTTTTGCTGGAAATTCCTGAAAACAGGGATTATAAGATATTGCAGCTCACAGATTTGCATCTCGGATTTGGAATATTTTCGCATAAAAAAGACAAGATGGCACTTGATGCCGTAACAAAGATAATTAATAGAACTTCACCTGACCTTATTGTTTTTACGGGAGATATAATATTTCCGTTTTTACCAAAGGCGGGTACTATGAACAATAAAAAGCAGGCGGAGAGATTTATAAGGTTTATAGATAGGTTTAAGATTCCTTATACACTTGTGTTTGGCAATCATGACTGTGAGATGGGTGCAAAATGTGGTCGTGAGCAGCTTGCAGATATTTTTACAAAAGGAAAATATTGTATCTTTTCAAAAGGAAGAAAAGATATATTTGGCGTTGGCAATTTCTTTATAAATCTTACTGACAAACAGGAAAATGTGCTTATGCCGCTTGTTATGCTTGATTCCAATATGTATGGCGACGGCTGGTTTTTCAGCGGATTTGACTGTATACATGAGGATCAGACTGAGTGGTGCATGAACAGATTAAGCAAACTGAAAAAAATAAATCCGGATATAAAAGCGATGGCATTTTTCCATATGCCTGTGAGGGAATTTAAGGAAGCTTACGAGAAGATGAAGCTTGGAGATAAAAGTGTAGTCTATGAGCACGGAAGCATAGCCGAAAAAGATGAATATTTTGGTATATCATATAAAAAGGGTGACTTTTTTAAAAAGGCTGTGGAAAACGGCATCATAAAATGGATGTTTTGTGGACATGACCACCTTAATACACTGTCGTTGACATATAAAGGGATACGGCTGACATATGGAATGTCTATAGACTGTCTTGGCTATAATGGCATATCAAAAAGCTATATACAGCGTGGAGGAACACTTATTACAAGAAAAATTGATGGAAGAGTTGATATAAAGATGATTCCGCTTACAAGAACAGTTTCAACAAGAGTCAGAGGGAAAGTAAAAATCAACAATATTAAAAATAATAAAGGAGCAGTCATGAAAAGCACATTAATAAAAGACACAACAAAATCAGAAAGAATCCAGCTTGTGAAGCAGTGGGAAGAGACAGAAGGATGCGAGAGCAGCGGGATTGATCTGCTTGAATTTTTCAGGGATTATATAGATGGAGTTAAAGAAATCGCGGAAGTTAATGCGGAGTTTAACGCAAGATATATATCTGAGATTCCTGATGAAGATTCAGGTATGAGTTGTGGAATGGGAATGAGAAGATGATATATGTAAGAGATTTATTAAAACTTGATACATTCAAAGACTTTGAGCTTGTAAGCGGTGAGAATGGTCTTGACAGAGGTGTTTCATGGCCAAATGTTGCACAGACTGTAAGTATAAGAGAATGGCTTGTCGGAGGAGATGTTATTCTTATGAGTGGCATAGGCTTAAAGATAACAGATGAATTTCTTACGGATATAGTAATACAGGCGGCGGATGGAAGAGCAGCATGTATTATTATGCTTATTAATCCTGAGCATATAGCATCAATTCCACAGGCTGCGATAGACGAGGCTGTGAAAAGAGGACTTGCGGTTTTTGCGGCACCGTGGGAGACAAAGCTTTCAAGGGTTATAGGAAGTGTATCTATGCTTGTATCCAATGACAGGCTTGAAGAACGCATGCATAGTGAATTTCTTGACAGACTTTTATCAGGTGAGATAAATCATGATGATTCGGCATATCGCCAATCTATGGAAAAATATGGATTGCTTGGGAAAAAAGCCGTGGCAGTTATTGATTATAAATTTGATGAAAAATATCTACAGATAGAGAATCAGGCATATCATAATGACCGTGTTATGCGGAAAATGATAAGTCTTTTTGAGCGGTATTTTGGAAAGATTAACTATCTTAATCAATATAACCGGCAGGCTTTTATTATCTCCGCTGATAATACAGAAGAAAAAGATATTGTAAATACTATACGTACAATATATAACATATTTATAAAGGAAAATAAACATGTACATGTGCGTATAGGCATAGGTGAGATTGCACAGGGGTTAGAAGGATTAAAGAAAAGTTATGACCAGTCAAGAATTGCAAGAAAGACAATAAACAAAAGCGGAGTAATGTTTTATAAAGAACTTGGGATATATCAGCTTTTATTTTACATTGATGACACATCAAAAATAGATGATTATGTAAAAGAAATTCTTAATCCGCTTCTTATTTATGATAAGAAGAACAATCAGAATCTTATAGATACGCTGAGAGAATATTTAAAGTGCGGACAGAATGTTTCGCAGGCATCACAGAATCTTTATATACACAGAAATACTATGATAAAAAGAGTTGAAAAAATTGAAGAGCTGCTTGGCTGCTCTATAAAGAATGCTGAAGTTACCAATCAGCTTTATAATGCAGTAAAGATATATGATATATTTCTAAAAAAATAGAGTCATAAAAACACAAATGATAAAGAAGATAATGGCAGATGTGCATATTGTGCATTAAAAGAGGCAAAATATATGCAGTATGCACATTGAAAATTACTATATAAAATAGTATTATTCAGACATCAAGAGACAACGGAGTCCCTATAAAGGACACGTTGTCTCTTTTTTTACGCAGGCAACGAGCCAAAGTCCGTAATTGCACGGAAATTTGGCGACTGCAGCGATAGCCAGAGAGATTCGTTTTATCATAAAAAGTATTCAAGCCGGCAAGAACTTGATGATTTAACGGATTCAGATTAATTGAGGAGATGAATTAAAATGGAAAATGAAAAATCACCATTGACGGTAGGCATTAACCAGAAGATGTCGTTTGGCGAACTTTTATTATTCGCAGTACAGCATCTTATGGGTATAACATTTTTACTTGCAGTTCCGGGAATTATCGGTGCTGCGTGCGGACTTACATCTGCTGATATTGGATATATGGTTCAGTCATGTTTCATAACAGCAGGTCTTGTGACAATACTTCAGTCAATATTTATATTAAAACTTCCGGCAGTTCACGGACCAACGGCAGTATTTATGTCAGCAATACTTACAACAGGTGCTGCATATGGACTTGGAACAGCTTATGGCTCAATGTTAATTGCAGGCATAGTAGTTGCAGTATTATCAATACCTATTGGTAATATTGGTGTAATTGGTAAACTTACAAAAATACTTACATCACCACTTGTATTTGGTACATTAATGTTAATTATTGGTACACAGCTTGCAGAGATTGCAATACCAGGATGTTTCGGAACAGCAGGAACTGCTTATTATCCTTGGGTAAATCTTCTTTCAGCAGTTATAACAATTGTAGTTGCAGCAGGATTTATGCTTTTTGGAAAGAAAGGTCTTATGAAGAGAGGTGCTCTTTTATGGGCAATCATAGTAGGAACAATCTTTTATGCAATATTAGGACACATTGATTTCAGTTCAGTTGCACAGGCAAAACTTGTAGGACTTCCAAAGATTATGCCATATGGTTTTGGTGTGAATGTCGGTGTTGTAATACTTATGCTTCTTGCATATCTTCATTCAGTATCAGAGGCACTTGGAATGTACAGCCTCATCGCAGGCTGGGATGGACAGCAGGTTGATGAACACAGGGCAAACGGTGGTATATTCGGACTTGCAGTCGGCAATATTGTCGGTACACTTGTTGGTGGATGTCCGACAACAACATATCCTGAAAATGTAGGTATTATAAGAGCAACAGGCGTGGGCAGCCGTTTTGCAACACTTGTTATGGGTATAATAGCAATTTTACTTGGTTTCTTCCCTAAGCTTGGTATGCTTATCGCTGTAATACCATCACCTGTGTTAAATGGTGCAACAGTAATTCTTTTCGGTATGATTGCATTCAGTGGAGTACAGCATCTTAAAGATGTTGAGTGGGATGATATGAACGTAATTACAGCAGCAGTTCCTTATATAATTGCAATTGGATGTATGTTCCTTCCTGCAGATTTTACAGCAATGCTTCCATCGGCAGTTCAGAGTATTGTAACACAGCCAATGCTTGTCGGTATTATTTTACTTATAATATTAAATCTTTTAAATAATACACTTCTTCGTCCACTTTTTGAGAAGTCTGAACAATAATGAAGTAATAAAAAAGTTACTGCATAAATATAGAAAATAAAGGAGATTAACAATTATGAAAGCTTATTTTGATAATGTAAGAAAAGATGTTCCTGAGAATATTCATGATATATTTCTTGAAAAGGAGGGAACAGCAGTTATAACAATAGATATGCACGAAGGTCATCTTTCAACAGACCCTGATTGTCCATGCCCTTCTCCAAGAGGAAGACAGATTATAGAACCGCTTAACAAATTCATGGAAGAGGCAAGAGCACTTAACATTCCTATAATTCATGTGCGTTCAGTATTAAGAAAAGGCGGAGTTGATGAAAAACTTAATCCATCAGCATGGAGACTTGTATTTCCTATTACAGTCGGTGAAATTCCTAATATAGCAGAGCATGCAATTGAGGGTACAAAGTGGAATAAATTTTCTATAGATGTACATGACGAAGATTTGATTGTAAGTACAAAAAAGAGACTGAGTGCATTTTATCCTACTGATCTTGAAATGCTTTTAAGAAATATGGGAATAAAAAGAATTGTCCTCACAGGCTGTATGACAGACTGCTGTGTATTAAATACGGCATTTGATGGTGCAAACAGAGATTTCAGAATAGTAGTTCCAAGAGATCTTACAAGAGGTAGTGAACATCTTGAAGAAGCAGCTTTAAGAATCATATCACTTCATCTTGGACTTGTTGTTGATTCAGCAGAACTTCTTGAAGACTGGAAGGACCAGACAAAATAAAAAGTTTATAAATATTAAGACAAAGGAGTCTGCATAAATATATGCAGGCTTTTTTTGTCATATAGGAGGACAAATTAGCCAGAATCCCTGGCAGAAATGGAGAGAATATGAAAAAAATTAATATTTTAATATTTATCATGCTTATATTTGCATTTATCCTGACCGGATGTTCAGGCAGCAAGGCATCGGGGGTGACAGAGGGTGTAAAAGTAAATAAAGAAGATTTAAAAATTGGTTTTGTACATTATTCCGACCCAAGTGACCAGGGATACACATATACGCATGATAGTTCAACATGGAAAATGGCAGCAGCATTAGGGATAGACAAATCGCAGATTATAAATAAATATAATGTACCTGATACAGCGGAGGCTGCAACTGCATTTCGTGAGCTTGCTGAGGATGGATGTCAGATTATATTTTCAACGTCGCATGGACATGAAGATTACCTGTTAGAGGTTGCTTTCGAGTATCCGAATGTAGTTTTCTGTCATTTCAGCGGCGTTAAAGCTGCATCAAGCGGACTTTCAAATGTTCACAATTATTTTGGCGACATTGCACAGGTGCGTTATCTGTCAGGAGTAGTTGCAGGTCTTACTACAAAAACAAACAAAATCGGATATGTCTGTGCAATGGATTACACAGAAGTAAATAATGGACTTGATGCATATTATCTCGGAGCAAAAAGTGTTAATCCAGATATTGAAGTAAGTGCGACATATCTTAATAAATGGTATGCCCCTGCACTTGAAGGTCAGGCAACAAAATCGCTTATAGATTCAGGATGTGATGTTATAAGCCACCATGCAGATTCAACGGCTGGTGCCGTTACATGTCAGGAAAATGGTGCATTTTTCATACCATACAACAGTGATATGAGCAGTGCAGCACCGAATGCTGTTCTTACTTCTGTAAGATGGGATACATCATCTTATCTGATAATGGCGGTCCAGAATATACTTGACGGAACGCCGTCAAAGATTCCTGTTGACTATACAGGAACGCTTGAAAATGGAATGATTTATCTTGCAGATATAAATTATTCGCTGCTTGATTCTGATACGGCAGAAAAAGTAAAAAATGCAGTGGCGGATGCGGCAGCAGGCTTTGAAAACGGTACTAAACATGTATTTTGTGGTCCACTTTATAATCAAAGTGGAAAAAAGCTTGTAAAAGCAGGAGAAGTCTATATAGAACCCAAATCATCACCTACATTTGGAGAGGTTTTGCAGGGGATAGATATTAAAAAATAAAATTATTACTTTGCAAAGAAAGGCAGAATGGCTATGGAAGTTGTATTAGAGACAAAAAATTTATGCAAATCATTTGGAGTCGTAATGGTTAATGACAAAATAAATCTTACACTTCACAGAGGTGAAATAATGGCGGTTCTGGGTGAAAACGGTTCTGGAAAGACAACGCTTATAAATATGATTGGCGGAATATATTATCCTGACAGCGGTTCAATTTATTATGAAAATAAAAGAGTTGAAATACGTTCACCAAAAGATGCAGACAGGCTTGGAATTGGAGTTGTGCATCAGCATTTTAAGTTAGTTTCTTCTATGGATGCAGTAGAAAATATTGAGATTGCCCTTTCGGATAAAGAATATAAAAATAAAGCAGATATCCGTAAGAGAATAACTGATGTGGCAAAAAAGTATGGATTTACAGTAAATCCGGACAAAAAAATATGCGATATGTCAGTTTCCGAAAAACAGACAGTAGAAATAATAAAAGCAATAATAAAAGGTGCTAAGATTCTAATACTTGATGAGCCAACGGCAGTTCTTACACCACAAGAGAGCAGCAGTCTTTTTAATGTAATCCGCTCAATGAAAAAAGACGGCAAATCAATAATAATCATTACACATAAATTGCAGGAAGTTCTTGATATTTCTGATAATGTATACATTATGCGTAAAGGACATTACATAGATACATTAAAGACAAGTGAAACAGACGAAAATGAGCTTGCCTGTAAAATGGTAGGAAAAACAGTCACATTGCAGATTGCACGTACATCTTACGAAAAGAAAAAAACAGTTATTTCAGTGCACAACATAAGCTGTCTTTCTGATGATAAAACGGTTGGTCTTTCAGATGTTTCATTTGATTTAAAATCAGGAGAAATACTTGGAATTGCGGGAATATCAGGAAGCGGACAGAAAGAACTTTGTGAGTGTATAGACGGCATACGTGAAGTTACATCAGGAAAAATAAAATATTATGCCGAAGAAGGAAATTTTGATATAACCAATAAAAAACCGGAATGGCGAAGAAAAAATAAAACAGGATTTGGATTCGTTCCGGAAGACAGGCTTGGAATGGGGCTTATCGCTTCATCGGATATGGTAGATAATATGGTGTTAAAATCATATAAAGATGAAGCCGGTGCATTTTTGCATAGGAAAAAAGCTGCTGATATAGCAAAATATCTTATTAAAAAGCTTGATATTGCAACTCCCGGTATTCATACGCCGGTGAGAATGTTATCCGGGGGCAATGTCCAGAAGGTGCTTCTTGGAAGAGAAATTGAGGCAGGGCGAGATGTGCTTATAGTTTCATATCCGGTGCGTGGTCTTGATATTAATTCATCATATATGATTTACAACCTTCTTGATGAAGAAAGAAAAAGAGGAACAGCAATAATATTTGTAGGAGAAGACCTGGATGTTTTAATGGCATTGTCAGACAGAATCATGGTTATGGCAGACCATAGGATAGCCGGAATTACTGATGCAAGAACAGTTACAAAAGATTATCTGGGTTCACTAATGACAGATACGAAAGGGCAGGTGATATACAATGGAAAATAAAAAAGAAAAACAACGATTTGCAAGAATAATAAAAAGACCATATATATCGGATGCTCATTCATTGATTATACGTGTGATTGCATTTGTGTTTTCTTTTATTGTGGTAAGTATTCTGCTTTTATGCATGCATTTTAATCCGTTTAATGTATTTGCTGTAATGTTAAAAGGTGCATTTGGAAAAGAATTTCTTATAAGAGAAACAGTAAAGGGAACTATTCCGCTAGTTATAACAGCGACAGGTCTGTCACTTGCATTTAGAATGAAATTCTGGAATATAGGTGGAGAGGGACAGATACTTATAGGTGGCATAGCTGCTACAGCTGTGTCATTTATTTTTGGCAGGTCAATTCCGCAGTGGGTTTTATTATCGCTTATGGCAGCAGCTTCAATTATTATGGCAGGACTGTATGGCATGATACCCGCAGTATTTAAGGCAAAATTTAAGACAAATGAGACACTGCTTACACTTATGTTTAATTATATTGCAACACAGCTGATAGTCATGCTTCAGAATACAAGGAGCTGGCAGGATGCTGCAAATAATTTTCCAAAGGTAAGAATGCTTGACTTTTATAGCAGGCTTCCAAGAGTGTTTGGAGTACATATTGGCTGGATAATTGCACTTGTCATGCTTGCTCTCTATTATTTTTATATACAGAAAACAAAGCATGGATATGAGATTAAAGTTATAGGCGATTCAATGGAGACAGCACGATATGCAGGCATTAACGCATCAGAAGTCATGATACGGACGATGTTTTTGTCGGCAGCGTTATGTGGACTTGCAGGATTTCTTCAGGTTGCAGGAGCAGACGGAACATTATCAGAATCAACAGCCGGAGGAGTCGGATTTACAGCGATTATGGTTGCATGGATGGCAGATATGAAACCGGTAAGAATTCTTATAATGTCGGCGTTTATAGCAATTCTTAACCGTGGTGCCGGAAATCTTCAGACGGTATATCTTATTCCGTCATCATTTGCCAATATAATGATAGGTATAATACTTTTGTTTATGTTAGGCTGTGAATTTTTCATAAAATACAAAGTTTCATTTTCATTTATGTCAGGAAGGAAATCATCCGCGATAAATGATAAAGGAGGCAGATATGATTATTAATTTTCTTATTGCGGCAGTTCTTGCCGGTGCACCGCTTGTTCTTGCAACAGTTGGCGAAATAATTACAGAAAAATCGGGAAATATTAATCTTGGTGTGGAAGGCACAATGTATATTGGTGCCGTTGCCTCGCTGGCTGGTGCCGTTGCTGCAGAAAAATTAGGTCTGTCAGGTTTTGGGGCGGCAGCAGTATCATTTATTGCAGGAGCGTTAAGCGGTATGATAACATCAGCACTTTTTGGATTTATGACAATATCGTTGAGAGTAAACCAGAATGTTGTCGGACTTATCATAACAATTATGGGAACAGGCATTGGCAACTTTTTTGGTGAACTTATGGGTCAGGGAGCAGGCGGATATATCAGCGTTACAGATGAAACAAAAGCTGTATTTTCGGGAATACATATTCCGGGTTTATCTTCTGTTCCGGTTATTGGTGAATTACTGTTTTCATACAATGGAATGGTATATTTCTCACTTGCAGCAGCTTTGGCGGCTTTTTTCATAATTAAAAAGACAAAAATTGGATTAAAGCTGACAGCAGTGGGCGAGAACCCATATGCAGCTGATGCGGCAGGTGTTTCAGTGACAAAATACCGCTATATTGCCTCTGTTATTGGAGGTGCTTTGTGTGGACTCGCCGGAATGTATATGTGTATGGTAACAAATTCGGGAGTATGGGTTCATGGCTGCATAAGCGGATATGGCTGGCTTGCTGTTGCTCTTGTGATTTTTTCAGCATGGAATCCGTTAAAATCAATTTTTTGCAGCATAATATTCGGTGCACTTATGATAATGAGGCTTTATATTGCAATTCCAGGGCTTAATCCATTTATATATGATATGTGTCCATATATTGTAACAAGCATAGTTATTATAATTACAAGCATAAGAAAAACAGGAAAAGATCATATTCCTGAATCACTTGGTGAAAATTATTACAGGGAAGAAAGGTGACTGGTCTGATTTAAAAAAACATAAAAAAAAGGAGCTTGACATCTAAAAATATTGACAATACAATAGTTGCATATACAACAATTGGAGGTGCAACTAATGTTAAGAAGAATTTTTTCTTACATGAAACAATATAAAAAATATGCTTATCTGGCATTATTTTGTATTGCTGTTGAAGTGGTACTTGAACTTATGGTTCCGCTTATAATGGCAGATTTAATAGACACCGGAGTGGCTAATGCAGACGAGATGTATATCTATAAGAAAGGTATACAGATGGTCTGCTGTGCTGCTGCGGCTTTATTTTTTGGAATAGGGAGCTCAAGATTTTCTGCACTTGCGGGTCAGGGACTTGGTGCTAATTTAAGAAAGGCTGAATATGAGAAATTACAGTCATATTCATTTACAAATATAGACCATTTCAGGGTATCATCACTTGTTACAAGGCTTACAAGTGATGTTACAAATATTCAGAATTCAGTGTCAACAGGTATGAGACCATTTGGACGAAGCCCTGTTATGCTTATATTTGCCACAGGAATTGCATTCAGCATTAATTCAAAGCTGGCACTTGTATTTTTTGTTGCACTGCCGGTTCTTGCAATTCTGCTTGTTGCAATAATATTGAATGTCCGTCCGCTATATTCAAAGATGCAGTCGGCGATAGATTTGCTTAACAGAACGATTCAGGAAAATCTTACAGCAGTAAGAGTAGTTAAATCATATGTCCGTGGAGATTATGAGACAGCTAAATTTGAAGAGGCGAATCTTAATCTTAAAAATGAATCCGAAAAAGCATTTGGAATTTCAGTACTAAATATGCCATCATTTCAATTTGTAATGTATGGTACAATTCTGGCACTTCTCTTATTCGGAGGCCATCTTGTAAACATGGGACAGTTAAAAATCGGTGAACTTACAGGGTTTTTAAGTTATGTACTGCTTATACTCAATTCACTTATGATGATGTCTAATGTATTTCTTATGATGACACGTTCCCTTGCGTCTGGTGCAAGAATCGTTGAGATAATAGATGAAAAAATTGATATGACTGATGAGTCTGCCGAGGATATAAGCGTTGAAAAGGGTGGAATCGAATTTGAAAATGTATGGTTTAAATATAAAAAAGAAGCAAAAGAGTATGTACTTTCTGATGTTTCTTTTAAAATAGAGCCGGGGCAGACAGTCGGAATTATAGGTCAGACAGGTTCTGCGAAGACAACGCTTGTACAGCTTATCCCCAGACTTTATGATGCAACACAAGGAACTGTAAAAATAGATGGTGTTGATGTCAGGAAATATTCTATGAAGCATTTGCGTGATGCAGTTTCAGTTGTTCTTCAGAAAAATACTCTGTTTTCAGGAACAGTGCTTTCAAATTTAAAATGGGGTGATGATAATGCTTCTATGGAAGAAATTGACAAAGCGTGCCACATTGCGTGTGTAGATGAATTCCTTGACAGACTGCATGATGGATACATGACAAAGATTGAACAGGGTGGTGTTAATGTTTCAGGTGGACAGAAACAGAGACTTTGTATTGCAAGAGCCATACTTAAAAAACCTAAGGTGCTTATTCTTGATGATTCAACGAGTGCGGTTGATACTGCGACAGAAGCAAAAATCAGGGATGGACTTGCTAAGGAACTTCCTGATATGACAAAGATTATAATTGCACAGCGAATTTCATCAGTACGTCATGCAGACCAGATTATTATTCTTGATAAAGGCAGGGTAAACGGAATCGGAACACATGAAAGCCTGCTTGCAGAAAATACGATTTATCAGGAAATATATGAATCCCAGAAGGAAGGAGCTGATTTATAATGGCAAAATATGTAGGATATAAAAGACCAAAAGATACAAAGAAAACGTTAAAACATCTTTTTGCATATCTTGGAATGCACAAATGGGCATTTCTATCCGTAGCGGTCCTTGTGTTTATAAGTGCAGGTGCTAATATAATGGGTACATATCTTATAAAACCAGTTGTCAATAAATTCATTACTCCGGGAGATATGCATGGGCTTTTTAAAGCTGTGGCAGGAATGGGTATCATGTATCTTTGTGGCGCAATGGCGACGCTTTTTTATAATAGGCTCATGGTAAAGACATCTCAGAAAGTAATTCAGGAAATCAGAAAGGATTTATTTAATCATACACAAAAGCTTCCTCTGAAATATTTTGACGCACATACACATGGTGAACTTATGAGCCGTTTCACCAATGATGTGGATACAGTACAGGAGGCTATGAATAATAGTTTTGCAATGATTATCCAGAGTTTCATGATGCTTTTTGGAACAATTACCATGATGATGGTTTTAAGTATAAGACTTTCAATGATAGTAGTTATATTTCTAATCATTATGTTTATTTTTATAAAATACAACGGAAAGCACAGTAAAAAATATTTTAACAGACAGCAGGAAGAACTTGGTAAAATAAATGGTTTTGTTCAGGAAATGACTGCCGGACAAAAAGTGGAAAAAGTATTTAACCATGAAGAAAAAGATTTTGAGGAATTTTGCAGATTAAATGAAAATTTCAGGAAAGAATCAACAAGTGCATTGACATATGCAGGTTTTATGATACCTGTTATAGTCAGTCTTTCATATCTTAATTATGCAGTATCAGCGTGCGTCGGAGGAATATTTACAATAAAAGGAATTATGGATCTTGGAAGTCTTTCTGCATATCTTGTATATGTAAGACAGTCTGCCATGCCACTTAACCAGTTTACACAGCAGATAAATTTTCTGTTGTCGGCATTGTCAGGTGCTGAGCGTATATTTGACATGATGGATGAAGAACCTGAGATTGATGAGGGAAATATCACATTGTGTAATGTCAGACGTAATGAGGATAATTCATTTAGTGAATGTGAAGAAAAAACAGGAATATTTGCATGGAAAGTGCCTGAAAATAACACATATAAATATGTCGAATTAAAGGGTGATGTACGTTTTGATAATGTTGTATTTGGATATACACCCGAAAAAACGATACTTAATAAAATATCGCTTTATGCAAAGCCGGGGCAGAAGATTGCTTTTGTCGGCTCGACAGGTGCAGGAAAGACTACGATTGTCAATCTTATTAATAGATTTTATGAAATATCATCAGGAACAATTTATTATGACGGAATAGATATAAGGCGGATAAAAAAAGATGATTTACGTCATTCACTTTCAATGGTAATACAGGATACACATCTTTTTACAGGCACAATTGCTGATAATATAAGATATGGAAATCTTTCTGCGACAGATGAAGAAGTAAGACAGGCAGCAATAATTGCCAATGCAGATTCATTTATAAAAAGACTGCCTGATGGATACGATACAATGCTTTATTCAGATGGAAGCAATCTTTCACAGGGACAGAGACAGCTCCTTGCGATTGCAAGAGCCGCTGTGTCAAAGCCGCCTGTACTTATTCTTGATGAGGCAACAAGTTCAATTGATACGAGAACAGAGAGACTTATCGAAAAAGGCATGGATGCCATTATGGAGGGCAGGACAGTCTTTGTAATAGCACACAGGCTTTCTACAGTAAGGAATTCCAAGGCAATTATGGTGCTTGAAAAAGGTGAAATTATTGAGCGTGGAAGCCATGAGGAACTGTTGGAGCAAAAAGGAAGATATTACAGATTGTATACAGGGCAGTTTGAACTTGAATAAAATAAGTTATATAATAATGTGGATATAGACAATTGGGTATTGAAGATGCAAGATATTAAATATAAAAAGAGGTTTTTACTTTATGAAACATGAAGATATCAAAAATATATTATTTAAAATAGAGCTTTCAAGAAGAAATTTTTTAAGACCGTATTTTATAGAAATAGGTCTTACAGTCGGTCAGGGACAGCCGAGAATTTTAAGGGAGTTATATCTGTCGGGACCGATGAGTCAAAGGGAACTTGCAGATGCATGTTTCCTTGATGTGACAACAATGTCAAGAACAATTGACCGGCTTGTTTCTGCCGGCCTGATTGTTCGTGAAAGCAATCCAGAGTGCAGACGTTCATTTATTATATCACTTACAGATAACGGTAGGAAAAAAGCCGAAGATGTAATAGATATATTTGCTATGGCTGACGAAGTATTCTGCGAAAATATAAGTGAAGAAGAACTCGAAAGCTTTTGTAAAACAGCACAAAAGATTGAAAATAATATTATTTGTAAAGCCAGTCAGAAAACTGAGTGAGACTGTCACGTCCGCCACATATATATAATACGTCATCTTTCTGGAAAGTATAATGAGGGTCAACGGTGTTGGAAACAACACCGCTTTTTTCAATTGCAATAATATTCAGGTTAAAACGTGAACGCAGATTGAGATCAATTACACTTTTTCCGATAGCATTGGCAGGAATTTTCATCTTTGAAACATTAATCTGTTCACTAAGCTGTACAAAATCGATTACACTTGAAGTAATGAGACGGTTGGCAAGTCTTATAGCCATATCGCGTTCCGGATATACAACTTCAGCACCGAGTTTTTCAAGAATCTCACCATGTTCAGCACTTTTGGCTTTTGAAATTACATGTGGAATTCCCATAGATACAAGATTAAGAGTAGTAAGGATTGAGGTGTCAAGCTGTTCGCCGATACATACGACAGCAACATCACAATTCTGTATACCAGTGGATTGAAGTGATTTTTTATCTATATTTTTAACGACAAATGCATTTTCAGTATATTCACGAAGCTCTGCAACTTTTTCTTCATCGCAGTCAATTACGAGAATATCATTGCCTTCTTTTGCAAGCTCAATAGCAAGAGCATATCCAAATCTACCGATTCCGACAATTCCATATGAAGTTGTATTATTTTTTAATTTCTTAAACATAAAATTATAAATCTCCTTGTTTCTGGGTTTATGTAGGCTGTGAGCCGTATTCGCATGGTATTAACTGCCAAAGCTGCATCAGTTTCAGCCGACAGATATATTTCCTTCCGGGTAAGAAACACGTTCGCCTTTGCTGAAATACCATACTGTTACAATTGTTAGCGGACCGAGACGACCGGAATACATTATTATAATTGAAAGAAGCTTTGCTCCAATTCCTAACTGCTGAGTTATTCCTGTTGATAATCCTGATGTGCTGAATGCACTTGTTATTTCAAAAAATACATCTATAAAAGAAAGCTCGGGTTGTAAAACAAGCATAATGTAAGTTCCTGTAAGAACTATGGCAGCTCCGATAGCTGTTATAATTGCAGCTTTTCTGAAGGCATTTTTTGGAACAGCATAGTGAAAAGCTTTTTCAGATTTGTTTGTAGCTGCAGATTTGATTCCCTGCAATAAAACAAAAAATGTGCTCGTCTTTATACCGCCGCCGGTTGAACCCGGAGATGCACCTATAAACATAAGTATAATCACAACGAGAAGTCCGGCTGATGAAAAGTTACTGAGTGGATATGTTGAAAAACCGGCTGTTCTTGTTGAAAAACTAAGGAAAAATGCACCAAGCCATGAAATATTTTCAGTTGCCTTAATGAGAAGTGTACCTGAAACAATAAGGAACAGACTCATTGAAATTACAACACGCGAATGCATAGATAGCTTTTTCCAGTGAAAATGTTTAAGTCTTAATTCACGGATTACAAGAAAACCGATACCGCCAAAGAATATGAGCACACAAGTTATAATATTAAGTGCAAAATTATCATAATATCCTGTAAGACTTCGGTAATTGCCAAGAATATCAAATCCGGAATTGTTAAATGCCGCAATTGAGTGGAACAGGCTTATTCCGAGAGCCTCAAGAGGTGGATAATCCTTAGAAAATACAATATAACTTAACATGGCACCAACCAGTTCAAAAAAAACCGTTGTCATGAAAATATCGCGGATAAATATAATCATGCCTTTTCCGGAATCAACATTAAGAGCATCACGGATAAGGCTTCTTCCTTTCATATCAACTTTTTTTCCCATGGCAATGATAATTCCGGCACCGATGGCAGTAACACCAAGACCGCCAATCTGAATGAGCATAGCAAGGAAAAATTGTCCAAGAGGAGTAAATGTATCTTTGGCATCAACACTTACAAGTCCGGTTACGCAGACCGCACTTGTTGATGTGTAAAGCGAGTCTATATATTCAAGGTGCACGTCCGGTCGTACACTGCATGGCAGCATAAGAAGTATTGAGCCTGTAAGTATTGCAAGAGCAAATCCAAGAGCAATAATGCGTGATGCGGATAACTTTTTAAGTAACATGAACATATGTATGAAGGTCCTTTCATTTTTGTTTTTAAACAAGTGGTGTCATAACCGGTGTAAAACGCGGTGCAACACTTATATAAAACTGATGAACTTTTTCAATATATGAGTCGGCTTCACTCTTGTTATGACCAAGGAAATGAAGCTGCTGTTCAAGATAATATCTTAAATATGTATCTGTCTTAATCTCACCTTTGTGATTGAGAACGTAATCTACAACGGCAGGTTTGATGGCCGATATACTTATTGTTGCAAGCATTGTATATTCCGGTGTCTGTGCATATTCTGAAGAATAGCGGCAGAATACATCGGAGATATGTTCCTGGATAAAACGTCTGTTTTTTGGTTCACCACCGATAAATTCATGAAAAAAATTGCCATATTTTTCATTTGTAATACAAAGATAAAGTTCAAGTGTACTAGAGAACAGGAACAGCGTAAGCTCGTCCATATCAGGAAAATATTCTGCGATAAGTTCATCAAACCTGTCACGGATACTGCTGTATATTATAAGTCCCATCTCGTTTTTATTTTTAAAGTAATAATTCAAAAGTCCAAGATTAGTATTGGCTTTTTCAGAAATCATACGGGCAGTTGTTTTATGGAATCCATATTCATAAAATAAATCTCTTGCCACAAAAAGAATTCTGTTTTTTGTTTCTTCACCTTTTGACATGATGCTCTCCAATTCTTATACTAATTTAGTATTAGTATACCACTGCTGATATATGGTGTCAATGATGCATTGTAAAATGAGAATATTGTACTATTTATTGATTACACTTGTAGGACAGCCGTCGAGATATGCCTTGAAATTAGATATGGCAACCGAAACTGAACGCAGTCTTGATGTCTTTGGCAGGTATGCGATATGGTCTGTTATCGTTGCGTTTTCACAGTGAAGGATTCCAAGGTCATGGCGTGGGGGCTCCTCACTTATGACATCAAGACCGGCGGCATAAATTTTGCCTGAATTTAAGGCATTAACGAGGTCATCCTCATTTATAAGACCACCACGGGATGTGTTTATTAATATAACGCCGTCTTTCATTTTAGCAATGCTTTCTTTATTAATAATGTTTTTAGTTGCATCGGTAAGAGGTGTGTGAAGCGATATTACATCCGAGCGTGACAAAACTTCATCAAGACTTACCTGCTCTATAAAATCATATTCGGCACCGGTTTTTAAATGTCTGTTGAAAGAAATAACATTCATACCAAAGCCTTTTGCAATAAGTGCAGCATGATAACCTATTTTTCCAAGACCGATGATGCCGAAAGTCATACCGTTAAGTTCTATCTGGTCACTCAATCCGAACATGTAACGTGGAGATGGATCATTTACCCAGTCATGTGTCTTAACATAGCTGCTGTGAAGTTCAACCTTATGGCATATATCAAGAAGAAGAGCAAATGCAAATTCTGCGATTGTAGAAGCACCATAGGCGGTATTGGTTATCGTAACACCGTATTTGTGCGTAAGTTCAACATCAAATTCCTCATATCCGTGAGCCATTCCAGCCATATATTTAAGCTTTGGATGTTTAATAAAGAAATCCTCAGTGATAAGGTCTTTCCTTAAATAAACGCCGATTACGGCCTCGGTATCTGAATCAATAATATTGCTTATTTCTTCAGATGTAAGAGATTTGTCATAAGTATAAAAATGACATTCAAGACCGGGAATTAATTCAAGCATATGCCATTTTTCCATCATTTCATTAAGAGTTATGTCCAAACTTTTTGGTTTACTTACTAATACCTGTACTTTCATAGCAGTCAGTCCTTTCTTATTTTATATTATTTTATATCAGCAGCAGAAGCTGTTAAAAGCCGTCCATCTGCTTTATATAAAAGAGTTTAAATTATACGTGTGTAAAAGTCAAGGCACTATTTTAACGCGTTAAAGAAAGTTTTAAAGACAATTAAAATTATCTATAACTTAATATAATATGGTGAAAATGAAAAATAACCTAATTATGTTAAATAAAAATCAAAAAACACTAAAGTTGTGTATGAAGTATAAAAATACATATTGACAAAATGATTATACGTGTGTAATATAAGCTCATGCAAAACAAAAGCATAAAACAAAAAAGTGAGGTGATGACATGGAAGCGGGTGAAAGGGTTAATGCACTCGGTACAAAAAAATTATTTCCCTTAATTGTTTCTATGTCGATTCCGGCAATATGCGGCAATATAACAACTGCATTATATAATGTGGTTGACAGATTATTTGTAGGTCAGTTTGTTGGAAGAAATGCATTGGGAGCAATCGGACTTATGTTTCCGTTAAACAATGTAACCTCAGCAATTACCGTTCTTCTTACTATAGGAGGCGGGGCACTTATTTCCTTATCACTTGGAAGAAAAGAAAAAGACAAAGCAGACGAAGCTTTTACGAATATTGTTTCAATGGGAGCCATACTTGCATTTATTGTTACATTATTTTTCTTCATATTCGCCAGTCAGCTTATATCTTTATGTGGAGCGAGGGAAAGTTCAGCACTTCATAATCCGGCGGTTGATTATTTAAGAATTATAGCAATTGGGCAGTTTTTCCAGATTATGAATCTCGGACTTGCAGGAGCAATAAGAGCAGAAGGAAATGTCAGGTATTCGATGGTTGTTTCAATGATAGGAGCACTCCTAAATATTGGTCTGGATGCACTCTTTATCATAGTATTCAATGCAGGATTACAGGGAGCCGCAGCCGCGACAGCTTTAAGCCAGGTTGTGGGAGCCACGGTAAGTGCCTTGTATTTTACAAGGAAGAAAAGTGTACTAAGATGGGCAGGATTAAAAAGTGTCAGATTTAAAAAGATGCTTGAAATTGCAGGTCTTGGTGCAGCACCGGCAGTTTTTCAGGGCTTTGGTCTTGTAAATAATCTCATAACCAATAATTCACTTATGATATATGGTAATAATGAGATGGGAGCCGGTGGAGGAGATTTAGCAATCTCAGCACTGTCAGTAGTAAATACTGTTGAGAGCATTGCACTTATGGTTGTACTGGGAATGAACAATGCAATATCTACAATAATAAGTTACAATTATGGAGCAAAACAGTACAAAAGGACAAGAAATGCAGCATTGATTGGTCAGGCAATTGCATTTGTGATATGCACGGTGGTATGGCTTCTGATGATGATTGTACCGAAAACATTATTTGCAATATTTTCAAGCGGCGATGCCCAGCTTGCCGAATATGGAGCAATGGCAATGAGAAAATCAAAGATGTTTATGCTATTCTTGGGATTTCAGACATTGGCTTCGATGTACTTTTCGGCAATAGGAAAACCAAAGGTTGCAACATTTATTTCAATCAGCAGGAACGGATTATTTTTAATTCCGGCATTGTTGATTCTTCCAAGATTTTTGGGACTGAATGGAGTTTTATACAGTTCAAGTGTTTCAGATTTCTGTTCACTTATACTTGTATCAACTATATACATAAATGGAATTTTACAATTGAATAAAAAAGAAAAAGAGGAATATAGCAAAGGCGCTGTTGAATGAAAAAACAACAGGGTCTTTTTTTATACTAATTCAGAAAAGAAAAAAGGAGGAGAAAATTATGCTGAAGTATATTTTAAAAAGACTGGGGTTAGGAATAGTTACCCTGTTTGTTCTTATTACAATAACATTTTTTCTGACAAGACTGATGCCCGGCAATCCGTTTTCATCAGACAATATTTCAGCTACGGCACTTGCACAGCTCAATTCAAAATATGGATTGGATAAGCCGCTTGACCAGCAGTATTTACTGTATATGAAGAATCTCTTACATGGAGATTTGGGAGTGTCTTACAAAAAGACAGGTGTTTCAGTAAATACAATTATTGCACAGGGACTTCCGAATACGGTTTCACTCGGATTAAGTGCATTTGTATTTTCACTTATTGTAGGAGTTGCAATGGGAATATGGATGGCAGCAACGAAAAAAGAATGGGTGAGAGGTATTCTTCTTACCGGAACTACACTTGGTGTAAGTATTCCAAACTTTGTATTTGCGATTCTTTTAATGCTTGTATTTGGTGTTTACCTGAAAGTGCTTCCGGCAACGGGACTTACAACACCGAGACATTATATACTTCCTGTTCTTGCAATGTCGGCATATCCGATTTCACAGATTTCAAGACTTGTACAGTCAAGCTACAGCGAAGCAATGAATCAGGACTATGTGGTAATGGCAAAGGCGAAAGGTCTTAAAAAGAGCACTATTACTTTTAAGCATATTTTGAAAAATGCGATTTTACCTGTAATTACAATCGCAGGTCCAATGATAGCATTCCTTCTTACAGGTAGTTTTGTAATTGAAAATGTATTTGCTATTCCAGGTATCGGACGCGAGTTTGTAAATGCGATTTCAAACAGAGATTATACGATTATTATGGGAATGACAATTTTTATCGGTGCGATGATTATTGTATGCAATCTTCTGGTTGATATTATATCAGCTGTTGTTGATCCTAGAATAAAACTTTCAAAGTAGGAGGTAAGTGCCATGTTAAATAAATCAGAATATTTTGAACCGATAGACCCAGACGAAAAGAATGATGAATTTATCGCCATTGAAAGCAAGAGCTTTTTTAAAGATGTCTGTGAGAGGTTCGTAAAAAATAAAAGAGCAATGATTGCACTTGTAATATTTTTAATAATTGCACTTATGGCAATATTCGGACCGATGATTTCCCCATATTCATATGACGGAATGGATACAGCAATAATGAACCAGCGTCCCAGCACAGCACACTGGTTTGGAACAGACAGATTCGGAAGAGACCTTTTTACAAGAGTTCTTTATGGTGCAAGAATCAGTCTTATGGTTGGTATTGTTACAGCAGTGATTAATACGATAATCGGTGTTATTTACGGCGGTATCGCAGGATACGTCGGAGGACGTGTTGATATGTGGATGATGAGACTTACGGATATTCTTTATTCAATACCTGAACTTCTCTACATAATCCTCATAATGCTGATATTCGGTTCAAATGTGCGAAGCATTATTATTGGTGTCTGCGTGGCAGGCTGGATTTCAATGGCAAGAATGGTAAGGTCACAGATTATTACATTAAAAGAACAGGAATTTGCACTTGCCGCATTTGTTCTGGGAGCGAATAGCAGAAGGATTTTATTTAAACACCTGATTGTCAATTCACTCGGAACAATTATTGTAACAGTAACACTTATGATACCTCAGGCAATATTTATGGAAGCTTTTCTTAGCTTCGTAGGTGTAGGTATTTCGGCACCGATGGCAAGTCTCGGTACACTGGCACAGGATGCAAGAACATATCTTGAGATTTTCCCATATCAGATGCTGTTTCCTGTAGCGGCTATTTGTGTAACAATCTTCAGCCTTAACTTCATCGGTGAAGGTTTGAACTCAGCATTAAATCCTAAGGGAAAGAGATAAGGAGGCACGCCTATGAAACTCTTGGAAATAAAAAATCTGACAACAGAATTTAAAACAGGACAGGGAATTGTAAAGGCAGTAAGAAATGTCAATTACAGTCTTGAAAAAGGAGAAATATTAGGAATTGTCGGTGAATCCGGTTCCGGAAAAAGTGTCGGAATGCTTTCCTTAATGGGACTTTTGGCAGACAACGGAAGAATCGTATCTGGCAGCATTATATTTGATGGTGAGGAGATTTCTCCAATAAGCGAAAAATACAAAAACAATAAAAAAGCATATGAAAAAAGAATGCAGGAAATAAGGGGCAATGATATAGGAATGATTTTTCAGGACCCGATGACATTCTTAAATCCGATATTGAAAGTCGGAACACAGATTGAGGAACAGATTTTAAGACATACAAAGTGCAGTAAAAAGGAAGCGAGAGAAAGAGCTATAGAGCTTATGAAAAAAGTCGGAATACCAAGTCCGGAAAAGAGAATCGACCAGTATCCGTTCCAGTTTTCAGGTGGTATGAGACAACGAATTATCATAGCGATTGCACTTTCATGCAATCCTAAGCTGATTATTGCAGATGAACCTACAACGGCACTGGATGTTACAGTTCAGAGCCAGATATTGGAACTTTTACAACAGATAGCCGAGGAAACGGGAACAGCGATTATTATGATAACACATGATCTCGGCGTGGTTGCAACACTTTGTCAGAAAATTAACATTATGTACGGCGGACAGATTGTTGAACACGGAACAACAGATGAGATTTTTTATAATCCTAAGCACCCATACACAATGGGACTTTTAAGAAGCATAGGAACTCATACAAATGGTGAACGTCAGTCACTTATCCCGATTCCGGGAACACCGCCTGATTTGTTAAAGCTTAATTCGGGTTGTGCGTTTATGCCAAGATGCAGTAAGGCAATGAAAATCTGTAAGGATTATATGCCATGCAGGACGCAGTTTTCAGACGACCAGTATTGCAGCTGCTGGGAATATTGCAAAGACAGTGCAGACAAAATTGTTCAGAAACAGTCAGCAGCAGTGAATGGATGATTGGCAGAGATTATAATACTTAAAAATCAAAAAGCTTAAATCAGGGACAAAGAAACGGAGGCAGGGCTTATGACAGAAAATGTAAAGGAAAATACACCGATTATTCGTGTAAAAGAGCTTGAAAAATATTTCCTCGCAAAAAGAGGTTATATCCATATGAGCCAATATGTTAAGGCTGTTGACGGAATTTCACTCGATGTTATGGAAGGCGAAACAGTAGGTCTTGTCGGTGAGAGCGGCTGCGGCAAATCAACACTCGGCAGAACAATTATGAAAATATATGAGCCTACAGGCGGAGAAATATTTTACCGCGGACAGAATATAACGAAACTCAGTAACAAAAAAATGCACAATTTAAGAAAAAGCATGCAGATGATATTTCAGGATCCATATGCGAGTCTTAATCCGAGATTTACAATCGGTGACATTATCGAAGAACCTATGGTAATCCATAACATGTATACAAAGGCTGAGAGAAAAGAAAAGGTTTATGAACTTCTTGAACTCGTTGGATTAAAGCCCGACCATATCAGAAGATATCCGCATGAGTTTTCGGGAGGTCAGAGACAGAGAGTTGGAATTGCAAGAACTCTTGCATTAAATCCTGATTTTATAGTCTGCGATGAACCTATATCAGCACTGGATGTTTCAATTCAGGCACAGATAATTAATCTTCTTGAAAAGATTCAGGACGAACAGGGAATTTCATATTTGTTTATCGCCCATGATCTGGGAATGGTAAAACATATAAGCCATAAAATAGGAGTTATGTATCTGGGACATCTCGTAGAATTCGGAGATGCCGATGAAGTGTATAATCACCCGCTTCATCCATACACGGAAGCACTTATGTCAGCCGCTCCTATTCCTGACCCTAAGCTGGCAAGGGAAAGTAAGAGAATCATGTTAAAGGGCGAAATACCAAGCCCTCTTGATATGCCGACAGGCTGTCCTTTTGCATCAAGGTGTCCGAGATGCAGAGAAGAATGTCTCGCAGGACCGCCAATCATGGTAAATGTTGGAGACAGAAAGGTTGCCTGTTTTGATTATTTATAATTGCAGTGTCAAAATATTGTGCACACACTTGTGCCGGCATAAAACAAATTGATTAACACGCCATAAGGCTGTTAATAGATACCCCGAACAAAAAAGGAGGAATTAATATGAGAAAAGGTTTTTTTAAGAAAATGGCAGCAGTAGTGCTGGCAGTCGTAACCACAATGACAATGTTTACAGGCTGCGGCGGTGCAGGAAGCACATCAGCTTCAACAAAATCTATTACAATTCAGGGAGGTAATACCGAAGGTGACTTAGACCCTGCGGGTGTTGCACTGGGTATGTTTATCCAGTATTCAAGACTTTGTCTCGAACCGCTTATAACATACGATTCAGATGGTAAGGTAGGCAAGGCGATGGCTGAGTCGTACGAGGAAAGTTCGGATGGACTTACTTGGACATTCCATCTTAGAAAAGACGCAAAATGGAGTGACGGTTCAGCAGTAACATCAGCCGATTTTGTAAACACAATCAAGCGTTCACTTGATGGAAAGACATCAAAATCAATATATGCGGATATGTTAAGCCCGATTGTGGGAGCCACAGAAGCATATGCAGGAACTGCATCTGTAGATAATGTCGGTGTTACAGCACCTGATGATTACACAATTGAATTCAAACTTGTAAAACCTTGTTCATATTTCTTAAAGCTCATTGCAATGCAGTGCTGTTATCCTTCAAAGGCAGGAATTGCAACAAATGAAAATGAGACATGGTATACAGACCCTAAGACAAACCTTGCAAATGGTGCATTTTACATGACCGAATATGTACAGGGCCAGTATTATAAGTTAAAGAAGAATCCTAACTATTATGATGCTGATAAGGTATATCTTGAAGATATTACAGTTAAGTTTATAGATGATGCGACAGCAGCAGTTTCAGCTTATAAGACAAACGAAGTTGATTTTGCAACAAATCTTCCGGCTTATGTAATGTCAGAGTACCAGGGCAAGAGCGATTTGGTATTACAGCCTAATATCACAACAAGATTTATACTTTTCAACGTGACAAAGGCACCATTTAACAACGATAAGGTAAGAAGAGCAATATCTATGGCACTTAGCAGAGCAGAAATCTGTAAGACAGTCGGTGATGACTACGAGGCATCAACACAGTTTATTGCAAAATACATGCTTTCTAATCTCGGAACAGGTAAGAAATTCAGTGATGAATCAGGAGAGATGGTAACAGAGGACATTGCAAAGGCAAAATCGCTTCTTGCCGAGGCAGGTTATCCTAACGGAGCAGGTTTCCCTACTGTTACATACAACTATCCTAATAATGAACAGGATAAACTTATTGCACAGGCAATACAGGCACAGTTAAAGTCAGCACTTAACATTAATGTTGAACTTAACGGTATGGAATCACAGGTATGTGTATCAGAGAGAAAATCAGGAAACTTTGATATGACAAGACATAACTGGACAGCCGATTATGATGATGCAATGGATTATCTGCTTATGTGGACATCAACATCCGGACTTAATGATGCAGGAATTAAAGACGCTGATTATGACAAGCTTTGTGAGGATGCGACAGCAGAACTTGATGAGACAAAGAGAAATACTATAATGCATGATGCAGAAAAGCTTCTTGTAACAGACAAGGCATATGTTGCACCGCTTGCAACAAATAAGACAATCTGCCTCTTAAATCCAAAATACACAGGTTACTCATTTGATTCAGCCGGTCAGATTCTTCTCAAGTTCATCAAGGCAGCAGAATAAAAGATAATAATTAATAGTAACTAAAGGCATGACATGAGGGCTGCCACACATAAGTGCGGCAGCCTTTTATAACAAAGAGGGTAAATCCTCTGCTCCTGCAAGGGCAGACGTATTTTCCTTATAAAACAAGGAGGATTATTATGAGCTTAGAAGATTTAGTAAAAGACGGAATTAAGAATATACCTGCATACATACCGGGAGATACAGCAGAAAGTGTTGAAAAAAAATATGGAATCGCACCTGAAGATATTTTAAAACTTGCTTCTAATGAAAACCAGTTCGGACCTTCGCCGAAAGCAATTGAGGCAATGGCAAAGGAAGTCGGAAGAGTACATATTTATCCTGACCCATTCTGTATTGAGATAAGAAAGAAAATCGGTGTTATGAACGGATTTGATGACAGCGGCGATAATGTAGTTATTGCAGTCGGTGCGAGTGGAATTTTATCGCTTCTGGGAGAAGTATTTATCAAAAAAGGCGATGAAGTAATATTCTGTGAGCCTACATTTGGTGCATATGCGGGAGCAGTAATCCGAAATGACGGAACACCTGTAGTCCTTCCTCTCACAGAAGACTTGAAATTTGATTTAAAAGCAATGTATAACGCAATCACTGATAAGACAAAGATGATTTGCATATGTAATCCGAACAATCCTACAGGTACGGTTGTTGACAGTGAAGAATTAAAAGAGTTTATACATAAAGTTCCGAAAGATATAATCATTGTTGTTGATGAAGCTTATATCGAGCTTTCAAGCAATCCTGATGTAAAGAGTATGGTTTCTGAAATCAGCGATGATACAAATGTTGTTGTTGCGAGAACATTTTCAAAATTATATGGTCTTGCAGGCGTCAGATTAGGATATGCAATGTGTAATAAGGAAATGCATGCGATTCTCCAGAAATGCACAAGTGTATTTACAGGAAGCAGGGTTGCACTTGCAGGAGCAATGGCTGCACTTGACGATGAAGAATATATCAAAAAGACAAAAGCAGCAATGCTTGAGGGCAGAAAATATCTTACTGATGAATTTACAAAAATGGGATTTTACGTATATCCTTCCGAGACAAATTTCCTTTATGTGAATACAGGATACAATGCTGCTGAATTTGCAGAAGAATGTAAAAAATATGGCTTGATTATAAGAGGTAATTTCGATTATAGTAGAATTACAGTTGGCAGAATGGACCAGAATGAAAAAATGGTCGGAATTATCAAAAAAATAATTGAGAGCGGTGAACTTAAAAAAATATGAAAATTATGTTTATGACACTCCGTGACAGAGTGGAGAGATTTACAGATTTCAGTAATCTTTCAAAAGACTGGGAGTATGTTTTTGCAGGATATGAAAAAGATACGGCAAAGCTTCTTGAAATGGGTGGTGATGCCGATGCGATACTGGCTGATGCCATTACGCCTGTTCCAAAAGAACTTATAGAAGCGATGCCGAATCTTAAAATTATTCATTCCGAGGGCGTAGGTTACGAAGGAATAAACCTTGCAGCGGCAGACGAAAAGCATATTTATGTATGTAATAACAGAGGTGCCAACAAGACCGCTGTTGCGGAACAGGCAGTAATGCTTATGCTCATGGTTTTAAGACATGCCGTTACAGGACATAACCGCGTGCTTGAGGGAAGACAGATTGAAGCAAAAGCATCTTGGAGCATGGAGGGAATTTCCGAGCTTGGAAGTATGCATGTGGGAATAATAGGAATGGGCGATATTGGCATTGAGACAGCAAAGCTTCTGAATGCATTCGGATGTCGTGTAAGCTATAACAAGAGATATCCGTTATCGCCTTCGCAAGAAAAAGAATATAACGTAACATACATGAGTGCGGATGATATTTTAAAAAACTGTGACATTGTAAGTCTTCACATTCCGTCAAATAAGGAAACATTTGAGTATATGAACGAAGAGCGTTTTGCAATGATGAAAAAAGGTTCAATACTTATAAATACAGCGAGAGGTGAAGTAGTAAAAAATGAGGCACTTCTGGAAGCTTTAAAAAGCGGTCAGATTGCGGCGGCAGGACTTGATGTTCTTGCTCCGGAGCCTGTAAAAGAAGAAAATATTGTAGTTAAGGCAATGAAAAATGACGGCGAACTTGCAGAAAAAATAGTGTTAGCTCCTCATATAGGTGGTCTTACAGTACAGACATTTGACAAAATATATGGTACAATATGGAGTAATTTCAAAAAAGTATGTGCAGGCGAAACTCCTGTAAATATTGTAAATCACCCATAGAAAACGGAGCTTTAAAAAGTGAGATTCTTATTGTACAAATGGAAAGTATTTAATCAGGAAGACATAAAGGCAGCATTAGAACGTGCAGGGCATGAAGTGCACGTATTTAATGCTGTCGATTTTGTGCGTGAAAAACAGGAAGAAATAGAAAATATGCTTGCTGAAAAATTTGCTGGATATGACATTGTATTTTCGGTAAATTATTTTCAGGAAGTTTCGGGTGCCTGCATGAAGGCAGGGAAAAAGTATATTTCATGGACTGTAGACAGTCCGATGCTTACGATGTATCACGATTCTGTATACAATCCGTGCAATTACATATTTATATTTGACAAGTTTAATTATATGCAATTTAAGGCAATGGAGCTTAATCACGTATATTATCTCCCGCTTGCAGTTGATTCGGAAAGACTTGAGCATCTGCTTGAAAATACCAAACCGGACGAGAAGGAAAAATTCAGCTCCGATATTTCATTTGTCGGAGGATTGTATGACAAGAATTCGTATGATGATATTTATGAAAGCCTTCCACCTTATTTAAGAGGATATTTTGACTCGGCGTTTCGGGCACAGCTTGATATTTTCGGCGATAACATTTTTGACAGAATACTGACGCCCGATATTCTTGCAGAACTTTCTGAGTGTGTGGATTTCAGGCAGGATGAAAACAGCTTTTCCGATATAAAACTTATATTTACCAATACATTCCTGGGCTATAAAATGGCACAGACAGAAAGAATAGAGTGTCTTAATCTGCTTGCAAAGGCTGCAAAGGTTGACCTGTATACAGATGACCCGGCAAAGGACAGGCTAAGAAATGTAATTATTCGTGGAACGGTCAGTTATTTTAATGATATGCCGAAAGTGTTTGCTGCAAGTAAAATCAATATGAATTTTACGATAAGAAATATTAGAAGCGGAATTCCGCTGCGTGTGTGGGACGTGCTTGGTGCGGGGGGATTTCTTCTGACTAATTTCCAGCCGGAATTTTTATCATTTTTTGAGAATGGAAAAGATATTGTATTTTATGACAGCCTTTCCGATATGCAGGCAAAAGCTATTTATTATCTTGAGCATGAGGACGAAAGAAAGCAGATTGCCGAAAACGGGCATAAAAAGGTAAAAGAATTACACACGTATGATATAAGAATAAAGCAGATGCTTGAATATGTATTATGAACGGGCTGACACACTTAGAAAGTGTGCAGCCCGTTTTTAGAGTTTACATTGTTCTTCCGCTGAAAATACCATCATATTCGTTAAACAAATCTTCAACTGTTTTACGCATCATAACAGTTAGGTATGAATCCTTAAAAGACAGCCCGATATAAAGATTACCGACAGCACTGTCAATAATCTGTATTTTTATAAGAAGATAATCTTCCATACGCCATGCGGCTGATGCAGCATATTCAAGGTCATATCCAGGGAAAATGCCATATTCGTTTGTACACATTCCGAAATCAATAACCTGGGTGCCATCGTTGTTTTTTATAGAAAGATGGCCTGTGTGAGTTGTTTTATCTATGTTTAACTGTATGCTCTTAACACCGCATGCATTTTCGTCACATATATAAATTTTATCTGTTATATCACACTCAAGGCTGCTTGTGCTGCTGCCGGTAATATTCATTACAGTGCGGCTTTCGCAGTATTTTATAAGTTCATCATGTGCTTTTTTATTTTCGGGAAGAGAATCACTGTCAATTGCAGAATAAATCTCATCCCAGAATGCATCATAGATAAGCTGTACACCGCCCTGACGCCCCTGTGCATCGGCAGTTGTAATCATAAAAATATCTTTATCAGGAACATATAATGCGAGTTGTCCTCCCATTCCAAATAAAACATAACCACCGTTTCTGGTGAGCCATATCTGGTATCCGTAACCCTGCATTTCTTCAAACGTGCCCTGTTTTCCATATGTATCGCTCTGGAGGCTTTTTGCAGCTTTGACATAGTCTTTTGGAAAATACTGCCTGCCGTTTAAAGCACCATCACCTTTTATAAGCATCATCATAAGAAGAATATCCCTTGAAGATGCACACATTCCGGAACCGCCCATCTCAATGCCTTGAGGGTCTGTAAGAATATGGGCATCTTTAGAAAAGCCAAGTTCGTCAAGCCCCTTGCTTCTCAGATAATCAAGAATAGTCATTCCCGATAATTTCTCAACAAGTGCACCAAGTACATGTGTTGAAGAAGTATCATATGAAAAAACAGTTCCGGGAACATGAGTTGGTTTAGTTGTAAAAAATGAGCCGACCCAGTCTGTAACACCTGGATTTTTATAAGTAGTCTTTGTATGACATGTTTTCATCTTCAGCATGTCACGGATAGTGAGCATTGCTGTGTATTTGTAAGTTCCGCTTTCTGGCTGCTTTTCCGGAAAATAGTCAACAATTTTATCATCAAGTTTAAGTTTGCCCTCTTCTGCAAGACATCCTATTGCCATAGAAACAAAACTTTTGGTAATTGAAAACATGCGGTGAAGAGAATCTTTATTATATGGTGCATAATAAGTTTCAGCACATATTTTTCCCTGACGCATAATAATTGCACTGTGAAGAGGAAGCTGCTGCTTCTCAAGCCGTGTCAGAAAATTTTTAACAGCATAAGAAGGTATGCCGGTGCTTTCAGGTGAAGCTGTTTCAAAAATCATAAAATCCTCCTTGTTTTGCGAAGCAAAATGCGACTGCCCTTGCAGGAGCAGAGGATTTAGCCTCCTTGTTTTGCGAAGCAAAATGCGACTGCCCCATGCAGGAGCAGAGGATTTGGCCTCCTTGTTTTTATTCATAATTATAATTCATACACCACAAAACGTCAAAAAATACTTTTAATTTCTTCACGATTGATGTAACATTACATATTATACTATGAAAAATTACTTTGAGGTAGAGCTATGACAGAACTGTTGTTGAAAATATTTATAAAAAACAGCAATGATACCGACAATCCTGTTGTAAGGCAAAAATATGGCATGCTTTCAGGAATTGTAGGAATTACATGCAATATAATTTTATTTTTACTCAAATTTCTGGCAGGAATTATTACAGGTGCAGTATCAGTGGCAGCAGATGCGTTTAACAATCTGTCAGATGCAGGCTCATCAATTGTTACATTTATAGGATTTAAAGTTTCAGGAAAGCCCGCAGATACTGAGCATCCGTTTGGACATGGAAGAATAGAATACATATCGGGTCTTATAGTTGCGGCGGCAATTATAGTAATGGGTGTTGAACTTTTCAGAAGTTCTGTTGCACGGATATTTAATCCTGATGAGATGTATTTCAGCATCTTATCAGTAATAATACTTGTTGGTTCGATACTGATGAAAACATGGATGTTTTTATTTAACCGTTCACTTGGAAAAAGACTTGATTCGGCAGCTATGCTTGCAACGTCCACAGACAGTCTTTCAGACTGCGTTGCAACAGCTGTTGTTCTTTTATCACTTTTATTATGGAAAATTACAGGAATTAATATAGATGGTATTGCGGGAACAATAGTTGCCATATTTGTATTTGTTGCGGGCGTACAGGCAGCAAGAGATACTTTGCAGCCGCTTCTTGGGCAGCCGGCAGATGAGAAACTTGCACATAAAATTGAAGATACAGTCAAAGAAGATGAACATGTTATAGGTGTGCATGATCTGATTGTTCATGATTATGGTCCCGGAAGAAGATTCGCGTCACTTCATGCAGAACTTCCATACAACATGGATATGCTTGATGCACATGAGATTATAGATACAGCAGAAAAACGTGTGAAAAATAATCTGGGATGCGATATTTCAATACATCTTGACCCGGTTATAACTGATGATGAACAGATTAACGAATTGAGAAAAATAACAAATCAGATTATCGGTACAATAGATGCAAGGCTTTCAATGCATGATTTCAGGGTTATGAGAGGACCGATGATGAAAAAGCTGATGTTTGATGTGGTAGTTCCATATGATTTTGAAATTTCTGATGATGTTTTAAAGAAAAAAATCAACTCATATATAAAAATTTATGATGAGAACTGTTATGCGGTTATAAATATTGATAGGGCGATGGTGCGTTAGTATGAAAAAAATTTGGGAATTTTTTGAAAATATGGATGAATGTATGTATGTAGCTGATATTGATACACATGAGCTTATATACATGAATAAAAAAGCATTAAATATATATGGATTTAAAAGTGTTGATGAAGTTGCCGGTAAAAAATGTTATGAAATTCTGCAAAACTCATCAAGTCCGTGCAAAATCTGTAACAATGAAGATTTATCAGTTGGACAGTTTAAGGAATGGCGTTATTTTAATCCGATTCTCAACAAACATTTTATTTTAAAAGATACAATTATCGAGGACGAAGGAAGAAGATGCCGTGCTGAGCTTGCACTTGATGTTACATTCGAGGAGCAGCAGAAAGGAATGGTTGACAACTACAGAGATCTTGAACTTGTCGTAAATAATGGCATACGTGTTGCATTTCAGGCAACATCACCTGATGAGGAAATTGATATTATACTTGAATATATGGGGAAAGCGTTAAATGCCGACCGTGTTTATATTGTTGAGAAAGACGAGAAAGACTTTGATAATAACACATATGAGTGGTGTGCAGACGGCGTGGAACCTGAAAAAGACAGTCTTCAGAATCTTGTGCCGGATATATGCAGAGGCTGGTATGATATGTTTGGCAAAGATAAGGACATTGTAATAGCTGATATTGATAAATTAAAGGTAGAAGAGGCCGATGTGTATGATATATTAAGCCGGCAGAATATCAAGGCACTTGTTGCCGTGCCTCTTTATACAGATGGAAAAATAAGTGGATTTTACGGTGTTGACAATCCTCCTCAAAAATATATGGAGTATGCACATAATATGCTTCAGATAGTAGGATATTTTATTTCTTCATGTATCAGGAGAAGAAATCTTTTAATGCAGCTTGAGAATATGAGTTATAAAGATGCACTTACAAAACTTGGCAACAGATTTCTTGTTGAAAAGTTTGTGAAACGTCTTGATAAGAATAAATGTATCGGTGCAGTCTACTGTGACATTACAGGACTTAAAAATGTTAATGACACACAAGGACATGAAGCGGGAGATAAACTGATTCTTCGTGCCAGTGATTGTTTAAAAAAAATATTTAGTGATTATGGAATATTCAGGATAGGAGGAGATGAATTTCTCGTATTATGTCCTGAAATTACAGAAGATGATTTATATAAAAAAACAGAGCAGTTAAAAGAATGTTCGAAGAAAAGCAATTCACTTATGGCAGTTGGTGCTGCGTGGAGAGAAAATTTCTATGAGGGTCTTGATAAGTTACTGACAGAATCAGAACATAATATGTATATAGATAAATCCGAATATTATCGTAAAGCGGGAATTGAGAGAAGAAAATTCTGAAAATAATGTGTGAATTACGACGGAGCCTGTTATATCCAGGCTCCGTCAAGTGTTATTATCTGTCCTGTAAGATAAGAAGGTGCATCAGCAAGCATAACAGCAAGCTTTCCGGCTTCGTCTGGTCTTCCCATTCTTCCTGCCGGGATTTCTTCAAAAAGACTGAGCTTGTCCTCGTCACTTAAAAAGGAGTTCATATCAGTATCTATTGCTCCACATGCAATTGCATTTACGCAGATTCCGCTTGGGGCAAGTTCTTTTGCAAGTGCTTTTGTGAGAGAATTGACAGCACCTTTTGTTGCAGAATATGCGGCTTCACAGCTTGCACCTGCATTTCCCCATACAGAAGAAATATTAATGATTCTTCCTGATTTTGCATTAATCATGTCCGGGATTGCAAAATGGCAGCAGTTATATACAGAACCGACATTTACATTCATGATTCTGTCCCATTCGTCTCTTGTCATATCCTGAAACAGTCCGATAATAGAAATACCGGCATTATTAACAAGAATGTCAACATTACCAAAATGCCGGTGAACCTCATCAAACATTTCCATAGCAGTGTTATAGTCACTTATGTCGCCAGTGAAGCTTTCGCAGCATACACCCAAATCTCTTATTTGTTTCTTTGCATTTTCAAGCAATTCACTGTTTTTTGCACAATTAACAAAAATATTATATTCTTCATGATTATTTTTAGAAGCACTTTTTTCAGCAAAAGCAAGTGCAACAGCCCTGCCAATTCCTCTTGATGCCCCTGTTATAACAACAGTCTGTTTCATAATCCACATTCTCCGTAAAATATTTATTTTCTGAATATTAGAATAAACTGCAAAACTATTTTTTACAAGCAGATATTAAGTCAATCAGAAATATTTTATAAAAAATGTAGGCATAAGCATATTGACAAAATCAATCTTGTGCATCATGACGAAAAATAATACAAATTAAAAAATTGATAAAAATCTATTGACATCATTCTACAAAATATACAGAAGTTATCCACACTGAATAACCCTCATTTTATCCAAATTTTAAGTTATACACCAAGTTATGCACATTATCCACAAAAAATATACACAATCCACATTGTGGATTATGTTGGTAACAGGAGAATAAATGTTTTGTTAATAAATCATAAATCGTATTTTTGGACAAAAAAATACCCGTATTTAGCTTGACAAAAATAATGATTGTCTAGTAGTGGCTTGAAATGGAATGTTGAATAATTAATAAATGAAAAAAGTATAAATTGCAAGAATTTACTTGCTAATATCTGAAATTATGTTATAATAATCACATCAGATGAGGAACGGCTAATAATATTGAAGATAAGGATATAAGGTGACAGATTAATGTGCCGTCGTATCTTGATAATCTATTAATAAAGGAGTTGGACATCATGCGTTTTATTATAACTGGAAGGAATATCGATGTAACAGAGGGTTTGAAATCAGCAGTCGAGGAGAAGCTTGGCAAGCTTGACAGATTCTTTGCTCCTGAAACAGAAGTTAATGTAACACTTAGCGTTGAGAAGGAAAGACAGAAGATTGAAGTTACTATACCGGTGAAAGGAAATATAATCCGTAGCGAGCAGGTCAGCAGTGATATGTATGTATCAATTGACCTCGTTGAAGAAGTTATTGAGCGTCAGCTGAAGAAATATAAGAACAAGATAGTTTCAAAGCAGCAGAATGCGGCAGCTTTTGCACAGGAATTTGTGGACAAGGATTACGATGATGAAGATGATGTAAAGATTATCAGAACTAAGAGATTTGGAATCAAGCCGATGGATCCTGAAGAAGCATGCGTACAGATGGAACTTCTCGGACATAATTTCTACGTATTCTTCAATTCAGAGACAGAAGAAGTCAACGTTGTTTACAAGAGAAAAGGCAATACATACGGATTGATAGAGCCTGAACTTGATTAATTAACATGACAATTTAATATGATTTAAGCCGGCCGGATGTTATGTTGCTGTACTATACAGAAAATATAACATCCGGCTTTTGGACTTTCACTAAAAAATTCGACAAAATTTTTAAAAACATAATTGAGATATGTCGCATATATAAGGCGTTCTACTTGCTTATATTATTATTTGGTGTTACAATTATGAATAATTTGAGTTTAATAATATTGCATTTTAAGGAGATTATGGAATGGGATTAATGCAGAAGCTGTTTGGTACACACAGCGAACATGAATTAAAACGAATATATCCAATTGTAGATAAGGTAGAAAGCTACCGTGATGCTATGGGTGCATTAAGCGATGAGCAGTTAAAAGGAAAGACAAAAGAGTTTAAGGAAAGGCTTGCAAAAGGCGAGACACTCGATGATATTCTTCCGGAAGCTTATGCTGTTGTCAGAGAGGCTGGTAAGAGAGTGCTTGGAATGGAGCATTACAGAGTCCAGATTATCGGTGGTATTATTCTTCATCAGGGACGTATAGCAGAGATGCGTACAGGTGAAGGTAAAACGCTTGTATCAACACTTCCGGCATATCTTAATGCTTTGACAGAAGAAGGCGTACTTGTTGTAACTGTAAATGATTATCTTGCAAAGCGTGATGCTGAGTGGATGGGTCAGATTCACAAGTTCCTTGGCCTCAGTGTTGGTATTGTTCTTCATGATATGAAAGATGATGAAAGAAGAGCAGCATATGCATGTGATATTACATATGTTACTAACAACGAATTAGGATTTGATTATCTTCGTGATAATATGGCTATTTACAAAGAACAGATAGTTCTTAGAGGACTTAAATACTGTATTATCGATGAGGTCGATTCAGTTCTTATCGATGAAGCCAGAACACCGCTTATTATTTCAGGACAGAGCGGCAAGTCAACAAAGCTTTATGAATTGTGTGATGTACTTGCTCGTCAGCTTGTAAGGGGTGAGTATAAGGGCGAGATGACAAAGATGCAGGCCATCATGCAGGAAGAGATAGAAGAAGATGGCGATTTTATCGTCAATGAAAAAGATAAAGTTGTCAATCTTACAGAACAGGGTATTCATAAAGTTGAGCAGTTCTTCCATATAGATAATTATGCCGATCCTGAAAATCTTGAAATCCAGCATAATGTTACGCTTGCACTTCGTGCACATAATCTTATGTTCAGAGATAAGGATTACGTTGTCAAAGACGATGAGGTAATGATTGTAGATGAATTTACAGGACGTATTATGCCGGGACGCCGTTATTCAGATGGTCTTCATCAGGCAATTGAGGCAAAAGAGCATGTAAAAGTTAAGAGAGAAAGTAAGACACTTGCAACTATTACATTCCAGAATTTCTTTAATAAGTTTGAGAAAAAGGCAGGTATGACAGGTACTGCTCTCACAGAAGAAAAGGAATTCCGTGAAATTTATAACATGGACGTTGTTGAAGTTCCGACAAATAAGCCGGTTCAGAGAATTGATTATGATGATGCTGTATACAAGACAAAGAAAGGCAAGTTTAATGCAGTTGTGCAGTCTGTTATAGAATCACATGAAAAAGGGCAGCCTGTACTTGTAGGTACAATTACAATCGAGACATCAGAGCTTGTAAGTGAGATGTTAAGAAAGAAAGGAATACCTCATAATGTACTTAATGCCAAGTTCCATGAAAAAGAAGCTGAGATTGTAGCAGAGGCAGGTAAGCATGGTGCAGTTACAATTGCGACAAACATGGCTGGCCGTGGTACTGATATTAAACTTGATGATGAGGCAAGAGCAGCAGGCGGATTAAAGATTATTGGTACAGAAAGACATGAGAGCCGACGTATTGATAACCAGCTGCGTGGACGTGCCGGACGTCAGGGAGACCCGGGTGAATCAAGATTCTATATTTCACTTGAAGATGATCTTATGCGTTTGTTTGGACAGGAACGTCTTATGAATGTATTTAACAAGCTCGGTGTCGGTGAAGACGAACAGATTGAGCATAAGATGTTAAGTAATGCAATTGAGAGTGCACAGAAGAAGATAGAGACTAATAACTATGGTATAAGAAGCCATCTTCTTGAGTATGACCAGGTAATGAACGAACAGCGTGAAATCATCTATGCAGAAAGAAACAGAGTTCTCAATGGTGAGAGCATGCGTAATTCAGTTCTCAAGATGATTACAGATTTTGTTGAAAGTGTTGTAAACTGCTGTATTAATGATGATAAAGATGCAAAAGAGTGGGATTATAAAGAAATCAACGAACTTCTTCTTCCAACGATACCTCTTGCACCAGTTGAATACAATGATACAATAAAGAATAAAAATGAGCTTCTTCACAGTCTGAAAGAGCAGGCAGTAAAGTTTTATGAAGATAAAGAAGCATTATTTACAGAACCAGAACAGATAAGAGAGATTGAGCGTGTAGTTCTTCTTAAAGTTATCGACCGTAAGTGGATGGATCACATTGATGATATGGATCAGTTAAAGCAGGGTATCGGACTTCAGGCATATGGTCAGAAGGATCCTGTAATCCAGTACAAGATGATGGGATACGACATGTTTGATACCATGACACAGGGAATTACTGAAGATACAGTAAGACTTCTTATGCATATTCAGGTTGAACAGAAAGTTGAACGTGAACAGGTTGCCAAAGTAACAGGAACTAACAAGGATGATGGTCCGTCTGTAAAAGGTCCTGTAAAACGAGTAGAAAAGAAGATATATCCGAATGATCCTTGTCCATGTGGAAGTGGAAAGAAATATAAAAACTGTTGCGGAAGACAGGCATAATCGGAAAAAAGGAGTAATTGTGGTAGAATTAGACCAGTTCAGATATAAGATTTCGGGATTTGAAAAGCCAATGGAACAGATAAAAAAGTCATTGGATTTAGAAAATAAAAAGAAAAGAATAGAAGAACTAGAAGCTGATATGGAGGCTCCTGGCTTTTGGGATAATACAGAAAAGTCACAGCATGCCATGAAAGAATTAAAAACGCTCAAAAGCTCATTTGAAAAATACAATGAGCTTGAGCAAGGGCTTGAGGATGCCAAAACACTCATAGAGATGGCAGATGAAGAAAATGATGCTTCTCTTATTCCGGAAGTTGAGAATGAAATTAATTCATTTGAAGAAAAACTTGAAAATTTAAGGATTGAAACACTTCTCTCAGGTGAGTATGACAAAGATAATGCTATCCTTACATTGCATGCAGGAGCAGGCGGAACAGAGGCCTGCGACTGGTGTCAGATGCTTTTCAGAATGTATACAAGATGGGCAGAGGCTAACGGATATACAACACAGACTCTTGATTATCTTGAAGGTGAGGAAGCCGGAATTAAGTCTGTTACAATAGAAGTTTCCGGAGATAATGCTTATGGACATTTAAAATCAGAGCATGGTGTACATAGACTTGTAAGAATTTCACCATTTAATGCAGCAGGAAAAAGACAGACCTCGTTTGTATCATGTGATGTAATGCCTGATATTGATGAAGATGTTGATATTGAGATTAATGATGATGATTTAAGAATAGATACTTATCGTTCGAGCGGTGCCGGTGGACAGCATATTAACAAGACATCATCTGCAATCAGAATTACACATATTCCGACAGGAATAGTAGTTCAGTGTCAGAATGAACGTTCACAGCACCAGAATAAGGATAAAGCTATGCAGATGCTCAAAGCAAAGCTGTATCTTATGAAGCAGCAGGAAAATGCTGAAAAAACATCAGATATCAGAGGTGATGTCAAGGATATTAATTTTGGTAATCAGATACGAAGCTACGTTTTGCAGCCATATACAATGGTAAAAGACCATAGAACAAACAAAGATATAGGCAATGCACAAAGCGTTCTTGACGGAAATATTAATCCTTTTATTAATGCATATCTTAATTGGGTTAATACAGGTAAAAAAGCAGATTAAAAATATAATGCATATACAAAAGCATGATAAGGAGGTATTTTATGTCAGATTACATTAAACCTGTAGTGTTTAAAGTCGGTAACGAAATGTATGGTGTAGACATTAATCTTGTACAGTCAATAGAACGAGAGATTCAGGTTGTTCCGGTTCCGAATTCAATGCCGTATATTAAAGGCATTGTAAATTTAAGGAGTGAGGTAATACCTGTATACAGCCTCAAAAAGAAATTTGGACTTGCTGATAATGGTGTGAGCGAAAATACAATTATTATTGATACAAAAAATGTTAAGCTTGCACTTGAGGTTGATGAGGTAGTTGAGATAGGCGATATTGAACCTGAAAATATTGTTCCTATGCCGGAGATTGCTCTTAATGCACAGACACAATATATGCCTCGTGTTGCCAATGTTGATGGTAATCTTATAATTCTTCTTGATGTTACAGAACTTTTAAGTGAGGAAGAGGAAGCTGTTGTAAAGCAGATGGCAGAAGATATGAAGTAATCAGCTAATATCACAGGATGGTGATTAACATGGAAAATTCAGGTAAAATAGAAAGGTCAGCGGGAATACTTATGCATATAAGCAGCCTCCCGTCGCCATTTGGTATAGGAACATTCGGAAAAACAGCGTATGAATTTGTGGATTTTGTTGCACAGGCAAGACACAGATACTGGCAGGTGCTTCCGCTTGGACCAACTACATACGGAGACAGCCCGTATCAGTCATATTCTGCTTTTGCAGGAAATCCATATTTTGTGGATCTTGAGATGTTGACTGATGACGGAATATTAGACAGAAATATATATGAAGATATAGACTGGGGCAGCGGCGATTATGTGGATTACGAAAAAGTCTACAATAACAGGTTCACTGTTTTGCATGAAGCATACAAAAATTATAGACAGAAACTCAGTGAAAGCCGTGTAAAACTTGCTGCCGGACTTCCGGAATATAAGAAGTTTGATAATTTTAATAAAACAAATGCATACTGGCTTGATGACTATGCACTTTTTATGGCTCTCAAATGGCATTTTAACCAGAAGTCATGGCAGGACTGGGATGAAGATATTAAATTCCGGACACAGAAGGGCATGCAGAAGTATAAAGAACTGCTTGCAGACGAAATCGGATTCTGGAAGTTTGTCCAGTATGAATTTGATAAACAGTGGAAAAAACTCAAAGAATATGCCAATGAAAATAATGTAGATATAATAGGAGATATTCCTATTTATATGGGGCTTGATAGTTCAGATGTGTGGGCGGATGCAGGTGAATTTCTGCTGGATGAGAATCTTACGCCTGTTAAAGTTGCAGGGGTTCCGCCTGATGCTTTTTCTGAACTTGGACAGAAATGGGGAAATCCTCTTTACGACTGGAATAAGATGGAAGCTAACGGATTCAGGTGGTGGAGAGCCAGAATGGCACATTCTGCTGAATTATATGATGTTATAAGAATTGATCATTTTATAGGAATAGTAAAATATTATACAATTCCGGCTGACATGCCTGATGCAAGGCAAGGTTCATATGAGCAGGGACCGGGACAGAAACTTCTTGATGTTATCAATGAAGCTATCGGTGATAAAAAAATTATTGCAGAAGATCTAGGAGTATCACTTCCGGAGGTTGATGTGATTTTAAGAGAAAACAATTATCCTTCAATGAAAGTCCTTGAGTTTGCATTTGGCGGCGACAGAAAAAATCCGCATCTTCCATATAATTACAGTGATAACTGCGTAGTGTATGGCGGAACACATGACAATGAAACACTTATGGGATATTTTACCGGACACAATGAGTGGGAGCTTGGCTATGCTTTTGATTATCTTGATACAAGAGACAGGGCAAGGATGGTAGATAACGTATTCCGTGCAGCATATTCAAGTGTTGCATGTCTTGCAATATTTACAGTTCAGGATATTTTAAAGCTTGGAAATGAAGCACGAATGAATATGCCTTCAAGCTTTGGAAATAACTGGAAATGGAGAATGAGAACAGGGTCGCTTAATAATGACCGTCTTAATGAGATGAGATATCTGGCAAGTGTATTTGGAAGAGAATCATAATAATTAATATAAAGACACATAATCTGAGAATGCGGTATCCGGCTATACTGTACAATCAGGTTATGTGTCTTTTTTTTAAAAAATCACATATAAGGTTGCATTGTTATAAATAATATGATAAGATTCTTTCTGTGAAAAACACATGTGTTTCGCACACGAACAACAAAACACATGTGTCTTTTGTAGGAAGACATCCTGTGAATTATGACTGATGTCAGAAAGGTATGAGGATATGACTGAGGACAGTAAATATTACGTTGTCAAACAGAAGGCACTGCCGGAAGTTCTGCTCAAAGTTGCACAGGTCAACAAAATAATTGAGACAAAGAGAATGTCTATAGCTGAAGCTACTGAATCGGTTGGAATCAGCAGAAGTTCTTATTATAAATATAAAGACGATATTTTTCCTTTTAGAGATAATGTGAAAGGCAAGACAATAACATTTGTATTATCAATGGATGATGAGCCGGGAATTCTGTCGGTTGTATTAAAGACAATTGCAGAATATAAAGCTAATCTTCTTACTATACATCAGACAATACCTGTAAATGGTGTTGCCTCGCTGACGTTAAGTGTTGACATACTTCCGACAACGGGAGATTCAGCAAAGATGATAGAGCAGATAGAACAGCTTTCAGGTGTCAGATATTTGAAAATTTTAAGCAGAGAGTAATCGCACAAGATGAGATAAATAATGAGAAAGAGGAAATTAAGATGGCTAAAATTGCAGTTTTAGGTTATGGAACAGTTGGTTCCGGAGTAGTTGAAGTATTAGAGACAAACAAAGACTCTATTACAAAAAGAGCAGGAAGAGAAATTGAAGTAAAGAGTGTTCTCGATTTGAGAGATTTCCCGGGTGATCCGATTCAGGAAAAAATAGTACATGATGTGGACGTTATCATCAACGACCCTGAAATAGAAGTAGTTGTTGAAGTTATGGGCGGTGTTGAGCCGGCATTTACATTTGTAAAGAGAGCACTTGAGGCAGGAAAGAGCGTGTGTACATCAAACAAGGCACTCGTTGCTGCACATGGACCTGAACTTCTTGAGATGGCAAAGAAAAGAAATCTTAACTTTATGTTTGAGGCATCAGTTGGCGGCGGTATTCCTATTATAAGACCATTAAACCAGTCTCTTACAGCGGATGAGATTACAAAAATAACAGGAATTCTTAATGGAACAACAAACTATATCCTTACAAAGATGGATAAAGAAGGCAGTACATACGAAGAAACATTAAAAGAAGCACAGGAACTTGGTTATGCCGAGAGAAATCCTGAAGCTGACGTTGAAGGTTTTGATGCCTGCCGTAAAATTGCAATTCTTACATCGCTTGCATATGGCTCAACAGTAAAATTTGAAGAAATCCGTACAGAGGGAATTACAAAAATCACAACAAAAGATTTCAAGTATGCAGAAAAACTTGGCTATGTAGTAAAGCTTCTTGCTACAAGCTGCAAAGAAAATGACAAAGTATATGCTATAACAGCACCATTTATGATTAATTCAACACATCCGTTATACAATGTAAATGATGTGTTAAACGGAATATATATTCATGGTAATGTTATCGGCAATGTAATGTTTTTTGGTGCCGGAGCAGGAAAACTTCCTACGGCAAGTGCCGTTGTGGCTGACGTTGTAGACTGTGTAAAGCATAAAGGCAAGAATGTCATGACAGTATGGAGCGTAGAGAAACTTGAACTTGGTGATGCAGACGATGAAGTAAGAAAATTCTTTGTCAGAGTAAAAGGTAATGTCTCAGATTTATCAGCAGTAAATGCAGCATTTGGAAATGTGCAGACTGTTACTGTAGATGGAATAGACGGAGAGTTTGGATTCATTACAGAGCCTATGTCAGAAAGAGCATTTGCTGAAGCAGCAAAAAAGATAGATATGATTCATAGAATAAGAATCGATGAGACTACAATTTAATTGTCAGCCTGATTAACTGTAATTTATGGTTTATATAAAAATTATCGTCAGTGCATATACTTGCACGGGAAAGGAAGAAAAATGAAATATTTAATTATTCTTGGCGATGGAATGGCAGATAAGGATATTCCTGAACTTGGAGGAAAAACACCGCTTGAGTATGCGGATACACCGACAATGGATAAGTATTCAAAGATGTCAGAGATAGGAATGGTACATACAATACCTGATGGAATGGCACCGGGAAGCGATACAGCTAATTTATCAGTTCTTGGCTATAATCCAAGGGATTATTACACAGGACGTTCACCACTTGAAGCATTAAGCATCGGTGTTGACATGAAGACAACAGATGTTGCGTTAAGATGTAATATAGTTACAGTTTCAACAGATGAGCTTCCATATGAAGAAAAGACAATTATTGACCACAGCTCAAGCGAAATTTCAACAGAAGATGCGGCTGTTCTTCTTGAGGCAGTAAGAAAAGAGCTTGAAAATGATATATACAAGTTTTATGTGGGAACAAGTTACAGACATCTTACAATATGGGATAAAGGCGAAGTTGTAGACCTTACTCCTCCGCATGATGTACTTGGACAGAAAATAGGACAGTATCTTCCAAAAGATGATAAATTAAGAGAGATGATGAAGAAAAGCTATGATATTTTAAGCAATCATCCAATTAATGTTGAGAGAATGAAAAGGGGACTTAATCCTGCTAATTCGCTCTGGTTCTGGGGTGCAGGCACAAGACCGATGCTCACATCATTTGAAGAAAAGACAGGTCATAAAGGTGCGATGATTTCTGCTGTGGATCTTCTTAAAGGAATTGCAGTCGGTGCCGGCATGAAAGTTATAGAAGTAGAGGGGGCAAACGGCGGTCTTGATACTAATTATGAGGGCAAGGCTGACGCGGCAGTTGATGTGCTTTTAAACGGAGGATGTGATTTTGCATATATTCATCTTGAGGCACCTGACGAAATGGGTCATCAGGGAAGTTATGAACGCAAAGTAAAAGCAATTGAAAACCTTGATAAGAGAATCATAAAACGTGTTGTAGAAAAGATGGAAGCGGCAGGAGAAGATTTCAGGATGTTAGTTCTTCCGGATCATCCTACACCGGTGGCTATAAGAACACATGTCTCTGACCCTGTTCCATATATGTTATATGACAGCACAGACAAAAAGAATAATACATGGTCATATAATGAAAAAGATGGCGAGGCAAGTGGAAATTATATTGCTGAGGGTCATACAATAATAAACAGATTGTTTGAAAAATAGTTGCATAAGAAAAATAAAAAGAAGATGGAAAGGTAATAATAACAATGATTAAAGTTGTAAAATTTGGCGGAAGCTCACTCGCCAGTGCAGAACAGTTTAAAAAAGTCGGTAACATAATAAGAGAAGAGGAGAGCAGAAAATATGTTGTCCCTTCAGCTCCGGGAAAGCGTTTTTCTGAGGATACAAAAGTTACAGATATGCTTTATAAATGTTATGCAGAAGCAGAAGAAGGAAAAAATTTCGATAAACAGTTAAAAGCAATCAAAGAGCGTTACAATGAGATTATAAAGGGTCTTGGACTCAAACTTTCATTAGAAGAACAGTTCGAGACAATCAAGAAAAACTTTGAAGCAAAAGCAGGAAAAGATTATGCTGCTTCAAGAGGAGAATACCTTAATGGTATTATAATGGCAAATTATCTTGGATATCAGTTTATTGATGCTGCAAATGTAATCTGTTTTGATGAAAATGGAGAATTCGATTCAGAAAAGACTAATGAAGTATGTTCAGAAAAGCTCGCGGCTACAGAAAATGCTGTAATTCCGGGATTTTATGGTGCAATGCCAAACGGAAAAGTTAAGACATTTTCAAGAGGTGGTTCTGATGTGACAGGTTCAATAGTTGCAAGAGCTATCAAAGCGGATGTGTACGAAAACTGGACAGATGTTTCGGGTTTCCTTGCAGCAGACCCAAGAATAGTAAAAAATCCAAAGCCAATCAAAGTTATTACATACAGGGAACTTAGGGAATTGTCTTACATGGGTGCTTCCGTTCTTCACGAATCAGCAATTTTCCCGGTAAGAAAAGAAGGAATCCCGATTAATATCAGAAATACAAATGCACCACAAGATCCGGGTACAATGATTGTTGAGACAACATGTAACAGACCGGATTGTGTAATTACTGGTATTGCCGGTAAGAAGGGATTCGTATCAATAAGCATCGACAAAGACATGATGAATTCAGAAATCGGATTTGGAAGAAAAGTTCTTCAGGTGTTTGAAGATAATGGCATATCATTTGAACATATGCCATCAGGAATTGATACTATGACAGTATTTGTTCATCAGGATGAATTTGTTGAAAAAGAACAGAAAGTTCTTGCACAGCTTCATCGTGCAGTAAATCCTGATTCGATAGAACTTGAATCAGATCTTGCACTTATCGCTGTTGTAGGACGAGGAATGAAGAATAATTCAGGTATTGCTGCTAATATTTTCTCAGCACTTGCAAAGGCAAAGATTAACATTAAGATGATTGATCAGGGCTCAAGTGAGCTTAATATCATTATTGGTGTACGCAATCGCTATTTTGAAGATGCAATCAAGACAATTTACAGCGTATTTGTACCGGAAGAAGAGCAGTAAAACAAATCGAAAAATTAAATTTTATCCCGACAGGAAAGCAATGGTGGCATTTGTTATCAGATGTTTTCCTGCCGGGATATTTTTGTGAAAATATTTAATGGAAAGTTATATACAATAAAAATAATAAAAAAACAAAAAATAAATACAGCTTGCTAAACTTCGTTTAGAATGGTAAAATAAAAAAGAAAACATAACATAAAAATGACAATGTTTAAGGAGTAATATTCAGAGAATGGAAATCACAAAGAAAATAGCAGAAGAGTTAAGCGTTAAGCCGTCACAGGTTGAAGCGGCAGTAAAGTTGATAGATGAAGGATGTACGATTCCTTTCATAGCCAGATACCGTAAGGAAGTTACAGGTTCACTTAATGATGAACAGCTTCGTAATCTTGATGACAGACTCAAATATCTTCGCAATCTTGAGGATAGAAAAGCACAGGTAATAGCAAGCATAGAAGAACAGGGTAAACTTACAGAAGAGTTAAAGGCACAGATTACAGATGCACAGACAATGGTGCTTGTGGAAGATTTATACAGACCCTACAAGCAGAAAAGAAGAACTCGTGCAACGATTGCAAAAGAGAAGGGACTTGAGCCTCTTGCACAGTTCATACTTGCACAGAATACAGACAAGCCTGTTGAAGATGAGGCACAGAAGTATATAAGCAGCGAGGAAGGCAAAGAAGTTGAGGATGCAGCGGCAGCGATACAGGGAGCACTTGATATAATTGCAGAACAGATTTCAGATGTCGCTGATTACAGAACATATATAAGAGATATAACTTTCAAGGAAGGAAAGATAGTTTCTGCTGCCAAAGATGCTGATGCAGAGTCTGTATATGAGAATTATTATGATTACAGTGAAGCACTTTCAACAATTCCGGGACACAGAATACTTGCATTAAACAGAGGTGAGGCAGAAAAGTTCCTTGCTATAAAAATAGAGGCACCTGTTGACAGAATTTTAAGGTATCTGGAGACAAAGACGCTTACATCAGATAATGAATATACAACACCATTAATCAAAGAGGTTGTAAGCGATGCATATGACAGGCTTATTGCACCTGCCATAGAAAGAGAGATAAGAAACACACTCACAGATACGGCACAGGACGGAGCTATCAGGGTATTTGGTAAGAATCTTGAACAGCTTCTCTTACAGCCGCCAATTGCCGGTAAAGTTGTACTTGGCTGGGATCCTGCATTCAGAACTGGATGCAAACTTGCAGTTGTCGATGCTACAGGAAAGGTTCTTGATACAAAAGTTATATATCCTACAGAGCCACACAATAAAGTTGAACAGTCAAAGCAGGAAGTTAAGAAACTTATAGATAAGTATAATATAACGCTCATTTCATGCGGTAATGGAACTGCATCAAGAGAGTCAGAAAAAATCATAGCAGATATGATTAAAGAGTACGATTTGAAAAATGTAGATTATGTAATAACAAATGAAGCAGGTGCATCAGTGTACTCTGCAAGCAAACTTGCAACAGAAGAATTTCCTGATTTTGATGTGGCACAAAGAAGTGCAGTGTCAATAGCAAGACGAGTTCAGGATCCGCTTGCTGAACTTGTAAAGATAGATCCGAAGTCAATCGGTGTTGGACAGTATCAGCATGATATGAACCAGAAAAAGCTGAGCGAAACACTTACAGGTGTGGTTGAAGACAGCGTTAATAAAGTAGGCGTTGATTTAAATACAGCATCTGCATCACTTCTTGAATATATTTCGGGAATATCAAAAGCTGTTGCAAAAAATATTGTGGATTACAGAGAAACTAACGGAAGATTTACTAACAGAAAACAGCTTTTAAAAGTTGCAAAATTAGGACCTAAGGCATTTGAACAGTGTGCAGGTTTCATGCGTATAAGCGGAGGTGATAATCCGCTTGATGCCACAAGTGTACATCCGGAAAGTTATGATGCTGCAGCAAAACTTCTTGAGATATTAGGATATAATATTAACTCTATAAGTTCAGGTGAGTTAATAGGACTTGGTAAAAAAATAAGCAATCTCCACGAAATGGCAGAAAAAGTCGGCATTGGCGAGATAACACTTGAAGATATAGTAAAAGAACTTGAGAAACCTGGAAGAGACCCAAGAGAAGAGATGCCAAAACCAATACTCAGAAAAGATGTCCTTGATATGAAAGATTTAAAACCGGGAATGATTCTTAAAGGAACAGTAAGAAATGTAATAGATTTTGGTGCTTTTGTGGATATCGGTGTACATCAGGACGGACTTGTTCATATTTCACAGATGTGTGTTGACAGAAGAGTTGAGCATCCGCTTGATGTTGTGAGTGTCGGAGATGTTGTAGATGTACGTGTTATAGAAGCTGACCCGGCAAAGAACAGGGTTTCGCTATCAATGATTCTCGACGAAAAAGAGGCTGCTAACCGTAAAATGTCAGCGAATAAAGGCGACAGAAAAAATGATGCTTCAAAGAGAGATAACAGAAAGCAGGGACAGCATAAGAAAAAAGACAATGGACTTAATCTTAGTTCATTATCAAGATTTATGAGATAATTGTGCGGACAGCGAAACAAAGCCAATGTCTGCAAGAGACATTGGCGGCGTTTGATAAATATAGTTAATAATACAAACTGGAGTATTGAAATGGGTGAACAAGAACAGAGAGTAGAATTTGAAACACGAATAGGTGCAAAAGAACTGATGGATTTTAAAATATACCATAATTATCACAGCGTGAGTGGTATTGCATCACTGCTTTTTGGCATAATAGCATTGGTGATATGCATAGTTTCAATTAACAGAGTGAATATATCATATACACTTATGATGGGATTTTTTGGACTTTTCTTTACAGTGTACACACCGATTGGCATGAAGAGAAAAGTTAATAAACAGATAAAAACAGTTCCTGCATTTGCAGAGCCTGTAAAATATGTCATAACACCTGAAAAGATAACTCTCAGTCAGGGCGAAGTATCAGAAGAACTTTTATGGGATGATATATTTACGATAAAATGCACAGGAAAGAGCATGATTTTATATATAACATCAGTGAGGGCTAATATAATACCTCTTGAATGCCTTGACAGACAACAGGCAGAAAACTTTATAAAAATAGCAAGAGAGAAACTCAAGCCGTTTCAGGTTAAGTTAAATGATGCATCAGTAATAAACAAGTGCGGACGGTGACAGATATGGTAAATGTGATAGACACATTTGATGCAAAAGAAACATTTGCATTAGGGGAAAAGATAGGAAAAGAAGTACAACCAGGAGATATATTCTGTCTTGAAGGTGACCTTGGCGTTGGGAAGACAGTATTTACACAGGGGTTTGCAAAAGGGATTGGCATAACAGAACCTGTTAACAGCCCTACATTTACAATAGTTCAGGAGTACAAAGAAGGAAGAATTCCCTTATATCATTTCGATTTATACAGGATAGCAGATATTTCGGAACTTGATGAGATCGGTTACGAAGAATATTTTTATTCAGAAGGAACATGTCTTGTTGAGTGGGGAAATCTATATCCGGAGATATTCCCTGAAAATACCATAAAAATTGAAATAAGCAAAGACCTTTCAAAAGGTTTTGACTACAGAAGAGTAACGATAGAAAAGCAGCAAAAGGAGGATTAACATGAGGATACTTGCAATAGAAAGTTCTGCCGTGACAGCATCAGTTGCAATTCTTACAGATGATACACTTACGGCAGAGTATACTATCAACTATAAGAAAACTCATTCACAGACACTTCTTCCTATGATAGATGAGATATGTGATATGACAGACGTTAAGCCGGATGAATTTGATGTGGTTGCGGTGTCAACAGGCCCGGGTTCTTTTACCGGGTTAAGGATAGGCGTTGCAACAGGAAAGGGCATTGCACTTGCCACAGGTATCAAGATGGCAGCAGTTCCTACACTTGATGCAATGGCAATGAATATGTATGGCACTGGTAAGCTTATATGTGCTGTCATGGATGCTAGAAGGCAGCATCTCTACAACAATATATTTTTCTTTGATGAAAACAACAGACTCTGTAGATGCAGGGAACAGTCGCTTGATTCATATGATCAACTTGCTGCTGAATTAAATGGCCTTAACAGAGATGTAATATTTGTCGGTGATGGCATAAATGCCGCAAGAGAATATTTTGATAAATATTTAACATGTAAATATGAATATGCACCGGCACATATGACAACACAACGTGCCGGAAGTGTAGCTATGCTGGCAATGCAGATGGCAGCAGAAAATAAACTTGTTGATGCGGATGATGTAAAGCCCGATTATCTTCGCCCGTCACAGGCAGAGCGTGAATTTGCACAGAAAAAGGAGCCTAAGTAATGCTTAACATAAGAGCTATGGAAGAAAAAGATATTCCACAGGTCGAAGAGATAGAAAAAAAGATATTTTCACTGCCGTGGTCAGAGAAGTCATTTCATGATGCATGCAGTGATGAAAATAATATATATCTTGTCTGTGAAGATGAAGGCACAATTGCCGGATACTGCGGATTATGGACGGTGTTTGGTGAGGGGAATATTACGAATATGGCAGTTCATCCTGATTACAGAAAAAAAGGTATCGGAATGATGCTTATGGAAGAGATGGAAAAACGTGGAATACAGAAAAAAGTAGATGTGTTTTTTCTGGAAGTGCGTGAAAGCAATGACGCAGCACGAAGATTATATGAAAAAATGAAATACAAACAAATAGGTATCCGCAAAAGATTTTATGAAAGACCGGTTGAGGATGCTATAGTAATGTCGAAAATGTATACGGAAGGAAATATATGTTAGATGTATGTTTGCTGGGAACCAGCGGAATGCTGCCATTGCCTGACAGATGGCTGACATCACTGATGACCAGATATAATGGAAGCAGTCTTTTGATAGATTGTGGGGAAGGAACACAGATTGCAATAAAAGAAAAAGGATGGAGTTTTAATCCGATAGATGTAATTTGTTTTACGCATTATCATGCTGACCATATAAGCGGACTTCCGGGGCTGCTTCTCACAATAGGAAATTCTGACAGGACAAAGCCTGTTACGCTTGTCGGACCTAAAGGTCTGTCAAGAGTTGTTGGGGCACTGCGTGTGATAGCACCGGAACTTCCGTTTGAACTGAAATTTATAGAACTTACAAAACCGCAGGAACACATTTCAATAAATGGCTATGAGATAGAGGCATTTAAAGTTTCTCATACGGTTGCATGTTATGGGTATTCTATAAGTATTCCAAGAATAGGAAAGTTTGATGTAGAAAAAGCTAGAGAACTTATGATACCGCAGAAAGCGTGGAATAAGCTTCAGCATGGAAATACGGTTGAGATTGATGGAACTGTATATACACCGGATATGGTAATGGGAAAACCGAGAAAAGGTTTGAAAGTTACATATTGTACAGATACAAGACCGGTTACGGCTATTATAGAAAATGCAAAACATTCCGATTTATTTATATGTGAAGGAATGTATGGCGAAGAAGATAAAGACAGTAAAGCAAAAGAAAACAAACACATGACATTTTCAGAGGCGGCAGCACTTGCAAAAGATGCAGAAGTTGCAGAGATGTGGCTGACGCATTTCAGCCCGTCACTTGTAAGGCCGCAGGAGTATATACGTGGAATACAGAAAATATTTGAAAATGTCACAGCAGGTACAGATGGTAAAACGGTGGAACTTCAATTTGAAGAAGGGTAGCATTTAAAGATGCGGAAATGGAGGCGTGAGATGAAAAAATATGTAAAAACAATAATAATTGTAAGTGTTCTGGCACTAATGTGCATAGCCTATTTTTTCTATCTTTCAAACAGGAAATCGACAAAAGATGCAACTGATAAGTCAGTTGGGAATCAGGAAGTGGCAGCATTAACAACAAAAGATATTGATAAAAATTATCCTGAGTCTCCAAAAGAAGTTGTTAAATTGTATGCAAGAATAACAAAGGCATATTACAAGACATCTCTTACGGATGAACAGATAGAAGCACTTGGAACAAATGCAAGAAAATTATTTGATAATGAGTTAAAGTCAAAACAGACAGATAAAGAATTTCTGGATGCATTAAAGGCTGATATAGCGGATTATAATTCGGCAAAAAGATATATAGCTGATTATACAATGGATGGCAGCCAGGCAGTAAAATATACAACTATTGATAATAAAGAATATGCATCATTGGTAGTGCTTTATAATGTCCGTGAGGGAAGTAAACTTCACAAATCATATACCAGATTTGTATTAAGGAAAGATTCCGATGGAAAATGGAAAATATTATACTGGGAGCTTGTTAAAGGAAATAATAGCACACAGGAATAGAAAGGCATGGAAAGCAGTATGAAAGAACAGGAAGAAGTATTAATTCTTGCTATAGAAAGTTCATGTGATGAGACAGCGGCAGCTGTTGTAAAAAACGGAAGAACTGTTTTGTCAAATATAATAAATTCACAGATAGATATTCATACATTATATGGCGGTGTAGTACCGGAGATAGCATCAAGAAAACATATAGAAAATATTAATCCTGTAATAAACATGGCGTTAAAAGAGGCGAACGTAACACTGGATGATATAACAGCTATAGCTGTTACATATGGTCCGGGACTTGTAGGAGCGTTGCTTGTGGGTGTTGCGGAAGCAAAAGCTATTGCATTTGCAAAAAATAAACCACTTGTGGGAGTACATCATATAGAAGGGCATATATCAGCCAATTATATAGAGCATCCTGAATTGGAACCTCCATTTGCTGCACTTGTTGTATCAGGAGGACATACACATCTTGTAATGGTCAATGATTATGGTGATTATGAAATTATTGGAAGAACGAGGGATGATGCGGCTGGGGAAGCGTTTGACAAGGTCGCAAGAGCTGTAGGACTCGGTTATCCGGGCGGACCAAAGATAGATAAATTGGCAAAAGAAGGTAATCCGCATGCAATTGAATTTCCAAGAGCACATGTAGAAGATTCACCATATGATTTTTCGTTTAGCGGAATAAAATCAGCGGTTCTCAATTATATAAACCAGTGTGAGATGAAAAATGAAGAGATAAATAAAGCTGACCTTGTGGCATCGTTTCAGAATGCTGTAGTGGACGCACTTGTATCAAGGGCAATGATGCTTGTAAAAGAAAGAAATATCGACAAGCTGGCAATTGCCGGCGGCGTTGCATCTAATTCAGCATTAAGAGAGGCACTTTCAAGTGCTTGTGAGGAAAATGGAATAAAATATTATTCACCATCTCCTAAGTTATGTACAGATAATGCGGCAATGATAGGAGCTGCCGGGTATTATGATTACATAAAAGGTGTAAGGCATGGCTTTGATCTTAATGCGGTTCCAAATCTCAAACTTGGTGAAAGAATATAAATTAATAAAAAATATAAAAAATGCCGGGCATATTATATTGTGTCCGGCAAAATTCAGACATGGAGAAAAATATATGGGCAGCAAAGAAAAAGCATTAACAGCGGCAATAATACTTGCCGGAGGCAAAGGCAGCCGAATGCAGTCAGAGATTCCAAAACAATATATGAAAATAAATGGACGACCGGTAATATATTATGCACTGGAAGCATTTTCTGAAAGCAGTGTTGACAAAATAGTTCTGGTTACAGGGAATGCATGTATTGATGGTATGGATGAAAAAACATATTGCATAGAAAGAATAATAAAACCGTACAAATTTGAAAAAGTAATAATAGTTACAGAAGGTGGAAAGGAACGCTATAATTCTGTATATAATGGGCTGGAGGCACTGAAAAAGCATGGCAAGGTACCGGATTATGTTCTCATTCATGATGGAGCAAGAGCGTGTATTACAACTGATTTGATAGAAAAGTGCATATGCGAAGCCGAAAAATACAAGGCATGCGTGGCAGCAGTACCTGTCAAAGATACAATAAAAATATCTGATGAGAATGGATATGCCGTTAATACACCCGACAGAAATACATTGTGGCAGATACAGACACCACAAAGTTTTGAATATGAACTTATAATGGATGCATATGAAAAAATGATTAAAGATTCAGCCAGAGGTAATATAACTGATGATGCAATGGTTGTTGAAAAATATACATCAGTTAGAGTGAAATTAACGCAATCATCATATAAAAATATAAAAATAACCACACCGGATGACATAATAATAGCCGAAAGTTTTATTAAAAAATAAATTAGAACTAAGTGAGATATAAAAAAGGATGGATGCCGGAGATAATAAGATACTTATAATGCAGAATTTATGTGGAATTGTGGGCGTGAAATAATAAGAAATAAAAAAGTTAAAAAAAATCAAATAAAAGTGTTGACAAAGTTAAAACAGAGTGATAATATAAACAAGTCGTCAGCGAGCGGCACAATTAAATAAGTATTATGGAGAGGTACCGAAGTGGTCATAACGGGGCGGTCTTGAAAACCGTTTGTCTTCACGGGCGCATGGGTTCGAATCCCATCCTCTCCGCTAAGAACCACTTATACGTAAGTGGTTCTTATCTTCTCTAAAGTGCAGGATGATGCATTTTGGGATTTGGATATCTTTAATGCAACAGGTTATAACAATCATGTTATTACATATATTACAATGGCAAGTTTAACAATGAGCTTATCTGGTCGATAGCCGGTTGAACAAATTTTGTAAAAAATAAAAAAACTTGTTGACAAACATTAAAATGAATGGTATTCTATTAAAGCTGTCGGCGTAAACGACAGTGATGAACACTGATAACTGAACAGTAAAACAACCTTGAAAATTCTTTAAGAATTATTCAACGAACAGCATCTTAAACAGATGCATCCTTT
>ERZ791920.144-NODE-144-length-94346-cov-4.909535_pt1 | contig 94346 bp, 94 predicted proteins | sample MGYA00510136_ERZ791920 | MGnify/ENA primary metagenome ERZ791920 (study PRJEB30046, sample SAMN00792066) | human gut metagenome | study: EMG produced TPA metagenomics assembly of the A metagenome-wide association study of gut microbiota in type 2...
AATCTATTTCAGAGGGTGCTATGACAGCGTTGGGTATCTCAAAAAGGCAGGAATACTATAACCGAGAATGGGCGGTATTGGCGTGGAGCTGATGCCGTCTTTTTATATAGTAGTAGAGATAGAAAAAATTTAATCTATATGGTATGATAAGAAAAATACGTTGTAATACTGCTATGAATTTTAGCCGTTAAATGCACGAAAGGAATATTATATGAATGAATATTTGGAAAATCAATTAAATAAGTCGGTAGTTTATCAGCAATTAAAAGATAATTGTGAAAGGAATAATCAACATGAAGTATTGGCTCTTGTAGCGAAAGTTGGTACTTTTGCAGTTGAACGCCTAAAGACAGTGATTAAAAATATGCCTGAGTTCACCCTGCATGATGATACTCATATTTTTAATATGCTCACTATTATTGGAAAACTTATTCCGCAAGAAAACATGAGAAAATTATCTACGCCAGACTTATTCATGTTGATTGTTTCAGTATTCCTACATGATATAGGTATGGCTCCTGATGAAAAGCATATATTAGCATGGAAAAATCAACTTCCCGAGACAGAATATGACGAGGAATTAAAAGAAGAAAGAGAAAAATTTGCTCGTTTTCGTCTAACGTATACACATCAATTAGCTGACATTGAACGGCTTGAAGCAGAACAAGAGTTTTCGAAAGCGCAGCTTCTTGAAGATTATATTGTTACTGAATATATAAGAACAACTCATTCGATTCGTGCAAGGGAAATTATCGCAAAGTATTGGGCAGGGGAAATAGTATACCAAGATACAGATTTAACGGAGGATTTGGCAACGATTTGTTTTAGCCATAATGAAAGTTACACATATTTGCTCCAAATGGAAACCTTTAGAGTCTGTGGTCAAGATGAATACCTGTGTATTCCATTTGTGGCAACAGTATTACGATTAGCCGATATAATTGATTTTGACCCTAAAAGAACACCTTCTGTTCTGTTTTCTCATCTAGCTGTAAAAAATCCTGTATCGTTGAGTGAATGGAAAAAGCATCAAAGTATAAATGCATGGACAATATCGCCTAGAAAACTTTTATTTTCGGCTCAGTGCGAACACCCTGCAATTGAAGCGACTATTCTTGCTTTTTGCGATCAAATTGATGAAGAATTGAGGAATGGCACTGTTATTTTGTCTAATCTATCAGATGAGGGAATGGATATTGATGTGGAGGTCTATAAAATTCCATTGCCACCTCAAGTAGATAGAAGAAAAATACAAGCTAAAAAAGATATAATATCAGGAAAGTCTATTTATCGTTACCATGACACAAAATTTTCATTAAGTAAGAAACAAATAATTGATTTGTTAATGGGAACTAAGCTGTATGGTAAGCCAGAAGTTGCATTGCGTGAATTGTTACAAAATTCTATTGATGCTTGTTTGCTTAGACAAAAACTCTCTGAGTTATGGGGGATAGAGTACACCCCTAAAGTTAATGTGTCATTATATACAAAAAATAATGTTGATTATTTGCGAGTAAGTGATAATGGTGTTGGCATGAACCAACATATAATTGATAATTATTACACCAATGTCGGATGCTCATATTATTCTTCTCGGGAATTTAGTGAGTTAATGGTTTCGTTCAAATCTTCGTTCACTCCGATATCTAGATTTGGTATAGGCATTCTTTCATGTTTTATGGTATGTGACTCTATGGAAGTGACAACTAGGAGAATTAGAGAAAGATTCGAGTGCGATGAAGCATTGCATATATCGATTGAAGGTTATGAAAGTCTTTTTGTTATTTCGGATTCTGATAAAAAAGAACCCGGAACGGATACTATATTAACATTACGTCCAGTGCATCCGTGGGATAGAATGAATGAAGAAGAATTTATGCAGTGTATAAAAGCCATTGTGCCAAATCCAGCAGTACAAATTGAGATTGAAACAAACAAAGGAAGCGAATATACTCAAGTGATTATTTTGATGATTTAGATTTAGAACCTTTATTAGATTATTCTTGGAACAATACAAAAAATATCCGTAAAATAGATATTGATTTGACTTGTGAAGAGTATGGATTTAAAGGGAGAGGTTGTATAGGAATACTTACTAAAAATGGCTTGCCAGCAGAGGAAATTGAAATATTATCAAAAGATGTTGAAATTGATGGTGAGATTTATACCCTGTCTTCAAATATAAAATATAAAACTAATTGTATTACAGAAACATCAACAAGCATTTCAGTAGATGAAGACGGTGAAATTGATACAAATACATCATGGTCGGAAAGATTTAAATCCAAATCCTCATTATCTATACATGGAATAGAAGTTCCTTACAACTTGTTTCCTGATTATTCCAATAGGATGTCGAAAGCAGTCCTTAAAATACCATTTCCTTTTTCTTTTAGACTGGATATTGGTGTAAATAGTGACTTGAATCTAAATTCTGCAAGAGACCAGATTATTTATGATGAGAAGTGGTTGACTTTTGAAGAAAACTTATATCGAATTATTTGTAGAAGACTTAAGGATATTCTTTCGTCATCTGATTGGAAAATATTGAATGAAATAATTCAAAAAAATAATACAGACACGTTTTGCCGAGTTGCAAATAGCTTTGAGTGAGAAGTGAAAGTCAGTAATTGTTTTATCAAGGAAAAATACTTTGTCGCTGTTAATGTAGTCCCAAATATCTAAATAAGGCGAAAATTTATATCGGTTTGGTTTTGTAAAAGGTGGCATTGGCGTCGAGCTGATGCCGCCTTTTACATAGTCGCACAGGTAGAAAACTTCTCGCAAATATAGTATAATAATAAAAAAACAGGGAGATGTTCAGATATGACAGCAGATGAAAAGCAAAAAATATGTGATAATATTTTTCAATATATAACAAAAAAATTAGATGATTGGATGGACAATCAAATTTTTACAAAGACATCTATGAAGAAATTGGGAGAACTGTATTATAATCATGTATTAAATGAGGTTGAAAATGCAGACACTCATCTATTAAATGCAGTGATAAGAACCGTAAAGCCAAGGAATGTGGAATGTATAACGCAGGAAGATTATTATATCGCATTGTGTAAAATTTTGTATTTCAAAAAATTACCGTCTGAAGTGTGGACTGATGTTGAAAGAGAATATGATGAAATATTTGTTCAGAAATATGGCGTGGTAATGCAAAAATATCAAACAGAGATAAATAAAATAGATACAGAACTTACTCAAACAAAGACTTCTGCCGATGCAATAAAAAATGCCACGCCAAGTTATTCTTTTATGCGAGATATATCTACTGAAGAACAAAAGCTTTATGAACTTAGTTCGAAATGTAATTCTTTAAGAACACGAAAAGAAATGTTGACGTTTGTTATAGACTATGTAACTTCAAAGTTGTCAGATTTCTGTGATATGCAAGATATGCAAAGCGTTGAAAATGCGAAAAAACAGGAAACCTTGAAATTGAGCAAAGAAGATACTTATGGTGCAGATTTTTCTTTTTCATCATATCGGGATTATGTAGATATAGCGGAAGATGATTTAGACAGACCGTATGCTCTGTTTTTCAAAGTGAAAATATATGTTATCTTAGAAAATGCAAGAAAGCAATATCGTTATTCTTGTTATGCGAAATCGGCTGATGAGGCAATAGATGAGTATAAAAACTATATTCAACAGATTCCTAGAATTGATGATTTACAGATATATAAAAGTTGTAATCCTGTTAGTTATAATGCCGCTTTGGAGAAGTTGATTTTAGATTATAGACTGTTGGAGGAATTACAAGATAAGTTGGAATCGAGTGTTTGCCTTCGAGAAAGAAAACGTGTTTTACTAAAAGCAGTAGAATTATATAAGCAAGGTGAATATGAAGTATTTAATAACATTTTGCCAATACAGATAGAAGGAATGTTTGCAGATTATTTGCAGGATACAACAACATTTTTACGTTTTTCCAAAATGGATATTTATTCAAATGCTGTTTTAAAAGATAAGATTAGACATTTGCAAGAAGTTAAGAGTGACATCTATCCAGAAGCGGTTGAATATTTTATGTATTATTTTAACAATATGATTCGCAACAAAATTGCTCATGGAAGGTATAAGGGAAATCCGGATGAACAGATTCAAGACGAAATTTTTGCAAGAGAATTGATATTAGATATGGGAATGTTAGTACATATGTTATCCAGAAAAAGCGAAACTGAAAAGATGTATCGTTTTATTCATGGATATCAAAAATATTATGAACGTGTAATACGCTCGTCTGAGGAGCATCAATGTTTTGGTGCGTTATTCAATGATATGATTGGAGATAAAACAATAGCGGACTATGATACTCTGGAAAGATACAGACCTATTCAAGTTGCATATTGGCTAGTAAATCCATATTACGAAAAAATTTATGGACAGGTAGATGACATAAAGGAGTTATTGGAATTAAGGAATGAATTTTTAAGCAAAGAATTTTGGGAATATGTATTGAAAAGACTAAATAGTGTTATTGACCAAGGATATGACTATTTAAGAATTAATATGGAGTTTCTATCAGTGGTTAAAGGCTTGTTTAGATGTAATATCAACACAGATGTTAAGCAAATCTTAGGGAAAGTGAATGCCGCATTATTAAAAATAAAAGATATGCAGCAACAACAAGATTAGGATTAAAGTATACATAGCCGAGAGGTTTTCATTTAACGAAAGCCCCTCGGCTTTTTCTATTTCTGGAGGTGATTTTATCCATTGAGAACTAACCGACCCTATGTACAGATTGACCCAGATGTGCTTGAACGGGTACGCCAGATTGACCTGTTATCCTATCTGCGGGAGTTTGAGCCGAGCAATCTTGTTAAGGTCAAAGGCACAAGCAATGTGTACTGTACCGCAGAACACGACAGTTTGAAGATTTCCAACGGCAAATGGTATTGGTGGTCGAGAGGTTTCGGCGGCTATTCTGCCCTCGATTATCTCATCAAGGTCAAGGAATATGACTTTGTGGAAGCCGTGGAAATTCTCACGGGACAGACGATGGCGGACTGGAAGCCACCCCCTGCTCCCAAGAAAGATGAACCGAAAGCCCTGCTCCTGCCGCCCAAAAATAAGGATTGTAACAGAGTGATACAGTATCTTTTCGGGCGTGGTATTGACTATCAGCTCATACAGGAGTGTATCGCAGACGGCACGCTTTATGAGAGTGCCGATTATCACAATGCTGTTTTTATCGGCAAAGACGAAAGCGGAACACCGAAATATGCCGCCCTGCGAGGCACTCTCGGCAGCACTTTCAAGCAGGACGCATCGGGCAGCGACAAGCGGTATTCGTTCCGACTTCTGGCAAAGAAGCCTGCGGATACCGTGCATTTATTTGAAGCCGCCATTGATTTATTGTCCTACGCCACCTACCTCAAATGCGAGGGCAAGCACTATAAAGCAGAAAATCTGCTCTCTTTGTCGGGCGTGTATCAGCCTAAAAAAGAGGTTAAGGACAGCAAAATCCCCGTAGCCCTCACAATTTTTTTGAGTGTCAATCCACAAATTAAAACCATCGTTCTGCATCTGGATAATGACAAGGTAGGCAGGCTTTGTACTGCCACTTTGAAGGAACTGTTGCAGAAAGACTACAAAATCGTTGATGATCCTCCGCCTGTCGGCAAGGACTTCAACGATTTTTTGTTGTCCTATCTGAAAATTGCAAGACCTATGCCCAAGCGTGAAAGGAGTGATGTCCGTTGATTGTGTAGCAGTTTTTGTCCAGAAAGACACCGAAACCAAATCAAAATTTAATGCTGAAAGCGAGGAATGAACCATTGAAAAAGTATGATGTAACCCTTACTGCCCATTACCAAAAGACCATTTCCGTTTGTGCGGAGAGTGCAGAACAGGCAAAAGCAAAGACCGAAATTATCCTGTTCGATACCGACCTTATCAACTTTACTGATGATAATTTTGTCTGCGGCGAAGCCGATATTACCGGGCAGAGCGAGGACAGTCTTGATAGTGTGTGCGAGAACACACTACAGGAAAATGAGGATTGTTCGGACTGTCCGTACTTCTGCCCCGTGTGCGGTGAGTGTATGTATGAGGACGACTGCGAGGAATGAGATGTCTTACCAAGCACTGAATTTGGTTAGCCAAATTCGCTTGTTAGGGGGCAGCCCCTAATACCCCGTGAGAACAGAAAGGAGTTCAAGAATGAGTGAGTTCTTATTTTTCATTATCGGCACAATGCTCGGCTGTCTGTTCGGCGTTGTGTGTATGTGCTGCTTGCAGATAAACAGACTTTCCGAGAGAAAGGAAGAGGACAATGCGAAAAAGAAATGTGCAGATACTTTTCCGTCTGACTGAGGAGGAAGCCGAACACCTTAATGAGCTTGTGCGGAAATCGGGTCGCTCAAAAGAAGCCTTTTTAAGAGAAATGGTAAGGGGCTATCAGCTCTGCGAGAAGCCCGCCCCAGAGTTCTATAAAATGATGCGTGAGCTGTCCGCCATTGGCAACCGTATCAATCAGCTTGCGGTTAAGGCAAACGCCCTCGGCTTTGTGGATACACCGATGCTCCGTGAGGAAGCAAGGAAGTGGCACGAATTTCAGATTGACATTCGCAAAAGGTATCTGCTTCCACGCAGGTCATCGTAATGGCGGTCTGCGAGATATGGGATGTGCGTGGCAGGCTCGACCATCCAATTGACTATGCCGAAAATCCCGAAAAGACCGCCAACCCTAAATACACCGAAGCCGACTTGCAGGCGATGGTCGATGTAATGGAGTACGCTACTAATAAGAATAAGACCGAGCAGCGTTTCTTTGTCACAGGTGTAAATTGTGACCCGACCACCGCCAGAGATGAAATGATGATTACCAAAGCGGGGTGGAACGATATGAGCGAGATTGTCTGCTACCACGGCTTTCAGAGCTTCAAGCACGGTGAGGTTACGCCAGAGCAGGCTCACGAAGTGGGCGTTAAACTTGCCGAGCGAATGTGGGGCGACAGATTTCAAGTCATCGTTGCCACTCACCTAAATACCGACTGCCTGCATAATCACTTTGTTGTGAACTCTGTTTCTTTTGCCGATGGTATGCACTATCACGACAACAAAGCAAATCTGCGGCTGCTCCGTCAGCGTTCCGATGAGCTTTGCCGTGAGTATGCCCTGTCCGTCATCGAACACCCAAGCGGCAAGAAAAAGCCCTACGCCCTTTACCAAGCCGAAAAGCAGGGGCGCCCCACGAGGGATAATGTTGCCAGACAAGCGGTGGATGAAGCTATCAGCAAATCATTTACGCTGAAAGACTTTGATCGCCAGTTGGCAGAAATGGGCTACCGCATAAACTTTGACCCCAACCGCAAGTATTGGACGATTATCGGCAAGGGCTGGCAAAGATCCAAGCGGCTTTATAAGCTCGGAGAGGAATACACCAATGACAGGATTATGGAGCGTATCAGCGAAAATTCTTATGCGGTCAAATTCCAGAGCTTCTCAGAGCCACAGCCGCAGGTTAAGGTCTATCGAGTCAAAGGTTCATTGAAGAACGCCAAGAAAATCGGCGGCTTGCGTGGGCTGTATCTCCATTACTGCTACAAGCTCGGTATCCTGCCAAAAGGCAGAAAACAAAATTATGCACGGCTTCATTATCTTTTAAAAGACGACCTTATGAAGATGGAAGCCATCACACAGGAAACAAGGCTACTTTGCCGCAATCACATTGATACGGCGGAGCAGCTTTGTTCATATAAAGGCTCTCTGAAAACGGAGATGTCTGCCCTGCTTCAGAAGAGAAAGGAGCTTTACTCTAAATCCCGCAGAACAAGCGGCGAAGAAAAGGAAGCAGTCAAGGCAGAGCTTTCCGATATTTCGGGGCGGCTGAAAATTATCCGAAAGGAGGTCAGACTGTGCGAGAGCATTTCCGCCCGTAGTGATACCCTCAAGGAAAAATTGCAGACGATACGGGCAGACGAACACGAACAGCAAAGAAAGGAGCTGATGAAGAATGAACACAGGCGGCGAAGCGGCAGAACAAATCGTCCGAATGAGCTTGGAGGGCTTTGAGGTCGCTGCCAAAATTACAGGTGCAGGTGCGAAGAACATCGCTATCCTGTTGTATTCCATTCTTAAAGAAGAAAAGAAAACCAAAGGCAAAGCAAGGCTGACAAGTATGCTCCGTTCTGGCAAGGAACTGAAAGTCTTTACCGTCAAAAGCGGCGACTTGAAAAAGTTCACTCAGGAAGCGAAAAAATACGGTGTGCTTTACTGCGTCCTCACGGACAGGAAAAACAAAGACCCCAATGCAGAGGTCGATGTCATCGCCCGTGCCGAAGACGCATCGAAAATCAGTCGTATCGTGGAACGCTTTAATCTTGCTTCGGTGGATACCGCTTCTATTGTGACGGAAGCCGAGAAATCCAAAGATGCAAAGGACGGTCAGTCAGAGCCAGATATTGGTGTGCAGGAAAAGGCGGAGAAAGACAAGCTGCTTGACGAGCTTATGGGCAAGCCCGTCCAGAAGGAGGAAAACGCCCCAAACCCCTCGGTGGCAAAGACAGAAAAATCCCCTCAGTTCGAGCCTACCTCAGAGCAGCCAAAGAAGTTCGCAGAGGGGGCTACTATGACTAAGGAGAAACCTTCTGTCAGAGAGGAACTGCGGAAAATCAAGGAGAGCCGCAAGGAGCAGGAAGCAGAGATTGGCACTTCCGCCCTGGACAAAAGCGGAGCTTCCGACAGGGCGAAAAGTGCTAACGGGAAAACGGAGCATAAACAGCCCCAGAGAAAGAAAAAGAAACCAAAATCCAAAGAAACGAGGTAAACAGCTATGAGTATTTACGATGTATTCGGCGGTGGCAACAGACCTTTTGATAAAGAGGAATGGGCTGCCGCAAAGCAGGCACAGCGGAAAGAAGCCTATGAGCTGATTGACAATACCTGCTCTGAAATGATGGCAAGCGACGACAGCTTCCGTCAGTATCTTAATGTGCAGGGTCACTTTGACCGCTACTCCGTGGCTAACGCTATTCTGGTGTCAGCACAGATGCCCGAAGCAACGCAGCTTAAAGAGTACAGCAAATGGAAAGCGAACCGTGTCTATGTGAACAAGGACGCACAGAAAATTATTATCCTTGAGCCGAGCAAGGAATACAGCCGTGAGGACGGGACAAAGGGCATCTCCTACAATGCCAAAGTGGTTTATGATATTTCCGAAACCTCGGCAAAGGACAGGCAGCAGGAACAGGAGCCGAAATCCATGCGTGAGCTTGTGTCGGCTCTGATTGATGCAAGCCCTGTACCCTGTGTACCCGTCGGTGAGCTTGAACTGCCTGCCTATTATGACAGCTCTCAGCAGACCATTTTTGTCAAGAAAGGGCTTTCCGAGGAAGTGCTGTTCGTGAGTATGGCAAAAGAAGTGTCGGCGGCGGTCTATGACTTTAAGTACAACGAGAGCCGTGATGCTTCCGACTTCAAATCTTTCTGCATTGCCTATATGGTAAGCTCTCGTTACGGCGTGGATACCAAAGGTTTTGACTTTTCCAGACTTCCCAGTGAGTATGCGGAAATGGATACGCAGACGTTCAAGGGAGAGCTTGGCACGATGCGTGATGTTCTGGGCGAAATCCAGAGCGGTATGTATAAGAGTATGGAGAAGAACAAGCCTGCAAAGAACAAAGAGCAGGAACGCTAATCGGAGGTGCAGACTATGAGAGAGGAACGATACCATATCGCACTTGATAAGTACGATAAGAATATCGTCATCAACGCCTTAAACACCCTGCGTACACAGCAGTTAAAGGAGGAACGCCCCACCGAGCCTGTTGACGAGCTGATAAGCAAGGTGGCACACGCCCCGACAAAAAAGGTTAAGGTCGTGCATTGCAGGTGCAATGAGGAACGATGACCAGAAAACGAGCCTAATCCTTTCTGTCTGCGGCATACTTCCTGTCGTATGGCTTGCCCTGCTGACAGCACCCTATGTCAGCGGCGGTCTTGTAGAGATTATCCGAGGTCTGCCCGTGGCGATGGGCAATCCGTTCGAAATAATGGTGTGTGAGGACAGCGTAAAGACTGTCCTTATTTTTTTGCTTGCCTACGTTATGGGCATCGGCGTTTATTTCTCTACACGCAGGAACTACCGCAGGCGTGAGGAACACGGCTCTGCGAAATGGGGCAACGCAGGTGCTTTGAATAAGAAGTACCGAGATAAAGACCCGTCAGCTAATAAGCTCTTGACCCAGAATGTCCGTATTGGGTTGGACGGGAAAAAGCACCGCAGGAATCTGAATATTTTAGTCTGCGGCGGCTCTGGTGCGGGTAAAACAAGGTTTTTCTGCAAGCCAAATGCTATGCAGTGCAACACATCTTTTGTAATACTCGACCCAAAGGGCGAAATCGTCCGTGACATCGGGGGTCTGTTGGAAAATAAAGGCTATGAGGTGCGTGTGCTTGACCTTATCAATATGCACCGCAGCCATTGTTACAATCCCTTTGTCTATCTGCGGAACGATAACGATGTTCAGAGGTTGGTAACAAACTTGTTTAAGGCGACCACGCCGAAAGGCTCACAGTCGCAAGACCCGTTCTGGGATACGGCGGCGAGTATGCTGCTTCTGGCTTTGGTGTTCTATCTGAAATATGAAGCACCGCCAGACGAGCAGAATTTCCCGATGGTTATGGAGCTGCTCCGTGCAGGCGAAGTCCGAGAGGACGATGACAGCTATGTAAGCCCTCTGGACGAGCTGTTTGACCGTCTGGAAATGGTAAACCCAGAGCATATTGCCCTAAAGTATTACAGGGATTACCACAGTGGTAGTGCAAAGACCTTAAAGAGTATCCAGATAACCCTTGCCGCAAGGCTTGAAAAATTCAATCTGGAGAGCCTTGCAGGGCTTACCGCCACCGATGAGCTTGACCTGCCAAGTCTGGGAGAAAAGAAGGTCGCTCTGTTCGCTCTGATACCAGACAACGACACGAGCTTTAACTTCCTTGTCAGTATCCTTTATACCCAGCTCTTTCAACAGCTTTTTTATCTGGCAGACCACAAGTACGGCGGAAGCCTGCCTGTGCATTGCCATTTCATAATGGACGAATTTGCGAATGTCTCATTGCCTGATGACTTTGATAAAATCCTGTCCGTTATGCGTTCCAGAGGGGTATCGGTATCCATTATCCTGCAAAATCTGGCACAGCTCAAAGCCCTTTTTGAAAAGCAATGGGAAAGCATTGTTGGCAACTGCGATGAGTTTTTGTATCTGGGTGGCAACGAGCAAAGCACCCACAAATATGTGTCAGAGCTTTTGGGAAAGGAAATCATTGATACCAACACCTACGGGAAAAGCTCTGGGCGGAGTGGTAACTATTCAACAAATTATCAGATTTCGGGGCGTGAGCTGATGACCTCAGACGAAGTGCGTATGCTTGATAACCGTTACGCACTTCTTTTTGTGCGTGGAGAACGCCCCGTTATGGACTTTAAGTATGACATCTTGAAGCACCCGAATGTAAAATTGACGGTTGACGGAGGACAACCGCCGTATATCCACGGAGAGCCTATGCAGGCTGTCGCAACCATTGTGTTTGACAGTGATATTCCAGATAACGCCGTGAGCGTAAAAACTGTCAGCACTTCCTATGAGCTTCTGTCCGATGAGGACTTGGAAGAAATATTCAATTTATAAGGAGGATTTACCCTATGAAACTTTTTAAGAAGAATGAGAACAAGAAAACCACGAAGCTGCCGATGACTGGAAAGGTTAAGAAAAGCTTCCGCTATTACTGTATGGCTGTTATGGCAATGACCTTTGTGCTTGGTACTTCCGTAACCGCCTTTGCTGCCAATGACCCCATTCAGGTAGTCAACAACCTGTCCGATTTCATTTTCGGTCTGGTGAGGGCTGTCGGTATGATTATGCTCGGCTTTGGTATCGTGCAGATTGGTCTTTCTCTCAAATCCCACGACCCGTCCCAGAGAGCTAACGGCTTTTTGACCCTTGCAGGTGGCGTTGTCATTACCTTTGCAAAGGAAATCTTGACCCTTATCACAGGCTAAAACAAAAGAGGCAGTATGCTGCCTCTTTTACATATAAGTTAAAACCAACCATTTTTATTAAAATAATTATTATGTTGCTCATTGATTGCAGCGATTTGATTAATAAAATCATCTTGTTGCTTCTTGTCGGCTTCTCTTTTTGCATAATCAAAAATACCTTTGTGGTTGCAAATGGTACATTTATAGTATCCATGACCATCATCAAAAACTGGGATTGCTTTTCCACTACTATTCCAGCAAATAGGGCATATTTTTGTTGAAGTTTCAATTTGGATAAGAACCTCACCATCATTACTCTTGGTAACTGAATGATAATGTTGCAGTTCGTTTTTTAGAGAGGATATTTCATTTTGTTGATTGGATATAGTCTTTTCTAAATTTGTGATGGTAGTGTTTTTTCTTTCAGAGGATTTAGTAACACGTTCCCAGATTATTTTTAGTAAAAAGCCTATGATACCACCAAATATAGTGGCTAAAGTAAGTAATACACCTAACGCATCTGCATTATCAGAAATAAATTTCCATAATTCATTTAAATTCATATCTATTCTTCCATCCGTAAATAGTTTAATTACATACTGACGACAATATTTTCTTTGTAGTCAGTTTTAAATATAAGTATATCACAAATTTGCAATTATTCAATTGCGGAAAGGAGGAACATGAAACACAATTACAAGAACGAAACGAAAGGAAGTGAAAAAATATGTCTGATAACTGGGTGGTACAGAATTTAGAGAACGCCTTAAACACTTGGAATGAGAAATTAGCCGAGATATGGCAGCTCATTACCCAATCCCCAGAGAACTTTAAGGGCGGCACGATATGGAATGTCATCGTGGATATTCACGGTGCGGTGCAGGCTATCGGACTTGCCCTGCTCGTGCTGTTCTTTGTTGTGGGTGTGATGCGTACCTGCGGAAATTTTGCAGAAGTCAAGCGACCAGAGCAGGCTTTGAAGCTGTTTATCCGCTTTGCCATTGCCAAAGGTGCAGTGACCTACGGATTAGAACTGATGATGGCACTGTTTAAGATTGTGCAGGGTATGATTTCCACGATTATGAATGCCGCAGGATTTGGCTCGGCACAGCAGACGGTGTTGCCGCAGGAAATCGTGACAGCCGTTGAAGACTGCGGATTTTTTGAGAGTATCCCGCTATGGGCGGTCACGCTGATAGGCGGACTGTTTATTACGGTGCTGTCATTCATAATGATTATGTCGGTATATGGCAGGTTTTTCAAGCTGTATATCTATACTGCCATAGCACCCGTACCCCTTTCCACTTTTGCTGGAGAGCCGAGCCAAAGCGTCGGCAAGAGCTTCATTAAGAGCTATGCCGCTGTATGCCTTGAAGGTGCGGTTATCGTGCTTGCCTGCATTATCTTTTCCCTATTTGCTTCTTCTCCGCCTGTGGTCAATCCCGATGCGGCGGCGGTTACAATGGTATGGAGCTATATCGGGGAGCTTGTGTTCAATATGCTCGTCCTTGTCGGTGCGGTCAAAATGGCAGACCGTGTTGTAAGAGAAATGATGGGCTTGTAAGGGAGGTGCTATGATTGGAAGTCAAGATAAATAAGGAAATCCGTAATTATACGGAGAGTATGTTTTTTGGACTGTCCCTCAGACAGTTCATTTTTTCTGTCCTTGCCTGCGGCGTGGCGGTGGGTTTGCATTTTCTTCTCCGTCCACGGTTTGGTACGGAAACCCTCAGTTGGGTTTGCATCTTAGGTGCGTTCCCCTTTGCGGCAATGGGATTTATCAAATACAACGGTATGACCGCAGAGCAGTTTGTCTGGGCGTGGATTAAATCGGAATTTCTGATGCCGAAAAAGCTGATGTTCCTGCCAGATAATCTCTATTACGAAACGATGAAGCCGACCATTGAAGCCCATGAAAAAGGGTTGCCGACAGTACGGAAAAAGCAGAAAGGCAGGACACCGAAACCAAAGAAAACGAAAAAGAAAAAAGCGAAACGCAGCAAGGAGGTAAACAATGCTGAGAACTCTTAAAAATCTGTTCAAGCAGGACAGGGAAAAGTTTGTTGTGCCGAAGTCGGTACAGAATGTTATCCCGATTAAGACAATCTGGGATGACGGCATATTCCTTGTCGGCAGGAACAAGTACGCAAAGACCTTTAAATTTGAGGATATAAACTATGCCGTGGCAAGCCGTGAGGATAAGGAAGCAATGTTCCTTGAATACTCGGAGCTTCTTAATTCCCTTGACAGCGGTGCGACCACGAAAATCACTATCAACAACCGTCGCTTGAACAAAGCTGATTTTGAACAGACTATTTTAATCCCAATGGCTGATGACGGTCTGGATAAGTACCGCAAGGAATACAACAAAATGCTTCTGGATAAGGCGACAGGGGCTAATTCCATCGTACAGGATAAGTATGTAACCGTATCTGTCTGCAAGAAGAATATCGAGGAAGCCCGAAACTACTTCGCCCGTGTGGGTGCTGACCTTATCGCCCACTTTAACCGTCTGGGGTCGAAGTGTGTGGAACTGGACGCAGGCGACAAGCTGCGTATCTTCCACGACTTCTACCGTACAGGAGAAGAAACAGTGTCCCACTTCGATATTACCCAGACGATGCGGAAAGGTCACGATTTCAAGGATTTTATCTGCCCTGATACCTTTGAAGTTGAGAGCGACTGCTTCAGAATGGGTGACAGATATGGGCGTGTGATTTTTCTCAGAGAGTATGCGGCATATATCAAGGACAGTATGGTTGCGGCGCTTTGTGAGCTGAACAGGAATATGATGCTGTCCGTTGATATTATCCCCGTTCCCACAGATGAAGCCGTGCGGGAGGTGGAAAACCGTCTGCTTGGTGTGGAAACCAATATCACGAATTGGCAGAGGAAGCAGAACCAGAACAACAATTTTTCTGCCGTTATCCCCTATGATTTGGAACAGCAGCGAAAAGAAAGCAAGGAATTTCTGGATGATTTGACAATCCGTGACCAGAGAATGATGTTTGCCGTGCTGACGATGGTGCATACGGCAGATTCCAAAGAGCAGCTCGACAATGATACAGAAGCTCTCTTGACTACCGCAAGAAAGCATTTGTGCCAGTTTGCGGTGCTGAAATATCAGCAGATGGACGGATTGAATACAGCCCTGCCATTTGGTGTACGGAAGATAGATGCCCTGCGTACCCTCACAACAGAGAGCCTTGCAGTGTTTATCCCGTTCCGTGTGCAGGAAATCTACCATGAAAACGGTGTGTATTACGGTCAGAATGTTATCAGCAAAAATATGATTATCGCCAACCGCAGGCAGCTCCTTAACGGCAATTCCTTTATTCTCGGTGTGTCGGGTGCAGGAAAATCCTTTACCGCAAAGGAAGAAATGACGAATATCATTCTGACCGACCCCAACGCTGATATTATCATCATTGACCCAGAGCGTGAGTATTCCCCGCTTGTGAAAGCAATGAAGGGAGAAGTCATTCATATCTCTGCGACAAGTGAAAATCACATCAATGCTATGGATATGAACTCCGATTATGGTGACGGTGCAAACCCTGTCATTCTGAAATCGGAGTTTATTTTATCCCTTTGCGAACAGCTCATCGGCGGCACGAACTTGGGAGCAAAGCAGAAATCCATCATTGACCGCTGTACGGCAAGCGTGTACCGCTATTATCAGCAGGGCAACTATATGGGAACGCCGCCCACCTTGCAGGACTTCCGTGAGGAACTGTTAAAACAGAATGAGCCAGAAGCACAGGAAATCGCCCTTGCGATTGAGCTGTTTACGGACGGGTCGCTCAACACCTTTGCAAAGCACACGAATGTTGATACCCACAGCCGCCTTATCTGCTATGACATTCTGGATTTGGGCAAGCAGTTACAGCCTATCGGTATGCTTGCCCCTTATTTTAAGGAACTATTTATCTGGGCAGGAGATAAAAGCTCTAATGTACGGTTGAGTTTTATATGGGCTTCTGAAAACATTGCAACAAATACACCAACGGTGTATGAAGATTGTTTGCCAATATTTGCAGAGCTTCTCTCTGATCTATATGCAGGCTAAGAAATGGGCACCGGACAGAGCTGTCGGGCAGCCGGAGATTCAGAGCTTTGTCGGTGCAATCGCCGGGAAACATGGCGATGGACTTTTCGTTACGACAGCCAGATTCTCACAGAAGGCGAAGGATTATGCAAATATCCATCATATTATTCTGATCGATGGAGAGAAACTTGCGAATCTGATGATCGAACATAATTTTTGCGTTGCAACACGGAAAACATTCGAAATTAAGGCGATCGATACAGATGCTCTGGCGGAATGGTGTTTTCTGTTAAAATCATATGAAAAGTGCCACTTCTAGTGACACTTTTTCAACACTCTCTCACACAGATATCCTTCCCGCACCCCATATTTGCTGACGATCAGCTGCTGGGCCTGGAAGAGGTGGAAAACATGTTGCAGGACGAGGAGACCGGGGATCAGGGTGTGGACGCGGTCGGCTTCCAGCTGGAGGATCAGGTCGCTGGCGGCCTTTTTTCCGCTGGTGAGGAATTCACAGAGACCGTCCAATTGTTCAGCTGTGATGCTGTGACAGGTTTCGGAGCTTCCGTAATAATACTGGATCATCCTGAGAGCGGCCCGGGCGGTACCGCCGACGCCTACGATCAGAGGCTGCGGAGCTGTATTTACAAAGTCCAGGTCGATCGTCTCTGAGATCGTGTGACGCAGGCGTGCGAGTGATCCGGTTCCCGGCAGGATCTTCTTTACACAGCGCCGGTAGAGGCTCAGGGAGCCGATCGGAAAGCTTGTAAAGTCGACCGGAGTTCCGTCGTGGAATGTGACGATTTCTGTGCTGGCACCGCCGATGTCGAGAAATGCGCCGCTTGCAAGGTGGAGCTCCTGCATGGCGCCCGTGTAGCCGAGAAGCGCCTCCTCCTCACCGCTCAGGATCTCCACATCGTAACCGGTGGCTGAGCGGATGATGCTGCGGGCCTGCCCTGTGTTGGAGATATTCCGGAGCGATGCGGTCGCAAAGACACAGATGTGGTCGATCTTTAAGGTCTGCAGGATACTCTGAAAGTTTAAGAGAGCGGAGCAGGCACATTCGATCCCCGCCGCGCTGAGTGTCCGGTTCTCCACATATCCGGCGAGTCCGGCCATGATCTTCTCCCGGAACAGAGTCTTAAAATGTTCTCCCTCCGTCTCATAGAGTGTCAGCCGGATGGAGTTGGATCCGATGTCGATGATGGCCTGCTTCATTTTTCTGTACCATCGTTTTCTTTTGTGGCAGGAGTTTCTTCCTTCTCCGGTTCTGCTGCAGCATCGTTCTGTGTGCGGAAGACTAAAACTGCTTTGCCGGAAGCGACTGTGGAGAATGTGACGAGCTCCCAGTCGGATTTTGCCATTTCATTTGCTTTATTTTCAATTTCCATCGCCAGTTTTTTGGCTTTTTTAACCTGATCGATCACGATTGTCTTATAAGTCATTTGTATTCCTCATTTCTTTTTTATCATAGGATCTGCCATGAGAGACAAATTCACTTCTCTATCATAATGATTTCACGTAAAAACCGAGAGTGCGATATGTAAAAAACAGGTAAAATCAAGACGATGGTGTGCAGGTGGCGGAATGAAGAAATTCCATATAGGCAAGATCCTGCGGCAGAATACGAAAAAATAAGTTGTGAGGAGAGCAGGGAACCTGTGGGGACACGCGTAATCAGAAATGAAGAGAAGGTCTTCGTTGATATGACTAACTTCGGAAATGTTGCAGTGTGATTAGTTAAAAGGCAGCATCATGCGGTAACAGCTGGCTGACTTGAAAAAGTAAATTCCAGTGAAAAAGTAAATTCCACCGCTTTTTTAAAAGTTGCTTATAATCTAGTGATTTTTAAGAAGAAAAGCGGAATCTATGCTATAATACAAGTAATCTATGGCGAAATTTTCTGTTTTTCTGTATGGCAAACAAGCTGCTGGAGGTCGGTGTGCACGACTAAATTCCACCAGCCACATTTGAAAAATGTGAAAAGTTTACTTCCAGTCTGACAGCAGATTTCTTCATGGGTTAGTGGTTATAGCGGATCAGCTTAGGTGTTAAGATGACTTTGTCAGGGTCAATACGCCTAAGCTGAAATGCTTTTAAGGCGTCTGTCCCAAAAGCCTCCAGGGCGACATCATACGGTGTATGCCCATTCAAACTCTCCCGCGGTGTTGAGTTGATGTGGCTGGTGATTAGATTCACATCCCATTGAGTCAGGAATTCAAAGGTAGTTCGTTTCGGCAGTATCATGCGGAGCATGGTGTGTGCCTGTTCAATGCCGCCTTTCTGTCCACTTCTCATGGGATCACAGTAATAAATGTTGGTTCTCTGGATACCGGTAACACCGGTTTCGAGAGAATCAGGATCACCGAATTCAGCGCCTCTGTCGGTGAGGATATATTCAAACAGAGTCAGGAAATCGAAGGTACCAAAACGCTTTTCTAAACGGTCCAAAACGAGTCGTACAGATTCTTCCGTATTCCGGTTCATGAGGAACGCAAGAAACAGCTTTTCCCTTGTAAAAAAGAAGGTAAGCAGTGTTTTAGAGGAACCAACAGCGGAGTGGACGGTGTCCATCTCTACAAAAGATTCCAGGTGCAACTGTTGAAAATCAGCGTAAGTTCTGCCATTAAAGACACGGCGGTCAGATATCTGTGATTTATGGACTTTTCTGGGTTTAAACTTCACTTTACGTTTCAGATCAACGTTTCTGGCAGTCAGAAGTCCCATATCAAGGTAGTTGTAAACGCTGCGGACGGAAAGATTCAATTCCGGATGGTTTGCAACGATCTGGTAAGGAGACTGGCCCTGATCGATCAGAGGAGTGATGATCTTATCCTTTTTGTGGAGTTCCTGTCTGGTCATAGCGATTCCGGACCTGGAATCCTTGAGACACTCCCGGTATTTCCGATCAGCGAACCTGGCATTGTAGGTATATTTGTGGGCAATCGTACAATGATTGAACTTTTTACTGCATCCATTGCAGACGTAGGGAGCCCGATCAAGTTTGCTGCAGCGTTCTTTTTGAAAATCCGGACAGGTCTGGTTACAGGTGGGACAGGAAGCACATTTAACGCCGCAAAGAAGGATCTTATTGCAGGCATTCGTTTTCTTACAACGGAAACGCTTGGTACAGAAGTTCTTCGCATTAAGAAAAGTCCCTTTGTGAAACCAATCGGAGGCTCTTCTGGCCTTCACTTCTTTTGAAATCGTAGTAGGGTCCTTACAGAGAAAGCGGGCAATATCTTTAAAGGATGTACCCTTATCCAGTTCATTCTGGATATAGATACGATCCTCTATGGTGAGATGCTTCTGGTTGCCTGGGATATATTTACTCATAGTCAAACTCCTTCTACTGCTGTCAGAAGGACGATTAAAGTATCATATCAGTATGCATGAGTAAATATCAACTGTGCAAGAGTAAACTCCACCGCCCTTTGGAGAAGTGGAATTTAAATTTTCATTTTAGGGCGGTAACAGCTGCGTTAATTTATGGATGAAATTTTATATGAAACCATGTATAATGGATTTAAAGAATGGGCAGACACAGTTATTTACGGGCATCAATTTTTTGGAATGAAAAACTCCGTATGATATAGCAGCGGATATGAAAAATAAAACAGATGAGGAATTGAAGAATGGAAGGAAATTTAACAAAAGGCCCCATCATGAAGACACTGGTGAAGTTAGCAGTTCCGATCATGGCGTCATCGTTTCTTGGAACTCTTTACAACATCACGGACATGGCGTGGATCGGACTTCTTGGCTCCAAGGCAGTGGCGGGAGTCGGCGTCGGGGGAATGTTTACCTGGCTTTCCCAGGGGCTGGCGTCCATGGCGCGTATGGGAGGACAGGTTCAGGTCGCACAGTGCATCGGGCGCGGTGACCGGAAAAAAGCGCATGGGTTCGCACAGGCAGCTGTGCAGCTGGCGGCAGTGATGGGGATCATGTATGCGGTGATCTGTCTGGTCTTTGCAGAGCAGATGGTAGGATTTTTCCAGCTTGAGGATGCTGAGGCGCATGCGGCTGCTCTGGCGTATACAAAGATCGCCTGCGGGCTGATCGTATTTTCCTTTTTGACATTGACGCTTACCGGACTCTATACGGCGCAGGGGGACTCAAAAACGCCGTTTATCGCAAATCTCATCGGACTTGTGATGAACATGATCCTGGATCCCGTCCTGATCCTGGGGCCGGGACCGTTTCCGAAATTTGGCGTAGCCGGGGCGGCGGCTGCAACCGTGACAGCGCAGGCGATCGTTATGAGCGTCATGGTCGTCGGGATTGCCGTTCAGAAGAAGGAAAATGTGCTGAAAGGAATTCGGCTTTTTGCGAAGATCCCGTCAGAACTTCTGCGGGGGATCTGCAGGATCGGGATCCCGACCGCACTTCAGGGAATGGCGTACTGCGGGATTTCCATGATCTTAACACGGATGGTGTCCGGGTACGGCGCGGAGGCGGTCGCCACGCAGAGAGTCGGCGGACAGATCGAGTCGATCTCCTGGAACACCGCGGATGGCTTCGCGGCGGCGTTAAATGCGTTTGTGGCGCAGAACTACGGGGCAGGGGAGAAGGAACGTGTCAGAAAGGGATATCATGTGTCGCTCTGGACGGTCGGGCTCTGGGGCATTCTGGTCTCCGCAATATTTATCTGCTTCCCGGGCGCGATCGCGGATGTCTTTTTCCATGAGCCGAAGGCGGTGGAGATTGCGATCGGATATCTTGTGATCATAGGCTTCGGTGAGGCGTTCATGTGCGTGGAGCTGACGACGATCGGTGCGCTTTCCGGACTTGGAAGGACGCGCCTCTGCAGTGTGATCAGCGTCGCGTTTACGAGTGCCAGGATCCCGCTCGCGGTCATTCTTTCCGAATCTATGGGACTTCACGGGATCTGGTGGGCGCTGACGTCTACGTCGGTCGTGAAGGGGATCATCTTTACTTGTACCTTTTTCTGGATCATGAGGAAGAAAACATCATAAAAAATTTCTGACCATGAAAACCATAAAGAGGAACGGGGTTCCCGTTACGGTATGCGGACCGAAAGAACCGGTGCACCGGAATGCAGAAATAGAGGTTCTGCATGGATCAATAGGGTGTTCTGTTGACGTTTGGCACATGCGAATCATCCGTCAAAGTTACCGGGATAAAGCGGAAAATAAGAAATTGAGAAAAAACAAGGTAGTATGACAGTTTTTGAGGAAAACAGTATGGAAGAACGATTGATATTTCATGTGGATGTGAACAGTGCCTTCTTATCGTGGGAGGCGGCAAGACGCGTGAAAGAGGGACTTCCGGATCTTCGCGAGATCCCGTCCTGCATCGGCGGAGATCCGAAGTCCCGGCTCGGGATCGTCGTGGCAAAATCGATCCCGGCGAAAAAGTACGGGGTCACGACCGGGGAGCCGGTGGCGCTGGCGCTGCGAAAATGTCCGGATCTTGTCTGTGTTCCGGGAGATTTTGCGCTGTTTGACCGGTGCTCGAGAGCGTTTAAGAAGATCTGCGCCTCCTACGCGCCGGTCATGGAGTCGTTTTCGATCGATGAGGTCTTCCTTGACATGAGCGGAACGCACCTGATCTATCCGGATCCTGTGGCGGTGGCTCATGAGATCAAGGATAAGATCCGGGATGAGCTAGGCTTTACGGTCAATGTCGGCATCGGTACGAATAAGCTTCTGGCGAAGATGGCCTCAGATTTTGAAAAACCGGATAAGGTACACACGCTGTTTCCGTCGGAGCTCCCGGAGAAGATGTGGCCGCTTCCCGTGCGGGACCTTTTATTCCTCGGAAAAGCCTCGGAGCAGAAACTTCTGCGGGCCGGGATCAAAACGATCGGAGATATGTCAAAAAGCGATGAGGCGGAGATCCGGCAGCTTCTGGGAGATAAGAATGGACGTCAGCTGTACCGGTACGCCAACGGGATCGATGATTCCCCAGTGCGCAGCGAGAGGGAGGAGGCCAAAGGCTACAGCGCAGAGACTACGGTGGAAGAGGATATCGTGACGTATGAACAGGCACTTTCCCTGCTTCTTGCTCAGTGTGATGTGGTGGCAGCCAGGATGCGCAGAGACGGGAAGAAATGCAGCTGTGTCGCGGTGACTTACCGGACGCTGGATTTTAAGACGAGATCACACCAGAAAAATTTTGAGGATCCGACGGATGTGACGGAGGAGATCTTCGCACAGGTGAAGAAACTGTTATATGAGTGCTGGAAATGTGAACCGCTGCGCCTGATCGGGGTGGCGCTCACGGATCTGACTTCGGATGAGTTTCGCCAGATGTCCCTCTTTGAAAACACGGAGGACCGTGAAAAGCAGAAGAAAGTGGATGAGACGATCGATGACATCCGCAGGCGCTTCGGAAACGGAATGATCGTTCGGGGCAGTACGATCAGTACAGCAGGAAAAGTCGCGAGAAAGGCGAGAGCGCAGCTTGACAGGGACCTGGAAGGAAAACAGGAAAGATAGGTGGATCGGCCCTTTAGGTGTAGAAATTTTTCGAATTGAAAATTCTGCATGATGCTGGCAGCGTATGATGCCGGCAGTTAATGTCCACATGTAGAAATTTTCTGAACTGAAAATTCCATACAATGCAGTTGCGGCAGCCGATCTTGCCGATTTGGGATTTTGGATACAGATCATTTTTTCCTTGCATATTTTTAGGGATGCGTTATAATAACACTAACAAAAACAGGGGAGCTCGTTGGCGGGCTGAGAGGAAGTGATCGAACTTCGACCCTTTAACCTGATGCGGATAATGCCGCCGTAGGAAGTCATGATATGAATTTTTACAGGGGACATGCCGCGATGGGTGTCTCCTGTTTTGCTGTCATCTGACTTAAAAAGTCAGGATCATTGTGTTTCCGAAACAGGTGGCAGAAAAAAAGTAACAAAAACCATACTTTGGGAAAGGAGGAAACGGGATCCGCCAGCAGGCGGCGGGCCGAGGGGGAGCGCCCTGGGCCATGTATGAGATCAGCGATGGGAAGCCGTGTTCCGGCGTGAGAGGATGCCAGTAAGCATCGACCGCCTTCCATGCAGTGATCCGGAGAGGGGAACTGTACATTTTTATGTGGAGTACATGGTACTTCGCCTGTGGAAGCGCTGTTGTCGTACAGACGTTTCCTAAAAATGCAGCTGCGCAGGGAAGCTTTGCGGCTGCGGAAAATTTTCAAAGGAGGAATGTGTGACGGTCCGAAGGAAGGACCGGTCACGCGGAATAAAACATGAAACAGACAAATACGAAAAAATTAGCGGTGGCAGCTGTTTTCTGTGCTGTCGCAGTGGCAGGAAGCTTATTTTCATTCCCGGTATTCGGGAGCAAGTGTTCCCCGGTACAGCATATGGTGAATATTCTCTGTGCAGTCCTCTTAGGACCGGGATACGGACTGGGTGCGGCATTCGCGGCGGCGCTGATCCGGAATCTTCTGGGACTTGGAAGCCTGATGGCATTCCCGGGCAGTATGTTCGGCGCGCTGATCTGCGGGCTTGTGTATCAGAAGACACAGAATATTCCGGCGACACTGATCGGTGAGGTATTTGGAACATCGGTTCTTGGCGGACTCACGGCCTATCCGGTAGCGGTCTTTCTTATGGGAAAGAGCGCGGCAGGTCTGGCATTTTACGCATATGTGATCCCGTTCCTTGTTTCAACTGCGGGAGGTGCAGTGATCAGCGGTGTGCTGATCTACAGCTTAAAGAAAGCCAATATCCTTGCAGGGATGCAGCAAGCAATGGGACAGTAGAGGAGAGAGAAGCATGTTAAAACAGATGTTTGATCAGGTGCGGGAGAAGAGCCCGCTGATCCACAATATTACGAACTATGTGACGGTGAATGACTGCGCGAATATGGTTCTGGCCTGCGGGGCATCCCCGATCATGGCGGACGATAAAGAGGAGGTCGCGGAGATCCAGACGATCTGCGCAGGCCTCAATATCAATATCGGTACGCTGAACAGCCGTACCATCGAGTCCATGAAGATCGCGGGAATGCGGGCCAATGAGCTGGGACACCCGGCAGTGCTGGATCCGGTGGGCGTCGGGGCATCGACACTCCGGACATCGACGGCTAACGAACTCTTAAAAACGGTAAAATTCACCGTGATACGCGGAAATATCTCTGAGATCAAGACGCTTGCAGTGGGAACAGGGACCACAAAGGGCGTGGATGCGGATATCGCAGACCGTGTAACCGAAGATAACCTTGATGAGGCGGTGGCATTCGTGAAGAAATTCGCGGGGAGAACAGGGGCTGTGATCGCGGTCACAGGCGCTATTGATCTCGTGGCGGACGCAAAAAAAGCGTACTGCATCTACAATGGCCATCCGATGATGTCCTCCATCACGGGAACCGGCTGCCAGCTTTCTGCTCTTACAGCAGCATTTGTGACTGCAAATCAGGAGCATCCGCTTGAGGCGGCAGCAGCGGCAGTCTGTGCCATGGGACTCGCAGGGGAGATCGCCCATGAACGGCTGACACCGCAGGACGGGAACGCAACATACCGGAATTATATTATCGACGCGATCTATCATATGGACGGGGATGAGCTGGAGCACGGGGCGAAGTTTGAAGTAAAATAGGACTTGAAATTATGCCGATGCCCACATATACTGTGTATAGTATTTCAGACAGAAGGAAATGAACAGCATGGTCATTGATGAAGAACTTTACAGACAGTATCTGCGCGGCGATGAAGCAGGACTTGAGGCTTTAATGAGAAAATACGGTAACCCGCTGACCCTATACATCAATGGCTATCTGCATGATGTCCACGAAGCGGAGGACCTGATGATCGAAGTCTTTTCCTATCTGTTCACAAAAAAGCCACGCATCCGGGACGGCGGTCTTAAGGCTTACCTGTATAAAGCAGCGCGGCACATGGCTCTGCGCCATAAAAGCAGACATCGGCTTTTCTTCAGCCTCGATGACCTGACGGAAGAGCCGGATGGAAAGACGTTGGTGGAAGAGGTCATTCGGACAAAGGAACGGGATCAGATCCTGCATATCTGTATGGATGAGCTGAAGGCGGATTACCGGGAAGCTCTTTATCTGACCTATTTTGAGGGAATGAGCTATCGGCAGGCCGCTGAGGTCATGGGAAAAAGTGAGAAGCAGATCACCAATATGGTATACCGGGGAAAAGCGCGTCTGCGTGGATTACTGGAGCGGGAGGGAATTACCAATGCGAAGTAATGAGGAACGGATCACGGAAGTAAAACGTCGTATTGCGGAAAAAGAATACAAAAAAAGACTGCGGAGAGAATGGGCTGCCGCAGTTTGCTGCGTGGCCGCATGTCTTGCGGTGATCGCAGGTGTTTCCCTTTCCATGCCTGATACTGTCAGCCGGATTGAGATGGGAACTTCTTCTGGCTTTGAAACAGCGGCGACGATGTTAGGCGGCAGCACCGCACTTGGATATATCGTGGTCGGACTGCTCGCTTTTGTTCTTGGCGTGTGCGTGACGGTGTTATGTTTCCGCATCCGTAGACTGAACGAAGAAGAACAGACAGGGGAGCACAAGGGGGAAAATGCAGATGGAAGTCATCAGTAACCTCTTGCAAGCCGCGGTTACCCTGCTGGGCTTTTTCCTGGGCGGTATCCGGTATCTGAAAAGCCGGAAACAGGAGTATTTCCTGCTGACCTGCTTTTATGGCTGTTTCTTCCTTGGATCCTTCTACTGGACGATGTATCTGCTCTTATTTTCCAAAACACCGCAGGTCTTTTATGTGTCAGAGTTCGGCTGGGTAGCAAGTGTCATTTTCCTTTCCATGCTGCAATACGCGCTTTCTTCGGCAGAAGAAAGGAGATTTCCGTGCAGGAAGGCCCTGAGTGCCGTCCTGATCGGTGTTCCGCTGTGCATGTTTTACTGCACATTTGGAGATATCCTCTCCAATCTGCTCTGGTGCGGTATGATGATCATTGTTTCCTGTTTTTCTATCCGGGGACTTGCCTATGCCAGAAGGCAGAGGGGAACTGCAAATAGTATGAAATATTTTCATATCTGGGTCCTTTGCTATGTGACATTAGAATATGCCCTCTGGACTTCTGGCTGCTTCTGGCCGGGAGATTCCATTTTCAGCCCATACTGCTGGTTTGATCTTCTGCTGGCAGGCTGCTTGCTCGCTTTGCTGCCGGTAATGGGAAAGGCGGTGCAGGAATGACGTATATTGAAAATGTTTTTATCTGTATGGCATCGCCGTTACTGATCGCCGCCCTGTGCATGGGAAAACGGCAGACAAAATTCTTTCTGTTCTGCCTTGCAGGAATGGGGGCGTGTCTTCTTTCCGCTTATATCAATACCTTTTTCGCTGCACTTTATGGTGCGGATACCTTTGCTGCCACTGCGGAGATCGCCCCGGTGGTGGAGGAGGTCATGAAGCTTCTGCCTCTGCTCTTTTATCTTCTGATATTTGAGCCAAAGACGGAACAGATCAAAATCTCCGCTGTGATCACAGCTCTTTCCTTTGCCACCTTTGAAAATATCTGCTACCTGATCCAAAATGGAGCCGGACATTTTTCCTTTATTTTTTTCCGGGGGATCGGAACAGGAGCGATGCATGTGATCTGCGGAGCCATTGTAGGCGGAGGCCTTGCGTATGTGTGGCAGCGGACCTGGCTGAAGATTGCCGGAACCTGCGGTCTGCTGGGAGCAGCCATCACGTTTCACGCGCTCTATAATCTGCTGATCGCTTACGGCGGCGCAGTGCAGTATGCTGCCTATGTTCTGCCTGTAATGATCTTGGCAGCGGGAAAGCTGATTGCCCGCCGTCTGACATCGTAATATAACTTTATTTTGTGATTTTTGGGAGCTGTTTTAAGCAGCTCTCATTTTTTTTGAAAAATCTGCTTTCCGGGTGAGAGTTTTTCCGGATTTTTGTACCTATATAAGTGAAAGGCCTTTAAGCTGAGTTTTCAGAAAGGAGGTTTTGCGTGCATGTACGATACACAAAAGCGTGTTGCACTGGCAAAGGAGCGGATAGCGGAATCTCGCCGCCGACAGGCGCGGCGAAGCATTCGCAGTCTGTCGGCACTGTGCGCTCTGCTGTTTTTGTCTCTTCTGGGAACGGTAGGGACGGTGCAGAGTCAGCCGATGGATGCCGCGGGAATGTACGGGGCGATCCTGCTGCATGAGGGTGTGGGCGGATATGTGCTGGAAGCGGTCATTTCCTTTACCGCGGCAGTTGTGCTCACTGCTTTATATATCAAGTTCAGAAAAAGGAAACAGATACCATAGAAATGGGGGAAAATCAATGAGAAAGCCAGAAAAACAAAAGAAACAAAGAGAACGGATCTATGCGGCGCTGCTCTGCATCTGTACGATGCTTTCTTTAGTTTCTGTGCCTGTATTGGCGGCAGAAATGAGAAAAGGAGCGGGGAGCCATGAACATACCCCGGAGTGTTATACTTGGACGGAAACATGTGTCCATAAACATACGCCGGAATGTTATCCGCAGAAGGATACAACGGAACAAGTGGTCACCCCATCTGATGCGGTGGAACCCACCGAATGCAGCCATGTATGCAGTGAGGAAAGCGGCTGCATCACAAAAGAATTAAATTGTCAATATGACAGCGAAAGCACTCCAATCACAGCAAAAGCGCTTATGAAAAATAAAGCGATCGCCACCCGGTCCAATGCGCGGAAAGTCTCTTCTATCGATCGCGCACAGGATATGATCGATGCTTTGCCGGACGTAACAGATATCAATAACGATAACATCGAGGAGGTAAGGCTTCAGTTTAAAGCTGTTGAGGACGCAATGATACAACTTTCCGTTGAGGACTCGGTCGTACTTGATATCGCTCGCTATCTGAAGGTTGCGGCTGTGCTGTATGGACCGTTTCCTGACATCCAGAATCCTATCCTCGGCACAGATATTAAATGGACGATCAGCAGAGACAATAAGACCATTACGATATCCGGTAAAGGGGAAATGCCTGATTTTGATAATAGTAGTTCCGGTAAAAGGTGTCCCTGGGAGGACAAAAAGTCTAAGATTGACAAGGTGATCATAGAGGAAGGAGTGACAACGATTGGAAAAGATGCATTTAGTAAATGCATAAGACTCAGTGAGGTGCAAATTCCAAAAACAGTCAAAACAATAGGGACTGGCGCTTTTTATGACTGTAACACCCTCAGGCAGATTGATATTCCAAATAGTGTTAAAAATGTGATGCCCTTCGCGTTTCATAAATGCCCGCAACTTGGGCAAGTTCACACCCATTGGAAAGATCCGGATGAAGCAGAATTGTCATTGGCATTTTATCTGCCAGGTGAATCATGGCCGGAGAATCTGAAGATATACGTTCCTGACGCGTATAAAGACAAATTTGCAGCTGCATGGAAAAATTGGAAGGTAAAGGGCGAAACTTACACGGTCTCTTTTGATGGAGACGGAGCACCGGGATATATGGAGTCAGTGGAAGGCATATCCGGGGATTACGTTCTTCCGGAGTCTGGTTTTACATATCAATCAGCGATCCTTGATTACTGGGCGCTGGATAATCCTGATGGAGAGAAAGCGGGCTGCCCGGGAGATATTTTTCCTGTTACGGAGAATGTGGTGTTTTATGCCAGCTGGAGACTTGTGATCGTGATACCGGAGCCAGAAAATCCAGTTGTGTGTATTCACGCATGGGGCGAATGGCAGAGCGATGCCGATAAACATTGGAGGAAATGCTCTAAATGTGATGCAAGTGATATCAGGGAAGATCACTCCGGCGGAATGGCCACCTGCAAAGATCAGGCGGTGTGTTCTGTCTGCGGCGCAGCTTATGGGGAACTGAATCCAGATCATCACACGGGCGGCACCGAGGTGCGCGGCAGAGTTGAGGCCACCGCCAGCGCAGATGGCTATACGGGGGACACCTATTGTAAGGGCTGTGGTATCAGAATTGCGGCAGGACAGGCTGTCCCGAAGGATCCGGCGATTCCGACGACACCTACGACCCCGACGACACCTACGACCCCGACGACACCTACGATTCCGACGACACCTACGGTTCCGACGACACCTACGATTCCAACGACACCCACGGTTCCAACGGCCCCGACGACCCCGAAAAAGGACAGCAGCAGTTCCGGAAGCAGCGACGATACCACCAGCTATACGCTGAACTTCCATGCGAACGGTGGCGGTGGCATAAGTGCAATTGGGGGAACCTACGGTAAGACGGTCAGCCTTTCCGATTATATTCCGACCCGTGAGGGCTATGATTTTACCGGCTGGTATTCCGATCAGGCATTGACACAGAGGATCACGGAACTCAGGATGATCGGAAACAGGACGGTTTACGCCGGCTGGATAAAGAGCGATCCAGACGCAGGGACGAATCCATTTACAGACGTGTATGCGAACGATTGGTTTTATAAGGTTGTGATGTTTGTCTATGAGAAGGGATTGATGTCCGGAATCAGCGCAACGACCTTTGCACCGAACACCAATATCACCCGTGCCCAGATCGCGGTGATCTTCTACCGTATGGCGGGCAGCCCTGCCGTTGAGGGAAAGAACCACTTTACGGATGTTGAGTATGGTCCCGGCACCGAAGGGGTTTACGATGCGGTAACCTGGGCACAGCAAAACGGCATTATGGGAGACTGCGGCGGCAAAAAATTTGGGCCGGATGATCCTGTTACGCGTGAACAGCTTACATCGATCTTTTATCGCTACGCACAGGTCAGGGGCCATGATACCACACAGGTTGGCATGGCAGCCGGCAGCGATCTTCTTGATCTGAAGGGCACGGTTACCCGCGCTGAGACTGCGGAGATGCTCCATCAATTTGTAGAAAAACAGGGACTGAAACCTGTTGCTGCGTCGACAGAATGGGTGAAACCGACGAGCTAAGACGATATATATGGCTAACTATCCGGTAGAAGGTGAAACCTGAGTACAGGCGGTTGATGACCTGTGTGTCCGGGTCAAAAAATGAATAAAAGACCTTTTGACATCGTTGATTATTTTGTGTCAAAAGGTCTTTTTACTATTTATAAAATCTATGTAGTTCATGCTGGACGTCAGTTGTAGAAAGCATATTTCTGGGCAGGATGGAATTTCTGCAAACAGTCCTAAAAAGAGATGAAAGAGCAGGGATTTATTTTATCTGCGTGAAGACAGAATATCCACACCCCACACAAGCAGAATCAGTCCCAAAAGGATCGCTCCAGCCTTATTCCAGTCGTACTGGTTCATCGCGAAGATAAGCGGTGCGCCGATCCCGCCTGCGCCCACGAGTCCGAGAACGGACGCCTCACGGATATTGACGTCAAAGCGGTAGAGGACGGCGGAGCAGAACGCCGGAGCGATCTGCGGGAGAACGCTGTGGAAGACGGCTGGAACCGGGTGGACACCCATGGCGAGGAGTGCCCGGTACGGGCCGGGATCGATGGCCTCCAGACATTCGGTGAAGCGCTTTGTGAGAAGTCCGATGCTGCAGACGGCTAACGTCAGGACACCTGTGAAGGCGCCGGGACCGGAGACCCGGATAAAGATCAGTCCGTAGATCAGAAACGGGATCGACCGGATCGCCATGATGATCAGGTTAAAGAAAAAAGCGGTCGGAGCAGGGACAAAGCGTCTTGTGTTGAGAAAGGCAAGGGGTGCCGAAAGGAAAGCACCGATGGCTGTTCCGACAATGGCAATGCAGATGGTCTCAAGAAGCAGATAGCCGAGCCCGTCTTTCTTTGCGGAGAAAAAGAAGGTCCAGTCCGAATGCGTGAGTCCGGCTGCCATACTTTTTAACGCCGCGGCACTTGTCCTTGAAAAATCCGGCGGGGTCTGGGCCGCGAGGCAGAAGAGGAAGAGGGCAGCGAAACCGAAAAGGATCATCCGTCCAGAGACACAGGCTTTTTTAGACAAGGCTTTGCTGCCTGAAAAAAGTTCTGTAATCTGTCCGCTGTGGATCACAGCTGTAAAATACCGGTTTGCGGATTCGATGACACAGACGGTGAGAAAGAGCAGCAGCAGGATCGTTCCGACCTTGTGGAACTCCCGCCAGGAGATCTTTTCATTTAAGATCAGGCCGATCCCGCCTGCCCCTACGTATCCGAGGATAGAGCTGTGCCGCACATTCGTCTCAAAGAGGTACAGGGCGTTTGTCAGAAACGCGGGCAAAATCTCCGGCAGGACGGCATGGATAAATGCCGGGAAACGGGCGCAGCCCACAGAGATAAGGGCCTGATAGGGGGCTGTGTCCGCATGTTCCGCATCCTCGTAGGTGAGCTTTGTCATGATCGCGAAGGTGTAGAGCGTGATGGCGAAGGTTCCAGCAAAGGTTCCGAGTCCGAAGAGGAAGGTCGCGGCGAGCGCCAGGATCAGCGCCGGAAAAGACCGGAGTACCTGGATCAGGAGACGCAGCAAACACCTTGCCCAGGACGGAAAATGCAGGGACACGGCGCCAAAAGGGGAAACGATCAGCGCCAGAGCGGATCCTGTCACGGTGCCTGTCACAGACATCTGGACTGTGTAAAAGAGAGGCAGCAGGATCTTCGGAAAAAAGGAGAGATCCGGCCGCATCATGTCGGCCGCCAGATCTGAAAGATGGGAGCTCCTTGAAATAAAAAGAGCCGGATCACATCCGGTGAAGGACGCGGCGGCGTAAAAGCAGAGAAGGAAGAGGATCCAGCCGGCAGGTTTTATATATTTTTTTCGATTTCTGTACATGGATTGCTTCCTCCTCTGAAATGCTTCTCTGCAAGGATCCGTTGGGACGGATAAATGCATAAATAGCAGAGTTCTTTTATTTGGGGTAACTATTCAGTACCTTCATAGTTACACGCAAAAATCCATTCCAGATCAGCTTCGCTGATGGGATTTTTGCCCTCCAGCCTATGTTTTCTTACGGTCAGCGCAGCAAGTGCGCAGACCTACTGAACAGTTACTATTTGGGTTCATATTCATCACCTAAGACAGGTGGGAGTCTTCGAGACTGAGATAAATGTTTCTCAAGATTTCCTCATTCATTTCCGATGGCGTTCCATCAAAAACTACATTTCCGTCCTTCAGCCCGATGATCCGGTCGGAAAACTCCTGAGAAAATTCAAGGTTATGGCTGTTCATAAGAATCGTGACGCCATCCTTTTCCTGAATCTCCTTTAAAAGTGTCAGGATCTGCCGCCCGGTGACCGGATCCAAGGAGGCGGCGGGCTCATCAGCCAGCAGGATTTTTGGATGACGCATGAGGGCTCTCGCGATGGCGGCGCGCTGTTTCTGACCACCGGAGAGATTTTTTACCGGTTCTTCTGCTTTTTCCAAGAGTCCCACGCGGTCAAGAAATTTCAGTGCTTCTGCCCGGCGCTTTTTTCCGTAGATTCCGAACACAGCGGGGAAAAATCCCATATCCGGCAGACAGGCAGTGAGCACATTTGCAAGGCAGGTGGAATTTTCCACGAGACAGAAATCCTGATAGATGGTGCCGATGGATCTCTTTACATTCTTCCTGGCGGTTCCGGACATGGACGATATGTCGCTGCCATCAAAAAGGACAGCCCCGTCCCCCGGCGTCTCCATGCCGTTTAAGATCCGGAACAGGGTGGTTTTTCCAGCTCCGGACGGACCGATCACGGAGACGAACTCGCCCTGAGGGATGGTAAAGGTTACATGGTCCAGGGCGCGTGTCCCATTTTTAAATTGTTTTCCAATGTTCTGAAGAACGATTTCCATGAAGATACCTGCCTTACAAATAATGAATCAGTAAAAAATTGGGATCTGTTTAGTTCATAGACTTTAACATTTCCTGTGCGGCGCGTTCCCCGTCATAGTTCGCGTCATCGCCCCACTCGTAGCCGACCTGACTGAAGACTTTGATGATGTCTTTGCCTTCATCAGTTCCTGCGATCTCGATGAAGGAATCACCGAGAGCCTGACGGAAGTCAGCGTCCTGCATAAGGTCGGAAGTTTTGCTGTATGCGATCATATCGTTGTAGATTCCCTCTGTGACGCCGATGATGCCTGTCTGATTTACCATATCATCAGTGCCGCCGAATTTCTCTTTCCAGTCCGGCGCATATTTTGTGCGGATATGGCCGTAGGAGACCATGAGGTCTGCCTGTCCGGAGGCGAGGCGGGCAAGGGATGTGGTGTAGGAATCAGACTGGACCGCATTCGCGAGGTCAGCGATGGTCTTTCCGTAGCGCTCGTTTAACCATAAGGACGGATAAATGTAGCCGGACGCGGAGGTTGGTCCCATGACTGCCCAGGTGGCGCTGTTTAAGTCATCCCAGGTAAGTTCCTCGCCGTTGTTGACCTTTGCTAAGAGCTCCTGACCTTTTTCACTCGGTCCCGCGAGAATAATGGAGCGGTAATATGTGCTCATTTTGTCTGTGTTTTCCTCGATGGTGCCGTCGTTCCATTCCTTCGGATCTTCGGAGTCCTTGTTGATGGCGTAGCGGAGAGCCGTGAGGAGAACGTCGCAGTCATCGGAGAACAGGACATAGTTTCCTCCGGAGATAAATCCGATATCAGCGCTTCCTGCGCTCAGTGCCTCACCGACAGCGGTGTAACTTGTTCCGACGGTCATGTCGATGTCTTTGACATCATAGCCTTTTTCAAGCAGTGTCTCTTTTAAAAGGTTCTCTAACGGTTCTGTTGCTGTCGTGATCGTATCTGCGTCCGCGTACGGGGAGAAAGCGATCTTTAAGGAATCGATGGATTTTGTCTCTGCGGAAGCGGCTGCTTCAGAAGTGCTTTCCGCAGAAGCGGCAGCTGTGGTCTCCCCTGTGGAAGCAGCCGGTGCGTCCGTTTTGGAAGAACATCCTGCAGTGAGTCCGAGGCAGAGTGCCAGGGAGAGAGCCGGTACAACAAATTTTCTCATAATATAATACCTCCATAGCCCGTCAGGGCAGAATATATTTTCTGCTGAAAGAATGGGACACCGGGAAATACGGTGAAATAGTTTCAATATCCGCTAATGGGCAGGATCCTGTGAGAGCGTGATCGTTCCGGATAAAATGAAATAGAACGCGTTCAGCTGCCATGAATCCGGAAGAAACAGGCGGATAAAGAAAAAGGCATGCTTTCTGCAGCATGCCGTAAAAATGACTTTCAGGCAGAATGCTGACAAGCCGCGGACATGGATCCGCGGCATGGGACGGTCGATCCTTTCTGGGATCCTCTCAGCCCGGAACACGGACTCCCTCGCAATCTGGTCTTCGTCATCAAGTAATTGAATTGACCGCAGCACCAGGGCGCTCCCCCTCATGCTGCATTCCGTTAACCGATTTGGATTGTAGCACAGGAGGCGGAAAAAGGCAAGAGAGGAAATTTCTGAAAGGCTGCCGGGAAAAAGCGATGGGCGGGGAACACAAGGCTGTAAGCAGGCTGCACGGAATATATGAAAAATATCGATGGATCCATGCAAAATCCGCAGTCTTGAAATTATGTACAAATCATGTACGAAACCGGGTGCAAACTTGACTTTTCCGCGCGGAAAGTATATAGTAAGTCTTGTCAGAAAAAAGAAAATAAACAGACCGGGGAGCCTGACGGATCAGGCTGAGAGTTGGCTGCATCGCCAAGACCCGTATACCTGATTTGGATCATGCCAACGTAGGAAGCTGCTGAAGAGAAAGAGTAGAAGTGGAGATACCTGCGGGTGTCTCCTTTTTTTACGCGAACAACGAGCCAAAGTCCGCGCTTGCGCGAGACCTTGGCGACTGTCGCGATAACAAGGGGAAACTCGCGAAGCGTGTTTTCACTTGTTATAACAGGAAATTCCGGGGAATTCCCTGTTACACAAAAGGTACTGACGTGCCAATGCTGTGCACTCGCGTGAAGATGTAGATCGTCGCAAGCGGCTGCGCGAGGAGCGGGAATGTGCGAGGCGCGTTTCAAGTATTGTAGGAGGTAGAAGATATGAACTGCAGACCGGAAGATATGCTGCTCTACGCGGTGACGGACCGCGCGTGGTTAAACGGTGAGACTCTGGAGAGCCAGGTGGAAAAGGCTTTAAAGGGCGGCGCGACCTTTGTTCAGCTGAGGGAAAAAGAGCTGGATGAGGAGAAATTTTTGGAAGAGGCGAAGAAGATCAAAAAGCTCTGTGCCGAATATCATGTTCCCTTTGTGATCAACGACAACGTGGATATCGCCCTCAAGGTGGACGCGGACGGCGTTCATGTGGGACAGAGCGATATGGAAGCTGGAAAAGTGAGAGAAAAGCTGGGACCGGATAAGATCATCGGTGTTTCCTGTAAGAATGTGGAGCAGGCACTTCTCGCGAAAAAGCACGGGGCAGATTACCTCGGCGTCGGAGCGATGTATCCGACAGGAACAAAAAAGGACGCCACAGCGGTGACACCGGAGGCGCTTTCTGCGATCTGTCAGGCGGTGGATATCCCGGTAGTCGCCATCGGCGGGATCAATAAGGACCGCCTGGAGCCCCTTAAGGGAACCGGTGTGGATGGTGTCGCAGTCGTCAGCGCGATCTTTGCGGCAGAGGATATTGAGAAGGCGACACGAGAACTGAAAGAGGCGGTAAGAGAAATCTTATAATATAATTTTTTAAACACTACATTCAAACAAGCCAATAAGCCAGAAGAAAAATACTACTTGCCTGAAAATATGAATTCTAAATTCACAGAGCAGCAATTTTCCCTCTGGGTTTTGGAATAGATCAAGCGGAAAACATTTCCGCGGCGGCACATTGGGGGCACCACCTTGCGTCGCCTAATAAAAAGTTATTGATGCCTGAAAGGAGTTTTTATGATGAAGACAGCATTAACGATCGCTGGAAGCGATTCCAGCGGAGGCGCCGGCATCCAGGCCGATTTAAAGACGATGATCGCAAACGGAGTATACGGAATGAGCGCGATCACAGCACTGACGGCCCAGAACACGACCGGCGTCCAGGGGATTTTCGAGGTAACACCGGAATTCCTGGAACAGGAGATCGACAGCGTATTTACGGACATCCGTCCGGACGCGGTAAAGATCGGAATGGTTTCTTCTGCGGGACTGATCAAGTCCATCGCAAAGAAGCTTCATGAACACAAAGCAGAAAATATCGTTGTGGACCCGGTCATGGTGGCGACAAGCGGATCAAAGCTGATCAGCGACGATGCCATCGGCACATTAAAAGAATACCTGTTTCCGATGGCGGCAGTCCTGACCCCGAATATCCCGGAGACAGAGGTTTTATCAGGGATGGAAGTAAAGTCCGCTGAGGACATGATCGCGGCGGCAAAACAGATCAGTGAGACCTATCACTGCGCGGTCCTCTGTAAGGGCGGTCATCAGTTGAATGATGCCAACGACCTGTTATACCGCGACGGCAGCTACCGCTGGTTCAACGGTAAGCGTATCGACAACCCGAACACCCACGGAACCGGCTGCACCTTATCGAGCGCCATCGCCTCCAATCTGGCGAAGGGTTATGACCTCGATACGGCGGTGGAACGCGCAAAGGCTTACATCTCCGGAGCGCTGGCAGCCATGCTGGACCTCGGACATGGATCCGGACCGATGGATCACGGATTTGATTTTCGCGGAAAAGGATTTGCGGAGGAACAGGCATGACGATGACAGAACGCCTTTTAGAGGCAACAAAGGAGATCTGGGACGGCTATAACGAAACGCCTTTTGTAAAGGGAATCGCGGACGGCAGTCTGGATCATGAAAAATTTAAATATTATATGATACAGGATTATCTGTATCTTCTTGACTATACAAAGGTATTTTCCATCGGCACGGCGAAGGCGAAAAACCTCGACGCTATGCGCCTGTTCGCGGGTTATATCCATTCGATCCTGGACGGTGAGATGGATATCCACCGCGCATACATGACGAGACTTGGAATCGCGAAGGAGGAGGCGGAGCAGACACCGGTCGCTCTTGATAATTTGTCCTATACCTCTTATATGCTTCGTGTCGCTTACGAGGAAGGAGAGGCGGAGGTCATGGCGGCGATCCTTTCCTGCGCGTTGAGCTATGAGTTTATCGCGAAGAAGATCCTTGCGGAGTATCCGGCTGCAGATAAGCATGAGTTCTATGGGGAATGGGTCAGCGGATATGCGTCCGATTCCTACCACGAGGACAATGAGGTGCTGGCAGACCTGATGAACCGCCTGACGGAGGACTATTCCGAAATGCGGAAACAGCATCTCGTGGACATCTTTACAGCATGCTCCCGCTACGAGGCGGCATTCTGGGATATGGCATGGGAAATGAGGCAGTAGGATGCTGAAATTTGACAATGTAAGCTTTCAATATGATGTGGAAGATTTCTCTATCATTGACCACCTTTCCTTCGATGTACAGGACGGGGAATTCGTGTCCGTCATCGGCGCTTCCGGCTGTGGTAAGAGTACGATCTTCCGGCTTGTGAACAAGCTTCTTCTGCCGGCTTCCGGCGAGATCCTGGTGGACGGAGAGTCCATTGAGAAGAAGAGAAACTACTGTGGATACATGCCGCAGCAGGATCTTTTATTTCCATGGCGGACCGTGAGGGAGAATCTCCTGCTGCCGATGGAGATCCGGGGCGGATATTCGAAAACGGAGATGAGAGAGAAAGCGGACGCGGCGCTGGAATCGGTTGGTCTTAAGGACTGGGGTGACAAGATGCCGAAGGAGCTTTCCGGCGGCATGCGCCAGAGAGCGGCGTTTGCGAGAACGGTGCTCACGGGTTCCGACCTTCTGCTTCTCGATGAGCCATTTTCAGCCCTCGATTACCTGACAAGAATCTCCATGCGGGAATGGCTTTTAGAGCAGTGGGAGAGGGAGAAAAAGACAGTCCTTTTTATCACGCACGATGTGGAGGAAGCGGTCTTTTTGTCCAGCCGGATCCTGGTTGTAGAGGAATCACCGATCACCCATCTGCGGTCCATTGATGTTCCGGCAGAATATCCGAGATCCAGGGACGAGCTTCGGAAACCGGAGATACTGTCCCTGAAGGAGGAGTTGATCGGTATGCTGAGGAAGGAGACGTCATGAGTAAGAAGATGAAGAAGGATCATGCGCGGGTTCCTTCCGGGGCTTCGCACGGACAGACCCATAATTTTCTGAGTACGAATCTTCCGGCGGCGATTCTGGTGGCAGCTCTGCTGATCTTCTGGCAGGCGGCGGCTATGGGAATCGACGCGGCGTATATCCTGCCGTCACCGACCCAGGTGGTGGTACGGCTCTGGGAGCTTAGAGGTCCGTTATTTAAGGCACACCTTCCGGCAACGATGTCGGTGGTGGGGATCGGACTTCTGATCTCCATTATTCTTGGCCTTGGTCTGGCCGTTCTGATGGATGCCAGCGAGACAGCGGAAAAGGCACTTTATCCGCTTATCATCGCGTCCCAGACGATCCCGACGACAGCTCTGGCGCCGCTTTTTGTGCTCTGGTTCGGATATACGATCTGGAGCAAGGTGCTTGTGACGGTACTGATCACGTTTTTCCCGATCACGATCACGGTATTCGACGGATTTAAGTCGGTGAAGACGGAGATGGAAGAGCTCTTGTTTACCTTTGGCGCGGATAAACGCCAAATTTTTATGAAGTTAAAGGTTCCGGCTGTCCTGCCCTGTTTTTTCTCAGCGATCAAGATGGCGGTTCCGTTATCGATCATCGGAGCGGCCATCGGTGAATGGCTGGGAGCTCAGAGCGGACTTGGATACTTCAGCAGGAGGATGATGACACAGCTTGATGGAGCCGGAGTATTCGCACCGATCTTATTGTTATCGGTGGCAGCGATGGCGGCTGTCTGGGTGGTCACACTGCTTGAAAAACGGATCATTCACTGGAGAAATGAGTAGAAAACACAACATGAAATTCTGGCTGACCAGTGAAAGAGCAGGACAAATTATTTTGATAACGAAAGGAAATGACATGAAAAAAGGAATGAGAATCGCTGCAGCGGTGATGGCTGCGGCTTTCAGTATGACAGTACTTGCAGGATGCGGTAAGAGTGAGACAAAGACAGCGGAGACGACGGCAGCGGCTTCAGCGGACAACAGCAGCGCGGCAGAGACAGCGGCTGCTTCTGAGGAGAAAAAGGATCTCCGTGAGGTCAACGTGGTATTGGACTGGTATCCGAACGCGATCCACACCTTTATCTACACCGCCATCGAGCGCGGATATTATGCGGAAGAGGGGCTTGATGTGAAGGTCCGCTTCCCGGCGAATGCGAATGATGCTCTGGCACTTGTCGCTGCCGGCAAGGCGGAGATCGGAATGTATTATCAGCAGGATGTGATCCAGGCGGTTGCAAATCAGGGAACGAAGATCAAGTCCATCGGCGCGATCGTGCAGTCTCCGTTGAGCATTGTACTTTCTTTAAAGGATAAGAATATTACAAGCCCGTCTGATCTTGTCGGAAAGACAGTTGGATACGGCGGAACAGCTCTCAGTGAGTCTATTGTGAAGACCATGATGGAGTATGTGGGCGCGGATGCGTCAGATGTAAATCTGATCGACGTTGGATTTGACCTGATGAGCTCTATGACTACCGGCAACGTGGATGCCACTATCGGCTGTCTTGTGAACCATGAGGTTCCGCAGCTGGAGGAAGAGGGCTTTGATGTCAATTATTTCATGGCAAACGGATATGGCATTCCGAATTATTATGAGGAAGTGTTCCTCGCAAATAATGAGATGATCGAGAGTGAGCCGGAGGTCTTAAAGGGCTTTTTACGTGCATCTGCAAAGGGCTTTGAGGACTTTAAGAAGGATCCGGACGGCTGCCTCGCGATCCTCATGAACAACCAGAATGAGGAGAATTTCCCGCTGACACAGAGCGTTGAGGAGAAATCCTGTGAGACTCTGCTGCCGCTTATGGAGACGGAGGATGTTCCGTTCCTGACACAGACGGAGGAGTGCTGGCAGGAGAACATTGACTGGATGTTTGAGAGTGGACTGATCGATCAGAAGGTTGAGGTTTCTGATGTGATGGTGGACCTAGGGGAGTAGGTTCCTTGGGGAAATCTTATAGGAATTGAGAAATACCGGGATGGCGGGGAGACTGCTGTTCCGGTATTTTTGTTGGTTTGAGTCAGGAAAAGAGAGGTTGAGTCAACTTGGAGGAAGTACGCGCAGGTCAGCTTCCGGCTCCTGGTGCTGTCGATTTCCAGGCGGTTCCTCTATGCTTGCAGAAAAATGCTAAGGGCGGAGAAAATGGGACGCAACTCGCTTCGCTCAGACAAGCGCCCCATTTCCTCCAACGCATTTTCCTGCGAGCCAAGAGGAAGCCAGGCCTGTAAATCAGGCACCCGGTTCCGGAGGCTGACCTGCGCTGGGGATTGAAGATTTAAGTATAGATCTGGATGATGTATATAGTTGTTACTGTGGAAAAGAACGCTTGTTCATATGAAAGATATGTATTATAATTGAGGTTAGATAACGTTTTTTCGAAGAAAAAAGAGATGTCTGGATGGAGGAAAACTGTACTGTTTCGGTTTTTGAAAATCAGGCATCGTGTCCAGAGGCAGTCTTGTGCTGGATATTGACGAGATTAAATGGGAGGAAGGTTATGGCGGAACAGATGAAGAAGGAGAGGGCAAGGCGGCTGTTTTTGATCGCTTTCGTCCTGTTTACGTTTGCGAACGGATTTGGCGGCAGTATTATCTCGAACTATTTTAAGGGCGTGTATCAGGTGGACTCGGTGCAGAGGGGGCTTTTGGAGATCCCGAGGGAGCTGCCGGGAGTTGTGGGAGTGTTTGTGATCACGGCGCTGTCGGGATGTGGAAATCTGACGTTAGCGATGATCAGTTTCTTCCTGTATGCGGTGGGAATGTTTGTCCTTGGACTTTTATCTCCGGGATATCTCTTAATGCAGCTGTTTGTGTTTACCTATTCTCTCGGGGATCATATTGTCATGCCGGTCCGGGACGCGATTGCGATGGATCTCGCGGATGAGGGAAAGACGGGAACCTTTCTCGGAAAATACCGGGGATATGCGACGATGGGGTCCATGGCGGCATCATTGCTTGTATTTATCGGGTTCCGGTACGGGGCGTTCTGGTTCCGGGCGGACAGATCGATCGTTCCGTCGTTCTGCGTGTCACTTGTAGTCGTTGCGGCGGCGTTATTCTTCCTGTGGAGACTGAGAAGAGAGGCTCCGGCCCTTGATGTGCGAAAGCATGATGAGAAGAAAAAAGGACTGCCGCTTAAGAAGAAATACATTCCTTATTATATCGTTACGGGAGTTTATGGTTTCCAGAAACGGATGCGTCTGGTGTTTGCACCGTGGATCATTATCGAGCTCCTTGCGATGGGGGCAGATACGGTGGCGCTTCTTGGAATCGCGGCGCATTTTGGCAGCAGTATGATTGCTCCGCAGATCGGAAAATTTCTCGACCGGTATGGTGTGAAAAAGGGACTTGTTCTGGAGAGCGTGACGATCGGGGCGATCTTTCTGTATGCGGCCTGGGCGGTCCACGGGATCACGTCCGGTGTGTTTACAGGAAGAGTGGAGCAGATCTTTGCGTTCACGGCATATATTTTTATTATGATCGCAGATCATTTTAACGCGGTCCATGTGATGTTAATGAAAAAACTCAGCGACTCTCCGGCGGACGTGATGGAGAACCTGTCGTTTGGACTCAGTGTGGATCATGTGCTGGCCGTGACGGTCTCCGGGCTTTTAGGAGCTGTCTGGAAGTTTGTCGGTCCGGAGTGGGTGTTTGTATTGGGAGCAGCGGTCTGCCTGGTGCATTTCGGGGTGGCTGTGTGGCTTGGAAAGAGAGCATGATAAAGAAGACACAGCATGACTGGTGAATACGATAAATGAAGGAGGCACAGGATATGATTTTTATATCGCACTATGATTCACCGCTTGGAATGATCTATATGGCGGCAGATAAAGATGGATTAAAGGGAGTCTGGTTTGAGGGGCAGAAGTATTTTGCTTCCGGGTTAAAAGAGAACGAGACAGAGGAGAAGGAAACGCCTGTTTTGAATCAGACGAGAGAGTGGCTGGATCTTTATTTTGCAGGAAAAGATCCGAAGTTTCTTCCATTGCTGGCACCGGAAGGATCAGAATTCCGGAAAGAGGTCTGGAAGATCCTGCTTACGATCCCGTACGGGAAGACGATGACTTACGGAGAAATCGGCAGAAAAGTTGCTGAGATGACAGGAAAGAAGAATATGTCAGCCCAGGCTGTCGGAGGCGCGGTCGGCCACAATCCGATCTCGATCCTGATTCCATGCCACCGGGTGGTCGGAACAAACGGGAGCCTTACCGGGTATGCGGGCGGAATTGAGAAGAAGATCGGGCTTTTGAAACTGGAACAGACGGACATGTCCGGGATGTTTGTGCCTAAGAGAGGGACGGCGCTGTAGTTAAAAAGTGCTGTATGTTTACGTGTATGGTTTCGTCTTCTGAGCTGTGAGCAAAATATACAGTTACTGTTTGCGCAAGGCGCGAACAGTAACATACGAAATGACGGGTGTAGTGTAGAAATGTGAAAATTTTGCATTACACTTGTTTTTTATGATATTATGGTAGCGGAAGAATTTAGATTGCGTTGAGGTGCGGCATGAAAATACAGAAAAAATGGCTCTATATACTGCTGGCTGCAGCAGGTGTGATTGGCGTGGTCACAATTCTCTTTTTTTCAGGTGAAAAATGGCTGCGTGATGGCTGGTATTATATCCCTGACAGGGCGATCGCCATTGCACTTGGGCTCTGCGTGTTCTGGCAGATCGTGCTGACAGCGGGGACATTTTTTTTGCTGGCGTGGAACAGAAAGAAATTCGACGGCTGGATGAGAAGGATTATCAGGATACCGGTGATCGTGGCGGCGATTTTTCTGTTCCTGTTTTTTGCATGGAACTGGTTTCTTTACAGTCTTAGATTTGAGCAGAAAGTGGAACAGTATGATGAACACATTGCCCTGTATGTAACGAATACATTTGTGAGAACGAGATTTCGGTATCCGCATTATATGTATGAGGAAAACTGGCTGTTTATGAGGAGTCTGAGCGATGAAGAACAGCAGGAAGCTGTTTTAAAATACGGAGATCCGGATGATTATTACAGGGAATATCATTAACGGCAGATGCAGATATGCGCCGGAAGAAAAGCTGCAGTTGGAGAGTTATGTGATTCAGAAAGGAAAATAAACGATGCGATATTTAAAACCACACTTTTACGATAAATTTGTCTGTACGGCCGGAGACTGCCCGGATACCTGCTGTGCGGGATGGCAGATTATGATCGATGATGCTTCTCTGGAGAAGTATAAAAATGTGCAGGGGGAGTTTGGAAAACGCCTGCATGGGTCGGTCAACTGGGAAGAGGAGTGCTTCTGTCAGAATGAACGGCGGTGCGCATTTTTGAATGATGAGAATCTGTGTGATCTCTATAAGGCACTGGGACCGGACGCGCTCTGCGATACCTGCCGCCTTTATCCGAGACACACGGAGGAATTTGAGGGACTAAGGGAATTATCCCTGTCCCTTTCCTGCCCTGAGGCGGCGAAGATCATTCTTTCCTGCAAGGAGCCGGTCCGGTTCCTTGAGGAGGAGACGGACGAGGAGGATGATTTTGACGAGTTTGATTTTATGATGTTTTCGAGACTGGAAGACACCAGAGATGTTCTTTTCGCTGTTTTACAGGATCGAAATCTGCCGTTGACGATCCGCATGGCAGCGTGTGAGCAGCTGGCGGAGAGATACCAGATCTGTATGGAGGAAGGAAGAGAGTTTGAGATCGATGATCTGCTTCAGGAATGCGAACGCCATCACAGGGAGGGAACCTTGCGGGAGTTTATATCGGAAAGTCTCTCAGAAAAGGGCGTGGATGCGGCATCTTTTCATCAGTGGGAGTGGCAGAAGGAAGAACTTCAGGTGCTTTATGGCCTGGAACGTCTGCGCCCGGAGTGGGATCAGGTGCTTGACGGGGCGGAAAGGTGGCTGTATCAGGGAAGCAAAGAGGAATATTTTAAGATCTGTAAGGAATTTCACCGGATGTATGGGGCGCTGAGCAGCCATAAAGAAGAGTGGGAAAATCTGGGCGAACAGCTTTTGATGTTCTTTGTCTATACATATTTCTGCGGAGCCGTCTATGACGATATGGTCTGTTCCAAGATGGAGTTGGCGCTGTTTTCTGTCCGCTGGATCCAGGAATTTTTGATCGTCCGGTGGCTGGAAAACGGGAAGAAGCTGTCCATGCAGGATGTGGAGGAACTCTCCTGGCGGTACGCGAGGGAGATCGAGCACTCCGATGATAACCTGAATGCGCTGGAGGACTGGCTGTTTGGGATGTATGCGCCGGAAGGATGTATGTTGGAGGAGGAATAAAGCTCATTTATTCTTTTATGGAGTAATGCAGTTTGTAATTATAAGGTGTAACTGATATTTTGGGCTGAAATTTGTATTTTATCAGTTATAACTTATAAAATTGTAAATTTGCTTTTGAATATCATCCGTTCTTTTCGCCTGGTGTTATAATAAGGGTATTGTTTGTTAAGAAAATGAGGATAAAACTATGCAGGAAAAACAAAAGAAAATGATACTGCGGATCAGCATGTATCTGATCGGTATTGTAATTTTGGCGTGTGGAATCACGATGAACACCAAGACGAAGCTCGGTGTCTCTCCGATTATTTCGATGCCCTATGCGGTGGCACAGATCTGGGGATTTGAGACGGGAAAGGCGGTGTTTGCCGCCGTATTTGATCTTTATTTTGCTGCAGATCATCCTGTTAAAAGGGAAGTTTCCGCCGTTTCAGCTTTTACAGATAGCGGCAAGTTACCTGACCAGCGCCTTTATCACGATTTTTGACGGAATCCTGCCGTCTCCGGATCAGCTCGGAATGCGCCTGGCGCTCCTGGTTCTGGCAATCATCCTGACTGGAATCGGAGCGGCTATCACCGTCGATGTCAACATCGTTCCGAACCCGGCAGATGGTCTGGCGAGAGTACTCGGGGAAAAGTGCGGAAAGAACATGGGATTTGGAAAGAATCTGTTTGATTTTTCTGCGATTGTGATCTCTATTGTTATTGGTATGATCGGAGCCGGACATATCGTGGGGATCGGGATCGGAACGGTTGTGGCTATGATATGTACGGGGAGAGTGATTGCGGTGTTTAATCATTTTTTGAAGAAGAAAATTGAGATGAGTGTGATGTGAAAGGATTGGGGATATGGCATCGAGTAAAGCGTATTTAGATTTTATACTGGAACAGTTATCTGGTCTGGAAGAAGTAACTTACCGGGCTATGATGGGGGAATATATTCTCTATTATCGCGGGAAGATCGTCGGTGGGATCTATGATGACAGGCTCCTTGTGAAGCCGGTGAAATCGGCAGTTTCTTATATGCCGGATGCCCGGTATGAATTGCCTTATGATGGGGCGAAGGAGATGCTGCTGGTGGAAGAGGTTGATGACCGGGAGTTTTTGACTGGGCTGTTTGAGGCGATGTATGAGGAGTTGCTGGCGCCGAAGGTGAAGAAAAAGAATTAGGTAAAAATTAAATCGAGAGGTACGCACAGAACTGCCTCCGGCCTCGGGTACCGGGGATTTCCGGGCGGTTCCTCTAAGCTTGCGGAAGAATGCTAAGGGCGGAGAAAATGGGACACAACTCGCTTCGCTCAGACAAGTGTCCCATTTCCTCCAACGCATTCTCCCACGAGCCAAGAGGAAGCCATGCCCGAAAATCCATGCACCCGTGTCCGGAGGCAGTTCTGCGCTGGGAGGTGGCTGAATGGAAGGAATGCGGTGGGAGTGTACCTCGAAAGAGAGAATTTTTTTGGCAGAGGGGATAGGGGGAGATTGATGAGAAGGTCTTATGGGGATGTCAGGGGATAACTTACAGATAATTAACTAAAATATAAACAATATATTACGAATTATGAAGATAAATTGAAATATATTGAAAAAAACTGGAATTGCAATACAATTTAAATAAGAGAAGGCTGCCAGATAGAGCGTACCGGGAGAGGAGGACATCAATGAAGAAACGTGAGAAAGTTATGTTGGCATTATTTGTGATTGATCTGTTCCTTTTACTGTTCTACAAGCAGGTCCGTGAGGGTGTGCGGACAACTTTTACTTATGAGAAGATCGTATTTTGGTGGTTCTATTTTTATCCAATCGCTTATTTTCTGGGAGGATATTTCCTGAGTTATTTTATTCTTGCGAAGAGTAAAATTGTTCTTGATAAGAAAGTGCAGAAGATGCTGTTAGTTTTAATTGCTGCTGTCGCAGTAGTGTATGTATTTGGAACGGGTACGATGGTCATACATCAATTTCTGCAATGCGTACCATATTCGCTTGCCACAACAATTATGTATGCCTTTTTTACGATATATCCCAAACATGTTTATCTATTTTCAATCGTCGGTTTTCTGACAGCCATATGTCTGTTTAGTCACCCGGATAGGAGGCAGTATGAGTAAAAGAAAAATTAAAATAAGATATATCGTTATCCTGCCGGTGCTCATATGTGCATTGATTTTCATTAGGAAGCTAATGAAGCTTAATGATCTGGATGCAAAAGAAGTCGCAGAGATCATACTTGTGTCCCCGCCTTATAAAAAGCGAATAACGGATCAGCAGGAAATTGAAGAATTTACGAGAATGTTTAATAACAAAAAAAGAGATTTGTGTTCTCGATCATCAATTCGAGCGGATGGAGTAAAAGAGCCATTATATCAATGGGAACACGCCAATATGACATCATTTTCTGTGGGGAGAATATTACGGTGAACAGGTTAAAATATGTCATGGACGAATCGATAGATTCTGAACTCGATCAGTTTTATCGGTCACTGAATGAGACGGAAGAAGAATATAATTAGCAGTGTATGATTGTGACAATGGACTCTTAGAGAACAGGAGGTTCCTGCAATGAGTAAATTAGTAAAAACATGGCGAGTTTTTCTGTTCGGAATGTGCTGTATTTTGGTGAGTCTGTATCTAAAAAGAATTTTACTCTCATTTGAAATAATAAAAGGAGATTTTTTATCTAACTGTATTGTCCTGATTGCGGTGATCTGGTTTATAGCCGGTATTTTTCGTTTATATCATTTAAATAAGATATATCCTGGAAATAAGAATGTTTGTTCTAAAGATAAATGGTGCAGGATAGAAACTGGTATCATCTTTATACTGGCAGCAGGATTATCATTAACATGATACAGAGCAAGCAACGCCCAGGAACTCTTTGATGTATGGAGGTGACGGCTATGAGGAAAATAAAGGAAATCATATTTTCTGAGAATGGCATGAAGGCGGTTAATACTCTGTTCTTTTTGTCAATGCTTTTTTATAGGAGCGGCTTGCTGTTTGTCGCTTATATTGTATGGATCTGTTATCTAGTGTATTGTATTAAAAACACGGAATCCAGGGGAAATAAGGTGATTTATTCACTGTTTGCTGGACTTGCAGTGGTTATGATAGGAGTGAATCTGTACGGTTTGATGCGAGGATGATAGCGGCGGGATAAGTGCGGTGAATTTCCGGACATGGGCGCACCTGAATCACTACTGTAATACCATTAAAACTCTGCGCTCGGAGATTTACCGACGCTGGGGACTGAAAAAAATCTATAAGGAGGTACTGCTGTATGAGATATAAGAAAAATGCATTTTCATATTTTAATTCATTTGGAGCATTAATATGTATCTTTGTTGCATGGGCATCCTATTTCGAATTTGAAATGCTAAAAAGATATGGTTTCTTAGCATTGATCGTATTCTGCATGTTAAAACTCATCATACTTATAAAATTGAAAGCAGATATCCTTGAAACAGATACCCCGTTGTTGTTTAAACTTTCTAATCATTTATTCGGAATATCTTTTATTATCATGGACATCTTTCTATTTTACGTGAATAGAGGAGGAAAATAAGCATGACATTTAGCTTCATAACAACCTATATCGGTAGCCTGATTTTACGAGCTGTCGCAAACATCATTGTATTCACCCCAACAATCATCATCTCCCTATACATATACGACCACTTCCTAAAAAAACACGACAAATAAGTCCCCAGCTCCCTCCAACACCCAGCGCCGGTACCCCTCCGGGAGCGGGCCGTCTGGATGGAGGGAGTTGGTTTCCTCTTGGCTCGCAGGAGAATGCGTTGGAGGGCAGGGGGCACTTGTTTGAGCCGCAGGCGAGTTGTGCCTCCTGTTCTCCGCCCTTAGCATTCTTCTGCAAGCTTAGAGGAACCCTCCCGGAATTCCTCAAGGCCCGGGACCGGAGGAGTACCGGCGCGCCCCCCGCCACAATGAATCAATCCACAGAACCTGCCCTCACATATTCTTCCATATACATAGCTACAAAAAAGCCTGCTGCACCAGCAATCCATTGCCAGTGCAGCAGGCCCTTTAAAATACGTTCTAAATTACATTCCAAGTCAACATCTAAGCTGAAATCTACAGGCCAAGAGCCATCACTCCAACTCAAATGCCCCAGTATACAACTGATAATACACACCCTTCTGCGCGATCAACGTCTCATGATCCCCGCGCTCAATGATATGCCCGCGATCTAAAACCATGATCGCCTTACTGTTGCGTACCGTAGAAAGTCGGTGGGCGATGACAAAGACGGTACGTCCCATCATCAGGTTATCCATGCCCTCCTGAACCAGCGCCTCCGTTCTCGTATCGATCGAACTCGTCGCCTCGTCAAGGATCATCACAGGAGGATCAGCGACAGCTGCTCTCGCGATGGAAATGAGCTGTCTCTGCCCCTGCGAAAGGCTGGCGCCGTTGCCGGTCAGCATCGTATTATAACCTTCCGGAAGTCTCTGGATAAAATCATCCGCATTCGCAAGCCTTGCAGCCGCCATACATTCTTCATCGGTGGCATCCAGCCGTCCATAACGGATATTCTCCATAACCGTACCCGTAAAGAGATTCACATCCTGAAGAACAACGCCGAGAGACCGCCTGAGATCCGGTTTCTGAATCTTTGTGATATTGATCCCATCGTACCGGATCTTGCCGTCCGGAATATCATAAAACCGGTTGATCAGGTTCGTGATGGTCGTCTTACCGGCACCTGTGGCGCCGACGAAGGCGATCTTCTGACCGGGCTTCGCGTAGAGTGTGATGTCATGAAGCACAAGCTTCTCCGGCGTGTATCCGAAATCCACATCCTCTAAACGGATATCGCCCTTTAAAGGAGTATAAGTGACGGTTCCGTCCGCCTTGTGTGGGTGCTTCCAGGCCCAGATTCCGCTCTTGTCGTTTGTCTCTTTTAAGACGCCGTCAGCGCCCCATTCCGCGCGTACAAGAGTCACATAACCCTCATCTTCCTCCGGCTTCTCATCGATCAGTGCGAACACACGGGAAGCGCCCGCAAGACCCATGGCGATCATGGCAACCTGCATGGAGGCCTGACCGATGGTCTGGGAGAGCTGTCTTGCCATACCGAGGAAGGAGACGATCACACCGATGGTGACAACACCGGAACCGCTGAGACTTAAGTTCGGGGCTTTGAGATATACGAGGAGTCCGCCGACAATGGCGAGGACCACATACATCAGGTTGCCCACGTTATTTAAGATCGGCATCAGGGAGTTACCATAACGGTTTGCCTGCTCACCGTCGGAGAAAAGCTGCTCGTTCAATTTGTCAAAATCCTTCTTACACTCGTCCTCATGGCAGAAGACCTTGACGACCTTCTGTCCCTGGATCATCTCCTCGATGAAACCTTCCTCCTTCGCGAGGGATCTCTGCTGTGCCATCATGTAGCGGGAGCTTGCGCCGCCGAATTTCTTCGTGATGGTCAGCATGAGAGCGGAGAAAAGGCACACAATGATCGTCATCCAGACGCTGTAATAGATCATCATAAGGAACATGACGGTGATCGTGAGGGAAGACTGGAAGACCATCGGAAGCGACTGGCCGATCAGCTGGCGGATCGCATCCGTATCGTTTGTGTAGGTACTCATGATATCGCCGTGGGCGTGGGTGTCAAAATATTTGATCGGCAGAGACTGCATCTTATCGAACATGTCCACACGCAGGTGCTTTAATGTCCCCTGTGTTACGGTCGCCATGAGGTGGGTGTAGGTGAAGGCAGCCGCGACACCGAACACATACAGGGTGACCATTGAGAGGATCGTCTGTATGAACGGCTGCCGGATGCTCTCAAATCCGTTCTCCAGTCCCGGAAGAATGCAGGTATCGATGAGCCGCTGTAAAAATACGGTCTGGACCACGGAGGCAGCTGCGGCAATGATGATGCAGATGATCACGGTGATCATGTACACCCGGTAGTTCTTGTAAATGTAGCGGAGCAGGCGGCCGAAGGTGCCATTTTTCTTATTCTGTTTTTCCATGATCATGCCTCCTTGCTCTTTGTCTGGGAATCATTGACTTCTCTGTAAATACCGTTTAAGGCGAGAAGCTCTTCGTGGGTTCCGGATTCCACGATCCGCCCGCCATCCATGACGAGGATGCGGTCTGCATCCTGAACAGAGGAAACACGCTGGGCGATGATGATCTTTGTGGTGTCCGGAAGCTCATGTTTAAATGCCTGACGGATCAGGGCATCTGTTTTAGTATCCACAGCGGAAGTGGAATCGTCCAGGATCAGGATCTTTGGTTTCTTTAAGATCGCTCTCGCGATACAGAGACGCTGCTTCTGGCCGCCGGAGACGTTCGTTCCGCCCTGTTCGATATAGGTGTCATATCCATCCGGGAATTGTGTGACGAACTCGTCCGCCTGCGCTAATCGGCATGCGTGGATCAGCTCCTCGTCTGTGGCGTTCTTATTACCCCAGCGGAGGTTTTCCTTGATCGTTCCGGAGAAGAGGACGTTCTTCTGGAGAACGACAGCCACAGCGTCACGGAGGGCCTGAAGATCGTACTCACGCACATCGCGTCCACCGACCTTCACCGCGCCCACCGTCACATCGTAGAGACGTGGGACCAGCTGGATCAATGTTGTCTTTGCGGAGCCGGTACCGCCGATGATACCGATGGTGGAACCGGACGGAATCTTAAGATCAATGTCAGTCAGGGCAAATTTTTTGTTCTTTCCGGAATAGCGGAAGGAAACATGGTCGAACTCGACGCTGCCGTCTTTTACGTCCGTTGCTCCGTTTTCCGGGGATCGTAAAACGCTCTCATGATTCAGGACTTCGGCAATACGGTCGCCGGATTCCTGGGCCATGCTGCACATAACGAATACCATGGACAGCATCATCATGGACGTGAGGATCTGAACGCCGTAGCTGATCAGGGAAGAAAGTTCACCGGTGGAAAGCTCGCTGCCTCCGGTGCCGATGATGAGCTTCGCGCCGAAAAAGCTCACTAAAAGCATTGAAACATAGATGCAGAAGGTCATCACCGGATTATTTAAGGCGAGGATCTTTTCTGCCATCGTGAAGTCTTTTCGTACCTCCTCGGCAGCGTTTTCGAATTTCTCCTTCTCGTAACCTTCGCGGACGAAGGATTTTACGACACGGATACCGCCGACGTTCTCCTGTACGGAGTTATTTAAGGCATCGTATTTCTCGAAGATCCGCTTAAAGATCGGGTGGACATAGAAGAAGATGCCAAACAGTGCCGCTGCAAGAACCGGGAGAAGTGCCAGAAAGATGAAGGACATACGGACGTTGATGCTCATGCTCATGATGACGGAAAAGACTGTCATAAGAGGAGCACGGACTGCCATACGGATCAGCATCTGGTAGGCGTTCTGAACGTTCGTGACATCTGTTGTCATCCTCGTCACGAGAGAGGATGAGGAGAACTTATCGATGTCGGCGAAGGCGAAGTCCTGGGTCTTAAAGTAGAGATCTCTTCTTAAGTTCTTCGCGAGTCCGCATCCGGCTGTGGCAGCCGCTCTTGCCGAGAGAACGCCGAAGAGCAGAGAAAGGGTCGCAAGGACCAGTAAGAGGGCGCCGTATTTTAAGATCGGTGCCATGGAAGTTCCGGTCATGTCATCGATAAGCCTAGACATGATGAGAGGAATCGTACATTCCAGAATGACTTCCATGGTGACAAACAGCGGTGTCTCGATGGACACGCGTTTGTACTGGCGCACGCTTTTTAAAAGTGTTTTAACCATGAATGATTTACCTCGTTTCCATATAAAATTTGCGATTCCGCAAAAGCTCCCGATGCGGAGAACATGCAGGTTCTGCAGGTGGGATCCGTCCGGATATTCCGGAGGTCAGACGATCTTCGGTTTCTTCCAGACTCTGGTGGATCAGTTCCTGATACTGCATGGCCTTTTGAGTGGCAACAATGCGCTTTAGGCGGGCATCATAAGGAACTGACTCCCGGTAGATCAGTCCGTTTTTTTCCATATCCTTTAAGAGCTTTGTGGCGGTCGGTGGTCTAAGGCTGTACTCCTCTTCGATATCTTTCTGGAAGACATCGCATTCCTGCCCGTGTGCCAGAATAAAATGAAGCGTTTTTCCCTGTGCGCCGCTTAAGGTATCATGAAAAGAAAAGGTACTGAAGTGTCTGCGGATCAGGTTGGAGAGCATCCCCACACTGCGTCCAACGGTTTCTTTCATAGATCAAGTTCCCCCTTATACCTACCACCCAAAAGAGGTGGGAGTCTTCTCGACAGAGATAAAAAGCTGTGATTTGATCGTCTGCCGGATACTTAGCAAACTAAATTATTAGCTTGCTAAGCATAATAAGACTTTTGTGGGGGAATGTCAATGGGAAAATTGTGAAGAAACTGTGATCGATGATGAAAAAGCTGAGGTTTGCGGAAGAAAGTGGGGACAGCTTAAGAATTCCATGGACGTCACGATGGGGGATAGGATGAATGTGAATAATGAAATGATAGAATTGGGCTAAAGTTTTGTGCAAGTATACAAAATTGGTGTTTTGTGGAAAAAAGTACTTACGAAGCGATATAAAAATATTGTATACTGCGTTCACATAGAGATTGAGAACGCAGTGAGATGTACACGAAAAGAGCAGTGGAGTCGCAACGAGTTTTGTTGGCTTCGCTGCTTTTTTCTGTCATATGCCCGGAAGAAACGGTCAGAGACGGTTCTTACAGATGATGATCTGAGTGAAGAAGTTCTGATACGGCTTTCGGGGAAATATCCACATCGTTTTCACAGAAATTTATAGGTTGAAAAAGGAGAAGATGTATGCCAAGAAATAAGAGAGAAAGTCTGATCTACACAGTATTAATGTGTTTTACCATGGTGCTCTGGATGAGCATCTACAACGTAACACTTCATATGGGAGCGTTAAACCTCACAACGATCCGTGAGGCCTGGATCGGATTCCCGATTGCCTATGTGTTCGCGATGAGCATGGACTGGTTCGTGGTCTCCGGACCGGCGAAGGGATTTGCGTTCCGCTTCCTCGTAAAGCCGGAGAGTCCGGTGCTCCACAAGGTGCTCGCAGTTTCCTGTTCCATGGTGGTTCCGATGGTGATTATCATGTCCCTCTACGGTGCCCTCGAGGGATGTGTAAAGGGCGGAAACTTCGGCCCTCTGCTGATCATCTGGCTCACGAATATCCCAAAGAATTTTGTAATGGCACTGCCGTTCCAGCTCATCATCGCAGGACCGCTCGTCCGCAAGGTGTTCCGTGGCGCATTTCCGGAAGGGACTGTGTTAGCGTAAAGAATTCAGAAAAGAAAGCTGCGGTACAAATTGCGGCGAAGATAAGAAAAAGCCGTCTGGTCTTTCTCTGTGATAGGATTATGAACCTATGGGGGAAAAAGCTCAGGCGGCTTTCTTATAAAAAAAATTTAAAAGTATTCACTGAAAATTTCCTTTAAAACGGACTGTTTCCTATTTTAAATTGGAGAGCTGCAAGAGTGGGCTGCTTTATGATCCTGCCTAAAATTATGAAGTTTAAATGCGAATTCGTAAAGCAATATGGAAAATTATAAGATAGGAGGAGCAGCATGGATACAGGAAAAGTAATACAGGACCTAAAACGATTTACTGCGTTCGGTGAGGAATGACACAAACCGGAAGTGTCTATCCAGTATATTGCCTATCATACCGATGACCTTACCCATCGTAAACGCGGCGAGGATCGTTCCGATTCCAAGCCCTTTGATATGACCGAGGAAACAGAAAGTCAGTCCCGCGGTCACGGCGAGACAGGTCACGTCGAAGGTGATCTTGACTCTGGAGTATGGAACCTTCAGAATATCGGCCATTTCTCGAGGAAAGAGGTCTGTCGGGATGATCGGAAGTCCGCAGCGGTTGGAGAGGGCAATTCCGAGGCAGATGACGAGATAGCTCACGATAAAATAGACGATCTGGTATCCGATCCCCATCGTGAGGCCCGCGAGGGCGGTCTTATATACATCTAACATCTTACTGAAGGCGAAGCCTACAACGAAGCTGAAGAGGTATGTAGGAACAAACTTTTTCCGTAAGATCATGAGGGCAGCTACGAGAATCCCCTGAAAGATATAAGTCCAGGTTCCGAGCGTCAGGGCCGGGAAGGATTCAGAAAAAGCGTACGGAACGCTGGAGATCGCCGAAATTCCGGCACCGGAGTCCAGCATTAAGACAACACCGAAACTGTTGATCAAAATCACAATAAGAAGGGCAAGTTCACCGCGCCAGACAGGGCGCTTATCAGTTCGTTCATTCGTATTCATGTCACATCTCCTGTAAGCTTATATTATGTCAAAATCGAACGTTTACCATTGTAGCGTGCTAAAACAAGATGTGCAAGTCCTTTTTTTTCATCTAACCGGTATATAGTGCAGAGAAGACTCCAGATATAGACCACATGAATAAAAAGTGTTTGTAATTACATTCTTTATCCAGTTAATTCTCAGTATGGAGAAAGCAATTAAGCACAGGACACAAAAGCAGAGAGAGTCAGTAATTTCTTTCTTAATTCAGCCAATACACAGCGCAGGGAGGGCCTGGGGCACGGACCGCCTGGGTGAAGGGAGCTGGCTTCCTCTTGGCTCGCCGGAGAGTGCGTTGGAGGACATGTGCCACTTGTCTGAGCGAAGCGAGTTGTGGCACATGTCCTCCGTCCTTAGCATTCTTCGGCAAGCTTAGAGGAACCCTCCCGGAATCCCTCAAGTGTCTGCGCCCCAGGCCCTCCCTGCGCGTATCTTTCAATAGATTACTCGGTGTAGGAGTAAGGTTTTACTGGTGCCTGGTCGTCTGTATGTTCCCCAATGATCTTCTCCATCCAGATCATATCGTACCACCGGTTAAACTTATACCCACAGTTCTCAAAAGTCCCGCAAAGCCGGAACCCAAGATGCTCATGGAACTGAGCACTGTTCTTATTTAAATACTCGTCCTCAACCTTCGGGTATCCGATGCAGGCATAAAGATTCAGAACGCCCATGGCTTTGAGCCGCTCAGCCAGAGCTTCATAGAGTTTTCTGCCAAGCCCGCATTTTTTCGCATTGTGATCCAGGTAGATTGTGAGCTCACTGGCCCAGTCGTAGGCGGCGCGGCCGACGAAAGGATGGGCGTAAGCGTAGCCTTCGATCCTGCCGTCACGTTCGATGACGAGATAAGGATATTTTTTCATGATATCGATCATGCGGTTCTCGAATTCTTCAAGGGAAGGGACATCGTATTCAAAGGTGATTACGGTGTTCTCTACATAATAGGTGTAGATCTCAAGGATTCTCGGAGCGTCGGATAATTTCGCGTTTCTTACTTTGATGTTGGTTTCCATGTTGGGACCTCCTTTGTGAGATGGTATAAATTGGGGTTATTGTACCACTGATAGGGAACGGTGACAAGATTTTATATCCGGACGGGCAGGCAGAAGGGAGATGGATTGGTTACTGTACACGGGTAGGAATTTTCTGAACTGAAAATTCCGTACAATACAGTGGTGGTAGTGGATTTTGCCGATTTGGAATGCGAAGCATCGGCAAAATCAGTTACTGTTTGCGCAAGGCGTGAACAGTAACATAGATTGGTGAAAGTGAAGAGATTGACAAAATCGGAGGGGAAGCAGTACAATAACGCCAGTTTGTAATAAAGGAGTACGTGATGGATTTTACAAGTTTGTTTAATATGCAGGGAATGATGTTCTGCATCCTTGCGCTGGGATGGTATCTCAGGAAGAGCGGGATGATCGATAAGAGCGGGAAGGCGCTGCTCAGCAGTCTCGTGATGAATGTGACGCTTCCCGCGAGCATCGTGAAGTCGTTCCAGATGGAGTTCAGCGCGGATATTCTGAAGCTGACGCTGGAAGTGATCGTGATCTCGTTTTTGATCCAGATCTTTTCGAATCTTTTAAGCCGTGTGCTGTATCCGGGCTGGAGTGAGGAGAGCAAAAAGGTTTTGCAGTACGCGACGATCGTCTCAAATGCCGGTATCCTCGGAAACGCCATCGCTGAGGGAATCTTCGGAGATCTGGGAATCATGTATGCGGCGGTCTACACGATTCCGACGAGAATCTTTATGTGGTCGGTGGGACTCACTTATTTTACGGAGGCGCCGACGAAGAAAGAGCTTTTAAAGAAGGTCGTGACACATCCGTGTATCATCGGAATTTTTACCGGCATGGTACTTCTGGTATCCCAGTTCCAGCTTCCCGGATTTGTAAACCAGACAGTCCGGACGGTCGCTGGGGCGAACACGTTCTGCGCGATGCTTCTGATCGGGTGTACGCTCGCGGAAATCCCGTTTAAAGAGGTGTTCACGAGAGAAGTTTATTACTACACGTTTATCAGGCTGTTCCTGATTCCTGTCATCGTTCTGGCGGGCTGCCGTCTGTTTCACATTGATCAGCTGATCACAGCGGTCTGTGTGATCCTGTCCGCGATGCCGGCAGCGAGCACGAGCGTCGTTCTCGCGGTCAAATATGGAAAAGACGACCGCCTTGCAACGAAGATCGTTGTCTTTTCGACGGTCGTCTCACTGATCACACTTCCGGTCTGGTGCTATATTCTTACGGTATGACGCAGGAATTTTCTCCGGCAGGACCGGAGAGATAGAACCAGAGGTTCATTCGGATAAATTCATACATGTTGAGCCGGAAATCACGTTTTTTATATGGGATTCCGGCTATTTTCATAGCCTCCAGCATAACCGGATTGGAGTGGCAGCTTCCACATAGACCGGCAGCATGGTACAGGACAGATAGGAAGACTTCGCTGGCATCATGGGAGCTAAGGCCGAGACGGACTTCCATGAGCCTTACAAAGGCATCCCGGCGTGCATGGTAGCTTGTTTTGAAGCTGGCAAGGCGGCATGCAGTGACATGGACCTCGATGATCGTACAGAGGATATCGCTGTAGCGGAGATAGTCACGGTGCGCGTTCAGGACATCTGCCCAGGCAGCAGCCCATTGATCCGGGGTAAATGGTTTCTCATCGGGAAATGCTGCGAACAGATCGTCAAAATAGGACTGCATTTTATCGGAGCAGATCTCAAGATAGATCTCTTCCTTCGTCGTTACATATTTATAGAGGTTTGCCCGCGTCCAGGACAGCCTTCCGGCAATGGTGGAGAGGGTGATCTCCTGATAGGGGACAGAGCAGAAGAGCTCGTCCGCCGCGGCCTTGATCTCGGCCATTCTGGCCTGTTTCTGTTCTTCACTTCGCGCTCGCACGAAATCTGTCATGGAATCACCTCCTGAGTGTCTGATGTAATTCTCGCTGATCGATAAGATCCGGTCGGCTTGTAGGAATCGGGAAGTTAGTTTAAACTGACCGAAGACATTATGTTATCATCATTATAATTGATTTTCATTCGCTTGACAAGGGAGTGGGCGTATGCTATCATCAAAATAAGTTACAAGATGTTACTTAACGCAGCGGCGGGCGTTGCCGGACCGTGAAAAGTGGACGACGGATCAGCCGGAGAGAACGCGGGAGCATGATTGGGACGCAGCGGTGAAGACCTTCACCGGCCGTGTCGGATCTATTCAGAAAAGGAGAACAGAATGGATAAAATAAAAAAGAATTTTGGTTTCGGATGTATGCGTTTCCCTATGATCGGGGAAGAGATCGATGAGGCGCAGGTTTCCCAGATGGTGGATTATTTTCTGGATCAGGGATTCAACTACTTTGATACGGCTCACGGCTATATCGGTGAGAGAAGTGAGCTTGCAGTCAAAAACTGCCTGACGAGCCGCCATCCGAGGGAGAGCTACATTCTTACAAATAAGCTGACGGCTGCTTATTTTGAGAAGGAAGAGGATATCCGCCCGTTTTTTGAGTCACAGCTGGAGCGCTGCGGTGTGGACTATTTTGATTTCTATCTGATGCATGCCCAGGGAATGGGAAACTATCCGAAGTTTAAGGAGTGCCATGCGTATGAGACGGCTTTAACCTTTAAGGAAGAGGGGAAGATCCGCCACTTTGGAATTTCTTTCCATGACCGCGCGGAGGTCCTTGAGCAGATCTTAACGGAGTATCCGCAGATCGAAGTCGTCCAGATCCAGTTTAACTATGCGGACTTCGATGATCCGGCAGTTCAGGCCGGGAAATGCTATGAGATCTGCAGAAAGCATGGAAAACAGGTGATCGTTATGGAACCGGTCCGCGGCGGAAGTCTTGCGAATCTTCCGGATGACGCGAAGGCGGTCTTTGAGGAGCTTCACGGCGGCAGTCCGGCTACCTACGCGATCCGCTACGCGGCGGGATTCCCGGGTATCATGATGGTCCTTTCTGGAATGAGCAGTCTGGAGCAGATGAAGGAAAATGTGAGTTTCATGAAAGACTTCAGGCCCCTTGACGAGAGGGAGATGAAGGCGGTCGAGAAGGTGCGCGAGATCTTCCGCGGAAAGAACCTGATCCCGTGTACCGGATGCCGCTATTGTGTCGACGGATGTCCGAAGAAGATCTCGATCCCGGATCTGTTTGCGTGCATGAATGCGAAGAAGACCTACCAGAATACGAATTCCAATTTTTATTATGGAATCCACACACGGAACAACGGAAAAGCGTCGGATTGTATCAAGTGCGGAAAGTGCGAGAAGGTATGTCCGCAGCATCTTGAGATCCGCAAGCTGCTCTGTGATGTTGCTGATGTATTTGATGTGAAGGCGTAAAAAGAAGGAGAATTTGGCAGGATGGGATTTCGAAGACTGGAAGAGAATCTGATCGATCTGGTGAAGGAGCAGCAGGCGAAGCTGGGATTCCGGCCGGAAGTGATACGGCTTTATTATCCGGTGTCCACGCTGAACCATTTTTTCGGGAGTGAGGACACAGCGGAGGAGATGAAGGTGCGTCTGAACGGTCTTGGGGCGCATATGAAAGAGACATTGGGAGAAGTCAGCGTGACGGCGAAGGGAGACCGGTTCTGCTTTCTGATTCCGGAGACCGGAAGTGTCTATGTGCATGAGCAGGTGAAAGGGCGGGAATTTATTCAGGATCTGGTGAATCTCGTTGGAACACACGGGTGCACTATGGAGAAGATCAGAGAACTTTTCCGTCAGTGGTCCGCAAAGCCGATGTTTGAGAAGATCGAAGATGGAGATTTTGAATGGGTCTTCCACTTTGCGGATGGGATTCCGGACCGGTATTATTACTGCTTTAAGGACGAGGGCTGTCATCTGATCTACCACCGTTTTTTGCCGGAGGATTACGCGGAATTACAATAGATGTAAAAAAAGCTCGCGACAGCCTGCATTTTCGCGCGTGTGCATATCATTGGCGCCGGAGATATCTCCGGCGCCTTGTTTGCGCGAACAACGAGCCAAAGTCCGCGCTTGCGCGAGACCTTGGCGACTGTCGCGATAACAAGGGGAAACTCGCGAAGCGTGTTTCCCCTTGTTAGGTTAAAAATCTGTCGTTGCTGTGTTCGGCAGATGATATAAGGTTAGCTGATGGCTGCGGAGAGATCAAGCTCTGCAGCTATTTTTTTCAGGGTCTCGGCGGATTCCCGGAGTTTTTCTGCCTCATCGGCGTCCAGTGAGATCGGAACGTGGGTCTCAATCCCATTGAGTCCAACGATCGCCGGCATGCTGAGGGAGATGCCGCTGATCCCGTATTCTCCATGCATCATGGAGGAGATCGGGAGAATGGATCGTTCGTTGCGGATGATGCACTCACAGATCCGTTTGACGCTCATTGCGATTCCGTAGTAGGTGGCCTGCTTTTTGGAGATAATGTCGTAGGCGCTGTTTTTTACCTCTTCGGCGATGCGGTCCATGGCTGCATCATGGTTATAGTGACCGCGCATCTCACAGAAGGTGTTTAGCGGGATTCCGGACACGTTGGTGCTGCTCCAGGCGGCGATCTCGCTGTCGCCATGTTCGCCGATGATGAAGGAGTGGACGCTGCGGCTGTCGACACCTAAATGTTCACTTAAGGCATATTTTAAGCGGGCAGTGTCTAAGACCGTGCCGGAACCGATGACACGGTTTTCAGGGAAGCCGGAGAGCTTCAGGGCCGTGTAGGTCAGGATGTCTACCGGGTTGGAGACGATGAGGAGAATGCCCTGAAAGTCCCGTCTGGAGATCTCCGGAATGATGCTTTTATAAATGGCTACGTTTTTATGGACGAGATCCAATCTTGTTTCGCCGGGTTTCTGATTGGCACCGGCGGTGATGATAATGATGGCGGAGTCGGCGATGTCATCGTAGGTTCCGGCATAGATCTTCATCTGACCGGCGAAGGGGATCCCGTGGGCGATATCCTTTGCCTCGCCGTCGGCTTTTGCTTCGTTGGCGTCTAAAAGGACGAGCTCGGAGAAAAGGCGGCTCTGCATAAGAGTGAAGGCAGTGGCGGAGCCAACGAAGCCGCAGCCGATGATCGCTGCTTTTCTTGGGTTGATGGTCTGAGTCATATGGGGTACCTCCTGTATTTGCAAAATGGTGTTGGTTTGGTAGCTGTTCAGTAGGTCTGCGCACTTGCTGCGCTGACCGTAATAAAACACAGGCTTGAAGGCAAAAATCCCATCGGCGAAGCCGATTTGGAATGGATTTTTGCATGTAACTGTGAGGCACTGAACAGTTACTTGGTTTGCTATGCGATGGGCTTAGTATAGCATAACCAAAATATAATGTATGTTGTGTATACAACGAAAATGGAAGAAATTGTTAAAAAAATAACAGAAGGTCAAAGTTTAAAATTTACTCGTTGTAGGAACCGGTCGTGATCGTATATTTGCCAGTACCCTGCACAAATACAGTGCCGTCTGTGCCGGCGATCGTCACGCTTTTGCCGTCAGCCCCTGTGATGGAGCCGTTACAGGTGAGGGAGGTGACAGTGCTGTTTCCGGTTACGGTCCAGGCGGAGAGGGCGTCTATGGTGACGTCGCAGGTTCCGTCTCCGCCGTCACCGGCGTTTGTCTCGTCCTGAAGGATGGCGCCTGTTAAGATGGTGCCGTTTGTGAGCTTCAGATCGAGATTACTGATGCTATCCCAGAGGATATCGCCGCTCATTTCCTGAGAATCTGCGGTAAAGGTGCAGTCAGCACCATTTTTTCCGGACTGACCCCAGCCGCGTTTGTTGGCATTTCCGGTGCATTTTAAGAAAAAGTTATTGGACGGGGAGTAGGTGATGTCCACATTCTTAAGATAGAAGGAACTCTCCGTGTTTGTCGTATAAAAGAGGCCGCCGTTTAAGGAGGTTAGGCTACCACCGTCCATGGAAAATTTGCTTTCGCCGACTTCTGAGTCACCGGACATGCTCTGATAGAGGATGACGGTCCAGTCGCAGTCATTCTGTTCATTTTCCGGAATGTTTCCGGAGAGAGAGCAGTTTGTGAGAGAAAGGGAGTTCAGACCCTCGATGCAGACAGCCTCAGAGTTTTCAGCAGTGAGCGCCGCGTTGTTGACGGTAATGTCGGCAGTACAGTAGACTGCCGGGGAGCCGGTTCCCCTGGAGGTGTAGGTTCCGCCGGTTACCGTCATGGTACCGCCGCCGCGGTCGCTCCGGATCGCTGCGGAGGATTCACCGTTTGTCTCAACGGTGAGGTTGGTGGCAGTGAGTGTGCCGCCGCCTGCCACATGGATACCGCCGGAGGTATCCTGTTTTGTGGTGATCGTGGTGTCGGATACGGCGACATTGCCGTCGCCGTAGCTGAAGACACCTGCACCGCCTTTTGCATCGGTGGTGATGGTGCCGCCGGTCAGTGTCAGGCTGCCGTTGGTGGCAAGTGCCGCGGCACCGGTTCCGTAAAAGCTGGAATCATCGCCTCCGGTGCTGTCAGCGGAATTGCGGTCGATCGTGAAATTTTTTAAGGTGATGTTCGCACCTTCGGTGACGAGAACTGCGCTCTCATCGGTTCCTGTGGAGGTGTAGGTCTTTCCGTCCTCCTCAGTATCGGTGGAGTAGCTTGAGACTGCCGTATAGGATGTCGGAGCAGCGTTCTGTCCACCCGGACCTCCGTTTCCGTCGTCCGGCGGTGCCTGTTTTCCATCCGGACTTCCCTGAGCCCCATCCGGCGGATTTCCGGGTTTATCGGAGTTTTTGTCTTGAACGCCGTCCGGTTTGTCAGCCGGAGCGGAGTCGGACGTTTCGGTCACCTGCGCGGTGCCAGCGGTGGAGTCAGTGGCTTTTTGACCGCATCCTCCGACCATAAGAGTACCTGCAAGAGCTATGCAGAATAATGCCTGTTTTTTCATGATATCAGATCCTTTCTGTTTTTCGTCAGTTCCCAGAATGCCACCGCGCTGGCTGCCGCCACATTCAGCGAATCAACCCCATGGGCCATCGGGATCATGACCGTATGATCGCACCCGCCGATGGTTGCGGAGGCGAGGCCGTCCCCTTCTGTTCCTAAGATCACGGCAAGTTTTTCGGCAGCCAGAAGCTTTGGATCATCAATGGAAACGGAATCTTCCTTCAGCGCCATGGCAGCCGTCTGAAATCCCAAAGATCGGAGGGTTTCAAGTCCGCCGCAGGAGAGATCCGCGTTTTTCGGAAAACAGGTCCACGGAATCTGGAAGACAGTTCCCATACTGACTCTGGCGGCTCTCCGGTAGAGGGGATCGCTGCAGCCGGAGGTCAGGAGCACCGCGTCCATTCCAAGGGCCGCGGCGGAGCGGAAGATCGCCCCGATATTTGTGGGGTTCATGACATTCTCGAGGACAGCGATCCGGTGTTTTCCCTCACAGATTTCCGCCACAGACGGCAGGATCTTTCGCTTCATGGCGCAGAGCAGGCCGCGGGTTAAGGCAAAGCCGGTGAGATTTGTCAGTAGATCGAATTTTGCGGTGTACACAGGAAGCTCCGGGTAAGCAAAAAAGAGCTTCGGGATCAGGTCGTCGGCCTGTTTTTCTTCGATGAGGACAGCGAGCGGTTCATACCCGGCATTGAGGGCGCGCTCGATCACATTCGGGCTTTCTGCGATGAAGATCCCCGGTTTCGGTTCGTTGATATGGAAAAGCTGGGACTCGGAATATCTGGAAAAAAGATCGAGTTCCGGCGCTGTGAGATCAGTGATTTTTTTGATCTGCGGCATAAGAAAAATCTCCTTTGGTTTTCATAAGATCAGGGACCGTTCCGTCACTTGACATCCCTGGTCATACATGATACGATTATTTTAGTTACAATGTGTCACTTAAACGACAAAAGTCCGTACTATGCGGACAATACCTGAAGCATATGAAGGACGAATGGTCTGATACTGAGGGAGGAAATGGCATGGGATTAGTCCGGAAAAGGGCAGGAGCCGGTAGTGGGAAGAAGGATGGGAATCTGACAGAAGGTCCGATCGGACGAGGACTTTTCAGGTTTATGATCCCGATCTTTTTAGGACAGCTTTTACAGCAGCTTTATAATATGGCGGATGCCTGGGTCGTCGGAAATTTCGCGAGCAATGATGCCTTCGCGGCGGTGAGCTTATCATCAAATGTGAATATGTCGGTGATCACGTTTTTTGCCGGGATCGCTGTGGGCGGCGGTGTCGTGATCTCGAAATATTTCGGGGCACAGGATGAGGAAAAATTACGGTGCGCGGTACACACAAACTTTCTTCTGGGAATCGTGTTCTCGGTTTTCGCGACGCTCATCGGTTTGTTTTTTGTTCCGATCCTTCTCGGCTGGCTCAACACGCCGGACAGCGTGATGGTGGAGGCGAGACTGTACTTCGGAATCTATTTTGCCGGTGTCTCCACCGTCATCATGTACAATATCTGCATGAACATCATGAGGGCAGTGGGGGACAGTGTCCATCCCCTGTATTATCTGATCTTTTCTTCTGTAGTGAATATGATCCTGGATCTGATCTTTGTGGCGGGATTTCAGTGGAGTGCCGCAGGCGCTGCTGTTGCCACGGTGATCGCCCAGGGATTGAGTGTTTTATTATGCATGATCCGCATGGTGAAGGATGGAGGGGCTGCGACGATCCATTTTAAGGAGCTTCGCTTCAATGGCTCCATGATCCGTCAGGTGATCACACAGGGACTTCCGACGGGACTCCAGAACTCCGTGATCAGTGTCGGAAATCTTGTGGTCCAGTCAAACATCAATACCTTCGGAGCTTTTGCAATCTCCGGACAGGGGGCCTTCGCGAAGCTTGAGGGGATTGCCTTTCTTCCGATCATGAGCATGTCCATGGCGCTGACAACCTTTGTGAGCCAGAATCTCGGTGCCGGGAAAGCGGACCGCGCGAAGAAAGGTTCCGTGATGGGTGTGGCGTTCGGAATGGCGATGGCGGAGCTTGTAGGAATCTGTCTTTTTATCTGGGTTCCGATCCTGCTTCAGATCTTTGTGGATGTGCCGGAAGCGATCGAATTCGGAACGATCCACGGAAGAACGGTTGCCTTGTTTTTCTTTCTGCTGGCGTTTTCCAACTGCGCGACGGGAGTACTCCGCGGCGTGGGAAAATCCATTGTCCCGATGTTTACGATGCTGATCTGCTGGTGCGGTATCCGCGTGCTCTACGTGACGATCGCGATCCGGATCATTCCCGTCTTCCGGACGATCTCCTCAGCGTACCCGCTGACGTGGACGCTGAGTTCGATCATCTTTATCGTGTTCCTGCTCCGGATGGACTGGGAGGCGCGGGTTTAGATCTCTTTTCCGCGCTCATTGATCACAAGTGCCATGATCTCAAGCGGCTCATCAAAAGGATTTTTGATCGCGTGGCTCTGGCCAACCTCGATGACACAGACATCGCCCGGGTGGATCTCGGTCTCGGTGTGATCGTTGTCCTCAAAGATTCCCTTTCCCTTGAGAACGTAGTACGGCTCTGTGTTTTCCAAATGCTGGTGGAATCCGATGCTGGCGTGGGCCGGGATGATCACGTGGGCGTACATGGACGCATGTCCCATGAGCTCATCCTTGTTTAAGATATGACGGATCTCGATCGTTCCGTCGCCTCCGCGCAGATTTGGAACAAAAGCAGTTTCAGTGTTTCTGACCATCGTGTGAACCTCCATGAATCTTAATAGTCTGCAACCGTCCGGCAGGCCGGCGCATTTTCAGCGCCGACCTGCCGTTTCATTGCGGTGTGATTTAAATATTATACTGCATATTCAGGAAAAGAACAACGATTAACCGAGAGAGTGGAAGAAATCCGCAGCTTTATCGACTTTTTTCATCAGATGGTCGAACATTTCCGGCGTCAGGGACTGGGCACCGTCGCAGAGGGCTTTCTCAGGGTTATTGTGGACCTCGATCATGAGACCATCGGCTCCGGCTGCGATAGCTGCCATGGCAAGGGGCTCCACCATGAAGCGGATGCCTGCCGCATGGCTCGGGTCGACGATGACCGGAAGATGGGTCTTTTTCTTTAACATCGGGATCGCGGAGATATCCAGCGTATTTCTGTAGGAAGTCTCAAAGGTGCGGATGCCGCGTTCGCAGAGGATGACTTTTTCATTTCCACCTGCCATGATGTACTCCGCACTCATCAGAAGCTCGTCTAAGGTGTTTGCAAGACCGCGTTTTAAGAGGATCGGCTTGTCGATCTTTCCAAGGACCTTCAAAAGCTCGAAGTTCTGCATGTTTCTTGCGCCGACCTGTATGATGTCAACGTCGTCAAAGAGCGGAAGATGTTCCGCGCTCATGATCTCTGTGACTACCGGGAGACCGGTGGCTTTCTTTGCCTCTAAGAGAAGGTCAAGACCCTGCTCGTGAAGACCCTGGAACGCGTACGGGGAAGTTCTCGGTTTGAAAGCACCGCCGCGGAGGAAGGCTGCGCCGGAACGCTTTACGTCCTCAGCAACCTCTGTGATCTGTTCCTTTGTCTCGATGGAGCAGGGGCCTGCGATGACCTGAAAGCTGCCGCCGCCGATCTTTCTGCCGCAGACATCGATGACTGTGTCGTCCGGGTGCATGGAGCGGTTTGCCTTCTTATACGGCTCACGGATCCTGCGGACATCCTCAACGACGTCGTTGGCCTTTAACCAGTCTTCATGGATCCGGCTTGTGTCACCGATGAGACCGATGAGGGAGGCCTCGGTTCCTTCGGAGAGATGGAGCTTAAATCCCTGATTTACAAGCTCTGTCTTTAAATTCTCTACTTTCTCTTTGTTGGCATTTCTCTTTAAAATAATGATCATAATCTTATTCTCCTTTATATGACAGGTTCAGGTTTGGTTTGCTTTATAAAAACGCTCTGGAAAATGGACATTCCTGTATTCGGCTGGTACCGTAGCCGAAAAGCAGGAATTGATTCATGCATACGTTTGAGGGTATCCGGAAACAAAAAAGCCGGTGTCTGCTGCAATCGCAAACACCGGCTCCGCATTTTCTTTTACGTTTCCGAAGGATCTAAAGACCTTCGGTCGGAGAGGGTTGTTTTTTTGCAGCAGAAACAGTCCGCGCAGTAATAATAGCCCGGAAAATAATAAAAAGAATAGGATGCAAAAAGATTCATCATCTGGTTCTTCATATCTGCTGTTCTCCTCTCTGAAGATTACCGCCGGATCCATTCTCTCCGGCTGTTGAAGCTATCATAGCGCTGTCGGGCGGATTTGTCAACAGAAAAAAATCAATAAGTTGAAGTTTTACGCTTTTATGCGATAAAGAGAATTCCTGCTATCCCAAAGTGACTGAATTCGCAATGATCTCCACACACCGCTCGATCCCGAGCGTACCGCTGTTTAAGCAGAGGTCATAGTTCTTCGGTTTGCCCCACTCATTTCCGCTGTAATACTGGTAGTAATCCCGGCGCTTCGCGTCCACAGCGCGGATGCGGCTTTCAAGCTTTTTAAGATCCTCCGGCTCCTTCTCAAGCCCCTGGATCCGCTCCACACGCTTTTTGAAGCTGGAGCAGATAAAGATGCGGAAAGCGTCCTCGACGATCACATCGGAGCATCTGCCGATGATCACGCAGGGACCGTTTGCGGCAAGGCGCTGGATGATCTTCGACTGGATCACGAAGAGCTGGTCGGAGACCGGGACTTCGTATACAGGTGAGAAAGGATCCACAGTGGCATAATCATCGTAGTTGATCCGTTTCTGACCGGCGATCACTTCATCGTTCGCATGAAAAAGATCTTCCGAGATATTGCTGTCCTCGGCCGCCATGGCGATGAGTTCTTTATCGTAAAAAGGAATGCCGAGTTTTTTTGCGAGACGAAGACCGACCTCGCGGCCTCCGCTGCCGAGCTCGCGGCTGACTGTAATGACTTTGCTCATAATATCTTCCTCCCCTGTACAAGATTTTTCTTCTTTTTTCTGCACAGTTTCAGTGCTGTCTGCTAAGAGTATACCATAAAATCCGTCAAAACGTTACATAATTTTCATGGATTCGCATATTTGTAAAAAAAATGTTACTTTTCATGGGTAGGAATTTTCTGAACTGAAAATTCCGTATGATACCGTTATGACCGCGGATTTTGCCGATTCGGAATGCGAAGCATCGGCAAAATCCTGTTACAGTGCGCGGGCATGGAGTGCCCGTGTACTGTAACAAAAATACGGTCCGTGCCAGGCACAGACCGTAACTTCTGATTATTCACTCAAATAAGCCTTCTTAACCTTATTATCATTCATGAGCTGCTTCGCGTCGCCGCTCAAAACGATCTTACCGGTCTCCAGTACATACGCCTGATTTGCGATGGAGAGAGCTTTTTTCGCGTTCTGCTCGACTAAGAGAACCGTCACGCCGTCGCGGTTGATGCTCTGGATGATGTCGAAGACTTCATTTACATAGATCGGGGACAGACCCATGGACGGCTCGTCGAGAACGATGAGCTTCGGATGGCTCATGAGGGCGCGTCCCATGGCGAGCATCTGCTGCTCACCGCCGGAGAGGGTACCGGCCGGCTGGTTCACACGCTCCTTTAAACGCGGGAAACGCTGATAGATCATATTGAGCGTCGCATCCATCTCTGCCTTATCTTTTCTTGTGTAGGCACCGAGCTTCAGATTCTGAAGAACGGTGAGGGTGGAGAAGACGCGGCGTCCCTCCGGAACATGGGCGATTCCCATGCTGACGAGCTTGTAGCCGGGGATCTTTGTGATATCGGTTCCTTCGTACATGATATGTCCGGAACGGGCGCTCAAAAGACCCGTCACGGTGTGCAGTGTTGTCGTCTTTCCGGCACCGTTGGCACCGATCAGAGCGACGATCTCTCCCTGATTTACATCGAAGGAGATTCCTTTTAACGCCTGGATCACGCCGTAGTAGACTTCCAGATCTCTTACTTCTAACATTGCCATGATTGTTCTCCTCCTATTCACCGAGATAAGCTTTGATAACTTCCGGATTGCTTAAGACTTCCTGAGTAGGACCTGTGCAGAGGACCTGACCAAAGTTTAAGACGGTAAGACGCTCACAGATACCGCTGACGAGCTTCATGTCGTGCTCGATTAAAAGGATCGTCATTCCGAAATGGTCGCGGACGAAGCGGATCGTCTCCATCAGCTCCGCGGTCTCATTGGGGTTCATGCCGGCAGCCGGTTCATCGAGAAGAAGAAGCTTCGGCTCCGTCGCAAGGGCGCGGGCGATCTCGAGCTTTCTCTGTTTTCCGTAAGGAAGGTTGGAGGCCTTGAAATCACATTCTCCGTCAAGTCCGAATACCTTTAAGAGTTCCATGGCCTCCTCGTCCATCTCTTTTTCCACCTTGTAATACCGCGGAAGGCGGAGAATTCCCTCAAGAGTGGAGTAGGTGTGGTGGTTGTGGAGTCCGGCCTTTACGTTGTCGAGAACGGAGAGGTCCTTAAAAAGGCGGATGTTCTGGAACGTACGGGCGATACCGGCTTTGTTGATGTCGGTAGTGGACTTTCCTGTAAGGTTCTGGCCGTCTAAGAGGATCGTTCCTGTATCCGGCTTGTAAACGCCTGTCAGAAGGTTGAAGATCGTGGTCTTTCCGGCACCGTTCGGTCCGATGAGTCCGTAGAGCTGGCCTTTTTCAATGTTGATGGCAAAATTGTTGACAGCCTTTAAGCCTCCGAAGGAGATGCTTAATCCTTTTACATTTAACATGTCTGACATTTTAAGCTTCCTCCTTTCCGGAATGGGCAGCATGCTGCGGTTTTAAGCCGCCGAAGATCCGCTTGCGGAGCGTGATGAACTGCGGAGCGGAGTTGAAGAGCATCGCGAGGATCAGGACGATGGCGTAGATCAGCATACGGTAGTTGTTTAAACCTCTTAAAAGCTCCGGGAGCAGGTAGAGGATAACGGTTGAGATCACGGATCCACGGATGCTTCCGATTCCGCCGAGAACCACGTATACAAGGATCATGATGGACATGTTGTAGCCGAAGTTCTTCGGGAGAGCAGTAAGTGTCGTAAGGTTGTGGGCATAGAGAACGCCTGCAACGCCTGCCAGAGCAGCGGAGATGCTGAACGCCAGCAGCTTGTATTTTGTGATGTTGATTCCGATGGACTCAGCGGCGATGCGGTTGTCACGGATGGACATGATCGCGCGGCCGGTTCTGGAATTTACAAGGTTCATGACGATGATCAGTGTGATCAGGACCAGAATGATGCCGATCGTGAAGGTAGCTGCCTGCGGGGTCCCTGTGATCCCCTGAGGGCCCTTGATGAGGACTTCGCCGCCGTCCTTTAAGCCTAAGGACATGGAATCCTTGAAGGAGATGTGGAAGCCGTCAGCGTCGCGTCCGAGGAATACGGCGTTTACAAGGTTCTTGATGATCTCACCGAAGGCAAGAGTCACGATGGCGAGATAGTCACCGCGCAGACGCAGGACCGGAATACCGATCAGAATGCCGAAAACGGCAGCAACGGCAGCGCCGACAAAGATGGCGATCACAAGGCTTACGGTCGGATCGATCGCGCCCTTCATGCATTTGGAGAAGAGGGCGCCGGAGAAGGCACCGACACACATGAAGCCTGCGTGTCCGAGGCTCAGTTCACCGAGGATTCCGACGGTCAGGTTTAAGGAAACCGCCATGATCACGTAGATACAGAAAGGAACGAGGAGTCCCTTTAAAAGGCTGGATACATGTCCGGTGCCCATGAGGACTTCCATGATGATCCAGGCAGCAACGACCATGCCGAGCGTGATCATATTGTTGATAAAGAGTTTCTTTTTTGCTGTACTTTTCATGGGAATCACCTACACTTTCTCGTTCAGTTTTTTGCCCAGGATTCCGGTCGGACGTACTAAGAGGACGATGATCAGGACGGAGAATACGATCGCGTCGGAGAGCTGGGAAGAAATATATGCTTTTGACAGGATCTCAATGATTCCCAGAAGGATTCCGCCGATCAACGCGCCGGGGATGGAACCGATTCCGCCGAATACGGCTGCCACGAAGGCCTTGATGCCGGGCATGGATCCTGTGTAAGGAGTCAGGGATGGATAGGCGGAGCAGAGTAAAACACCGGCCACGGCAGCGAGGGCGGAGCCGATCGCGAATGTGAGCGCGATGGTTCCGTTTACGTTTACCCCCATCAGGGTGGCGGCACCGCGGTCTTCCGATACGGCGAGCATGGCCTGGCCGGCCTTCGTCTTGTTGATAAAGGTGGTAAGTCCGATCATGATCACGATACAGGAAACGATCGTCACGAGAGTCTCACCGGTCACTGTGATGGCACCGTCCGCGAACTTCAGAGCCGGGATCGTTACGACAGAGGTAAAGGACTTTGTGTCGGCTCCGAATAAGAGGAGAGCGACGTTCTGTAATAAGTAGCTGACGCCGATAGCCGTGATCAGGACGGACAGCGGAGAAGCGTCACGCAGCGGTTTGTAGGCGACACGCTCAATGACGATACCGAGCACGGTACACACGATGACAGAAAGGAGAACGCTTAAGAAGACCGGCATTCCCATACTGTGTGTCGTGATAAAGACCACGTAGCTTCCGACCATGATGATATCGCCATGGGCGAAGTTTAACATTTTCGCGATTCCATAGACCATGGTGTATCCAAGCGCGATGATCGCGTAGACACTGCCAAGGCTGATTCCATTGATTAAGTAGTTGATAAAACCCGTCATAAATTTTACACCTCGGTATGTTTTCATTGGCTGTGGGCCAGTTTTTCGGGGAACGGTCTGGAAACATCACAACGCAGGGCCGTGAAAGAAACAAGAGGATTGCCGAAGCGACAATCCTCTTAACATGATGCCATTCTTAAATGATCGATTACATCGCCTGATATGCGCCGTCTACGACTTTGACAGCCTTCGGTGCCTTGTGCGGTTCGCCATCCTCTGTCCACGTCATGTCTTCACCGGTAAGACCATTGACTTTGATCTTTAACATAGCCTCTTTCATCTTATCGCAGGTATCGCTTACAGATGTCTCCGGTGTGATGTCAGCCTCTTCCATGGCAGCTTTGATCGCGTAGATCGCGTCATATGCGTCAGCAGCGAACTGGATCGGAGTCTCGCCATAGTTCTCTTTGTAAGAAGTTACAAATTTCTGGGTAAGCTCATCCTGAGCGTCAGCAGCAAACGGAGTTAAGAGCATTAAACCTTCAGCAAGCTTTGTATCAAAGTTCTCAACCTGAAGGATACCGTCCATACCGTCGCAGCCGAAGAATTTCGGAGCGTAGCCCATGGTGTCAGCCTGCTTGAGGATCAGGGATGCCTCTGTGTAGTAGATCGGAAGGAATACGAGGTCAGCGCCTGCGTCCTTTGCCTTCTGGAGCTGTGTGGAGAAGTCCTTGTTGGAATCTGCTGTGAATGCCTCGGCGTCCACGATCTCAAGACCCTGGTTTGCAGCCTCAGCAGCGAATTTCTCGTAGATACCGCTGGAGTATACATCGGAGCTGTCGTAGATCACTGCGATCTTTTCCGCAAGCTTGTTCTCAGCAATGTAAGTTGCGGATGCAGCACCCTGATCCGGATCTGAGAAGCATACACGGAACACGTTCGGGTTCTGCGCACACTCAACAGAAGAGCCGGACGGTGTGATCTGGAACATATTGTCAGCATTCGTCTTATCTGCAACAGCTACACACGGAGCGGAGGTTACAGTTCCCATGAGAACCTGCATGCCCCAGTCTTTTAATGTGTTGTAGGCATTGACGGATTTCTCGGCGTCGTGCTCGTCATCCTGGAAATTAAACTCGATCTGGTATCCGTTGATACCGCCGTCAGCGTTGATCTCATCAACAGCGGTCTGGGCGCCGTTCTTAACTGCGAGACCATATACAGCAGCCGCGCCTGTGACCGGGCCGATACCGCCGATCTTGAATACTTTGTCGGAAGATGCTTCACTGGAAGCGCCAGCAGCGGCTGTTGTCGCGTCAGCTGCTGCAGCGGCAGTTGTCTCGGTTGTGGAAGATGAGCTTCCGCAGGCAGTTAAAGAAGTCGCCATTGCAAGTGCAAGGCTTAAACTTAAAACTCTTTTTTTCATAATTGATTCCTCCTCTGGAACTTGTTATCATGATAACCGTTCAATGCTCTGTCGAGTTGCAGTGAAGCGGTTAAAGATTATTTTGAATTATAGGGAGTTTGTTTCAAAATGTCAAGCAAATTTATTTTTTAACGAAAAAATTGTTGCAGTTTGGCTCTGCAGCGCACGGACCGCAACGACCAGAGCCGGTGTGCCTTTGCGGAATGGCGGTTCGGATTGACAAAATGACTCACAGTGGATAAAATTTGACATATCAGGAGCCGGGAAGGGAAAACAACAGGCCCGGATCCACCCGAAAGGAGACGTGTTATGACGCTGACGCAGTTAAAGTATGTGATCACCATCGCGGATACCGGTTCCATGAATGAAGCGGCGAAGCTTCTTTTCATATCCCAGCCCAGCCTTTCGTTGGCGCTCAAGGAGCTGGAAAATGAGATCGGGACAGAGCTTTTTAAGAGAAGCAACCGCGGCGTTGTCCTGACACCGGAAGGACAGGAGTTCTTAGGCTACGCGAGACAGGTAACGGAACAGTATAAGCTGATGGAATCCCGGTATATTGAGAAAAAGAACGTGAAGAAGAAATTCGGCGTTTCCATGCAGCATTACACCTTCGCGGTAAACGCGTTTATCGAGATGGTAAAGCAGTTCGGTATGGATGAGTACGAGTTCGCGGTCCGGGAAGAGAAGACCTATGAGGTCATTGAGGATGTGAAGACGTTCAGGAGTGAGATCGGGATTCTGTATCTGAACGATTTCAACCGGAAAGTGCTCACAAAGCTTTTCGATGAGTCCGACCTGGAATTCTGCCCGCTTATGGACTGCGGGATCTATGTATATCTCTGGAAAGGCCATCCGTTAGCGAACCAGAAGGAGATCACCATCGAGGAGCTTCAGGAGTATCCGTGTCTTTCCTTTGAACAGGGAAATTACAACTCCTTCTATTTTGCGGAGGAGGTGCTGAGCACCTACAGCTATAAACAGCTGATCAAGGCCAATGACCGGGCAACCTTGTTAAATCTGATGGTAGGCCTTAACGGATATACCCTCTGTTCCGGCATCCTCTGTGATAATTTAAACGGTTCCGATTACTGGGCGGTGAAATTAAAGTCCGACGAGGTCATGACTATCGGATACTTAAAGAGAAAAGGGATCGCCCTGAGCCCGTTGGGACAGAAATATCTGGAGGAGATCCGGAAATTTGAAGGCATGTAGCATGCTGAATGGCAATAAGAAAAAACTATAACCAGACACATGGCGGATATATTGGACGATGGCGGATCGGACGTGATATGCTGATAAAGATCTGTCAGGGAAAGAATATGCGGACAGATCATAGGAAGAGAAATAGTTTAACCTCTGGTTATGGGAAGCTTAACTGCCGGTTATACGATCTATTATAATAAGGAAGGAACTCGTTCAAATCATGCAGACGGACAGAAAAGAAGCGCTCCGATATCTGGGGCTTGGAAAACATGAACCGGATCCGGAGACGGAACGGCTTTTGGAGGAATGCATCCGGGAAGCAGAACGCGCGGCGGAGTTCAGACACCTCGTGCGGGAGTATCCGCTCTCTGTGGAAGAGGACGGAACCGTCGATGGCGGCTGCTTCCGGGTAAAGAGCGCAAACTTAAAAAAGAACCTGTCCGGCTGTGATTCCGTGCTTGTGATGGCGGTCACAGTGGGGGCGGAGGTAGACAGACTTCTCGCCCGGTACGGAAAGCTTTCGGTCGCGAAAGCAGTGGTCATGCAGGCCGCTGCCGCCGCAATGGTGGAGGCGTACTGCAATGAACTGAATGCCATGTGGAAAAAGGAGTATCTGGAAAAAGGGCTTTATCTGAGACCAAGATTTTCACCGGGTTACGGAGATTTTCCGCTATCGGCCCAGAAACAGATCCTTGACGGACTGGAGGCAGGAAAACGGATCGGGATCACACTGACAGAGGGTTATCTGATGATGCCGTCGAAGTCGGTGACGGCGGTGATCGGGGTGAGCCGGGCACCGGCAGCCTGTGTGATCGAGGGATGCGAGGCGTGCGGAAAGAAAGACTGCGCGTTCAGAAGATAAGTTGAAGAAGATAGGAGAGAGCCATGGGAATTCTGGAACTGATGAAGGAGAGACGAATTTATTTTGACGGAGGTATGGGAAGCCTATTGCAGGCCCGGGGTCTGAAGCCCGGCGAACTTCCGGAAACATGGAATCTTTCCAGACCGGAGATCATCACGGAGATCCACAGGGAGTACCTCGATGCGGGATCTGACGTGGTGACGACGAATACCTTCGGCGCAAACCATTTTAAATTTAAAGCGGAGGATGGATATTCCGTAAAAGAGATCGTGACGGCGGCGGTTCGAAATGCAAAAAACGCCATCGCGGCGGCCGGACATGGTTACGCGGCTCTGGACATGGGACCGACGGGAAAGCTCTTAAAGCCATACGGCGATCTGGAGTTTGAGGATGCCTATGAGGCCTATAAAGAGGTGGTCCTCATCGGAAAAGAGGCTGGCGCGGATCTTGTGATCATCGAGACCATGGGAGATGGATATGAGCTGAAGGCGGCAGTTCTGGCGGCGAAGGAGAACAGTGATCTGCCGGTATTTGCGACCGTCACGCTGGACGAAAAGGGAAAGATGCTGACCGGGGGCAACGTGGAGTCTGTGACGGCACTCTTAGAGGGACTGGGAGCCGATGTGATCGGTTTAAACTGTGGTCTCGGGCCGATCCAGCTGCTGCCGTTTATGAGAGATATGGCGAAGGTGTCTTCCACACCGATCCTTGTCAATCCCAATGCCGGATTGCCGAGAAGCGAGGGCGGAAAGACCGTTTACGACATTGATGCCGATGAATTTGCCGCGGCGATGCAGGATATGGCGAGAAACGGGGCGACGGTACTCGGCTGCTGCTGCGGAACGACACCGGAACACATCCTTAAGACAAAACTTGCCTGCGATGATATTCCTGTCTGTGAAATTACGGACAAAAACCGCACGGTGATCTCCTCCTACTCCCACGCGGTGACATTCGGCGGCAGACCGATCCTGATCGGGGAGCGGATCAACCCGACGGGAAAGCCGAAATTCAAGCAGGCGTTGAAGGATAAGGATCTGACCTATATTTTATCCATGGGTGTTGCCCAGCAGGAGAGCCGCGCCGATGTTCTGGATGTCAATGTGGGACTTCCGGGGATCGATGAACCTCAGATGATGGTGGATGTGGTAAAGGAACTTCAGGGTGTTCTGGATCTGCCTCTTCAGATCGACACCTCTGACCCGGTGGCCATGGAGCGGGCGCTCAGGATCTACAACGGAAAACCGCTGATCAACTCGGTAAACGGAAAGAAAGAGGTCATGGAGCAGATCTTCCCGCTGGTAAAGCATTATGGCGGTGTGGTGGTTGCTCTGGCTCTCGATGAGAACGGAATTCCGGAGACGGCGGACGGACGACTTGCTGTTGCGAGAAAGATATACGAGACAGCGGCATCCTACGGGATCCCGAAAAAGGATATTCTCGTGGACTGTCTCTGCATGGCGGTGAGCTCCGATAAGAACGGGGCGCTCACAACCCTGGAGACCGTGAGAAGAGTGCGGGATGAGCTTGGAGGAAAGACAGTCCTCGGTGTCTCCAACGTGTCCTTCGGACTTCCGATGCGTGAGAACATCAACTCTTCTTTCTTCCTTCTCGCAATGCAGAACGGACTTTCTGCGGGGATCGTGAATCCGAATCTGGAAGCCATGATGCAGGCCTATGACAGCTTCCTTGTGCTGTCAGCTCAGGATGAGAACTGCGCGGGATATGTGGGAATCTATGGTCCGAAGGAAGCGGAGAAGAAGAGACAGAAAGAGATCTTAAAGGCGGCGGCGGTGAACCAGGCAGCCGGGGTGAGTGGAGCGGCAGGCGCAGGAAACAGCAATGGAGCCGGAAATACGTCCGGCACAGGCACAGGAGCGGCAGATACCGGATCTGCGTTAAAAAAGAGCATTGTAAAGGGAATGTCTCAGGCGGCAGCCGATGCAGCGAAACTCGCCTTGAAGGACACGGATGCCTTAGAGCTCATCAATACGGATATGATCCCGGCCCTCGACGAGGTAGGAAAAGGCTTTGAAGCCGGAACCGTGTTCCTCCCGCAGCTTTTGATGAGTGCGGAGGCGGCGAAGGCAGCGTTCGCCGTCGTGAAGGAGTCCATGGAGGCTAACGGAGAGGTTCAGGAGAAAAAGGGAAAAGTGATCCTCGCCACAGTTAAAGGCGATATTCACGATATCGGAAAGAATATCGTGAGGGTCCTTCTGGAGAACTACAGTTTTGACGTGATGGATCTCGGACGCGATGTGCCGCCAGAGACCATCGTGGAAGCGGCGGTGAAGGAACACGTGCTGGTGGTGGGACTCAGTGCCCTCATGACGACAACGGTTCCGGCAATGGAGGATACCATCAAGGCGCTCCGGAAGGATGCACCATGGGTGAAGGTCATGGTTGGCGGTGCAGTCCTGACACAGGAGTATGCAGATGCCATCGGGGCGGATGCCTATTGTAAGGACGCTATGGCTTCGGTGAATTTCGCGACGAGCGTGATCGGGGAAGCGTAAAAGATAAGATGATATTTTCAACTGCCAGGTCTTTCATTGAAACCTGGCAGTTCGCTGTTCCTCCCCAATATGCCTGCCCATGACGTGTTCAGACGATAACCGAAAACAGCTCCTATTTCTTTCTGCACACGGGCAGGAGGTTTCTGGAGTGAAAATGCCGTACAATCCAGTGACAGTCGTGGGTTTTGTCGCGTTGAAATTCGAACTATCGGCAGGATCGGTTCCTGTTTATGTCATGCGTGGGCGATAACAAAAATATCAACAGAACTATGGATTTTTCTACCGCGATACGGTATAATGATAGTTACTGTATAAGTCTGTGTCTGCAATTGCCATGTTTTTGGTATGGCGCGGGAAAATGATGCAGACTGGCACGCTAAAAAAGGAGAAAATCAGATGAAAAAAATTCTGGATATCATCACGGATGAGATGAAAAAAGCTTTTGCGGCGAACGGTTACGATGAGAACTTTGCAAAAGTGACTCTGTCCAACCGCCCGGATCTCTGCGAATACCAGTGCAACGGCGCGATGGCAGCCGCAAAGACATATAAAAAGAAACCGATCGATATCGCGAACGGTGTAGTAGAACAGTTAAAAGACAGCGAAGTATTTGAAGAAGTGAATGCCGTTATGCCGGGATTCATCAACTTGAAATTAGACCCGGCTTTCCTTTCCGGCTACATGAACGGAATGAAGGGTGCAAAGAAGCTCGGAATGGACGAGGTCGAGAAGCCGGAGACAATTGTTATCGACTACGGCGGAGCAAACGTCGCAAAGCCGCTCCACGTCGGACATCTCCGTTCTGCGGTGATCGGTGAGGCGTTAAAGCGTATGGGACGATTTGTGGGCCACAAGGTCATCGGAGACGTTCATCTCGGTGACTGGGGACTCCAGATGGGCCTTATCATCGAGGAATTAAAGGACAGAAAGCCGGAGCTTCCGTACTTTGACGAGAGCTTTACCGGAGAGTACCCGGAGGAAGCACCGTTTACGATCTCTGAGCTTGAGGAAATCTACCCGGCAGCCAGCGGAAAATCCAAGGTTGACGAGGCATTCAAGGAGCGCGCCCAGGAGGCGACCTTCAAGCTTCAGAGCGGATACGCGCCGTACCGCGCGATCTGGAAGCATATCATGAATGTTTCCTTAAAAGATTTAAAGAGAAACTACGCAAACCTTGACGTGGATTTCGACCTGTGGAAAGGTGAGAGCGACGCGCAGCCGTATATCCCGGGCCTGATCAAGGACCTCCAGGATAAAGGACTTGCATATGAGAGCCAGGGTGCTCTCGTTGTAGATATCGCAGAGCCGACTGATACAAAGGAACTTCCGCCGTGTATCGTAAGAAAATCCGATGGTGCGGCCCTCTACGCGACTTCCGACCTTGCGACCATCGTTGAGAGAGAAGAAGATTTCAAGCCGGATCACTATATCTACGTAGTGGACAAGCGTCAGGAACTCCACTTTACACAGGTCTTCCGTGTCGCAAAGAAGGCAGGGATCGTTCCGGCAGACCGGAAGATGGATTTTGTCGGCTTCGGTACTATGAATGGAAAGGACGGAAAGCCGTTTAAGACGAGAGAAGGCGGCGTTATGCGTCTTGAGAACCTGATCGCGGATATCGATGAGGCGGCTTACAACCGTATCATGGAGAACCGTACCGTTTCTGAGGATGAGGCGAAAAAAACGGCTGAGATCGTAGGTCTCGCTGCTTTAAAATATGGTGATCTCTCCAATCAGGCGACAAAGGATTATGTCTTCGATATCGACAGATTTACTTCCTTCGAGGGAAATACAGGTCCGTATGTTCTCTACACGATCGCGAGAATCAACTCCATCTTAAAGAAATACAGTGATACCTGTGAAAATACAGAGAGCGGCGAGATCCTTCCATCGTCTGCTGAGCCGGAGAAGACCTTGATGCTCGCCCTTTCCCGGTACAGCGATGTGATGCTTACCTGCTTCGAGGAGCTTGCGCCGCATAAGATCTGCGCTTACATTTACGAACTCTCAAATGCGTTAAATCACTTCTATCATGAGACGAAGATCATCGCTGAGGAAGACAGGAAGAAACAGGCGGGGTATATCAGCCTTGTTACTTTAACACGTGATGTGTTAATGACATGCATTAACGTTCTGGGATTCAGCGCACCGGAACGGATGTGATGAAACAGCCTGTCATGCGGCTATGCAGAAGGGCAGGCTTGCCTGCACAGATGCATAGACATATGACAGGCAAAACTTCATGAGCAAGTAAGCCATCAGGCTGGATTGCGAATGAAGTCAGGATCGTGGGAGCACGAAGTGCGGAACGATCCGTTTCAGGGCTGGAAAGCAATAAAACAAACCGCGGCTATGCAGAAGAGCAGGCTTGCCTGCACAGATGCATAGACATATGACAGGCAAAACTTCATGAGCAAGTAAGCCATCAGGCTGGATTGCGAATGAAGCTAGGATCGTGGGAGCACGAAGTGCAAAACGATCCGTTTCAGGGCTGGAAAGCAATAAAACAAACCGGGGGGACGGAATGATATGGAAGTAACGGAACTTACTGCCGAAGCCTTCTGGAAAGGCGAGACAGAGATCAGGGGAACCGTCATGGACGGGGAAGATGAATACCGTGTCCGTATCCTGCGCAAGGGTAGTCAGAATTTTGACTACTCTTGTTCGCATATCAGTAAAACGGGAAGAAATCTCGGCTTTTGCGGAGTATCCTGCACACAGGGACCCGACGGGATCCCCATGTGCCCGCATGCCCATGCCCTGCTTGCGGAATGGCTCCGGAGAGAGAGCAGGGAGTCGAAACATCCGGTCTCCACATCCCAGAAAGTCCGGTTTATGGTCCGGGAGTACACGAACCGCGAGGTGAGCCGGATCATGGGGGCCTCCGAGGAGGGACATTACCGTCTGATCCCTATCGTTACGATCTCAAGAGACCAGGTGCGGGTCCGCTTCACGGTGGGCCGTGAAAAACAGTACCCGGTGAAGGATCTGACAGCCTTCGCGAAGGCGATGGAAACCATGAGCCTTGTCCAGTACGGAAAAGGGCTGGCGTTCCATCACAGTCTTCAGGCTTTCGATGAGGAGAGCCGGGCGCTGGCGCTTCTCATCATGGAACGTGTCGGCTTTTTTAGGGAACAATACCGCGGAAACGGCCGGTTTTCCATGGAAGCGGAACCGGCGTTAAAAGAACTGATCCTGGGAAAAGCCGGACGAGAGCGGTTCTTTGCCATCATGGACGGTCAGACCATCGAGTGTGAGGATTACCGGAAGAAAAAGAGAATGCTGACGGTAAAACGGGAAAATCCTACATTTACCGCTGTTGTAAAGAAAGAGGGACGGGACGGGATCAAGGTCACTGTTGATAAGGACATTATGGCCTTTTCCGGCGAAAAGTCCTTATTTATCGCGGACCAGGAATCGATCTGCCGCTGCGATCCAGACTACACGGAGTGCCTAACCGTATTCATGGAATACATGGTCATGGGGCTTGATGCGGAGAATGAAGTCTCCGTCAATGACCGGGACATGCCGCTCTTTTATGAGAGAGTTTTGAGAAAGCTGGAGCCTTTCGGACTGATCCGCTCCGAGGGCGTGGATCTTGAGAGCTACCGCCCGAAGGAATTGAAGGCCTCCTTCTATTTTGACAGCGATGCCGCTGGAACCGTCACCCTGCGTCCGGAGCTCGCCTACGGCGATTTCTCCTTTCACCCGCTGGCGGACGAGAATGTCCCGAAAGAGATTTGCCGGGATGTCCCGGGAGAATTCAAGGTGAGCCAGCTGATCACCACCTACTTTAAGTATACGGAAGACGGATCCGGAAACCTCGTGATCAAGAATGACGACGAGGCGGTATATCGTCTGATCTCCGAGGGCATGAAGAAATTCATGGATACCGGGGATGTGTTCGTGTCCGAGTCCTTCAAGAAGATCCGCGTCCTGCCGCCGGTGAGCACATCGGTCCAGGTACGGACGCTGGGAAGATGGCTGGAACTTGAGGTAGACACTGGGGCGCTTCCGCGGGAAGAACTCGCGGCGGTGCTGGCGGCTTACGGAAAGAAAAAGAGCTTTTACCGGATGAAGAACGGCGATTTCCTGACTCTGGGGGATGGCGGACTTCTCACGGTCGCAAAGATCGCGGAACAGCTCGGTGTCGCGAAGGAACTTGTGGGTTCCGACACGATAAAGCTCCCTGCATACCGCGCTATGTTCCTGGATGCGGCGTTAAAAGAGGATAAGAGCGTTAGCGTGTACCGCGACCAGCTGTTCAAGGCTGTGGTCCGTGGCATGAAGGACGTGGAGGACAGCGATTACGAGATCCCGAAACGCCTTGCATCGACGCTTCGAAGCTACCAGAAGGTGGGCTACCGGTGGTTAAAGAGCCTGGATGCCTACGGCTTCGGCGGAATCCTTGCGGACGAGATGGGTCTGGGAAAGACGATCCAGGTCATCGCCCTTTTGCTGGATGAAAAGGCAGAGAACGGCGGCACGTCTCTCGTGGTGTGTCCGGCATCCCTGGTATACAACTGGGAGAACGAGTTTGCCCAGTTCGCCCCGGAGCTTAAGATCATGACGGCGGCGGGGAACCAGGCAGAGCGCGAGGAGATGTTCGCAGCTTATGAGAAGGAGCGCCCGGATGTGATCATTACGTCCTACGACCTCTTAAAGCGCGATATTCTCTGGTACCATGAAAAGGAATTCCGCTTCGAGATCATTGACGAGGCCCAGTACATCAAGAATTCCTCCACACAGGCAGCGAAATCCGTGAAGGCTGTTCCGGCAAAGACGAGATTTGCCCTGACAGGAACACCCATTGAGAACCATCTTGGGGAACTCTGGAGTATCTTTGACTTCCTGATGCCGGGATTTTTATTCACGTCACAGAAGTTTAAGCGTGCGTTTGAGATGCCGATCGTGAGGGACCAGGATCCAAATGCCCTGGTTCAGTTAAAAAAGCTTACGGGACCGTTTATTTTGAGGCGTTTAAAGAAAGATGTCTTAAAGGAACTTCCGGATAAATTAGAGACGGTTCTCTACTCCAACATGGAGGGCGAGCAGAAAGACCTCTACACGGCCGCGGCAGCTTCCTTAAAGGAACAGCTCATGGAGGGAACTGACGGAGATTACGGAAAAGAGCGGATGCAGATCCTCGCGGAGCTCATGCGTCTGCGCCAGATCTGCTGCGAGCCGTCTCTATGCTTTGACGGCTACAAAGGTGGATCCGCGAAGCTCGATACCTGTATGGAGCTTCTCTTAAACGGAACATCTGCGGGACATAAGATCCTCCTGTTCTCCCAGTTTACATCGATGCTTGAGATCATCGCGAAGCGCTTAAAGAAGGAGAAGATCCCGTTTTACCTGCTCACCGGCTCCACGCCGAAGCGGGGCCGCGTGCAGATGGCGTCTTCGTTCCAGAAGGACGATGTGATGGTGTTCTTAATCTCACTGAAGGCCGGCGGAACCGGATTAAATCTCACTGCGGCGGATGTGGTGATCCACTACGATCCGTGGTGGAACGTGGCGGCACAGAACCAGGCCACAGACCGCGCCCACAGGATCGGGCAGGAGAACCAGGTCTCCGTATTCAAACTCATCACGAAGCACACCATCGAGGAGAATATCCTGAAGCTTCAGGAGATGAAGCGGGATCTGGCGGATACCGTGGTGACGGAAGGAACAGGAGCGCTCAGCAGTATCACGAGAGAAGACCTCATTCGTATGCTGGACGAAGATATATAAGCGATATGCCCGTATCAGACGGACATACGGTTCCTGTCAGCGCGAGACGTAGACGGGAATGCTTGAAGCGACATAAGAAAATCGACAGAAAATTGCAAAGCTTTTTCGGTGGATCTATGGTAGCATAGAGAAAGAAAATGAGGAAAGAAAAATGAGAAAAATGAACAGATTTATCCCGGTCGCACTTGCATGTGCCATTTTTGCGGCACAGCCGGTGCAGGCGGCTACGATCATCCGGGACAGCGATAAACAGGCCACCAGCCAGAACAAACAGACGACAAACACGACCCAGAATCCCCAGGCTGGAAACGAGGGCGGTCCGGGATATGAGGACAGCAAGCCCAATACATCAAATAATACAACAAACACAGCCGGTCAGAGCCAGGTGAGCGCAGAGGCAAAAGCGGCAGCGGATGCCATCGCAAAGCCGACGATCTCCGCGGAGGCCGGAATCCTCTACGATGTGACGAACGGAAGAGTTCTCTTCGAGAAGAATGCCGATGAGAAGCTTGCTCCAGCCAGCACCACAAAGCTTATGACAGCGCTTCTCGTGCTGGAAAAAGCAAACCTGGACGACAAGGTGACATTCTCAAAGACAGCAGTCACAAACCTGGAGTCCGGAGCTGTGAAGATCGGACTCGTGGAGGGCGACCAGGTCTCCGTGAAGGACAGCCTCTATGCCCTGCTTTTAAAATCTGCCAATGAGGTCGCAAACGGACTCGCGGAGCATGTCTCCGGCAGTATTTCCGCCTTCGCGGAGCTCATGAACGCGAGAGCGGCGGAGCTCGGCTGCACGAACACACATTTCGTGAATCCAAACGGCTTAAATTCCGATCAGCAGTATACTACATGCCGCGATATGGCGAAGATCGCAGCTGCGGCCTTCGCAAATAAGACGCTCTGCGAGATCGACTCCACACTGAGCTACAAGTTCCCGGCGACAAAGGCAGCAGCGGCAAGAACCATCACTCCGGGCCACAAGATGCTCTACCCGAACGATTCCAGATATTATGCGGGAATCGTCGGCGGAAAGACGGGATATACTTCCAAGGCAGGAAATACTCTTGTGACCTGCGTGGAGAAAAACGGCGTCCGTATGGTTGCGGTGATCTTAAAATCCAAGAGCACCCACTATGAGGATACAAAGAAGATGCTGGACTATGGCTATCAGTATGTCAATACAGAGAAGTCCGGAAGCACATCCGCAGGAAAGCAGACAACTGCCGGACACTGGGTACAGGATAACGGCAGCTGGAGATACGAGTTTGCCGACGGAACAAAGGCAGTAGGAACGATCTACACGATCGATGCCGCTGATTTCGGTTTTGATACGGACGGAAAGATGGTAACCGGATGGAAGATGTTCGGCACCGAGTGGCACTATTTTGAGACAAACGGAAAGATGGTAAAGAGCGCATGGAGACAGGATTCCGGTAAGTGGTTCTATCTCGACGCGGAGGGAAAGATCGCGAAAAATACCACGATCGATAACAAGTATGTAGTCGGCGCAGACGGCGCATGGGTACAGTAAAAATAAAAAGGAGTATTGATCATGAAAGAAAGAGTAAAAGTAATGCAGGACGTGTACGAGAACCGTTCCACAAATAAGAAGGCAGCAGGATGCACCGTCATCATCAGCGGAGAGATGAAGGAAGTTATGGATAAGATCATCGCAAAGCATCCGGAGTACAAGAGCTATGCACAGGCATTCGCAGGCGTTGTTGAGCGCGGGATTCGCGTATTTGAGGAGGAGTAATCCGATTTGGGAACAGCAGTGTTTCTGGCAGCCGGTGTCATGGCTTTTGGGGCCGGTTGCCTGGCACGTTCCCGGTATGAGAGGGACTGCCTTGTAACGGAAGAGTACCGGATCGCCTCGGAGAAGATCCACGGACAGGGAAAGACCATCGTCTTCCTGACTGATCTCCACAATAAAGAATTCGGGGAAGAGAATAGCCGTCTGCTTGAGACCGTGCGGAAGGTGAAACCGGATGCCGTACTTTTTGGCGGGGACGGAATGGTTGCAAAGAGGGGAAATTCTGATGTCAGGATCCCGCTGGCGCTTCTGACAGAGCTTGCGAAGGAGTTTCCGGTATACTGCGGAAATGGAAATCATGAGAGCCGGATGCTATGGAAATCTGAGATTTACGGTGAGGCTTATGAGAATTATCGGACAGCCCTGGAAAATGCAGGGATCCGTTATCTCTCCAACGAGGCGGCGGATCTCGACAGCGATATCAGGATTTATGGCCTCGATCTTCCGAAGAGCGCCTATCTGCCGCGGTCGGGAGAGATCCCTGAGGGTCTTTTGAAGGAGACCCTGGGAGAGCCGGACCCTGAAAAGTTCTGTCTTCTTCTGGCCCATTCTCCGCTGTTTTTTGAGGAGTATGCGGCGTGGGGAGCGGATCTCACACTTTCCGGACATTTTCATGGCGGAACCATCCGGCTTCCGCTTGTGGGCGGAGTCATGACACCCCAGTACCAGTTCTTTTATCCGCGCTGTGCGGGATATTTTGAACTTCCGGGAAAAGGAAGAGAAAAGAGCCGGATGATCGTCGGGCGGGGACTTGGGACCCACTCGATCAATATCAGGCTGAATGATAAACCACAGGTGGTTGTTGTGAGGCTCTGCGGGGCTGATACGCAGCAGTAGGGACAAAATGTGAACGGCGTGATGAAGAGTGTGCATACGCACATTCTTTTTTGCGGTTATATATCGAATTGTTGGACATGGGCTTTCTGAATGGAAGACTGTGAAAACATACTTGAGGTGCATATGGAATTATCGTACAAACTGGAAAAGTTTGAAGGTCCGCTGGATCTTCTTCTCCATCTGATTGAAAAAAACAAAGTGAATATCTACGATATCCCGATCGCCGAGATCACGGACCAGTATATGGAGTACGTGCGGCAGATGGATGAGGAAAATCTGGATGTGGTCAGCGAATTCCTTGTGATGGCGGCGACGCTTCTCGACATCAAGGCGCGGATGCTGCTGCCGAAAGAAGTGAATGAGGAGGGCGAGGAGGAAGATCCGAGAGCGGAACTTGTGATGCGTCTCCTGGAATATAAGAAATACCGGCTGATGTCGGAGGAACTTAAGGACATGGAGTCCGGGGCGGACCGGGTGTTCTACAAGGATCCGACGATCCCGCCGGAGGTCAAGGAATATGCAGAGCCGGTGGATCTCGATAAGCTCCTGGACGGAGTGACGCTCACGAAGCTTCAGAAGATCTTCGAGTCGGTGATGAAGCGGCAGCAGGATAAGATCGACCCGGTCCGCAGCACCTTCGGAACCATCAAAAAAGATCCGGTGAGTCTGGAGGACAAGATCACCTCTGTTCTGGGATATGCCAGAAAGCACCGGAAATTCAGCTTCCGGCAGATGCTGGAAAAGCAGAACGACAAGACAGAGGTCGTCGTGACGTTCCTGGCACTTTTAGAGCTCATGAAGGTGGGGAAGATCCATCTGACCCAGGAACATCTCTTTGACGACATGTGCATAGAATCTCTTGAGCCGGAAGGCGAAGAAGAGGATATTGCTATCGATGTCACAACTGCTCAGTAGGTTTGCGCATTTACTGCGCGGGACTGTAAAAAATCGGACAGTTCCGTTACCAGTATGAGTAGGAGAATACCACTGTGGAGGAAAATGAATGAGAGTGGAAAATCTGAAAAAGCAGGAGTCCGTTGTGGAGTCCGTGCTGTTTACCATGGGGCAGTCTGTGGAGATCCGCCAGCTTGCGGCAGCGTTGGAATCGGATGAGGAGACGGCCATCCAGGCCGTGGAGCGCCTGAAGGAGAAATATGACAAGAGAAAGGCGGGCATGCAGATCGTGCGTCTCGATGACAGCTACCAGATGTGCAGCCGCACCGACTATTATGAACATCTGATCCGCGTGGCGGCGACACCAAAGAAGCAGGTGCTGTCGGACGTGGTGATGGAGACGCTGGCGATCATCGCCTACAAGCAGCCGGTGACGAAGGCAGATATCGAGAAGATCCGGGGAGTAAAGTCGGATCACGCGGTGAACCGCCTTGTGGAGTATGACCTGGTGTATGAGGCGGGGCGTCTCGATGCGCCTGGAAGACCGGCACTTTTTGCCACGACGGAGGAATTTCTGCGCCGCTTCGGAGTCGGATCTACGGAACAGCTCCCGGAGATGAATGTGGAGCAGCGGGAGGAAATCCGGAGCGAGGTCGAGGAGGAGCTGAACCTTAAAATCGACGAGGAAGGTCATCTGATCGATGAGCCGGAAAAGGATGCGGGGACGGCAGAAGAACCGGTAGATTCGGAAACTGGAATGGAAAAAACAGAAGAGAATGAAAGTGGCGCAATCATAAGCGATACAGAGATAGAGAAAGAAATAGAAAGCGAAGACAACAGCGAAACCGATGAGGAGGATTCCATATCATGAAATGCAGTGAGATCAAAGTGATCAAGAAAGACGGGACAAAAGAAGAATTCAATGTCCAGAAAGTCCTGGCGGCGGTGAACAAGTCCGCAAACCGTGCGATGATAATCTTCTCAAAGGCTGAGAGCAAATTTATCTGTGAGTTCGTGGAGGAGAAGGCGGAGGAACTGGACCAGTCAGAGGTGCCGATCGCCCAGATGCACAATATCGTCGAGGGCGCCCTGGAGCGCGTCAATCCGGTGGTCGCAAAGAGTTACCGCGATTACCGCAACTACAAGCAGGATTTCGTCCAGATGTTGGACGAGGTCTACAAAAAGAGCCAGTCCATCATGTATATTGGCGACAAGGAAAACAGCAACACCGACAGCGCCCTGGTCTCCACGAAGCGGAGCCTGATCTTCAACGAGTTAAATAAATCCTTATACCAGAAGTTCTTTATGACCGTTGAAGAACTTCAGGCATGCCGCGACGGCTATATCTATATCCACGACATGTCCGCGCGCCGTGATACGATGAACTGCTGCCTCTTTGATGTCAATGAGGTCTTAAGCGGCGGATTTGAGATGGGAAATATCTGGTACAACGAGCCGAAGACCCTGGATGTGGCCTTTGACGTTATCGGCGATATTGTCCTGAGTGCCGCAAGCCAGCAGTATGGCGGTTTTACGGTGCCGAACGTGGAGAATATCCTGGCGCCTTACGCGGAGAAATCTTACGGAAAGTATATCACAAAGTATATTGACCTTGGCCTCGATGAGGAGAAGGCAAAAGAAGTGGCATGGAACGACGTTCAGCGCGAGATGGAACAGGGATTCCAGGGATGGGAGTACAAGTTTAACTCTGTTTCCTCCAGCCGCGGTGACTACCCGTTTATCACCATGACAGCGGGAACCGGAACAAGCCGCTTCGCGAAGATGGCCACTATCACGATGCTGAACGTCAGAAAGAAAGGTCAGGGAAAAGAAGGCCACAAGAAGCCGGTACTGTTCCCGAAGCTTGTATTTTTATATGATGAGAACCTCCACGGACCGGGAAAAGAGCTGGAGGACGTCTTCGAGGCAGGAATCGAGTGTTCCTCAAAGACGATGTATCCGGACTGGCTGTCATTGAGCGGTGAGGGATATATCGCCAGCATGTATAAAAAGTATGGAAAGATCATAAGCCCCATGGGATGCCGCGCCTTTCTTTCCCCGTGGTATGAGCGAGGCGGCATGGAACCGGCGGACGAGAATGACGTTCCGGTGTTTGTTGGCCGCTTCAACATCGGCGTTGTGAGCCTGCATCTTCCGATGATCCTCGCGAAGGCGAGACAGGAGAGCAGGGATTTCTATGTGGTCCTCGACTACTACCTGGAGCTGATCCGTAAGATCCATATCCGTACCTACGCGTACCTCGGCGAGATGCGTGCCTCCACGAACCCGCTTGCCTACTGCGAGGGCGGATTCTACGGCGGACATTTGGGGCTTCACGATAAGATCAAGCCGCTCTTAAAGACCGCGACGGCGTCCTTTGGAATCACGGCGTTCAACGAGCTCCAGAGACTTTATAACGGAAAATCCCTGGTGGAGGACGGCGCCTTTGCCATCGAGGTGTTAAAGCATATCAACGAGAAGGTGGAGCAGTTTAAGCATGAGGACGGAAACCTCTATGCGATCTACGCCACACCGGCGGAGAATCTCTGCGGTCTGCAGGTAAAGCAGTTCAGGAAGAAGTACGGAATCATTGAGAATGTCTCTGACCGCGAGTACGTCAGCAACGGCTTCCACTGCCATGTGACTGAGGACATCACTCCAATCCAGAAGCAGAATCTGGAACACCGGTTCTGGGAGCTCTCCAACGGCGGAAAGATCCAGTATGTGAAGTACCCGATCGACTACAACAAAGAGGCGATCCGCTCCCTGGTCCGCCGCGCCATGAAGATGGGATTCTACGAGGGAGTAAACCTGTCCCTGTCTTACTGCGATGACTGCGGTCACGAGGAACTGAATATGGATGTGTGCCCGGTCTGCGGAAGCAAAAACCTCACGAAGATCGACCGGATGAATGGATATCTGAGCTATTCCCGCGTAAAAGGCGATACGAGACTGAATGATGCGAAGATGGCCGAGATCGCTGAGAGAAAGAGCATGTGATAAAACCAGTTTGCAGTGCACGGATTCAGGCATAAAAATGTGTTGCAAGCTTGCTTGCATAAGCATTTTTCTGCCTAAAGACGTATAGGGCGGACTTCCGAGAGATTCTTGTTTTTATGCCAATAAAAACAAGAATATGAACACTGAAGAATACAGATAAAGGATAAAGAAAATGCGATACCACAACATAACAAAAGAGGACATGTTAAACGGTGATGGCCTGCGCACAGTCTTATGGCTGGCAGGCTGCAGCCATGCTTGTCCGGGCTGCCAGAATCCGGTGACATGGGATGTGAAGGGCGGACTTCCGTTCGATGAGGCAGCGAAAGAGGAGCTTTTTGAGGCACTTTCCCCAGCCTGGATCTCCGGGGTGACCTTTTCCGGCGGTGACCCGCTCCACTGGCAGAACCGGAAGGAGACAGGAAATCTCATCGAGGAGATCCACAAAAAATTCCCGGAAAAGACCATCTGGCTGTATACAGGATTTCTCTGGGAAGACATCAAAGACCTCCCGTTCTTAAAATATGTGGATGTTCTCGTCGACGGCCCGTTCGTTGAAGCGGAAAAAGATGTGACCCTGCACTGGAAAGGCAGCGCGAACCAGAGAGTGATCGACGTGAAAAAGAGCCTGGCACAGGGAAGTGTAGTTCTTTACGAGTCAAAATAGAATAATGGAGTGAAGGAGGAAGGCACATGTTCACAAAGTATATACTCTGTATTTTAACGATTGAATGGGCCGTGATTGGTACCTGGCTGTTAAAGGGAAAAGGAAAGTCCTACGAGCGGATTCAGAAGAACGATAAGATCCATGAAAAAGACCGTTTCATCCGCTTTCAGGGAATGAACCTTTTGTATCTTGCCCTGACTTCTTTCCTCGCCCTGCTCACAACATTCGCAGGCTCCGACCGCCTCACACTCCTCTTTTTCGCCGCCGTCTGCCTGTGTCTGTTCGGCCGGCTTCTCTACGGAAACTGGAAATTCGGCGGAAAGATCTGGATCCGGTGGTAAAATAGAATAAAAAACTTATTTTTGGGGCTGTCGCATTAGCATATCAGTTAGTACGGCAGTCCCATTATTGATATCAGAGTCGTTTTTACACGAAATTAAAGTTTATATAAACTTTATAATTTTAAACGTTTGATAACTTGAGACTGGTCCGCAGCTGGTTTATAATGAAGAAAATCATACAAAAGGTTCCTGAAAAAGAAAGGAAAACATGAGAAAAACATATCAGGAACTTGAATTTAAGGATGCGTTTATGTTTGCGGCGGTCATGTCCGATGCGGAAAGCTGCAGGGGAGTGCTGGAGCGGATTCTGGGAATCCCGATAAGAAAAGTAATGGTTCATGCGGAACATGTTCTCTTTGTAAATCCGGAAACAAGAGGTGTCCGTCTTGATGTGTATGCGGATGATGAACATGGAACGGTCTATAATGTGGAGATGCAGACAACGGACAATAAAAATCTGCCGAAAAGAAGCAGGTATTATCAAGGACAGATGGATATGGATGCTTTGAAGACAGGGGAAGATTTTGCAAGGCTGCCGCAGAGTATCGTGATCTTTATCTGCACATTTGATCCATTCGGAAGAGAGCGATACAGGTATACATTTGTGGAAACCTGCAGAGAAGATGGGGAACTTCTGGAGGATGGAACCTGCAAGATTTTTCTGAACACGAAAGGGAAAATTGAGACAGGGATAGGACAGGAACTTGTACGTTTCTTAAAGTGGATCGGTGAGCCTGATGCCGGGAAGGAAAAGGAAGAAAATGATCTGCTTATCACGAAACTTCGGACACAGATCACAGATTTAAAGAAAAATCGGGGAATGGAGGAAAATTATATGTTGTTTGGTGAAATGTTGGATGAAGAAAGGCGGCAAGGGCAGAAAGAAGGACTGCAGCAGGGGAAAATGGATATACTTTTAAAACTGCTGCAGGAGCATAAGATCGACGTCAAGACAGCAGCATCAATTATGGGAATGAATGAGGATGAGTTTGCAAAAGCGGTAAAAGAATGCCAGGAAGTCTAAAACAATATTTAAACAAGTCATAAAATCTAGAGACAAATCTAACTATTTTTAATCTATCGTATCTGAAAACAAATCGATAAAGAATCAAAGAATGAATATCAGGAATCTATGTATGATTTAAAACAGGGCAGGATTCCAGAGGAATCCTACCCTAAATGTGATTGTAAACGATATTTAACAACACTTTGCAAGAATTCTCCCATCCTCTTTAGGTGGTGAGATGAATTGCCTTTTGGGAAAATCATGCAATATCTGGCATCTTAAAACTGCACATATCTGTGCACATAAATGAAAACAAGCATAGAAGAACAAATGTTCTGAAAGACATAGACAAACAAGCGTTCCTGTGCTATGATATAATCAGTCGAAAGTAAAAGGAAAGGCTGATTTTATGAGAAAATTGGACAGTAATGCGCATTCAGTATTTCTACTCTATTATCATTTGATTCTGGTTATAAAATACCGAAAAAAGATACTGACGGATCCTGTTTCTGATCGGGCCCGGGAGATTTTTGAATATATCGCTCCGAAGTATCATGTTACATTAGAGGAATGGAATCATGATCGGGATCATGTTCATATCATGTTCCGGGCCCATCCGAAATCGGAACTCAGCAAATTTATTAATGCGTATAAAAGCGCAAGCAGCTGATTGATAAAAAAAGAGTATCCGGAGATTCGGCAGAAGCTTTGGAAAGAAATGTTCTGGAGCCAGAGTTTTTGTCTGTTAAGTGCTGGTGGTGCACCCATTGAGGTTATCCGCCAGTACATAGAAACACAGGGAGAAAAGAAGAGTGAACATCGTGTACCGTTTTCGGATCTACCCGAATAAATCTCAAAAAGAACTATTTGCAAGGACATTTGGCTGTGTGCGTTTCGTGTATAACCGGATGCTGGCAGAAAAGAACGAATATTATGAGAAAACCGGAAAAGTATTAAAGGTTACGCCTGCAAAATATAAGGCAGAGTTTCCGTGGCTGAAGGAGGTAGACAGTCTGGCATTGTGCAATGCGCAGCTGCATCTGCAGGCTGCCTATAAGAACTTTTTTCGGGATTCTTCAGTTGGCTTTCCGAATTTCAAGTCAAAAAAGAATCCGGTAAGAAGTTATACGACAAACTGTGTAAATGGAAATATTACTTTGCAGAATGGTAAACTGAAACTTCCGAAAGCAGGTTGGATCCGCATAAAATAGCATCGGAGTATCGATGATCGTTACATATTGAAGGGTGCCACCGTCAGCCAGGAAGCAGATGACAAGTATTATGTATCATTACTGTATGTGGCAGAAGAACCGGAACATGAAATCAGGTCAGTAAAAACCGCAATCGGACTTGATTTTTCTATGAGAGAATTGTATGTAGATTCCCATGGAGCTCATGCAGATTATCCCCACTTTTTCCGAAAATCCCAGGAAAAACTTGCAAGGGAGCAGCGCAGGCTGAGTCATTGCGAAAAGGGGAGCGGCCGTTACATGAAACAGAAAAAGAAAATAGCCAGACTCCATGCTCATATCGCACGTCAGCGGAAAGACTATCTACATAAGGAATCCAGAAAGATAACCAATTTTTACGATCTTGTGTGCATAGAATCTTTGAATATGAAAGAAATGAGCCAGGATTCAAGGTTCGGAACGAGTGTTCATGATAATGGATGGGGTATGTTTACTGATTTTCTTTCCTACAAATTAGAACGTGCCGGTAAGAAACTGGTTCGTATTGATAAGTGGTATCCCAGTTCAAAAATCTGCAGCTGTTGCGGAAAACTCAAAAAGGAGTTGAAACTGGAAGACCGTATCTATAGCTGCACCTGTGGAAATCAGATGAACCGTGATGAGAATGCAGCTATCAATATTTGCAGGGAAGGATTGAGAATATCGGGAGTTGAACTTGAAACAGAAAGAAAAATTTCCTGATCTCCGCCCAAAACGTAGATTTTGTTCGGGACTGCGTAGATACGAAACAGCCCCGCTCGTAATAACAGAACCGTGGGACACACGGGGATAGCTCGCCTATGCTTTGCCCAATAGGGCAATCGAACGAGAAGCCCCCACTTCAAGCGTTAGCTAAGTGGGGGGAGTATGTCACAGAAAATGATCTTCGCATCCTGTCCGCCGAGCTCGATGGCGGTTCCCACAGTCTCGTAGGTCTTCTTTAAGGCGATGGAGTTAGCAACGACCTCCTGGATATAGGGGGTGCCAGCCGCCTCGGCCACAGGCTTTGCACCGGAACCGGTGAGAATGATCCTGGCGTCACAGTCAGGAAAACGCTCTGCCGCTTCCCGGATTGCGAAGAGGACGCTGGCGAGCTGATCCGCGTGGTGGCGGCGGTAGTCGGAGTATAAAAGTGTTTCGGTCCCGGCATCCAGGACCGTGATCTTTGTTGTGGTGGAACCGACATCGATTCCAATCAGTAACTTTTTCATAATCGTATTCTTTCATATTGATAACAGTCCGATTGCTTTGAAGGTGACGGTTATCTTTTTCTCTGTTAGTCCTTATCTGTATAGTTTAGAAAGAAAAAAGGCATAAAACCGTTTTGCATCTAAAATCATGCCGATTTCTGCCAATTCATTCAGTATTTTAGTGCCTGAATTTTTAAAAGTCAAGAATTGCGTGGGATGGAAAAGGGAAAACAGTGCTAAAATTTCGCTAAGATAGTGCAAAAATGGCGGAAAATACGGGAAGTCAGGGAAAAAGAGGAGACTTGAAAAAAGAAAGAAAAAAGTCGAAAACAGCAGTTGCGGCGGTGCGCCGGATACAGGTAAAAATCAGATTAAAGCTGGAAAAATAACTATTTGAAGAAAAGGCATGTAAAAATCAGAGAAATCTGATCCACATGCCTTTTATAGTAAGTTCTATCGTAACTGTTCAGTAGGTCTGCGCACTTGCTGCGCTGACCGTAAGAAAACATA